>Ga0164307_10000548_pt1 | contig 16403 bp, 17 predicted proteins | sample Whisoiple_243_MG_FD_110214 | JGI IMG/M metagenome (GOLD analysis project Ga0164307, IMG submission 110214) | Soil microbial communities amended with fresh organic matter from upstate New York, USA - Whitman soil sample_243_MG | ecosystem: Environmental > Terrestrial > Soil > Unclassified >...
GCCCCTGGCTATCGACGCTCGACGACGGTGCAAACTGGGCTCGTCTACCGCAGCTTCCGGCCGATGGATGGTTGGTGGCTGGCCGTCGATCGCTATTGCTCATAGCCATGCACCGACGTGGAGACAACCCGCTGTACAGAAGCCCCGATGCCGGGAACACCTGGTACCCCGTGGGTGACGGCGTGTCCTTGGACAACCTCGTCGAGGCCGCAGATGGCGATTGGTCTGCCACGAAGGGTTCGCACTTTCTTCGCTCGCTCGATGATGGCTTGCATTGGCATCAGGAATCGAACAGCACCCGAGACGAGCTCGCCGCGGAATGTTTATCCGCCGAAATCGTAGGTTGGACGAGTTTCCGGCGCTTCAACGATGAGGGTTACGCACTCGGCTGGGTCGACCCGGATTTGAACCTCACTCATCGCACGCGCGTTGCCGACAAGGGGATGCTCTTCTTGGCTCACGGAACCTGCTCACCTGCTCTGGCTCGAACGGGGCGAGCGCTGTGACGGATGTCGCTCGGGCAGGGGTGTTGGGTCGGTGCTCGATGCAGTGCAGTCGCGGCGCCCACACCGACCGACGTCACCGGGTGCTGACCTCTTCGAAGACCTCGATCGCCTCCGGCTTTCGCAGCATTTCGGCACTGAGGAGCGCGTGCTCGGACGAGGCATGCGACGCAGTCGCTTCCACGCCAACGCAAAAAGGCCAACTCGCTTTGGCCTTTCGTCTGGGCGCGCACCCGGGTGGATGAGTTTAGAACTTCGATGAGCGGCTGAGGAGCCCGCCGCAGTCAAAAGATTCTGGGAGAGGGTCGTTTTGACGCAACTGGCACCTGCCTTCGCGGACTAGTGCGCATGGCATTAAAGATCCGAAACAGGTTGGCGATGGGTCGGAGCGTTTCTCCTTGCGGGTTGCGGTAACGGGTCGGGCAATGGTGGGTCCAGCGATCCGACACGTCCCAAACGCTTTCACCCCAAAGCAAAAAAGCCGACTCGCGTCGGCTTTCATCTCTTTGCGCACCCGGGTGGATGAATTTAGAACTTCGGTGGCTGGCGCTGGCTGAAGAAAGTGCCGAGATTCGTCGAGTTGCGCTGACGCCGAGCACAGGAGAAGGCGATCTAACCCAGCGGAGTTCCCCAGGTTCCCGGCCCTGCGACTTGCCAGAGTGCACCCATGCGACATGTACCCTGCTCGGGAAAGCCGACTTCCTCTCAGCCGAACCCTTCCGCCGAACGCTCTGTAAAAAGGTTGACTAACGCCGAGGCCTAAGCAGCTTCCTTCAGGGCGGTCCCAGCGCGAAGACGCTGGGGCGTGGTGGCACTCCAACACGCCAACTGAGTTTGCGATCCGTTGGAGTCGGCTCGGGTCGGGGTCGGTAGAGCGCGCTGCGATGAGGGTTGCGTGCGGATATCTGGGGCCTGACGCGCGCTTCGAAGGGCGCTGGTGGTCGAGACTCGAGTTTCTGTATCCCGAGCGTTTCAAAGTGACACTGAGCTGTCAGGGCGGATGGTAGTTTTAATTAGTTGCGGCACTACGCCGCCCAATGCGGCCCTGTCTGTTGTAGCATTTCGAGCATGGGGATCTTCGGGCGCAAGAAGTCGAGACCCAAAAATGTTGACACCGAAGCCGTAGCGAGGTGCTGTGGCGCCTTTTTTCAGCTCAGAACGTGGGAAGAATGCAGGCAGCTGCTTGCTGACGAGTCACTGATTCTGCTGTCTGACGAGGCACAGACTTGCTTCGCGGCGTTCGACAGCGCGGCTGAAAAAGAGCTGGATCGCCGTCTAGTCCCGATACTCAGCGAGCGACGTGCCCTGTTGTTCGAATGCCGGTTGCGCGGGATTGAGGCAGCGTTTGCTTCACTCCCGCGTTTCACTAGGCGCGAGGTCTTGGCTGCCGTCGTCCAAGCCTCTACGGCGCAAGCTAACTCCGGCGATTGCGCTCATGTCGTCGAGCAAAGTGCTGCGCTTGCTGAGGATTCCGCCAGAGAGGTGGTCATCTTTCTGCTGGACGAAGCACAGCGAAAAGGGCAACCGGAACACCTCCGTCAAGCGCTCGATGAGGTGTTTGAAACCGTGCGAAGCGTACACGGTCAACCTGGGGACGAAAGCACGTCGCTGGCGGGGACAGCCAGCCGTATTCTGGCTCTCGCTCGCCTGCAACTGGAGCGTGGCTTTAACGCGAAGACCGAATCGAGCGTACCGCCCGAAGGCATGAGCGCGTTCGAGTCAGCCGCGGAGGCTTATGACTATTTGGGATATTGGCGTGGAGCGGCAGAAGCACGGCGTAACCTAGCCTTCGGGTACTCGGATAAGCACGCTTACCGCACCGCCTCTGAAGTTCTCTTGGAAGCCGCCCAGGGAGCGACGCGAGCGAACCACATCACGCTTGCGAATCGCTGCGTGAGCAGAATCGGCCGCAACCTCGTCCTAGCGGGACAGCTGCCAGAGGCACACCAGGTCCTGAACGATTGTTTGCGGGCGGCGCAGCTCTCGGCCGACCACGAGCTGCTCGGCGTAATTCAGCAATGGCTCCTGGGTCTAGGAGTCCGAATGAGCGACCCCGCGGCAACTGCTGCGATGCGGGAGCTAATGAACGCATTTTCTTCGAGTGAGCAGTAATGTTCCGGGACGTTGCTGCGTTCCCGACCGAGCTGGATGCTCTCGACCTGAAGCTGCTGGGTAATATATGTGCAGATTACAACGCTGCAGTTGAAACCGGCATAACGCCGGAAGTAACGCTCGGGGAAACGCAAGGCTCTCTGCTTGCTATCCTGCAAGGACGCACGGCAGGTTTGAGGGAATACCTGGCATTCGGGTCTCAGCTACTCGGAATCAGATCGCTTCCGGCCCCGTTCCCCAGGCTGCTGGTCGTGCCAGATGCGAGATTCCATGCGGAGGCACGCGCGGTCGGCACGGAAGATGCGGTGCTGGTTGCCAGCGGATTGATGGACGCATTGAGCTTCCTCGTAGAGATTGACGTCGTCGCGGCGGCAGTCTCGCGTGGGGGTGACAGTCTAGCTGAGCAGCTCGTTGCTTGGGTGCAACAGCCCGGGCTGACGTTGCTCGCTCGCTACTTCGATGCACCGTTCAAGCTGCCCAACCTTCGCCGGTTCTTCAACGACGACATGAACCTGACGGAGTTCACGTTGCTCAGCTCCGCGGAGCTCTTCGTGCTCTTGCATGAAGTCGGACACATAAAGCTCGGCCATACCAGTGGTCGGCAGCGCTCGGAAGCGGATGAGATCGAAGCTGATCGCTATGCCTACGAGTGTCTTCTGCAAGGCGGAGACCGCGCACTGAGAGGTGCATTCCACATGCTCACAGTCCTCGGTCTTCAAGAGAACCTTGGAGGCCACCTCCGCCTGGGAGCACCCGCCATTCGTGTCCGACTCTCGGCTCTCGCCGAGCACGCCCAGGCACGGGGGGAGGCGGTCGAGTCCCTGCTCGATGCTGTTGTGGCTGTTGGAGCGTACCGACCGGATCCTAGCGCGCAGCGGAACGTACGTGAGGCACTGCGTCAGAAGCCCATCGACGCTTTGTTGGCTGATTTGTTGTGGGGTTGCGAGGCTGCGGCTCGGGAACTCGGGATAGAGCTCGACGAGCCTCGCTCAATCGATCGGACCATGGACGAGGAAGCGAGGCGCCACGCTGAATCGGTAGCAGCCAGTCAGGCGCTTTCAGAGCCTGCGCCGGCTGAGGCTCAAGCCGGTTGGCGTGCGTTCCGTGCTCTTCCCCGCGAATGGCCGGAACGCATGTCGTTCATCCAGCAGAATCCCGTCGTTCTATCCCCGAGTTGCCTGCGTCACGCGCTGTTGCATGCCAAGCATTCCGAAGAGAGCGGAGCAGAGAACGCCCATATATTGATGGAAGATTTTTTGTTACTGGAACAGTGCGCGAAAGTAGGAGCGCAGCAAGCATTGCCGATGGTCGAAGCCATAGTCGAGGCAGCAATGGCGGAATCACCCGAAGAGTTGGCGACGGCTCTGAGGGCGCAACCACACGTGTTGACGGCATCGGGTGAGCGACGAGCGACCGAGATGTACGAGTTCGCTCTCGAGAAGCAGGAGTTTGGAATAGCCGCTGGTGTGAGCACCGTTCGCGCCATCATCAGGATCGCGCAGAGGAGCTCGCTCGGCCAAGCCCTCGAAAGCCTGAGCAGCGCGCCGCAAACACCTTGGCAGGTGGTACAGCTAGATCTGGAACTCCACGCTGCTCAGCTGAATAAGGATGTCGCGCGTCAGGTAGCCGTCTGTCAGCGCGCTGTGGAACTCGCTCAGCGCATGCCCGAGCTCCCATCGTGGTCGCTTCGATTTCACCAGGCCCTTGCTGCTCTCCCTCCTCTCTGAGTGTTAAATGACTGATCCCGTCGACGAATTGCGACCTATCTCTGAGCTCGGCTTGCAAGAGGCCGTTGATAGGTTGGAGGAGCTGGGTGAGCACGAATCGGCCGAGCTAGTTCGGCGCGCCCTTGAAAGGCAACAGGCGAGTCGAGGCATATTCGGCGGTACCGCCATCCTTACCAACGTTCTTGGGCGCAAGGCCTGGGCCCACGCGGCCCACACACTCGGCTTCATACACCCAGCCTCGCCAGGCAGTGAATCCAGCACGATTACCCACGCTGGGAACATCGCGTCAGCAGCCCAGCTACGAGACAAACGTTTGCGGTTGAGTCTGTACGCACTTCGCGTAGCTCAGTATCCGGGACGCGGCACTCATCGCGTGTTGCTGCACTTCTCCTGCCAGAACCAACGCCAGACGGACGCGGAGCAACTGCATTTCAACGCGACGTACCGCGTCGCCGATGGCGATCACGCGGGAGTCATCGGACAACCGATTTTTGATGGCGTGAGGACCGGTGAAGACGGCTTGGCTTTCCGTTGCGTTACGATAAACGTCAAGAACGACGAAGACGAGCGGCTCATAAGCTTCCTCGACGGCGATGCGTTCAAGCGAGGGCTGCAATTGGTCGATGCCGTCCAACCGGCGTTGGCTCCATTTGTCGAGATGGCTCGCGGTCTTGCCAGGGGTCTCGCGTCACGCTCCAGGAACGTTCCCGTGCAAGACGTCCAGCTCGGGCTCGATTTTGGGCGAGCGGCGGGGGGTGCACGGCTAGCGATCGGGTCGTACGTTGCCGTACAAATTCCGGAGCGACAGTACGTTGGTTGGGACTGGAGCAACTGGGTCTTCGACCACAACGCCGGGCGCATTGTGCTTGCCTCTGACCGAAATACGCTGATTCCTTACAATTACCTCTGCTTTGGAGTCGAGCCGTGCCGAGAGCGCGCATGAGAAGCGCCATGAGCGATGTCCGCGGCGGGTAGGCCGCCTCCGACGCTTCCACCCGCCCATCGGAAACTCATCCAACGATGGGCTTTCAGATTTGGCGCACCCGGGAGACGAATTTAGAACTTCGCTGAACGCTGTCGCCTGAATGTTGGCGTGTTTTTTAGCGCAATCCGAGGGTTACGTCGAAAGAGACGTCGCCGCTTACGAGCACGGCGGGTCAGCGCTTGATCCCGAAAATCGCCAACTTCGCGCGCACCTTCGCACCTTCTTCCCCAAGACCCAGCTCGTCGCCGACAAGTTTCATGTGCTGCGGCTGCTTACGCCCGCCATCCATCGCGCACTGCGTGCCTTGAATCTGCCGAAGGAAGCGCTGCCGATGTACCGCGTCCTGCGCAAGAACCCGAGCACGCTGACACCGACCTGGCGCTGGAAGCTTCGCTGCTGGCTCGCCGACAAGCCCGTCCTGCGCGAACTCTGCGCAGCTCATGAGGCCATCTTCAGCCTCTATCGCGTGCGTGGTCACGGTCGGGCCAGCAAGGCCCTGACGCGCTTCACCGACACTTTGGCGCTCTCGTCGGTCCCCGAACTCAAGACGCTCCGAACCACCCTCATGCACCATGGAGTGAGGAGAGCCGCGAGCACGCGAGCACGCGAGCTTCCACCCCAAAGCAAAAAAGCCAACGTTGGTTGGCTTTTTCGTCTCTAGCGCACCCGGGCAGATGAATTTAGAAATTCCCTGGCCGATATTGCCTGAGGCAACCCCTTGTAATTGTTCGCTACTTGGTCGCCGAGAGTCGATTTGCGGCGGATATTTCGAGCACTGGACCTTTGTCCAGGTGCTTGTGATAGGCTCCGGCCTCCATGGCCGGAGACGGAAAGAAGCCATCGACAGTCGCAGCGACGCAGGCGTGGCTGCTGACCGCCTTCCGGCTGAGAACACTGCGGGTCAAGCAGGCGGAGGTGGTTACTCATCTCCTAGGCGGACGACGCGTTATGTTCGTGGCGCCTACTGGACATGGGAAGTCACTTTGCTACCAAGCCCTCGGAGCAAGCCCCTGGTCTAAGGGGACTGTGCTGATCTTTCAGCCGCTGAAAGCGCTGATGCAGGAGCAGGTTGAAAGGGCGCTGGCGTCGGGTCTCCGAGCTGCGTTGATCAACAGCGACCAAGACGAGGCCGAACAACGACGAGTACTTCAGCTCGCAACTTCCGGAGCACTTGATCTGCTCTTCCTGTCACCAGAGCGACAAGGGAACGCTCTCTGGCTTGAGCATGTCGGCCAAATGGAGATCAAAGGGGTCGTGATCGACGAAGCCCACTGCATCAGTCAGTGGGGCCACGACTTCCGTCCCTGGTATCGCCGCCTTGTGGAAACTGTCATGGCGATCGGTATTCGGACGCCAGTGCTGGCTGTCACGGCGACCGCGCCTCCAGCAGTAGTTGCCGACGTCATCTATCAGATTGGGCCTGACAATGAGCCAGTCTCGGTTGAGAGACTCGGTTCTCACAGACCCAATCTTGAGCTCTTCTGTTGGACGGTGAAGGGCTTCGCTACCAGGCTCGGCGCCCTGCTGCACCTATGCAGGGCGTTCGACCAGGCACCCGGTATTGCCTACCTGCTCACGCAGGACGAAACGGAAATGGCTGCCGAGTTTCTCCAAAGTTCGGGGATTCGTGCTGCGGCGTACCACGCCGGGCTTGATGTAGACGAGCGCGCGGCTGTCCTAGCTGCATGGCAGAACGGCACCAATTCCGTAATCTGCGCAACATCTGCGCTTGGAATGGGACTCGACCGAGCCGACGTACGCTGGATCGGGCATATCGGCCTACCCGATAGTCTCCTCAGGTACGTCCAAGAGATAGGTCGAGCAGGACGAGACGGTGCGGCCGCGCACGCAATCGCGATTCACGACCCGGACACGCAACCCATCTACAACTCCTTCCTACGCGCAAGCAGTCCGGCCCCCGACGACTTCCGAGCGGTCGCCCAGGCGTTACGTCAAGGGTGCTCGACGCGAACCCAAATCGTACTCCGCACGGACATACCCGAAGGCACCGTACAGCATATTCTCGACGAATTTTGCCGCAACGATTGGTGCTCACGCGCGCGGGACAAGTCGCCATCGGTTTACGCTTGGACTGCATCAGACCTTGAGGGAGTGCCCAGCGGACTTGAGGAGGCCATCGCCGTGCGCGAACGCTTTCTAGCCGAAGCTCTTTCCTATGTTCAGTCCAACGAATGCCGCGCGACCGCCCTCGCAAGAGCGATGGGTGACGACGTTTTGCCTTTGGCCTGTGGGCGCTGTGACGTCTGCCGTCCGCTCTCTTTGCCTGACCTGAGCACGCTGACGACCGCAGCTCGAGAACATTTGGCGCGATCGTGTCCCCCGATCAATCGCGTTAAGAACGTTTTCGAGTCGGGGGTCGCTCTCAGCCGATACGGCCTTGGCCGTATCGGCGAAGGGATCAAGGACGCCAAGTATGCCCAGAAGGCGCCGCCTTCAGACCTTGTAGATCTCGCGCTGACACGAATCCGACACCCGAACGGGCCCTATGCGGGTGTCCGCTTCGACGCAGTGGTATCGATCCCGTCTTCGACATCATCCGTCGTTTCAGACTTCGCCTCGGCGCTCGCTTTGCGGCTCGGAATCCCTTGGATTGAGCTCAATAAGGTCAGACAAACGTCGCCACAGAAGAGCTTTCGCAGCAAGCAACGAAAGGCAGCGAACATCAGCGGTGCATTCTCGCTTCCGCCGGGAATCCAGGCTCCTTCATCCGTACTTCTGGTCGACGATGTGTACGATAGCGGCGCTTCCTTCAAGGAGGCGGCCCGCATACTTCAGTCAGCAAGCGTTTACCCTCTCGCGCTGGCACGCGCCAAACATCGGGATGACGCATGAGTAACAACCAACGTCGCGAATGGGCTTACTGGCTGACGCTCGCCTTCCGCCTGGAAGGCGAGCCGCGTCGCTCAATCAACGGGCTTGTCCTTACCGCGGATCGGAAGAAACAGCTCAGCCTCGTTGACTTGGTACGCATGTCGACCGAGGAGCGACCTCAGGAACTCGAGAAGTATTCCTCTACGCTGAATCGCTTGTTGGAGGCTGAGGGAAAGGTCACCGCGCAGGCGTTTGTGATCGATCGGCTCATCTCGCTCGGCTGCCGGCTTGTCCCGATCACCGACAGAACCTATCCGCCTCATCTTGCGCATCGGATCGGCCCTGAACGCGCCCCAACCGTGTTCACCGCTGTGGGGCGCGAGGAACTCTGGCGAACCGCGGGCGTCGCGATCAGCGGCAGTCGAAAATCGGGCCCTTCCGGACTTGCCTTTGCAAGAGCGGCCGGGCGTGCGGTGGCAAAAGCGGGCGAGGTTGTCGTTTGCGGTCTGGCAGCAGGCGTAGATCGTGAGGCGTTGGAGGGTGCGTTAGATGCGGGCGGGCGCGTGTTAGGGATCGCGCCTGAAGGACTGTTTCACTCGCGATGGCTCAAAAGACGCGAAATTGCAGAGGGTCGCCTGGCTATTGTTAGCGAGTTCGCTCCAGATGATCGGTGGACCGCCGCCCGCGCAATGGCTCGAAATAAGACCATTGCCGGCTTCAGCAGTGCCCTTGTAATAGCCGATTGTGTTGCGTCTGGGGGAACGACAGACCAGCTCGAAGTGCATCGTGCGGCAGGACTGAAGGTATATGTCCGCAGAGGTCCAGGCCAGGGAGCGCTAGTGGATGAGCTCTGCCGTCGTCCGGGGGTGACGCCGTGGCTTTGGAGCCATGGAGATGCGCAATGGCCCCCTCAGGCGCAGGAATCGGCCCTTGCTTCTCCACCTCCCAACGTGAAGTGCGAGATCAGGCTTACAGACGATCGCGTTGACATTCGGATCGATGCCCCACGCCAACTCACGCTTGAAGGTATCTTCGAACACGTACGTTCAGAGTACCGACTGGCTACGGAGCGCGCCGGCTCCGACCAGCAGGCGACGCCACGACAGTCGCCGCTCAAGGTGTCTGAGAATTTGACCGGCACCTACGACGCAGCCTCAACACCCGACCCGGTGCGTCGCGCACTCCTTGCTGCGGGCGGCACTGGCGCCTCGGTCAAGGACCTTGAGCAAGCAACGAGCGTCTCGAAGCATCGAATTACCAAGAGGCTCAAAGAACTGTTGGATGCGCGTCTCGCGACGAAGGTTGGTCATCGCTACTACGAGGGTGAGCCGAGCTTTGCTGTGGCAAAAGCAAAACGTCCAAAGGAGAGGGATCGCGAAGTGAATATGCCGGCCCTCTTCTCGGAGGTGGACCTCCGAGGAGGCAAAGGTCGGGCGTGACATCGTGACCGTTGAGGGCGAGACATGTGAGCGGCTCGGATCAATCAGCGGCGGCCAAGTCAGCCTCCGAGCGGCGGCTCACACTGAAACTTCAGGAACACCGACTACGAGCCTGCGCGTCCTGACGCCCAGCCTGGCAAGGCGGCGACTTCAAGAAACTCGGGTTCGTCGGCATTTTTGTGACCGAGGAGAAGATCATGCTCGGCTTCGCAAGAGCCGCGGAGTCGATCGCGATCGATGTCTTCATCGCGAACGAACTCACCCGGATACTGAACGAGTCACAGACTGCGGTCCGCACCGAGCGACGGCGCGAGAGCGCGACGTTTCAGCGTGAGCCGGCCGACATCAACACCGACAAGAACCGCCTCGTGGATCTGCTCATGGCTCGTACGCTCGACGAGCCATCGTACAAAGCTCCGCTTCAATGCATTCGGGATCGGCGTAACGCCGCGACGCGGAACCTGGCCAAGGCCAACGAGGAGCACCGGCGCTGAGAATTTCGTAGTTCCTGCTCACGGCAGGTCGCTGAGACCTGCAGGTTCGTCGGCAAGGTGTCTGAATCGGCAGCTCGCTGACCATAGCTCGATGCGATCCGGGAACCCGTACGCGATGATTTGCAGGTCTCCGCGAACAAGATGCAGCTCTGCTACCGACGGCAGTTTGATGCGCCCGCTCCCATCAATCGATATTCGACGGTAGCGATCTTCAAGCAGTCGAAGTTCGTCCGTTGATCGCTGGGCGATAAGCTCCGCGCGTCGTTCGACGATTGCTCCGCTAAGTTCCCAAGAGATCAGAGATATTTTTCCTTCCTCTCGCAGAATCGCCAGCGCAACCGCGCCCCTCTCATTGAACCACGGGAGGCGCTGCAAGAAGGGAAGAGGGATGACGAGCCTCCTCCGGTTGTCGAACTCGAGGACCTCGTCTTGAACGCCGCTCAGTTCAGGGTCGAGCCCTCGGCCGTCTCGCTTAGCCGCAGCCATGGGTAAAAATGGGCAGCTCTGTCTAAGAGTGCAATCCTAACCACTTGAATAGCCTTATTTTTGTAACTTGCCATTTGTTCAGTGCGCCTTATAATGGGCACAAATGGGTAACAGAGATGCCAAGCGCGGGATGCGGCCGCACGGATCGGTCCTGTGGAGGGTCCAGCGATGTAAACACTGCTTGTCGGAAATGAACGTATCTGCGCTGGGATACGCCGAGCATCCGTTTTGCACGAATTGCCTTCCAGATCGCACCCGGGCCGCGTCGACGGGACGGCCGATCTGTCGGCAACTGCCTGGAAGCTACGTCGAGTTCGTCAAGCCAAACGCTTGAACACCGTCTCGAGGTGCTTATTGCTGTCGGGCTCGTTGAGCCCGCGCTTCCAAAGGTCTTGACGCCCCTTTGCCCGCCGCTGTGGTCCGTCAGTGTAGACCTCGACGTTGATCCTGCCCGCCACGCGCGTTTCTACGACCACGAGGTTCGATTGATTCTCACGGGCCGCGTACCACGAGCGCTTCGAGGGGTCTTGAAGCGAGCACTGCCAGTCCAGATCAATCGCGATTCGCCCGAGCGCGTCTGCGAACTCCGTGGCGCTTTGGAATCGCTCGCGGGGATTCTTCCGGAGCGCCTTCCGAACGACGCGTCGTAGACGGTCTGGCACGTGGGGCAAGAATCGTTGCCGGTTTGGAAAACGGCCACGTTCGATATCAGTTCGCAGGCCCGCGGCTGCCATGGAAGTACTGATCTGGGTGCCCCAATCTGCGTCACCATTGATAATGCGGTACAGCAGCAACCCCACTTGGTACACGTCCGCTGTCACGGTGACCACTTGGGTTTTGAAGGCCTCCGGTGGGATGCATGGGCCGTACATTCGAGGCAGCGACGAAACCACGCCTGCAGAGCTCACCTGTCTCGACTGTCCGAAATCGGCGACCCTGGCCACGTTCTGGTTGTCGAAAAGAACGTTCGACGGTTTCACGTCCAGATGGACAAAGCCAACCCGGTGGACCTGCGCCAGGCCGGCGAGGACCTCTTGGCCAATTCGCAGAGTGTCCTTGAGCCCAAGCGGGCCGGCATTTAACAACGTTTGCAGAGAGCCGCGGGCGTAGAACGGCATCGCGATACACACGTCCGTCAACGTGGTGCCCGCGTAGTGCACCGGCACGACATTAGGATGCTTTCCAGCAAACATGCGCTGCGCCTCTGTAAAGAACGCAGAGAGCGTTTTCCGCAGCGACGGGAGTGGAACTTCTTTGACCGCGATCTCGCCACCGAGCTGCGGGTCGTTGGCCAGATACACGATCGAATTCATGCCCTGGCCCGCACCGATCTGTTTGTTCTTCGTATACTCCAGCGTCGCCACTTGTTTCATGCAGACTCCGCCGGCTGGGGAAGTTGGGCAGCGGCGACAAGAATCGCCTCGCGGGCCTTGTCTCCCACGGTCGAGAGGTCGACGCCGCGGAATTCTCCGGTCTCGAGGTATTGCTTCGCTCGCTTCGTGCCGAGTTCGGCTGAGATTGTCCGAAGCTGGCCGAAAAGCACAGGGATCCGTCGCGAGTGGGCCGCCTCCATCAAGACGCCCTCGAGACGGCTTCGACGCTTCGCCGCGTCTTTGCCTGCACCTCGCGACATCGACTCGGCCTCACGTATGGAGACGCCCGACGGCGAATAGGTATCAATCAGCTGGAGAATCCGTTCGCGATACCAGCCGAGCGCCGATGGTTCGTTGTAGGTCAAGGGAGCTGCAGCCCGATCGCTGGCGTGGACAAGCGGCTGCTCCCGCGTTCCGTCCACGACGGCCCACGTCACGGCTTTGGGTTCTGCTCGAAGCCCGAGGATACGGGCTGGTTTCCCTGTTGAATCACCCATGTCCGTTTCGCCCTCGGCCTTTCGTCGTTCCCGCGCGTACGTGCCTCAAAGAATGGCTGGAATGTACGAGCGCCGGAACTGAACGCGCGTAGCGTTGCCGAGTCATCGAATTGTCCTAAGTACAAGCATGTGCTTGACACTTGTGCTAAGTACAACTAGTTGACCTGTCAAGGGCTTGCCCGAAAACACAGCGGTGGACACCGTCGTATCGAAAAGTGGTAGAAGCGTCACATTCCGCCAAAGTATCCATTGGGCGAGGTGCAGCGGGTGGCAAAGCTCGCCAAGGTGGGGAGCAGGGTTGCGTCCCGCACCGCGGCGGCGCTCTGTGATGCCGATGGCGCGGCCGAGTCGTACGCGCGAAGGGTTATTTCGAAACTGCGCATCGTCGACTTCTGCCGAACCGAGCTTCAGAGGTACGACGACTGGGAAATCGACGCCGACATCTACGCCGTCGCAAACAAGGATGGCGAATGGTTCGTGAAGCTCTACGTGCAGCACGGGCAGGTTACTATTTTGTCCTGCCACCCTCCTGATAAAGTCCTCCGCCGTGAGGATGGCACGAAGATTGGATACTAAAGGTATGCCCAACGGGTTCAGATGCTCCAATTGTGGCGGACGCGTCGCGCCGCGAGCCGGCTCCGGTCGAACGCGAGCATTTCGCTGGGGATTAGTTCTGCCGATCCCCGATGACATCGAAATTGACACGTGTGAGCGCTGCGGCGACCTCTACGTTTCGGCCGAACAAATGCCGGAACTAGAACGGCGCATGTTGGAGGTATTCCGGAGTTGGGCCGCAACGCACGTCGCTCAAATTGTGAACATCCTCTCGCTGCGCCACAACGTGAATCAGCGCCAGATCGCAAGAATTTGCGACATCACGCCCTCGCACCTTTCGCACATCCTCGGCGCCCAAAAACCGCCGAGCATGACGCTGATCAGGTTGTTGGAAGCATTCGTGACGTGCGGTTCAGAATTTGAGCGGCAGCGCCAAGGGAAGGCATTCCAATTCGGGTCGGCATTTCCTCATGCGGTGAGGTCGACGCAGCAAAGCGGCTTCGTGGACGTCCCTGCTGGCGCGTACATGGACGCGAGTAAGCTGGTTTCTGCCACGGTAGAGGATGCCGCTTGAGCGATCCGGCGCCCGTTGACTCGGACCTGCGGGTAGAAGTCGCGAGTTGTCTCGCGTCGGCGATGCACCTCGCATCGGTGGGGTTTCTGGATGTCGCTGCCGGTTACACACTATCGGATGCACCCCGCGAGCGGCTGTCTTTCGACTTGCCGGTCGTCAACGTTGTGTGGCGTCTCGATGGCGATCGCGTAGACGCCCAATTTCCTTTCGTTGTTGATATTTCAGCCACTCGCGAGGGCAATTCCGAGGAGATAGCCCGGCTCGCGGTCACCGTTTTTATCTCGTATCTCGGCGCATCCAAGTTCTCGGTCGATGACTTGAGGCACTTCGTGGGGGTGTCAGGCTTTATGCATGCATGGCCGTATCTTCGAGCGGAGGCTCAGTCGCTAACCACGAAGATCGGCCTGCCTCCTCTCCTTCTCCCGCTCATCGTTTCGGGTGCGGTGCCTTCAAAGGTGGCAGTCGGTCTGCCATTGGTGGTAGCCGGGTCCCCAAAGCCCGAACTGCCCGCAAAGAAGCGTGCCAAGAGAGCGAAGCCGGTGAAGGCCGGGAAGAAGGCGCAGCGCAAGAAAAAATCGTGATCGCTGCGCGGCAGAATGAGACGGCAGAGCGTTGCGACGAGAGATCCTGCGCCTATTCTTCACTCGGTATCGCGCTCGGAGGCTCTCCAGGGTCAGTAGGGTCGTTCGGATCTCCGCGCCTAAGACCGTAGACCGCGCTGTCGACGGCTTGCTGCGACGCCGCAGCTTTCTTCTGCCGCTCTGCCCGCTCAGCGGGGCTCTCGGCGGCGTCTCGCGCATCGTTATCCTCTTCGCGCTGCCGGTCACGCTCTGCGGCGCGTTCACGCGCCTCGGCCCGCTTGCGCGCGCGCTCGCGGTTACTCTTCTCGATGGCCTGCTCAAGCTCTTCGCGCGTGAGCACCGGCTCGCCCTGCACCTTAGGGGGCGCCGGCTGGGGTGGAGCTGCGGGGGGCGCCTCGTACGCGCATCCGCCGATGGCAATGACTGTCAATAGCAACAGCAAGAGCTTCTTCATCCGGTTTCCTTCCGCGCGGTTTTCCGCTCGATCTCACAAACGAGCCGTTCTTAGCCGATTCGGAGGAAATACGGTAAAATTATACCGTAATTAAGAACGCGGTATTCCGATACCGCCTAAGGGGTGCCGCGCTCACGCCCCGAGCCGCTGTCGGAGTACTTCGCGGCGAACGTCCGTCGAGTGCGCGAACAGTTGGGGATGTCGCAAGAGGACCTGGCTGAGGCAGCACTCAAAGGGGACGTTCGCCGCCTGCAGCGGCTCGAGGCGGGCGAGTACGACGTCCGCCTGTCCACGGTGGCGGCGCTCGCTCACCACCTCGGTGTGCAGGGCAGCGCGCTTCTGGGCCCGGCGAAGGTCGTGAGCCGCGGCCCCGGCCGTCCGCCACGATAGCGGTTGCCCTGTTCGTGTTCTTCGGGTCGGCTCGCTTGCGACCGCCCGCTAAGCGCAGGTGCCACCAGCATCGCGGCGGCGGCGCGCGCCAAGTCCTTTCAGGTGTCGCTTTAGCCCACCACGCCCAGGCGGTCGCGCCGGCGCCAAAAAAAAGATGAGTTTTTCGTAATCCTGCGAGAGCACAGGGAAATGAAGCCAAAGGCCGCCAAAAATTGCTCCTCCCATTTCAGCGCCAATCACTGCTCCACCAGTAGCCAACATCCGGAGGCTCGAAACTTCCAGAAGGAGTTGGAATTCAATGACTGGACGAACAGTTCTTTACGTCGGCGGCGGAGGTCGCCAGCTCGGTTGTGCGTTCAAGCGGCGGGGCACCGGCGCACGTCAGTGGCAAACGATAGTCGACCACTTCATCACGGCGGTCCGCATCGCAGCGGCTTTGCTGGCTAAGCGCGCGAGCTTGCCGAGCGGCGCTCGTTCGGCCGGTCGCGGTTCCGAGTGCGGGATGTCGCTGCCGGTCTACCTGCCCGCGCGCGTGATGTGGGAGGCGCACCCGGTGGTCGCCGCCGCACTTGCCGATGGAACCCTCATCGTGCGCGACGAGCACGTGGTGCCGCCCTTCGCGGTGGAGGTCGCTCGCGTGCACTACCAATCGTTGGCGGAAGCGATCAAGAACGAGTTCCGCGAGGCCGAGGAGATCGACCCGCCCGAAGCGGAGGAGGAATCGCCGACCGCCGCCGAATCGACCTAACAGGTTCCCTTTAGGTTGGTCCGCCAGCTATACTCGGCAATGCATACAACTGTTCAAAATCATTCAGCAATTGTTGGTCGACGGGTCGTTGGCTACAGTCGAGTTTCGACCGACGAGCAAGCGCAAGGCGGCGTCTCCCTCGACGCGCAGCGAGCGCAGATCTCGGCATACACCAGCCTCTATGGGCTGAACTGCGTCGAGTTCAAATGCGACGTGGCCTCGGGTGCTCTCTGTCCGGAGAAGCGCCCGGGGCTCGCCGCTGCCTTGGCGCTGGTCAAACAAGGCGCCGCGGACGGAGTCGTGGTCGTCAAGCTCGATCGACTTTCGCGCTCGACGACCGACATCTTGAACCTCGTGGCCCAGGCGAGTCGCGAAGAGTGGCGCCTGGTGTCTGTCAGCGAGCAGCTCGACACGGCGAGCGCGGCGGGGCGCTTCACGGTGACGGTACTCGCCGCGATGTCCGAAATGGAACGCGGGATCATCTCCGAGCGCACGCGCGCAGCGATGAACCAGATCGCTGCTCAAGGACGCGCTCGCTCGCGCTGGCTCCAGTTCGGCTATCGCGTTGAAGGTCACCCAACCAAGACCGAGCTCACGAAAGGTGAGCGTGGACAGCTCGTCGAGCACCCCGGCGAGCAGCGCCTGCTGCGTAA
>Ga0164307_10000550_pt1 | contig 16389 bp, 14 predicted proteins | sample Whisoiple_243_MG_FD_110214 | JGI IMG/M metagenome (GOLD analysis project Ga0164307, IMG submission 110214) | Soil microbial communities amended with fresh organic matter from upstate New York, USA - Whitman soil sample_243_MG | ecosystem: Environmental > Terrestrial > Soil > Unclassified >...
GAGCGGGTGGACATCACGGCCGTCCGGGCGGCCACCGGCCGAGCGGCGGTCCGGCAGCGGTCACCCCGCGCTGCCGGACCGCTCCGGCTCCTCCAGGATCTCCCCGATCACATGCCGTGCGGTCCCCGCCATCACCGGGTTCGACGTCCGGTAGGACGACAGCTCCATCAGCGCGACGGACAGGGCCCAGCCCCGTGCCCGCGCCCACATCGCCGGGTCCGCCCCCACCCGCGTACGGAGGATCCGCCTCGGCCCGGGCGGCAGCAGGTACCAGCCCGCGATCAGGTCGACCGCGGGGTCGGCGAGCCCCATGCAGCCGAAGTCGATGACCGCGCCGAGCCGGCCGCCCGAGACCAGGACGTTGCCGGGCTGGAGATCGCCGTGGACCCATACCGGCGGGCCCTGCGGTCCGGGGGCGCGCAGGGCGTCGGACCAGACGGCCGCCGCCGTCGCCGTGTCGATGACGCCGTCGAGCGCGGCGAGGGCCGCCCGGGTCTCCGTGTCCCGTGCGGCCAGGGGTTCGCTGCGGTAGGCGGGCGGCCCGTCGGTGGAGTCGACACGGCGCAGCGCGAGGACGAACTCCGCGATGTCCCGGGCCAATTCGGCGCTCCCCGAGCCTGCGGCCGGGTTGTCGCCGTCGATCCAGCGGCAGACCGACCAGGACCACGGGTAGCCCTCGGCGGGGACCCCCTCGGCCAGGGGGACCGGCACGGGCACGGGCAGGCCGCGGGCGAGGCGCGGAAGCCAGTGGCGCTCCGTCACCACGTCCCGCGAGCCGCCTCGGCGCGGGGCAGCCGCACGACCAGGTCCGTTCCCAGCCGGTAGATGGCGTTGACCGTCCCGTGGGAGCCGACCCGTTCGACGGGAAGGCCGGCCCAGGCGGGGAACTGCGCGGCGAGCAGGCGCTGGACGAGCGCCGCGTCGGTGGTCGTCCCGTCGGCGTGCATCCGGCCCATGCAAGCCGAACCGGCACCGCTTGTCGAGCGAAATCCGGTGGGCCGGCGCGCCCACGCTGCGGCAGGATCCATGTCCATGCGCCTCGTGCTCCCGCCCCGTCTCACCGCCTCCGCCCGGATCCTCCGCGACACCGCCCGGCGGCGCGGTCTGCGCATCACGCAGCTGCCGGACGGCACGGTGCCCGGGGAGCTTCCCGACGGGGACGCGCACCTGCACGCCGGCCCGTCCTTCGCCGACGCCGTGGCGCCCGCGCTGGGCATCGCGCCGCTCGAAGCCCCCGCCGACTGGCTGGCCCGGCTTCCCGCCGCGTTCGTCCGGCGCGAGGTCCGTGCCGTACCCATCCGCGAGGCGTACGCGCTGCGCCGGCCGGTCTTCGCCAAGTCGCCGAACGACAAGAGCATCCCCGCGCTGGTCTACGCCGACGGCTCGCGGCTGCCCGGCCCCGACGCGGTCGATCCGGACACGGTGGTCCTGGTCAGCGACGTCACCGTCTTCCACACGGAGTACCGGCTGTACCTGCTCGACGGGCAGGTCCGCACCGGCAGCCGGTACGCCGCGTCGGGACGGCTCGATCCGGCCCCTCTGTCCGCCTCGGCGCGGGCCTTCGGCTCGGAGCTGCTCGCCGCCGCCGGGCATACCCTGCCCTCCGCGATCGTCGTCGACGTCGGAACCACCGACGCCGGGCAGTGGGCGGTGGTGGAGGCCAACGCCGCCTGGGCGAGCGGCTGTTACCACTCCGACCCGGAGTGCGCCCTGGACGTCGTCCTCAGGGCCGCCGGGCCGCGCGCGCAGGTGACGGAACGCGACGCCGCATTCGTACGGGGATGACGCGGGCGCGGGGCGCCGGGCGGGTCAGCGGCAGGAGGCCTTCAGCTGCGCCGCGGCGTGGTGCGCGCCCACCAGGTCCGCGTCGCCCCAGTCACGGCCCCGGTCGACGAGCTGCACGGCGAAGGTGTCCCCCTTCACCGGGTAGCTGCGTACGTCCACGGCGGTGCCCCGGTGCTCCGGCTGGCGCACGGCGAAGCCCGTGTACGCCGAGTCCGTGTCGCGCGGGTCGGAGAGCACCCGGTAGACGCTCGGAGAACCCGCCACATCGCTGTCCCGGACGCTGCGCGGCACGAAGACCGTGAGCGCGCACTCGCGGAAGCCGTCACCGAGGTACCAGGACCAGACGGCGCTGCTCCCCCGGTCCTGGTCGGGGCTCCCCGACATGGGGAGGGCGCTGAACCGGCCGTCGCACGGGCTCTCCCCGAAACCGCCCGAATCGACGGTGTACCAGCCCGCGTCGCCGTTCTCGAACCGCCCGTTCTCCATGTACGCGCCCGTGGTGCAGCCGGGCCCGGCCCACGCCGTGAAGCGGTAGCGGACCGTGGAGGCCGAGGGTTGCGCGGTGACGTCGCCGGGCGGCTCCGTCCCGTCGGTTCCGGCCTGCCCGATCCGGGTCGGGGCCCCGCCGCCGACCGGTGCCGGCACGGCCCCCGCCCGGCCCATCGCCTCGGGGGGCGTCCCTCCGGCGCCCTCGGCGAGCAGGGACGCGGCGGCGGCCAGGCCGCCCAGGGCCACCGCGACGCCGGCCACCAGCAGGGCCTTCCGCCGTCGGGTCAGCGTGGAGACCCTTCCCGTGAGCGTCTCCCGGGCTATCCAGGAACCGGTCCCGTGCGACGAGCGCTCCGCGGAACCGCACCGGGGACAGACCATGCCCGGCAGCGGACCGCCGCGTTCACCGCCGTGATGTTGGCACCTCATGGCAGCACACCATGCCAGTGCCGCCCGCCCGGAGGGAGGCTTCCGGCACTATTGGCGCAGTTCCTCGGGGCACGGTGTGCCCGGCTGCAGCTGGTACGGCGCCGCCAGGCGGTAGACGCCCGCGCGGGGGGCGAGGAGCTCGGTCCACTCGTCGCCGTCGCCGTCCTCCTCCACCTTGATCAGGCAGCCGTGGGCGTTGGTGAAGTCCTTCGGAGCCTCGCTGTCCTCGGCCGAACGCTTCTTGGACTCCTCCGTCTCCTGCGGGCGCTCCACGCTCTTGCCCTCGTCGTCCACGACGGCCAGCCACCGGGAGTACGGGATCCGGATCAGGACGCGGCCCGCCGTCTGGACGCGGATCGTCAGCTCGTCGTCGCCGGCCCTCTCCACGGTCGCGGGCGGGTCGGCGAGCGGCACCGGGTCCAGGACCCGGAACAGCTTCCAGTTGGCGTCGCTCCAGACCGCCTTCAGATACGGCTGCCCCTTCTCGACGAGCGCCGCCTCCTGCTCGCCCCCGGAGTCCGGCATGCCGGTCGGCAGCACGACGTAGTGCACGGCCCAGCGGTCCAGCCACTCCCGGTAGTTCACGGGGTCGAGGGTGTCGTCGTAGAAGAGCGGGTTGCGCTTCATGTCGGCCTGCCGGTTCCAGCCGCGGGCCAGGTTCACGTACGGCGCGAGCGCGGAGGCCTCGCGATGGCTGCTGGCGGGGACGACCTCGACCCTGCCACGCTCCGCCCCGACCTTCTGGAGCTGGTTGACCAGGGGGGCCAGCTCGCGGTTCCAGGAGGCGGCGGGTGCGGTGCGGACGATGTCGTCGACGCCCTTGAAGCCGATCCAGAAGTTCAGCCCGGCGAAGACGACGATCAGCGCGTACCAGCGTCGGGTGCGCGGCGCCGTGTACGGGAGGGCTGCCAGCAGGACGACCCCGGCGAACAGCATCGCCATCCGCGACACGTTCGACCCGATCTGCGAGTCGACCACGTACGTCAGGAGCGTCCCGGCACCGTAGACCGCGGCGGCCGTGCGCACCGTGTGCCAGTCGCGGGGCACCAGGAAGAAGACGAAGACCGAGTACAGGAACGGCAGGGCCAGGGTGCCGAGCGCCATCGGCTGGGTCCCCGAGAACGGGAACAGCCAGGCGGAGAGGACCACCACCGCGACGGGCGCCAGGCCCAGCGCGTACGCCCCGGGGCGCCGTTTGTTCAGGAAGAGGGCGGCGGCGACCACACCGAGGAAGAGCCCGGCGACCGGGCTGCCCGCCGTAGCGAGGCCGGCCAGGGGCGCGGCGACGACGGCCTTCGCCCACCGCTTGTAGCGCCAGCGGTGGGGCCAGCAGAACACCGCGGCGACGGCACCGAGCGCGAACATCATGCCGAGCCCGAACGTCACACGGCCCGACAGGGCGTTGCACAGGTAGGCGAAGACCCCGGCGAGCGCGCACGCGAGCGGGTTGCGGACGGCGGGCACCCGCACCAGGATCAGGGCCGTGAGCGCCGACGACACCGTGCCGACGACCATCATCGTCGTACGGACGCCGAGCACCGACATCAGGTAGGGCGACACCACGCTGTACGAGACCGGGTGCATGCCCCCGTACCAGGCGAGGTTGTACGCGGTGCCGGGGTGGCGGCCGACGAACTCGGCCCAGGCGTCCTGGGCTGCGATGTCGCCGCCGCTGTTCGCGAAGAAGAAGAACCAGAGAAGGTGCACGGCGGCGGCCACCGCCGTCGTCAGCAGCACCGGATGGCGTCGGAGACGGCTCCGTAGCGAGAGGTCCGGGCCGTCGCCGTCCCCTCCGGCCGCCTGGGCCGGGATCCGCACGGCCATGCTCTCGGCGGACGACGGCGGGCCGGTGTCCGCCCGTGTCGGCTCAGCGGTGGTCACTGCGACTCTCCCCGTCCTCGCCCGGGCCTGCCGAACCGTCCTCGTGCTGCACGGACCTCGTCCGTCGTACCCGGAGGGACGCGTCCCGGCGTCCGCCCGTTGCTTTCGGGACGCTAGCATGCGGCATTTTCTCCGCGCTGCCCCATCGGCGGACAGCCCCGTCCCGTCGACGGCCGGCCCCCGTCCCAGCGACCGCCGGCCCCTGCCCCCACGAGGACGGGGGACAGGGGCCGGCGGGCGGAACAGGGGACCGGAGGGTCAGCCGATACGGGTGAGCTTGTCGCCGAAGCCCGGTTCCGTCATCGCGCTCTGGAGGGCGACGGGCGCGGATACCTTGCCGGTGCCCGAGCCGACCGTCACCTCACCGACGACGGTGCCCGCCTCCGCCACGTGTGCGGGGGTCTTCCCGCCGTCCGTGAGCTTCAGGTCGACCTCCAGCCCGCCCCAGCCGACGGCCTTCAGGTCCTTGGTCGCGACCACCGGGGTACGGGTGCCGAAGCCGTTGTCCACATAGCCGACGACCTGGCCCTTCTTGACGACGGTGGCGGAGTCGACGCCGTCCTGGGCGGTCTGGATCAGCGCCAGGCTGGTCTGCAGGGCGCGCTGCAGCTTGGCGTCCAGGGTCCCGTCGACGTCGGCTCCCATGACCGCGCCGATGATCCGACGGGACTTGCCGTCGATGACCGTGTCGGCGGTCCAGACGAGGTTGCCGCCCGCGGGGGTCGACGAACCGGTCTTGATGCCGCTCACGCCCGGCTCCAGCAGGATGTTGTTGTTGTTGTAGATCATCTTGCCGATGCCCGGGATCTCCGCCTGCGGCATGTTCACGATCTCCCGGAAGACGTCGTTCTGCATGACCGCCTTGGCCAGCTTGAGCTGGTCGGCCGGGGTGGACCGGGTGGTGGACTCGAGACCGCTCGGGTCCGTGTAGACCGAGTTCGTCATCCCGAGGTCCTTCGCCGCCGCGTTCATCTTCTCGACGAACGCCTTCTCGGTGGTGGCGTCCCACCGGGCGAGGAGCCGGGCGACGTTGTTGCCCGAGGGGATCATCAGGAGCTGGAGCATCTGACGCTGCGTGTACTTCTGCCCCTCCTTGATCGGCGCCGTCGACTCGTCCGGACGGTTGGCCTCCTCGCCGGCCTTCGCGTCGACCTCGATCTGCTCCCCGTCCTCCTTACCGGTGATGGGGTGCCCCTGGAGGATCACGTACGCGGTCATGATCTTGGCGACGCTGGCGACCGGCGCGGACTTCTCCTTGCCGTACGTGCCGATGGTCCCGACACCCTCGACCTCGACGGCGCCCTGGCCCTCCTCCGGCCACGGCATGTCCAGCTTCTCGCCGCCGAAGGTGTACGTGGGGTCGGCGGAGAGCGTCAGCGCGGGCTCGGGGAGCGGGCGCACGGCCTGCGCGATCGCAAAGACGATCAGGAGCAGCAGGACCAGCGGCGTCCAGATCTTGACCCGCCGGACCGCCGTGCGGACCGGGGTCTCCGGGGGCGGCGGGGTGTTCGTGAGCTCCGCGAGCAGGTCGAGCGGCGGCCTGGGCGGCATGGGCTGCTGCCGGGTCCGCTCGGCCTCGGCGAGGCCTGCCCCGGGAGCCCCGGGCGTGCCGGGACTCGCCGCGACGTCAGGGGTGACCGTGGGTCCGACGACGGGCGCGGGGCGTACGTCGTCGGAGCGCAGCGGCACGAACTTGCTGGTCCGCTCCGCGGGGGCCTCGGGAGCCTCCGTGGTACCGGCGACCTTGGAGGCCCAGGAGGGCTTCCGCTCGGCCGCCTTCCCCTGCTCCTCGCGCTCCTCCTGCTCCTCCGCCTTCGGCTTCGCCTTGGTCGGCAGCTTCAGCGCGGTCGTCGGCTGGTCGAGCTGTTCGGCCCGCGGTGCCTTGAAGACGGCGGTCGGATGATCGATTCCTCGCCCGTCGGACGCGGACTCCGGCTCCTTGGCCGGGGTGGCCTCCTCGCGGGTCTTCGGCACCCGGGGAGTGCTGGAGGCCGCGGGGGCGGGCGAAGCGTCTTCGGTGCCGGCGGAACCCTTGGCGTCGCCCTTGTCGCCCTTGTGGTCGCTGTCGGCGGGTGCGTCGTCGGTCGGCCTGGCGGCGGCAACTGCCTTCGTCGCACCGCCGTCGCCCGGCGCCTTCGCCTCGGTGACGGCGGCACCGTCCTTGGCGGCAGCCTTGCCGTCGGCCTCGGACGGCTCGGCGTCGGCCCGGGGCGTCTTGTCGGCGTCCTCTGGATCGCCGTCCTGAGCTGCGGCTTCATCGTCCGGCTCGGTCGCCACCCACGCGGCGACGGCGGCACGCAGCCGCGCGTCCGTCGGCTTCGGCGCGGTGTCCGACCCTGCCTCGGATCCGGCGGCGGCCTCGGCGGCCTCCTCGCGCCCGGAGTCGTCGGCGCGCTCGGAGTCCGAGGCGGGCTCGGCGTCTTCGGCGGGCTGGGAATCGGCAGCCCCGGCCTCGGGCTCGGCGTCCGCACCGGTACCGCCCTCGGCCTCCGCCTCAGGCCCTGCATCCGCATCCGCATCGGCACCGGCACCGGCACCGGCACCGGAGTCGGCCGCCGGCTCCGCCGCCCCGGCAGGCTCCGGCGCGTCCGCGTCCGCAGACGCCTCGGGCGCCTCGGACGCCTTCGCAGCCGTATCGCCCGCCTCGGAGGGTGCCGAGGCTCCCTCCTGGGCCGTGGAGGCCCCTCCAGGGCCCTCTGCGCCCTTCGAGGACCCGGAGGCGCCCTCGGACGCCTCGGCCTTCCCGGACGGCGGCAGGCGGAAGACCGCCGTCTCGCTGTCCGTACCGGCGTCCGCCGACCCGTCCGCCGTTTTCCCGACCGCCGTGCCGCCGTCCGCCTCAGCGACCGGTTCACGGAACACGGCGAAACGCGGATCGCGTCCCTCAGCCGTCCCCGACGACTTCCGCTGATCCGACTTGCCGGGGGACTCGCCCGCCACCGATACCTCCTGAAGAGCCGCGGGGTCACGCCCGCACCGTGTCCGAACCATCTACCAGTGTCCTGTGTGAACCCCTGGCCGAGCCGCTAGACGAGAACGACATAGCTAACGGTTCCCTCACAAAGCACCCAGGCGCCCTCGACAGACCATTGTGAGAGGGGTCACCCTGTCACTCATCCACGCGGGGAGGCATGGATGGGCAGGAGCCGCAGAACAATTCCGGAGGAGCTTCTGCTGCTCGCTCTGGACCCGACAACGGGTACCACAGCGCAGCCGCAGTCGCTCGACCTCGGCCTGGCCGGGGCACAGCTAGTGGAGCTGGCTCTGGCAGGACGGATAGCCCCTGACGGGGATCGTATCGCCGTGGTGATGCCACGGCCGACAGGAGATCCGACTCTGGACTCCGCACTGGAGCTGCTGCGCCGTCGTGGCAGCCCGGTTCGGGCGGTCCACTGGATCGGCGGACCCCGGCTGGGACTTCGCCAGATCTACCTCGCGCATCTGGAGCGGTGCGGCATGGTTCATGCCGTGGCGGGCCAGATGTGCGGAGTGCTGCCGACGACTCGCTACCAGGCGACGGACACGGCAATCAGCAGGGACATCAGAACCCGGCTGGACAGCGCGATCCGCACCGGCGTACCACCGGACCCGCGGACCGCCGCGCTCGCCGCACTGGCCCACGCGGTCGGACTCGGCAAGCATCTGTACCCCGGGAACGAGGGGCGTTCATCGCGCTCCCGGCTCCGGGACCTGATCAGACACGACCCGATGGGCGGACTCGTGGCGCACGCCGTGATGGACGTCCAGAACGGTGTGGCGGTCCAGCCGCGCCGTAATCAGCAGGCGGCAGGCGTGCCGTTGCAGCCGCAAGCGCAAGCCCGCCGCGGCAGCATGGCGCACACCTCCGTCCACTGACAGCACGACCGCGCGGACACTTGCGCGGGGTACCGAATACCGCCGCACCGACGTCCCCATGACCCGGTCCGGGAGCCGCACCAGGCGCGGGGCAGCCGGATCCACCGGCTGCCCCGCGCTCCTGCGTGCCCTCGTCGCGTGTGACGATTTCCCAGCGCGCCGGGGTGCCCGGGTGGCAATCTGCTGGGCAGTAGATACACACAGCTACCACAGCTGCATAGCCCGGAGGTGCCGTTCCCGTGCCGACCAACGTCAATCCCACCGTCAGACGACGCCGGCTGGGTCAGGAATTGCGCCGCCTCCGGGAGATCAAGGGCATGACGGCCGAGGAGGTCGCGGACAGGCTGCTGGTCTCGCAGTCGAAGATCAGCCGACTGGAGAACGGCCGCCGTTCCATCAGCCAGCGCGACGTGCGCGACCTCTGCGGGGTGTACGAGGTCGCGGACCACCGCGTCGTCGACTCGTTGATGCAGATGGCGAAGGACTCCCGCCAGCAGGGCTGGTGGCACGCCTTCGGCGACATCCCGTACAGCGTGTACATCGGGCTGGAGACGGATGCCGAGTCCCTCCGCGTGTACGAACCCCAGATCGTCCCGGGGCTGCTGCAGACCCGCAGTTACGCGGAGGCGCTGATCACCGGCGCCCTGCCGGAGGCGCCGCCGTCCGACATCGAGAAGCGGGTGAACGTCCGGGCCCGCCGCCAGGACCGTGTGAACGCCCCCGAGCACCCGCTGCGGCTGTGGGCCGTCATCGACGAGTCGGCCCTGCGCCGGCTGGTGGGCGGCAAGCAGGTCATGCTCGCACAGCTCGAGCACCTCGTCGAGCAGTCCAAGCTGCCACACGTGACCGTGCAGGTGCTGCCCTTCGAGATGGGCGCCCACCCCGGCATCAACGGCCAGTACGCGATCCTCGAATTCCCCGACGCGGCGGACTCCAGCGTCGTGTACATCGAGGGGGTCACCAGCGACCTCTACCTGGAGAAGGCGAACGACGTGCAGCGCTACAGCGTCATGTACGAGCACCTGCGGGCACAGGCGCTGAACGTGGACCAGACACGCGAGTTCATCGGTGACATCGCCAAGGGCTACACCCGCTGAGAGCCCGGCGGCACCCACGGGAACAGGACGGTCCGACACGGGCTGATGTACGGGATATGCCGTGATGCAGGTGAGGTGGGGCGGGAAGATACACCGCCCCACCTCGCAAGGGAAGACCTGCATGGAATATGCCATCCGGTCGAGTGAACGGCGGCACCACCAAGCGATGTTGGCGAGTAGCGTCGATCACGCCAACAGGAACGAAGTTGGTGCCACTCACATCAACTCTCTGAACCGGAGTGAACATGGCCATTCTTCAGGGTGCTACGGAAAACTGGACGAAGTCGTCGTACTCCGGCGGCAACGGGGCGTGCGTCGAGGTGAAGTCGCCCGTCACGCAGGCCATCGCCGTGCGCGACTCGAAGGCGCCCGAAGGCCCCTCGCTCTCCTTCGTGTCCGGAGCGTGGAACACCTTCGTGCGCGACGTCGCCTCGGGCTCGATCAACGCCTGACGCATACGTCGAACCTCAGCTCCGCGCTGCGTCCGGTCGGCCCACGGCCGACAGGAGCCCTCTCGACCGGCCCGCCGTCCTGGCCGAGGGGGCTCGGCCCGCCACCCGACCCGGCGCCACCTGTAGGCGTACGCACACATCACGACCACAGCGATCGACACCGACCACGCGCTCGGCGCCGTCGGTGCGTCAGTCACGTCGTGCAGCTCTCCCCCTTCTCCGACCGCACGGGACCCGCATCCCGTGCGGTCGTTCTGCGTTCTCGGGCGTTCCTGCGTTCTCACGTTGCTGCGTTCGCGCATCCGTGCTCGCGTCGAACTCTGCACAGCCTGACGAAGTGCTCGCTCATCGTGTGGCCGTGGTCACGTTCACGACAACGCCCCGCAAGGTCAAGAACACGTAAAATCGTTCGCCTTGCTGATCTGCGTTCACATCCCTGACCGAGAAATCCTTGACCGAGGACCCGGACAAGCGGTTCAATCCCCCAAGTCCCTGTTCCCGCACGGGGATCCCGCTGAAACGGCCGTACTGACGAAGTGCGTTCCCGTTCACAAGGCGGACCCCTGGAGGGGGCACATGAACAGTCTCGACTGGGCCGTGCTCATCGGATACTTCGGTGTGATGGTCGCGATCGGACTCTGGTCGCACAAACGCGTGGACAACGTCAGCGACTTCTTCACGGCCGGCGGCAAGATGCCCTGGTGGCTGTCGGGCATCTCGCACCACATGTCCGGCTACAGCGCGGTGATGTTCACCGGCTACGCCGGGATCGCCTACCAGTACGGCGTCACGTCCTTCGTGACCTGGTCCCTGCCGATCGCGATCGGCATCGGCATCGGCGCGAAGCTCTTCGCCCCCCGGCTCAACCGGCTGCGTTCGCGGCTGCACGTCGCCTCGCCGCTCGAGTACCTGAAGAACCGCTACAACATCCCGACCCAACAGGCCCTGGCCTGGTCCGGGCTGCTGCTGAAGATCGTGGACGTCGGCGCCAAGTGGGCGGCCATCGCCACCCTGCTCTCCGTCTTCACCGGCATCACCCTGACCCAGGGCATCTTCATCACCGGCGCCATCACGGCCGTGTACTGCACGGTCGGCGGACTGTGGGCCGACGCGCTCACCGAGCTCGGACAGTTCATCATCCAGCTCTTCGCCGGTCTGGCCATGCTGTTCATCGCCATGAGCAAGCTGGGCGGCTTCAGCTCGCTGTGGACGGTCTGGGACAAGCTGCCCGAGGGCCACACGAGCCCGACGGCAGGCCCGTACACGGTGACGTTCCTGCTCGCGTATCTCTTCATCAAGACCTTCGAGTACAACGGCGGCATGTGGAACCAGGCCCAGCGCTACATGGCCACGGACTCCCCGCGCTCCGCGACCCGTTCGGCCCGGCTCTCGGCCGTGCTGTGGCTGGTCTGGCCGACGGTGCTCTTCTTCCCGATGTGGGTCGCCCCGCTGCTCGTCGAGGCCAAGAAGCCCGACGCGTCGGACAGTTACGCCCTGATGACCGAGCAGCTGCTGCCTCACGGGCTGCTGGGCCTGGTCGTCGTCGGCTTCTTCTCGCACACGATGGCCATGTGCTCCTCGGACGCCAACGCCATCTCGGCGGTCTTCACCCGGGACATCGCACCGGTCCTCTCGAAGTCGGCCCGCACCTGGAGCGACCGCAGCGGTCTGCTGGCCGCGCGGCTGTCCACGCTCGCCTTCCTCGGGCTCTCGATGGCGCTGGCGACCCAGATCAACTCGCCGACGTTCAAGGACATCATCTCGGTCGTCATCAAGTGGGTGGCCGGGCTCATGGGGCCGATCGCCATCCCGTTCATGCTGGGCCTGCTGCGCAGGTTCCGCCGGTCCGGGCCCACCGCGGCGCTCACCAGCTGGGCGGCCGGGCTGCTCGCCTTCTACCTCACCAACTACAACTTCGACGGTTCGGTGAAGACGGACGTCGCCCTGCAGTACCAGGTGGCCCTGCCGCTGGCGATCTCCCTCGTGCTCTACGTCGCGATCGGGTTCATCAAGCCGGAGGACACCCCGGAGCGCGACGCGCTGATCGAGCAGATCAACTCGGACGACGGAGGCCCCACGGGCGGAGCCGCGGCTGCCGCCGTCCCGATGCAGAAGTCCGGCCCCGGGAACACGGGGGTCGTGGAGGGCGTGAAGGACTGACCTTCGCACCCGCGGGGGTCGCACGGACGGTGGGCGGGCGCGGCGGCGCCCGCCCACCCCCGTCGGCGTCCCGCCCGTCCCTCTCCTCCTTGCTCAGCCCCGCTCAGTCCCGGGGATAGCGGGCCAGCCATCCCGGGGCAGCGGCGGTGGGACTGTGCAGGGCGGGCCCCTGGGTCATCTCCATCGCGAAGTCGTCGGAGAGTTCGAGGAGGGTCGAGCGGCCCTCCAGTTCCGCCAGCCAGCCCGGCGGCAGCGCCGTCTCCCCGTGCAGCGCGCCGAGAAGGGCCCCGCAGACGGCTCCCGTGGCCGCGGAGGGCCCTGAGTGGTTCACGGCGAGCCGCAGACCGTGACGCATGTCCTCGCCGACCAGCGCGCAGTACAGCGCCACGGCGAGGACCTCCTCCGCGGAGTCGGTGTCGCCGAGCGCCTCGATGAGGGCCGGCCCGGGGATCCCCTGCCGTACGGAGCCGAGCGCCTGCCTCAGCGCGTCGGTGACCTGTTCGCCGCCCTGCCGTTCGGCGATCAGGGCCAGAGCGCGCTGGACCGAACCGTCCAGGGTCTCCCCGCGGGCCAGACCGTGCACCATCACGGCGAGCGCCCCCGCGGCGAGCTGGGCGGTGGCGTGTCCGTGGGTGTGGGCGGCGCACTCGACCGCCAGTTGGAGGACGAGTTGGGGCTCCCAGCCGACGAGCAGCCCGAAGGGCGCGGAGCGGGTGAGCGCCGCCGAGTCCCGGGCCGCCGGGTTCTTGGGTACGGCGAGCGTGCCCATCGTGGAGTCACCGAAGCCGGCCAGACACTCCCTGGTGGGGGCGCGGCGGGTGTACAGCCACTCCTCCCTGGCAAGCCAGCCGTTGTCCTTGCGACGCTCGTCGGGCCCCCAGGCGCTCTGGGTGGCCGCCCAGCGCAGATGCGCGCGGTGCACGTCGGTCGGCGGGTGCCAGGCGCCGGTGTCGCGGCGGACCTGGGCCCGGATCAGCCCGTCGACGGTGAAGAGCGTGAGCTGCGTGACGGCGGTGACGGCACCGCGCCGGCCGTGCGCCGGGACGAAGTCGGCCACGCCCTCCGCGCCGTGGGCGGCGCGTATCGCCTCCAGGGTGAGCCCGGAGACTCCCGCCCCGAGCGCGTCCCCGATGGCCCCGCCGAGCAGGGACCCCCGTACCCGGCCGCGGAAGTCCTGCTGCTGGGCGCGGCCCCAGACGGCTGTGGTCCCTGTGGTCACCGTGCCCCCTTTTTTTCTCCGACTCACAGTGCGACTGCGCAAGCACTGTAATCGAACGGGAACGGTGGGCTCATAGGCGGAACGCTATGTACGGACTAGCACGGCGGAGCACTTTTGAACGGCATTCCTCACGTTATCCGGGACCATTTCCCCGCATGTATCCCGAGCGGAATTCCCGGGCCCCGACCCGCCTCGGGCACGGCCTCGGTCCCCCGTCCGCCGGGGCCGCGCGAGCGGTCCCGGCGGCGTCCGGACCGTCAGCCGAACTGGCCGGGCTGGTAGTCCCCGGCCGGCTGCCGGGTCATGACGTTCAGCCGGTTGTAGGTGTTGATCACGGCGATGAGGGCCACCAGGGCGAGGAGCTGGTCCTCGTCGTAGTGCTTGGCCGCGTCGGCCCACGCCTCGTCCGTGACCCCGCCCGCCGCGTCGGCGATGCGCGTGCCCTGCTCGGTCAGCTCCAGGGCGGCGCGCTCGGCCTCGGTGAAGACCGTGGCCTCCCGCCACGCCGCGATCATGTTCAGACGCAGGGAGGTCTCACCGGCCTCGGCGGCTTCCTTGGTGTGCATGTCGAGGCAGAATCCACAGCCGTTGATCTGACTGGCGCGGATCTTCACGAGTTCCTGCGTGGCCGCCGGAACGGACGACTTGCCGACGGCCGTACCCGCCGAATTGATGTGCTTCAGGAAGGTGGCCGCGAAGGGGTTTCCGAAGACGTTCAGACGCGCTTCCATCATGAGCTCCTATGCGTTGCTGCCGGGCTGGTTACACCCTCTTGACGGAGCGGCGCCGGCCGGATGTGACACGGTCGGCTGTGATCCACGTCTCAGGCCGGCTGTCCTGCGATCGCGTTCGGCCTCGTCGTCGCCGCGCCGGCGTGGACGGCCTTCGTCGCCCACGTGCCTCACCCCACGGCGTCGAGCGTCGGATAGTCGGTGTAACCCGTCTCCCCGCCGACGTACATCATGTACGCGTCCCGGACCTGGTTCACCGGGGCGCCCGTGCGCATCCGGTGGATCAGGTCGGGGTTGGCCAGGAAGGGGCGGCCGAGCGCGATCACGTCCGCTCCGGCGGCCAGCAGACGCTCGCCGTGGGCGAGGCCGCCGTCGTCCGGGATGCGGTCCTTCGGCAGCACGGGGTTGGCCATCAGCGTGCCCGGCCAGTCCTTCCGGATCCGCTGGAGGACGGGGTCCTCCGGGTCGGCGTATCCCACGTGCAGATAGGCCAGGCCGCTGCCCGCGAGGGCGCCGAGGAGCGCGGGGTAGATCTCCTCGGTGTCGCCCTCCTCCATGCCGTTGACCGTGCTCCACGGCGAGATGCGCAGGCCCACCCGCTCGGGGCCGATCGCCGCGGCCACCGCTTCCGTCACCTCCACGACGAAGCGGATGCGGTGCTCCACGGAACCGCCGTAGGCGTCGGTCCGCCGGTTGGTCCCCCGGCCCAGGAACTGGTGGAGCAGATGGCCGTTGGCGCTGTGCACCTCGACGCCTTCGAATCCCGCCTCGATCGCGTTGCGGGCGGCGGCTGCGAAGTCGGCGACGGTGGACGCGATGTCCTCCGCGGTCATCTCGCGGGGCACCACCGAGGGCACGCGCCCGGCCGAGGTGTGGATCGTCTCCGGCAGTGCGATCGGCGAGGGGGCGACGGGTGTCAGTCCGCTGGTGTCGGGGTGGCCGGCGCGCCCGCCGTGCTGGATCTGGAGGAACATCCGCCCGCCCTCCGCACGGACCGCCTCGGTGACCCGGCGCCATCCGGCGATGTGGGCCGGGCTGTGGATCGCCGTGATGTTCGGATACGTCTGGCCCACGGCGTTCGGCGTGGACGCCTCGGCGATGATCAGTGCCGCCGTGGCGCGCTGGGCGTAGTAGGTGGCCATGAGCGGGGTCGGTACGCCCTCGGGGGTGGCCCGGTTCCGGGTCAGCGGAGCCATCACGAGGCGGTGCGGAAGGGTGAGGGGGCCGAGCGTGACGGCCTCGAAGAGCTTCTGCGGGGATGCGGATGCGTTCGTCATGCCGGAACGGTAAGAATTGACACCGGTGTCAGGTTCAAGTCGGAAGGCGAGGCAGTCATGCGGATCGGCGAGCTGGCCCGGCGTACGGGCGTGAGCGAACGCTCCCTGCGCTACTACGAGGCCCAGGGAATCCTGAAGGCCGACCGTACCCCCGGCGGCCACCGCGACTACCCGGAGGGCGCGGTCGACCGCGTGATCCGCATCCAGGAGTTCTACGCCGCCGGGCTGTGCAGCTCCAAGATCGCCGAGCTGCTGCCCTGCGTACGGGACGCGGACGGCGGACCCTCCGCGATCGCCACCCCGCGCCTGGTGGACGACCTGACCCTGGAGCGCGACCGCATCGACCGCAGGATCGACGAGCTGCGCCGCTCCCGGGAGGTGCTGGACGACGTGATCACCACGGCGGCGGGCGGGAGCGCGGACGAGGACTGAGCGGCGCCGCTCCCCCGCGCTTCCCGCCCCCGACGGGAAACCCGGGGACGGGAAGCGCGGGGTCCGCCCCTCACCCCTCCAGCACCGGCAGCAGCTCCGGCAGGTGGCCGTCCGAGGCCGTCGCCGCCGTGACGCGCTCCTCGGGGACCTCGCCGTACAGCGTCGTGCGCGGCTTCGCCGGCCGGCCGGCGAGGTCGGCGATGGCGACGAGGTCCTGGATCGAGCGGTACGAGCCGTAACTGGAGCCCGCCATACGGGAGATGGTCTCCTCCATCAGGGTCCCGCCGAGGTCGTTCGCGCCCGATCGCAGCATCTCGGCGGCGCCCTCCGCACCGAGCTTCACCCAGCTGGTCTGGATGTTGGTGATGTGCGGGTGGAGCAGGAGGCGGGCCATCGCGGTGACGGCGCGGTTGTCCCGGTCGGTGGGACCGGGGCGGGCGATGCCGGCCAGGTAGACCGGGGCGTTGGTGTGGATGAAGGGGAGGGTGACGAACTCCGTGAAGCCGCCGGTCTCCTGCTGGAGGCGGGCCAGCGTCCTGAAGTGGCCGAGCCAGTGGCGGGGCTGGTCGACATGGCCGTACA
>Ga0164307_10000551_pt1 | contig 16363 bp, 13 predicted proteins | sample Whisoiple_243_MG_FD_110214 | JGI IMG/M metagenome (GOLD analysis project Ga0164307, IMG submission 110214) | Soil microbial communities amended with fresh organic matter from upstate New York, USA - Whitman soil sample_243_MG | ecosystem: Environmental > Terrestrial > Soil > Unclassified >...
CCGGGTGGCCGTGACCGGACATCGACGGGATGCACGTCGTCGATGATGTTCAGCGGCTCTTTGCGGCCACGTTGTTAACCGTTGATTTGTTTCCACCAAGTCTTGACGACCGCTTTAGATCAGACTTCCTCCAGGGAAATGTCCAGCAGGGAAAATTGGGCCACCGAGCACCTGACGACCCGGTTGTCGGGCAACTTCGCGCGCGGGCACAAGACCGATCCGGTTGGACACATCGGGATGTGATCCCGCACTCGGGGCCGACGTCTCCTGGCCGACAGCAGATATGCGCCAACCGGGTATCGAACCCAACAGAACCGGGTTACAGGGGCGATGGTTGTCGCAACGGGGTCACGCTGGATAGACCGGGCACCCGGCCGGGTGAAACCCACGGGTTTCCCTGCGGAATTAGTGTGAAATGCACTTCCGGTGGGCACTGTTCAGCAACGATCAACTGGCTCGAGAAAGGAACCGCAATGGGCCTCGGCGACAAGATTAAGAACGCCGGCGAGGAAGCTGCCGGCAAGGTCAAGGAGACCACCGGACGGGCGACCGACAACCGCAGCCTGGAGGCCGAGGGCAAGGCCGATCAGGCGTCCGCGAACATCAAGCAGGCCGGCGAAAGGGCCAAGGACGCCGTCAAGGACGCCCTGGACTGATCAGCGACTGACCACCGAGACACCCGAACCTCACCCGCACACTGCAACGGTTGAGGCCAGGATTTAACGAGGCCGAATTCCTCGCGCGGATCGGCGGATGCTGCGCGAACGCATCCATCCCCACCGCCCACAAACCGTAGGGAGAACCATCGTGACGCTGGCGACGGTGTTATGGATCGTGGCGGTCATCCTGGTGATCGCCGGTATCTTCGCGATCATCCGGAAACAGGTGATCTGGGGTGTCGTGCTGATCGTGGTCGGTCTACTGGTCGGACCCGGCGGGGTCAGCATCTTCACCTGACCCCGCCGATTACTGAGCTGGCCCTGTTCCGCGATCTGACCCCGCGATGCCGCGGCCCCGGTCTCGGTGGCAGAACCAAGCCCGTCACCGCAGCAAATCCAGATCGGAAGGACGCATCCCATGCCGGCCGTGGCGGTCACGATTTCCCCGGACGGCTGGCTCACCGACGTCGACCTGGGTGACCCGGACCTGCGACCCGCTCACCTGTGCCCATTGATCGGGTGCGCGGCCGTGCACCCGATCTGGTTGGCCGCCGACCTGCTGATGTGGGTTGCCGACATCGCCGACGGGTTTTCGCTCAACGTCGCCGCGACCGACGTTGTCATGACCACAGCGCACATTCCGAACCAGACCATCTACGGGACCGTGGTCTGCACGGGACCTTCCATTGACGGCGCTGACATCACGCCCATCCCCGCCAGGTGGGCGCGGTTCCTCTCCAACCACCAGGCTGTCCAACCGGTCGACGCCGCCGAGCCCATTGCCTGACGTGAGCAAGAAGGTCGGGGCCGGGGGTGAGACTCAACCTCGCGACCAGGGCATGATCCTCATCGGCATGCTCGGCTTGGACGGCATCTCGCCGCTCTGGTCCTACGGCGCCCCATCGCCCACGTTTACGGATCTGTTTCCACGGTGTTTGCCACGGGTACCGGATAGGACAGTTGACTGCAACGATCAGCGCGCCGGAACCCTGTCGACGGTGCGCGGTGATGGATGTGAGGCAAAGTCGTCATGACGCTTTCCGAGTACGAGCAGCACACCCTCAACGGCATCGAAAACAACTGCGGCAGAGAGGATCCGGCCTTCGTGGACCGGATGAACCTGACCGTCGCGCAACAACGCAGCAGTCTGGCGGTGGTGATGGCCCACTGGGCGATCTGGATCGGCTGGCTGATGCTGATGATCGGCGGCGGACTGGCCCGGGGACCGGTGTGCATCGGGGTCTTCGTCGCCTGCTACGGGCTCGCCCTGATCGTCACGGGAGCCGCCACCTGGATGCGCAACCGAAGCCCGCGAACTCGGACGATCGAGGCCATGAGCACTGGCCACGTCCCGCTGGTCCCTGGGGTGTCCTGGTCGCAGACCAGGTCCAGGACCAACAGGGCAAGTTCTGGCCCGGAGCAGGAACCTGGGACCGATCAGTAATGGTTCGGGCAGCACGCGGGTGGTGGATTGGACCTGCTCGTCCCGTCCGGGCATCACTGATGCCTTCAGTCGGTCCGACACGGCACCCGTCGGCGTGCCGTCCCGATACCGCCTGGGCGGGTGCTTGGGGTTTGACAAGGGCTGCTGCCAGGCGTGAATTGGGTGGTAACGACTTCTCGGCTCGGGGGGTGGTTGGCAGATGACCGCAGGTGGCGCTGACCGGTTGCTCAACACAGGGCAGGTCGCGGCGCTGTCCGGGGGTGAACCCGAGAACCGTGAACCGATGGGCTTCCGAAGGCCGACTGGGATGGGTCGTCACGCCTGGTGGACACCATAGATTCCGCGAGACGCAGGTCCTCGCTCTGCTCGCCGAATGGGACCGCGGCGGCGCTCGTGTTCGAGCGCCCCGACGACGGCGCAACCCGAGGTGACCTACAGCCCATTATCGGCGAGTATTTGGCGGCGATGAAAGGACCTGCAATGCAATGACTTAGTGGTAGCCCGCGAGTTAATCGTCACTGTGACGTAAACGTGGACGAGTGCGCTGTCGATCGCCAGGCGTTGCCCGAAGAATTGGGGGCGGACCGGACAGAAACGCCCGCATCGGCAGCCACGAGCCTCCGAACCCTGATCCCGATAGTCGCGGTGGTGTCGGCTCGAAGGGTGTCGGCCGGCGCGACTTGCCGCAGTGTGCGGTATCCGGTGACGTCGGCGAGGTGGGCAGGGTCTGCGGGGTGGTACGCCGACGATTGTGAGCCGTGGTCGAAACTGCGCTGATAGAGACCACCCTGAATCGGGCGCCGCCGGCCAGTGGGGATGGGCTCCGGTGCAGCTATTTGATGAACATTCGCGGGCTCAGGCAGATTCGTTGCGTGCTGTCAGCCGCCGTGGAGTACCGCCGGGGAGTACCTCGTCCGGCTAACCGCAGGGAAGGTCTTTCGGGCGGAACTCGAATTCCGGGGGTTCCGGGAACAGACCGTCAGCGGTAACTGATTCTCAATCTGTTTGTCAAGCGGCCGGGGCGCCGTCGATGGGTGTTTCCAAGTAGCGTCGCTGATCGCGCAGCATGGCCCAGAGAACGTTGACTCGCCTACGGGCGAGGGCCATCACTGCTTGCGTGTGTCGTTTGCCTTCGGCCGTTTTCGGTCGTAGAAGGCTCGGGACGCAATGCTGTGCTGGATGCTGATCGCGGACGTGTAGAAGACCCGCTGTAGTTGGCGGTTGTATCGCCTCGGCCGGTGCAGGTTTCCACTTCGAGTGTGCGAATCACGCGGGATCGGTGCCAGGCCCGCATAGCCGGCGAGGTGATCTGCGGACTCGAACCTGGTTCGCACGTCTCCGGCGGCCGCTAGGAACTCCGCCCCGAGCAGGTCGCCGATACCGACCATGCTGGTGATGACCGGCGCAAGCCGGTGCTCGCTGAACCTATCGTCGATGAAGTTCGTCGACCTCGGCGAGCTGCCGGTTGATCGCGATGACATTGCGAAGCGGTTCGCCAGCACGACGGGCATGTCCAGCCCGCCGGGCGAGTTCCCGTCGGGGCTATTCGAGATCGGGGCGAGGATCACCTCTCGAACCCGCAGTTGCTGGCACAGCTCGAGCGCCAGCTCGCTCGCGGGCCGGGTCGTGTGCACTGTCGGAAAGCATCTGGCGCCCGTTGGCGATTGCCCAGCAGCGAGAACACGTCGTCGGGAGACCTCGTCGGCGCGACGGCAGAAGAAGCGGACGCGGCCTTCTGCATCCCTTCCCCCGCCGTCTCCCACCGCTGCCGGTGCGGAAGGCCAGGGGAAGGCCGGCTGCCTAGCGTCTCGCAGCATCGTCATGAACCACCGAACAAAAGGAGAATCCACCATGACCAGCACGCAGAGCCGGCGCGCCCGCGAGGGTGTCGACGTTCCTGGCCAGACCGTCGCCATCGATGCCGTAAAAGTGCAGCCAGAGATCGCTCGGCCCGCTGACCGCGCCAGGACCGCCACCAGCGGCAAACAGGAACGCACGGGCGCGGCCCCATCCCTCGATCAAATGGCCCGCGAGGCCGACGGAGAGCCCGATCCCCGGCTCTCGCGACAGGGACGTGGTCGACGCGCACCGCAGCGCCCCCGGCCACCTGGCGGACTGACGCCGAGAAAGGACCACGAGACAGGCATGACTGCTGTCTCGTCCCGAGGCCGCGTGCGTCCTCATGTCGTTGTTGTCGGTGGTGGGTTTGCTGGCCTGGCCGCTGTCCACGGGCTGCGAGGCGTGGACGTGGACGTGACGCTGATCGATCGTCACACCTATAACACGTTCCAGCCGTTGCTGTACCAGGTGGCAACCGCGACGCTGAATCCTGGTGATATCACCTGGTTCCTGCGGTCCATCCGCACTGATCAGGATAATGTGCGGTTCCTCAAGGGCACGGTTGTGAGCATGGACCACGCGGTCAGGACGGTTGTCCTCGACGGCGGCCAGTCGGTCGGGTACGACTACCTGATCATCTCGGCGGGTGTGACGGCCAATTTCTTCGGCGTTCCCGGTGCGGCGGAGTACTCGATGCCGCTCTATCGTCGGACGCAGGCGCTTGCGTTGCGGGACAGGGTGTTCGCCGTCCTTGAAGAGGCCGTGGTCAACGGTCGGGATCGTGACTTGCGGATTGTCGTGGTCGGCGGTGGCGCCACCGGGGTCGAGATGGCCGGGGCGTTGACCGAGCTTCGGGACAACGACCTGCACGTCACCTATCCCGAGCTCACCCCGGCACGTGTTCACGTCACCCTCGTCGAGCAGCAGCCGTTCCTGCTGGCGCCGTTCCATCCGTCGCTGCGCGAGTACGCCCGTCGCTCATTGCAACGGCGTGGCGTGGACCTGCGGTTTGAGACGCCGGTGAGGCAGGTGCGCCCGGACGGCGTGATCATCGGGGATCAGGTTTTCCTGCCCGCCGACATCGTCGTCTGGGCCAGCGGTGTCAGGGTCCATGACCAGGTTGCCCATTGGAACGTCCCGCAGGGCCGCGGCGGACGGATCACCGTCGATGATCATTTGCGCGTCGCCGGTCTGAACGGTGTGTTCGCGGTCGGCGACATCGCCGTCGAGGACGGTGACCGGGCGCTCCCCCAGCTCGCGCAACCCGCGCGGCAGGGTGGCACGTATGTCGCCGCGCAGTTGAAGGCGATGCTGACAGGCAGGCAGGTCCCGTCGTTCGAATACCGCGACAAGGGCACACTCGCTACGATCGGACGGAACTCGGCGGTGGCGCAGATCAAGGGACTGCCGAGGCTGACGGGTGTCGCCGCCTGGGTCATCTGGATGGCCATTCATGTGTTCTCGCTGCTGGGCAACCGCAATCGGTTCGCCACGGTGCTCAACTTGACCGCCAGGTACCTGTTCTGGCGTCGCAGCCACAACGCGATCATCGGCGAGACCCCGACGATCATCCTGGATCAGGTGGCGCACCGAGACCTTTTACACCGTCAGCAACCTGACCGCCTGGCGCGTTGAGGGTTCGGAGCTGCGCAGCGCTTGCCATCGAGTCGGCGGCGCTTCGCACGGAGCACCCCGATCGTCGGAAATTCGCAGGTAGGCAGGTTCGTCGAGTGCGGTAGGTGGAAGCGCTCGCACCGCTGCCGCACCCAGACAGGTTGCAGAGGAACGCCTTTCCGGCCTGGCTGGAACCGCAAGATGTTGGATGTGCAGGCACCGAGCGCGGCGAGGAGCTGGCCTTGCTGATTGAGTCGGCGTCATTCCCCGGACGGAGACCTGTTCGACGAGGGCGTTGCGACTGCCACTTTGCTGACCGGCCGCCCGCGCCACCGATATCAAGTCGGCGGTCAGGTATGCCTCTTCGGGGTGAAGCCGTTACGCCACCAGTACTGCCGTGGTCCTGAGATAGGTCGGGCGGGCCGCTCTTCGGTCTCTTCAGGTCTGCTCGTTCATGGTGAAGACAGCCCGTCTGCGTCTTCTCCATACCTTCTCCCGGGCATCGCCGGGCCCATCGTGGTCACGGAAGGTCTGGGGATGACCCGGTGCCTAACGTCTCGCAGCGTCGTCATGGACAACCCAACACCAGAAGGAGAACTCACCATGACCAATACCCAGACCAGGCCCGCCGGAAACATCGTCGATGTCCCCAGCGTGTCCGCCGAGCGATCCCACTGGACGCTCGTGGCAGTAGCGCTCGCCACCTTCATGACCTACCTGGACAACAACATCGTCAACGTGGCCATCCCGGTCATCGAACGCGATCTCCACCTGACCACCTCCGGGCTGGAATGGGTGGTGAGCTCCTACATCCTGGTATTCGCCAGCATGCTGCTGGCCGGCGGCCGACTGGCCGACGTCTGGGGCCGCAAGCGGCTGTTCCTGATCGGGTTGGCGGTGTTCACGGTCGCCTCGCTCGCCGCCGGGTTGGCCGGGAACGTCGACGTCCTGGTCATCAGCCGAGCCGTGCAAGGACTCGGCGCGGCCATGGTCACGCCGACCACACTGGCGATCATCTCGGCCACCTTCACCAACCCGCGGCAGCGGGCGGCCGCTGTCGGGATCTGGAGCGGTGTCAGTGCGCTCGCCCTCGCCGTGGGTCCGCTGTTGGGCGGCGTGCTCAGCCAGTACCTCAGCTGGGGCTGGATCTTTTTCGTCAACGTGCCGTTCGGCCTGGTGACGCTGGCGCTGGGTGCTGCCGCCATTCGGGAATCCCGCGAAAGCGCCGGACCTCGTCGCCTCGACATGCCCGGGGTGATCACCTCGGCCGGCGCGCTGTTCGCCCTGACATTCGCGCTGATCGAGGGCCACGACCGCGGCTGGACGTCCACGGTGATCCTGGCCTGCTTCGCCGTCGCGGCTGTCCTGGGCGTGATCTTCGTCCGGGTGGAGCTGCGGGTGAGCCAGCCGATGGTGACCATGTCACTGTTCCGCGAGCGGGTGTTCTCCGGCGGCCTGATCGCCCTGATGATGTGGGGATTCGGGCTGTTCGGGATCTACTTCTTCACCTCGCTTTATTTGCAAGGGGTGCTGGGCTTCTCGCCCACGAAGGCGGGCGCGGCCTTCGTACCGATGGCCCTGTTGATGGCGGCCGGCTCCGTCATCTCGGAGCGGGTGTCCCACCGGCTCGGGGCATACCGGGTGGTCAGCGTGGCAATGCTGCTGATGGCGGCGGGCGTCGCCTCGGTCAGCCTGCTCGGCCCGGACGCCGACTTCGCCTCCCTGATGCCCAGTTTCGCGGTGATCGGGATCGGCGGCGGCCTGACCGTGCCGCTCACCGCCAGCGTGCTCGACGCCATGCCGCGTGAGGAGGCCGGCGTCGCGTCCGGGATCTTCAACGCCTCCCGCGAGGTGTCCGGGCTGCTGGGCATCACCGTCATCGGCGCGGTGCTGACCGCGCGGCAGTCGGTCCTGCTGTCGACAGGTCAATCGCCCATTGACGCCTTCCTGGGTGGCTACCGGGCCGGCCTTATGCTGGCGGCGGCGTTGGTGGCGCTGGGCGGTATGGCCGCCTACTTCGGTCTGCGGCGACGCACCGTCGGCCGTCATGCATATACAAAAGCGGCGGCCACAAAGGCTTTCTCCGTCCGAGGACCGATGGCGGATGCCGCGCCGGCGGTCTTGCCTGCTTGATTGCGGTACCGAAGGATCGACGTCGGCGGCTATCCGGTGTTGCTCGGCAATCCCGGATGGCCGAAGACGTTGCATGACAATGGAAGTGCACCAGCGGTCGAGGGGTCCCGCGAACCGGGGGCCGCCTCGGTGCCGCGCCCCGACGTCAAGCGATCTGCGTCCCGGCGCCAAGTCGGGTCGCGCGGCACCGGGCGGCGTCCAGCGGCTGACTGGATTCGTCGAACAGCTCGGCGGCCTCGCTGAGCAACCGTGCCGAGTCCTGCTCCCGGTGCTGGGCGAAGGACAGGTGCGCGCGGGCCTCGAGCAGCGCGGCCTGCCAGGCGGTGCCCTCCCACATCACCGCCGATTTCTCCGCCACCAGCAGATGCCTTTCCGCGTCCTGGATGTCACCGACATCCGCGCAGGCTATCGCCGCCGGGACGGCCAGCATGACCGAGCAGAACGCGCACTGGTCCGCAAATCCGATGGCCGCCTCGGCCCGGTGCACGACCATCCGCGCCGCCTCGGCGTCCGGGGCTGCGGCGATCATGGTGCCAAAGACTCGCTGGATGAGATGCAGCGAGATGCTGGAAAACCGGGCGAGCGGTAACGCCTTGTGCAGCAACCGGTTCGCCTCGATCCGTTCCCCCAAAGCCAGTTTGACCTCCGCGAGTCGCTGCAGGCTGTGCGCCTCACCGGCGGTCGAACCGATTTCCCTGTGCAGATCCACCGCATCCTGCAGCTCGCGGTCCGCCGCGGCGAGATCACCGGTCAACAAAAAGGTCTCACCACGCAACGCGGTTGCGAAGGCAACCGCCCGTAACACTCCGGAGCGCTCCGCGGTCACCCGCAGGGCGCTGGCGAGTTCGAGGACCTCTTCGTACGGCGTCGGCCCGTAGAGCAGGAATTCCGCGACACACAAATGGGAATCGAAGATCCGCGCCGCCAATTCGGGGCGGCGCACACCGCGCCGCAGTTCGATGCGCAGCCGCTGGGACCATTCGCCGCGGGTGTGCGCGACCAACCCTTGCAGTCCGACCAGGTCGAACCACTGCGACTCCTCCGGAACACCCAGCGTCACGCGCTGCCGGGCCTGCGACGCCGCGGCGTCCGCTGCCTCGAGGTCGCCGCGGAACAGCGCCAGGTTCCCTTGTGCCAGCAGCAGTTCCGCGTCGCCGGGCGAGCCGTCCACGGTCAGACCCTCCAGCGCAGCCGCGGCGGTCTCAAGGTCACCGGCGAAGCAGGCGGCCCTGGCCAGTCGGGCCCGCAACCGGGACCGCAGCGCCGGCTCGGTGGTCGCCGACAGGGCCTCGCGATAGGCATCCACGGCACCGGAATCGGCACCGGCCATCAGCAGGTCCGCCCGTAGCCCGAGCAACCGCGCCAAGTCCGCGCCGTGCGCCTGGTCGCGCACCGAGGCCAGGGTGTCCAGTGCTTCGCGGTAGGCACCCAGCGCCGCTTCTGTTTCGGCGGCGCGGAGCATCCAGGGCACCGCGGCCAACCGGTTCCCGCCGCCCACCAGGTGAAACCCGATCCGGGCAGGCGATCGTTCCAGGCCCTGCAGCGCCTGAGCGGCCTGACGGTGCAGCCCGACAAGCCGCGCCTGCGAGACTCGCTCGAGGACTGCCTCGCGCAGCAGCGCGTGCCTGAACGCGTAGCCGGTATCCGTCCGGATCAGTACCCGGTGCGCCAGTGCGCTGTCGATGACGCTGTAGGCGTCGTCCTCTGATATCTGGGTCCCCGCGGTGACCGCGACGAACTCGTCGGTGTCGAAGGCGACGCCGAGCACGGCCGCCGCGGCCAACGCGTCGAGCTCGGCGGCGGACAGCACGGCGGGCAGCGTGCTCGACGCGGTGGCGTGCCCGTCGACGCTGGTCCGGGCCAACTCCACCACCGCGAATGGCAGCCCGTCCGAGGCCGCCCATACCGCGTCGATCAGCTCGGCCTGTGCCTCGGGCGCGTGCCGGCGTACCAGCACCGCCACGTCGTCGTGCGCCAGGCTGGTCATGTCCACGGTCACGGCGTTGCCCCGGCCGAGCAAACTGTGCCGGACTTGGGCCAGTGCCGGGCAGAGCTTCGGCCGGTGCGCGATGACGATCAGCACCCGGTCCTCAAGGGTGCTGCGGGCCAGGTAATGGATCAGCCGGGCGCTGGCATCATCGGCGTCGTGGGCGTCATCGACGACCAGCACCGCGCCCGCTCCGGCGGCTGCCAACCGGACCAGTTTCGTGACCGCCACGAAGAGGCGTTGGTCGCCGCTCTGCGCCCGCCAGTCGGTTTCTCGTCCGGACAGCGACCGTTCGATTTCCTCGCGGAGCACGTCGTCCAGTCCGTCCAGCAGGGCCGGGTGACGACGGCACAGGTCCGCCACCGCCTCCAGCACCGGTGCATACGGCCAGGCACCCTCGATCTGCGCTGCCGCACCACTCCCGACCCGCATACCCATCCCGGCACTGTGCCTTTCGAGCCACCCGAGGACCGCGGTCTTGCCGACGCCAGCCGTCCCGCTGATGAACAGCGTTCGGCCGCGGCCAGTGGACACCTCGGCGACCAGTCCTTCGAGTCGACGGCGTTCCCGATCCCGACCGACAAGATCGAACCCCGCAGTGACGGCCGAGGACTGATGCGCGGCCGGCGCTGATCCGGCGGACTCTTCGGCCAGCAGTCGCTCGCGCAACTTTTCCGCCGCCCGACTGGGTGCGACGCCGAGTTCGGCCCGCAGGGCGCGCTCCAGCCTCTCGAACTGACGCAACGCTGCACGCCGGTCGCCCCGGCGGGCCAGCGCGGCGATCAGCTCGAGGTGGGCGCGCTCATCGGCGGGTTCGACGAGGGTCAGTACTTCCCAGCGGCCGGCGAGCCGCAGCACGTCCAAGTAGAGCAGGTGCAGCCGGTCCCGGACGTCCTGCGCCCACGATTCGTAGGGATCCTCCGGAAGTAGGTCACCGCGGTAACCGTCGGCGGCCGTACCCCCGGCGGCCGCGTCCCGCGCGGCCAGCGCCGTCTCTGCCTGCGCCTGGAATACCGCGGCGTCGACCTGCACATCGACGTCCGGCCACAATGCGACCATCTCGCCGGCCAGCACCACCGAGTTCGGATGACCCAGCGCCCGCCGGGCGTAGTGCGCGGCCTTGTGCAGCCGGGGCGCCGCCTCGTCGACAGTCAGTTCGGGCCACAGGGTGTCGATGAGCCGCTCACGGTGCAGACGGCGACCCGGCATCAGGGCGAGGATCTTCACCAGCGCGGCGGCATGCCGCCGCCGCCACTGCGCCGAAGGTACCGGTGACCCGTCAACCGCCACCTCGAAACCACCCATCAGGGTGACGCGGACGTCCATGACTCGATGGCCTCCCAGCCCCTGATGATAGTGGCGACGTCTAGCGAAACGTCCGGTCGTTCCCGGAAATCGGTCAGGTAACCGGGGTAAGCCCGACGAGAGCTTCCACCTCGTCGGTCATCGCCGAGGAAAGGGTGCGCAGCAACTCCGGAATACGCGTGAGATCCCACCGGTAGGAGGCGATTTCGTCGGTCACCTGCAGCATCGGCAGCGACAGCCGGTCGCGCGTCGCCTGGTATCCGGCGAGCGCTGATTGTTGCTGCGCACCACGCTGCGGCGCAGAGCGGACGGCCTGCGACAGCAGTTCCGCGTCCCGTAGCGCCGCCGTCGCACCGTGGGCGCCGATCGGATCGATCCAGTGCCCCGCATCCCCCACCAAGGCCCATCCGGGACCGAACGCCGGACGCAGGTAGCCGGGCGGCAGTGCCCGGACGTACCGGACTGGCTCCGCCCGTCCGGCCGCGCGGACCCGGGAGCCGATCCCGGTTGGGTCGGCGAGCAGGTGGAACGCGGCCAACGGCGGCCGCGCGCTCACCAACTCCTCGATCCGAGCGGGCTCGGCGCCGACGAAGACACAGGTCAGGCCGGCATTGGTGGGTATCGCACCGGCGGTCATTCCCGGGCGGTAGAACCATTCGTACCCATCGGAGGGGAAATCCGCCCAGTATCCGTACAGGAAACTGCTCGCCCGCCGTCCGGCAGGTCCACCTGTGGCGCCGGTGGCGCGGGCTACCAATGAATTCCTTCCGTCGGCGCCGACGACCAGCGGCGCACGCTCGACCCGCTGCGACCCGCGGGCAACGCCCACCCGACGATCGTCGATCACCACCCCCGACACCCGCCCGTCGCTGTCGCGGTGCAGGCCGGCGACGGTCGCGCCGAATTCGACCGTGGCACCGGCCCGCTGCGCGGCGTCGACCAGCAGCGCGTCGATCACCGTGCGACGTGGCGCGTACAGCGCATCCACTCCCGACGACGGCCTGATGGACACCACGACCGACTCTGCGCCATAGTGAAAGACTGTGCGCCGCACCGGTGGCGTGCCCGCATCGGCAACCGCGTCCAGCAGACCCCAGCGCTGCAACTGCAGGACACCGCCGCGCATCAACGCATGGGTGGACACCGTGTCACCGCAGTACCGCGAGCGGTCGACGCACAGCACCCGCAAACCAGCGCGAGCCAGCAGCATCGCGGTCGCCGCGCCGGCGACCCTCGCGCCCACGACGATCACGTCCCAACCCTGGTTTGGTCGGTTATTGCTTCGTCCACTCATGGCACCCTCCTGAGGTTTTCGTCCGGCGCAGTCGTCAGGGGGTGGTTGACGACGATCGCTCGCTGCGTGCTGCTCATGGTGGAATCTCCATCGAGTAGTGGGTCCCATGACGACACCGCCGGACGCTAGGCGCAGTTCCTTCCCCGGACCTTCCCTGCACCGAGTGCGGTCAGGAAGGTCCGCGGAAGGCCCCGACAAAACCGTCGGCGACCAAGACCAGAAGAGCCATATCGGGTCGATGATCACGATGGCGGCGAGCAGTCGGATGGCCGGGCGGCCAACCGCCACAACGGCAGAAATGAAGTGCTGTAGACCAACCAACCGCGCGTTGATCAACAATGCAGCCCCGACCGCCGCCACAAACCCGACCCGATGCGGAGCATCACGATCAGCGTCAGACGTGGGCTGCCGACGGAGTCAGCCCGGTGCCCGACCATGCGGCCTACGGGTTTGCGCAACGCGCAACCGCGGTGCCGAGCAGCAGCCCAAAGGGCGGGTAGCCCACCATTATCGGCGCCATCGCCCGAGCACCGTCGGCCATCTCACGGCCGCCGGGACAACCAAGGGCCGGTCGACAACGTGAAGAAGCGTTGTCGGCGTGAGTGTGCATGGTTGACATGCTCCGGCCTGCGTCTTCCCGCCACCTTCCCCCACGTCATCAAGGGGCGTCTGAGCGACTCTCGGTCAGGAAGATCCACGGAAGGTGTTCCTCCTACCGTGCTGAGATCACCGGCCGCAGTGGCCGGCAACGAACCCAGGAGGAACCCATGCACCCGGAAACGATAATCGCCTTGGCGCGGATCTCGGAATTGAAACGTGAACTCTCCCAACCGATGTTGCAGCATCAGTACGTCGCGATCCAACGGAGAATTGCCGCCGGCCGGGCGCGGCGGCGAGCGGCAGTCAACAACGTCCGCCGAGCAATTCGAATGGTCGCCGGCGGCGTTCGAACTGGCCGCACGGTGGCCACGACGTGATTGATCGTCCGTCCCGTGGAAACGGGCGAGCCGAGTCGTTCATCCGGAGACCCGCCGTCAGCCATGAATTCCGAGTGGCGCGGCAGCGTCCCACAACCGTCGGGTCGCCCGACACTACCAACAGCACAATGAAACTGCGAACGCGGCGTTTGACAACCATTGCGACATCAACATGATCCGGATCCTTCATCCCGATCGTACGGACGTGTCTGGAGACCTTCCATGAGTCTTGCTACGAGCTACAACAGATCGAGATTCGGCCGCTGGCTCGTCAGCCCACCGGGTAGGGGCTTTCGCCTGATCGCCGGCAGCGGCTTTGCGCTCGGGGGGGTCCTCTACCGGGGCACGCCGGCCGGGAAGGCAGCCCTCATCTGGAGTGCATTCCCACTGTCGGCGGGTGGCCTCGATCTCTGCTGGATCAGCGGCGCGCTGGGTGGGCCGCTCCGAGGCGCCGCCTGTCGCGCTGACGGAGCCTCACCCGCCGGGTGAGCCGGTGCCTTCAATCCCGCCCTGAGCAGTTTCTGGGCCGCTTCCAATTGAGCGGCCATTTCTTTGCGAGGGTCGGATGCCGAGGCGACCGGGGTAGGCGCTGGATTCCGTGCTCGCGCAGCCGGCGCGCCAGTAACCTGGCGGCCGACCAGGCGCCGCTGGGCCACGCACACTCAGCGCGCCGGCGCTACCGGCTAAAGCCGCACAAGACCCTCGGTCTGCCCGGCCGGCGCGCCCGCTCTCGGGTCCATCCAATGGCCCTCGTCGCCGGCCGGCCACCAGTATCAGTCGGAAGGAAAGTCGCCCAGTATCCGTAGCGGCAACTGGTGGCCCGCCGCCGGAATGAAGTGGCCGCTGCGCCGGTATGGCAGGCCCCAGGGCGCGACTCAAGGGCCGACCGGCTTTGGGACGGCGCAACCTGGAGGGCGTGTCAGGCTGCTTGCCCCGCGATGGCCAGGGTCTCCACCTCGTCGGTCATCGCGGAGGACATCCGGCGCAGCACGTCGCGGATGCGTTCCAGGTCCCACCCGAAGGAGGCGATCTCATCGGAGGTCTCGAGCATGGGACGACTGATGCGATCACGGGTGTGCTGGTAACTGCCCACCGCACCGGACTTCACAAGGATGGGCGAGGTGATGGCTTCGACCAGCAACTCGGCGTCCCGCAATGCGGAGGTCATCCCGTGGGTGCTCATCGGGTCCATCCAGTGTCCGGCGTCGCCGACGAGCGCCCAGCCGGGGCCTTGGGCGGTTCGGAGGTATCCGGGCGCTAGGGAGTGGACGAACCGCACGGTTCCGATCCGATGCGCGGACCGCATTCGTTCGCCCAGACCGATCTGGTCGGCGAGTGCGTCTATGGCTGCGGCGGGTGACCCGGTTGCGCGCACCGCATCGCCGATCCGGGTCGGGGTTCCGCCGACGAACACGCAGGTCGCGCCGTCATTGGTGGGGATGGTCCCGGCGGCCAGCCCCGGCCGGTAGGACCACTCGTAACCGTCGGTCGGGAGATCGTGCCAGTACCCGTACAGGTAGGAACCGGCGTGCTGGCCGGCGAACTCGTTGGTAGCGGACACTTCTCGGGCCACCAGCGACTCCCGGCCGTCGGCTCCGACAACGAACGCGGCGAGTTCGGCGCGCACCCGGCCGGTGCGGCGATCCCGCAGCAGGACTCCGGTCACCCGATCGTCGGCGGCCCGGCAGAGCCCGACGACCGGGGTTCCGAACTCAACGCTCGCGCCGGACCGCATTGCCGCATCGACGAGCAGGGCGTCAAGCACCGTCCGGCGGGGTGCATACAGGGCGTCGGTCCCCGCCGCCGGCTTGAGGGATACCGCAAACTGTTCCGCGCCGTAGTGAAAAACGGTGCGCCGCACGGCCGGGGTGCCGGCTGCGACGACACTGTCGAGCAGACCCCACTTCGTCAGTTGCAGCACGCCGCCGCGCATCAGGGCGTGGGTGGATAGCGTGTCGCTGCCCTGGCGTGACCGGTCGACGCACAGCACCCGCAGCCCCGCTCGGGCCAGCAGCATCGCGGTCGCGGCTCCGGCGACGCGTGCCCCCACCACGATGACGTCCCAGTTTCGGTTCATGACACTCTCCTTGCCGAGCCGGCCAGGGCTCCGTTGATCAGGTGGTCGACCACGAGCGCGGCGTCGTGCCGGACGCCGTCCAGGAACGTTGAGCTGCGGCGGGTCTGGGAGCGCATGCCGATCACCAACAGCCCGGGCGCAGGCGTGCGACCCGCGGATTGTTGGATCTCACCGGCGGCATTGAGCACCGGAACGTGCAGCCACGGGTACGCGCGTCGGTAACCGGTCGCCCAAATGACCGCGCGGATGCCGTCGACCTTCTCCATGGGTTGCCGAGCGGCCCGGGCGTCGGGCCGGTCGGCGATCTGGCGTGGTCGGTCCGGCGGATCGATTTCGTGGTCCAGCCCGGTCGTCGTCGCGAAGTGATCGATCCGGCCGAGCAGCCGATCGAGCTTCGAGTCGGCGGCGGCGGCTGTGGTGGCCAGATCGTCGGCGAAGGTCAGTTCCCGACCGCCGGCACCGGTGACTCGGCCGGTCAGCCTGATGCCGCGCTCGGCCAGCGACGGCAGATCAACCTCCCGACAGTCCGTGCTTCCGACGATCTGCAGTGACGGTTCCGGGCGGCGGGCCAGCTGGGCGGTGGTCAGCGGCCGGTCGAGCATGCCCATCGAGTCCAGCCACCACATGATGTCCATTCCCCGGTAACGACGGGGGACGCGGGTGTGCCGGCCGACCGCTAGGACGACATCCCTGCCGGCCGTTGCCAGTTCGTCAGCGAGCTGGGCGCCGGTCGCGGAGGCCCCGACGACGAGGACGCGACCGACGGGGACGTCTCCAGGATTGCGATACAGGTCAGGGGTGATCTGTCGAATCGACGGATGCAGGGTCCCCGCCAACTCGGGTACCGCGGGCTGATCGCTGTAACCGGTGGCGATGACAACCGCGGCGGCGGACCAGATCCCGGCGTCACTGACGACCTGATAGCCGGCCCCCCGCCTGCGCACCGAGCGGACCTCCGCTCCGTGAATGATCGGGGCACCGAAGCTGTCGGCGTAAGCGGTGAGGTACTCGGCCACCTCGACGGCCGGCATGAA
>Ga0164307_10000554_pt1 | contig 16345 bp, 15 predicted proteins | sample Whisoiple_243_MG_FD_110214 | JGI IMG/M metagenome (GOLD analysis project Ga0164307, IMG submission 110214) | Soil microbial communities amended with fresh organic matter from upstate New York, USA - Whitman soil sample_243_MG | ecosystem: Environmental > Terrestrial > Soil > Unclassified >...
GATGGGCGGGCAGTTCGGCCAGCCGTTGCAGATCGATGACCAGTTTGGGGCTCGGCGACCCGCGCCGCGTCGCGCGCGCGTCCGGCAGCAACTCGGCCACCGGCACTCCGTAGAACTCGGCCAATTCGGCCAGCTTGGCAACCGTGACGGCGCGATCGCCCCGCTCGTAGGAACCGACGACGACGGCCTTCCAGCGCCCCTCGGACTTCTCCTCGACCCCGTGCAGGCTCAAGCCCTGCTGTGCCCGGATGGCGCGCAGGCGCGCGCCCAGGGCATGGGCATAGTCCTGGGACATGGTGTCTCCTTGGTACCTCTAGTCCTGAACAAACTGTCTTTGTGTACGCAGAGTAGTCGTAATCGGCAGATTGGTGCCAACTGGACTCGCCGACCCCGCCGCGGGGGTGAGCCGCACACCACTGCGCAAGCGGCGGGAGAGGGCCGCGGACGTTGATAGCATGCCCTGAGCATCGGGCCGGCAAGCGCTTTTCCGCACGCCCGGATCGATGTCCCAGACATCCTTTAAGGACCGTCCAGTGAGGCGGGAAAGGAGGTCATGAGTGGCGCAATCCCGCCCTGCTCAGGCCGGCACGACAGCCGACCCGGTCCATCCGTCCCCACGCGGACAGACCGCGGCCCCGGAAATTCTCACCGAGATCCTCGGTCAGGCGGACATCGCCAGGACCGTCGACCGGATCGCCCATCAGATCCTCGAACGCAACGGCGACCGACCGGTGGTGCTGGTGGGCATCCCCACCCGAGGGGTCCATCTCGCCCGGCGACTGGCCCAGCGGCTCACCGCGTTTGCCGGCCGGCCGACCGCTGTCGGCTCCCTGGACATCACCCTGTACCGCGACGACCTCCGCCGGCACCCGCCCCGGGCCCTGGAGGAGACCAGGCTGCCGGACGGCGGTATCGACGACGCCGTGGTGATCCTGGTGGACGACGTGCTGTATTCCGGGCGGACGGTGCGAGCGGCGCTCGACGCCCTGCGCGACCACGGCCGGCCGGCCGTGGTCCAGCTGGCCGTGCTGGTCGATCGTGGTCATCGGCAACTGCCCATCCGCGCCGACTACGTCGGAAAGAACATTCCGACCGCCTTCGGCGACGACGTCGCTGTCCACCTGAGCGAGATCGACGGCATGGACAGCGTCGAGCTGGCCAGGGCCGTGCCGACGATGGGGAACTCATGACGACGACGACGGCACCGACCCCCGATCTCGTGGTCCAGCCGAGCGCGATCACCCCCGATCGGGTGCGACTCCCACGGCACCTGCTGTCGGCGGGTGACCTCGATCGGGTGACTGCCGAACACGTGCTGTCCACCGCGGAGCGACTCGAACAGGCCATCGCCGGGCGTGAGGTCCGCAAGCTGCCGACGCTGCGCGGCCGCACGGTGGTGAACCTGTTTTTCGAGGATTCGACGCGCACCAGGATCTCGTTCGAACTGGCCGCCAAGCGGCTGTCCGCGGACGTCATCACCTTCTCCGCCAAGGGATCGTCGGTGTCCAAGGGCGAATCGCTCAAGGACACCGCGTGGACCCTGCAGGCGATGGGCGCCGACGCCGTGGTCTGCCGGCACTCGTCCTCCGGTGCGCCGCAACAGCTCTCGGCCTGGGTCGACGGCCACGTGATCAATGCCGGGGACGGCACCCACGAGCACCCCACCCAGGCGCTGCTGGACGCGTACACCCTGCGCCGGCACCTCGGGGCCCTGGAGGGCCGCCGGATCGTCGTGGTGGGTGACGTCCTGCACTCCCGGGTCGCCAGGTCCAACGTGCTGCTGCTGTCCACCCTTGGGGCCGAGGTCACCCTGGTCGCACCGCCGACGCTGCTGCCGCTCGGGGTCGAGTCCTGGCCGGTCGAGGTGTCCTACGACTTCGACAAGGCCCTGGTCGGCGCCGATGCGGTGATGATGTTGCGGGTCCAGCGCGAGCGGATGAGCGGCGCGTTCTTCCCGACGGCACGCGAGTACAGCCGGTCCTACGGCCTCGACGAGCGTCGCCGCGCCCTGATCGCGCCGCACGGGATCGTCATGCACCCCGGTCCGATGAACCGCGGGATGGAGATCACCCCGCAGGTCGCCGACGGCGCCGGTTCGGTGATCGTGGAACAGGTGGCCAATGGGGTGACGGTCCGGATGGCGGTGCTCTACCTGCTGCTGTCCGGTGAGATCGAGCAGAGTGGCGGTGTGGCGTGACGGGGCAGGCGACGCTGATCAGAGGTGCGGCCCCCTACGGGGAGGAGCCGCAGGACCTGCTGCTGGCGGACGGGATCATTCTGGCGACCGGGTCCGACGCGGCCGCGGACAGCCGGGCCGCCGACGCCGAGATCGTCGACGGGGCAGGACTTGTCGTGCTGCCCGGGCTGGTCGATCTGCACACCCACCTGCGGGAGCCCGGTCGGGAGGACGCGGAGACCGTGGAGTCCGGGTCGGCGGCTGCGGCGCTCGGTGGTTACTCCGCCGTGTTCGCGATGCCGAACACCGACCCGACCGCCGACACCGCCGGCGTCGTCGAGCAGGTCTACCGGCTCGGCCGGGACGTCGGCCTGGTGGACGTCTTCCCGATCGGTGCGGTGACCGTTGGACGCAAGGGTGAGCGGCTGGCCGAGCTGGCGGCGATGGCGTACTCGGCAGCCGGGGTGCGGGTGTTCTCCGACGACGGCGACTGCGTCTCCGATGCGTTGTTGATGCGCCGCGCGCTGGAGTACGTCAAGGCCTTCGACGGGGTGATCGCGCAGCATGCCCAGGAGCCCCGGTTGACCCAGGGCGCGCAGATGCACGAGGGCGAGATCTCCGCGCGGCTGGGTCTGACCGGCTGGCCCGCGGTCGCCGAGGAGGCGATCATCGCCAGGGACTGTCTGCTCACCGATCACGTCGGCTCCCGGCTGCACGTCTGCCACCTGTCGACGGCCGGATCCGTCGAGGTGGTGGCGGCCGCCAAGAAGCGCGGCACGGCGGTGACGGCGGAGGTGACGCCGCATCACCTGCTGCTCACCGACGAGCGGGCGGTCGGCTACGACCCGGTGTTCAAGGTCAACCCCCCGCTGCGCACGGCGGCGGACATCTCGGCGCTGCGCGCGGCACTGGCCGACGGGGTGATCGACATCGTCGCCACCGATCACGCGCCGCACGCCAGCCAGGACAAGGAAACCGAGTGGGACAACGCCAGCCCGGGGATGCTGGGGCTGCAGACCGCGTTGTCCGTGGTGATCGAGACCATGGTGCTGCCCGGCCTGCTGGACTGGCGGGGCGTGGCCAGGGTGATGTCGGAGGCGCCGGCCAGGATCGGCCGGCTGACCGGTCACGGCCGCCCGATCACCGCAGCCGAACCGGCCAACCTGGTGCTGATCGATCCCGAGGCGCGATGGACGGTCGACGGTGCCGCATTGGCGTCGTTGTCGACCAACACGCCGTTCCAGGGCATGGAGCTGCCCGGCCGCGTGGTCGCCACCTACCTGCGAGGGCGGTGCACGGCGGATGCCGGCGTACCGGCCGGGCACTGAACGGGGGCCGGACATGGAACGCGTGCTGTTGGTCGTCGGATTGGTGCTGGTCTGCGTGCTGTGTGGGTACGGGTTGCTCGTCGGGTGGCGTCATCGTGCGGCCCGGCAGTCGGCACTGCCCGAACTGCCCGCCGCCCCCGACGATCTCGGGCCCGACCTGGCGCCGCCGCTGACCGGTGTTTACGTCTCGACCACCACGGCCGGCAACTGGCAGGACCGGGTGGTGGCCCGCGGTCTCGGCCGCCGCGCGGCAGGCGCCGCCCGACTCTCGGTCGAGGGTGTGTGCGTGGAACGCGAGGGGGAGAGCGACATCTACCTGCCCATCGCCGATCTGGTGCAGGTCACCACCGCCCCCGGAATCGCCGGCAAGGTGATGGGCCAGGCCGAAGGGGTGTTGATCGTCCGCTGGAAGCTCGGAGAAACGCTGCTGGACAGCGGGTTCCGGGCCGACGACACGGAGTTGCAGGCCGACTGGATCGTCGCCGCGAACGAGTTGATCGCGGCCCGGCCGAAGGGCCGATCGACCGACTCACCGAGCACCAATGGAGCGCCGTCATGACCAGCACACCAGCAGTCCTCGTCCTGGAGGACGGCCGGGTCTACCGGGGCGAGGGCTTCGGGGCGAGCGGCGCGGCCTTCGGCGAGGCGGTGTTCGCCACCGGGATGACCGGTTACCAGGAGACCCTCACCGATCCCTCGTACCGCAGGCAGGTGGTCGTGGCGACCGCACCACAGATCGGCAACACCGGCTGGGTGGCCGGTGACGGCAGCCGTGAGTACCACCCGTCTGGTGATCTCGGGCCTTCCGACAACGAGTCGCCCGACATCTGGGTGGCCGGGTTCGTGATCCGGGACCTCGCGCCCCGCCCGTCGAACTACCGGTCGACCGCATCCCTGCCACAGGAGATGGAACGCCAAGGCGTGGTGGGGATCTCGGGCGTCGACACCCGCGCCCTGACCAGGCACCTGCGGACCGCAGGCGCCATGCGATGCGGGATCTTCAGCGGCCCGGCGGTCGCCGAGGTGCCCGAGCTGTTGGCCAAGGTCCGCGCGCAGCCGCCGATGGCCGGCGCCGACCTGACCGGCGACGTGAGCACCGAGGCGGGCTACGTGGTGCCGGCCGAAGGCGAGGAGATCTTCTCGGTCGCCGCGATCGACCTGGGCATCAAGGCGAACACACCGCGGATGCTGGCCGCCCGCGGCATCCGTACCCATGTGCTGCCCAGCAGCACGACGATCGAGGACATCAAGGCGCTCGGCGTGGACGGCGTGTTCCTGTCCAACGGGCCGGGCGACCCGGCCACCGCGGATGCGATGGTCGAGCTGACCAAGGCGGTGCTGACCAACCGCATCCCGTTGTTCGGTATTTGCTTCGGCAATCAGATCCTCGGCCGGGCACTGGGTTTCGGCACGTACAAGCTGAAGTTCGGGCACCGCGGGATCAACCAGCCGGTGCGCGATCACGGCACCGGACGGGTGTTGGTGAGCTCGCACAACCACGGCTTCGCCGTCGACGCCCCGCTCGACGAGGTCACCGACACCGAGTTCGGTCGCGTCAAGGTCGCCTTCAGCTGTCTGAACGACGGCGTCGTCGAAGGGTTGGAATGTCTTGACCGGCTTGCCTTCTCGGTGCAGTTCCATCCGGAGGCGGCGGCCGGTCCGCATGACGCGAGCTACCTGTTCGACCGGTTCGTCGACCTGATGGTCGAGGACACCGGCAAGGTCGCCCGCAAACCGGCCCCGCCGAACTACGGTGCGGCCATCCCGGCTCCCGCCCATTCCGCTGACCCCAGCAGGAAGGTCACCGCCTGATGCCACGCCGCACCGATCTCTCGCACGTCCTGGTGATCGGGTCCGGCCCGATCGTCATCGGGCAGGCCTGCGAGTTCGACTACTCCGGCACCCAGGCGTGCCGGGTGCTGCGCGAGGAGGGCATCCGGGTCTCGCTGATCAACTCCAACCCGGCGACGATCATGACCGACCCGGAGTTCGCCGACGCCACCTACGTCGAACCGATCAACGCGGAATTCGTCGAGAAGGTGCTGGCCGACCAGGCGGCCCGGGGCTTTCCGGTGGACGCCGTGCTGGCCACCCTCGGTGGGCAGACCGCGTTGAACACCGCGATCGCGCTGGACGAACGGGGCGTGCTGGAGAAGTACGGCGTGGAGCTGATCGGCGCCGACATCCCGGCCATCAACCGCGGGGAGGACCGGCAGATCTTCAAGGACGTCGTCCGCTCCGTCGGCGGCGACGTCCCGCGGTCGGCGGTGTGCCACACGATGGCGGAGGTCCGCACCGCGGTGGCCGATCTGGGGCTGCCGGTGGTGGTCCGGCCGTCCTTCACCATGGGCGGTCTCGGCTCCGGAATGGCCTACACCCTCGATGATCTCGAGCGGATCGCCGGTCGCGGGCTGGCCGCGTCGCAGGCCTCGTTCGGGCCGGTCAGTAGTGACGGCCCGGCGAAATCGACCGGCAACGCCGCCGGTCACGGCGCAGCTTCCGGCAACGTGCACGCCTCGGTGCTGATCGAGGAGAGCGTGCTGGGCTGGAAGGAGTACGAGCTGGAGTTGATGCGCGACGGTTCGGACAACGCGGTGGTGGTCTGCTCGATCGAGAACGTCGACCCGATGGGTGTGCACACCGGGGACTCGATGACGGTGGCGCCGGCGATGACGCTGACCGACCGGGAGTACCAGCGGATGCGCGATCTCGGTCTGGCGATCCTGCGGGAGGTCGGGGTCGCGACCGGCGGCTGCAACATCCAGTTCGCGGTCAACCCCGCCAACGGCCGGATCATCGTCATCGAGATGAATCCCCGCGTCTCCCGGTCGAGCGCATTGGCCTCCAAGGCAACCGGTTTCCCGATTGCGAAGATCGCCGCGAAGCTGGCCATCGGCTACACCCTGGACGAGATCGCCAACGACATCACCAAGGCGACCCCGGCGGCGTTCGAGCCGTCGCTGGACTACGTGGTGGTGAAGATCCCGCGGTTCGCGTTCGAGAAGTTCCCGGGAGCCGATCCCACGCTGACCACGACGATGAAGTCGGTGGGCGAGGCGATGTCGATCGGCCGGTCGTTCGCCGAGGCGCTGGGCAAGGCGATGCGCTCGATGGAGACCAAGCTGGCCGGGTTCTGGACCGGGCCGGAGTCGGCCACCGGCGACGTGGACGAGCTGCTGGAGCAGCTGAAGGTGCCGTTGGACGGCCGGATCTACGGCATCGAGCGGGCGTTGGGCTGGGGCGCCACCGTGGAGCAACTGCACGAGGCGACCGGGATCGACCCGTGGTTCCTCGACCAGATCGACCTGATCCGCAGTATCGGCGACGAGGTGCACGACGCGAGCGAGCTGTCGGTCGACCTGTTGCGCCGGGCCAAGCGCTACGGCCTGTCCGATCGCCAGATCGCTGCGCTGCGGCCGGATCTCGGCTCGGAGAAGGCGGTGCGCGAGCTGCGCTGGTCACTCGGCGTCCGGCCGGTCTACAAGACGGTGGACACCTGCGCGGCCGAATTCGCCGCCAGCACGCCGTACCACTACTCGGCCTACGAGACCGATCCGGCTGCGGAGTCCGAGGTGGCGCCGCAGACCGAGCGGCAGAAGGTGATCATCCTGGGCTCCGGGCCGAACCGGATCGGACAGGGGATCGAGTTCGACTATTCCTGCGTGCACGCCGCTCTCGCGCTGCGGGCGGCCGGTTACGAGACCGTCATGGTGAACTGCAACCCGGAGACGGTCTCCACCGATTACGACACCTCCGACCGGTTGTACTTCGAGCCGCTGACCATCGAGGACGTGCTGGAAGTCATCCACGCCGAGCAGCTCTCGGGCACGGTCGCCGGCGTCATCCCGACCCTGGGTGGCCAGACTCCGCTGAAACTGGCCCAGGAACTGCTCGACTCCGGGGTGACGATCCTGGGCACCTCGCCCGATGCGATCGACCTGGCCGAGGATCGGGGCCGTTTCGGCGACCTGCTCACCGCTGCCGGATTGCCGGCACCGGCGTTCGGGCTGGCGACATCGTTCGAGCAGGCCCGGGCGGTGGCGGGCCGGATCAGCTACCCGGTGCTGGTGCGACCGTCCTACGTGCTCGGCGGCCGCGGTATGGAGATCGTCTACGACGAAGAGTCGTTGGCCGACTACATCGACCGCGCAACGGAAATCACCGACGACCACCCGGTGCTGGTGGACCGGTTCCTGGACGACGCGATCGAGATCGACGTCGACGCGTTGTGCGACGGCACCGAGGTCTACCTGGGCGGGGTCATGGAGCACATCGAGGAGGCCGGTATCCACTCCGGCGACTCGGCCTGCGTCCTGCCGCCGATCACCCTGGGCCGCAGCGACATCGCCGAGGTCCGCGCGCACACCGAGGCGATCGCCCTGGGTGTCGGGGTGCGGGGGCTGCTGAACGTGCAGTACGCGCTCAAGGATCAGACCCTCTACGTGCTGGAGGCCAACCCGCGGGCGTCGCGGACCGTGCCGTTCTCGTCGAAGGCCACCGCGGTGCCGCTGGCGATGGCGGCTGCCCGGATCATGCTCGGCGCCACCATCGCCGAACTGCGGGCCGAGGGCATGCTGCCGGCCCACGGGGACGGCGGTGCGATGCCGGCCGGCGCGCCGGTCGCCGTCAAGGAGGCGGTGTTGCCGTTCCACCGTTTCCGGCGGCCCGACGGCACCGGGGTGGATTCGCTGCTCGGCCCGGAGATGCGCTCCACCGGCGAGGTGATGGGCATCGACACCGCGTTCGGTCCGGCCTTCGCCAAATCGCAGACCGCCTCCTACGGATCGCTGCCGACCAAGGGCACGGTGTTCGTCTCGGTGGCGAACGCCGACAAGCGGTCGATGGTCTTCCCGGTGAAGCGGCTGGCCGACCTCGGCTTTCGGATCGTGGCCACCGAAGGGACGGCCGAGATGTTGCAACGCAACGGGATGGACGTCGAGGTGGTGTCGAAGTACTTCGAGGGGGAAGGCACCGGTGAGGGCACCGTCGTCGAACTCATCCGGGCCGGCCAGATCGACCTGGTGATCAACACCCCCTACGGGCAGTCCGGCCCGCGGGTCGACGGCTACGAGATCCGCACCGCCGCCGTGTCGGCCGACATCCCGTGCATCACCACCGTTGCCGGTGCGGCCGCCGCGATCCAGGGCATCGAGGCGCTCACCAGGTCCGATGTCGGGGTCGCCCCGCTGCAGGTGCTGCACGCCCGGTTGCGGGTCAGCCGGGACCGGGAGGCAGGATAGTTCGCGATGTCCGACCGAGCCGACAGGGGCGTGGGTGCATGGGGGTGACCGGGTTGGCCTACCGGCGCCTGGCCCGCCCCGTGCTGTTCCGGATCGGCAAGGGGGACGCGGAAACCGCGCATCACCGGACGCTGCGCTCGTTGGCCAGGATCTCCCGATCGAAGCGGGCGGTGAAGGTGCTCGGTGCCGTGCGTCGTGCACACCCGTCACCGCGCACCGTGTTCGGCGTCGACTTCCCGTCCGCGGTGGGGCTGGCAGCCGGCATGGACAAGGACGGCGTCGCGCTGCGGGCCTGGCCGGCGCTGGGCTTCGGTTTCGTCGAGGTGGGCACGGTGACCGCGCACGCGCAGACCGGGAATCCGCGGCCCCGGCTGTTCCGGCTGACCGAGTCCGAGTCGATCGTCAACCGGATGGGTTTCAACAATGCCGGGGCGAGCGAACTCGCCTCCCGGTTGGAGCGACTCGGCCCGATCGGTGTGCCGCTGGGGATCTCGCTGGGCAAGTCGAAGGTGACCCCGGTCGAGTCGGCGATCGGCGACTACCTGACCTCGCTGCGCGCGGTCTACCGGTATGCCGACTACATCGCGGTGAACGTGTCCAGCCCGAACACGCCAGGCCTGCGGTCGTTGCAGGATCGGGGCCCGCTGGACGAACTGCTCGGTGCGCTCACCGCGGAGGCGGGCAGTCTGGCCTGGACGCACCGGCGGGACGACGCGCCGGTGCCGGTGCTGGTCAAGATCGCCCCGGATCTGTCGGACGAGGCGATCGGCGACCTGCTCGAGGTGTGTGCCGATCGGGGCATCGCCGGCGTCATCGCGACCAACACCACGCTCGACCGGCACGGCGTCACCGAGGCGGAAACCGCGTTGGCTGCGGAGACCGGCGGCCTGTCCGGTCGCCCGCTCGCGGGCCGGGCCCTGGAGGTGGTGCGGTTCGTCACCGGGCATTGCGATCTCCCGGTGATCGGGGTCGGCGGGATCTCCAGCGCGCAGGATGGCCTGCGCATGCTGGATGCTGGGGCCAGCCTGTTGCAGCTCTACACCGGGTTCATCTACTCGGGTCCGCCGCTCGTGTCCGAGTTGAACCGGGCGATCGCCCGCCGCTCGTAGCCTGAAATTTCGACGGCGTCGCGACCCGATGTCGACAGAGAGAGGGTTCGAAACTGATGTCGATCATGGAGCCGTTCGGGCACCGGTTGGTCACGGCGATCGATCACCGGGGGCCGCTCTGCGTCGGCATCGACCCGCACCCCGGATTGCTGCAGCAATGGGGTCTGCCGTCGTCGGTGGCCGGGCTGGAGCGGTTCGCGATGACCGCGGTCGAGGCGCTCGGCCCGACCGTCGCCGTGCTGAAACCGCAGTCGGCGTTTTTCGAGTCCTACGGCTCGGCCGGGATCGCGGTGCTGGAGCGGGTGATCACCGACGCCCGCGCTGCCGGTGCGTTGGTCCTGCTGGATGCCAAGCGGGGGGACATCGGCTCGACGATGGCTGCCTACGCCGCCGCCTACCTGACCGCCGGCTCGCCGCTGGCGGCCGATGCGCTGACGGTCTCGCCGTACCTGGGGTTCGGGTCGTTGCTGCCGGCGCTCGACGTCGCGCTGGCCGAGGGACGCGGGCTGTTCGTCCTCGCCCTCACCTCGAACCCCGAGGGCCGGCAGGTGCAGCACGCCCGGCACGACGACGAGAAGACCGTCGCTCAATCGATTGTCGATCAGGTGGGTGCGGTGAACGCAGGGGATTACCCGATCGGCTCGATCGGACTGGTGGTCGGCGCCACCATCGGCCGGACCGGTGTCGATCTGTCGGGGGTGAACGGACCGATCCTGGCGCCGGGGCTGGGTGCGCAGGGCGCGACCGCTGCCGATCTGAAATTGGTGTTCGCCGACGCGCACGGCGCCCTGCTGCCGACCACCAGCCGTGCGGTACTGGGCGCCGGCCCGACCGTCGCGGGGCTCCGGGAAGCCGCCCTGCGGACGGTCGACGAGGTCAGGACGGCTCTGGGCTGACCACCGGTGCCGCTCTTCGCCGAGAGCTCCGGCTGCGCTCGGGCAGGATGGACCGATGTCTGTCCCACGGGTGTTGTGCATCGTCCTGGCCGGCGGCCAGGGTTCCCGGCTCGGTCCGCTGACCGTCGGCCGGGCGAAACCGTCGCTGCCGGTGGGTGGCAATTACCGGCTGATCGACGTCTCGTTGTCCAACGCGATGCACAGTGGGTTGACCGACGTCTGGGTGCTGCAGCAGTACGAGCCGCATGTGCTGAACGAGCACCTGGCCGGTGGGCGGCCGTGGGACCTGGATCGGACCCGCGGCGGGTTTCGCACCCTGCCACCGTTCGAAGGCCACGACCGCAACGGTTTTGCCAGCGGCAATGCCGATGCGCTGGCCCGGAACTGGCCGCTGATCGCGGCTTTCGACCCGGACGTCCTGCTGGTCTGTAGCGCGGACCACCTCTTCAAGCTCGACTACCGGGACGTCATCAGCCGCCACCTGGACGCCAAGGCCGATGCCACCCTGGTCGCCACCGGCATGCCGCGGGGCAGCGACCTGACGCGGTATCTGCTGGTGGACAGCCGCGACGGGATGGTGCGGTCGGTGGACTACAAGCCGGACGAGCCGAAGGGGCGGATCGTCGGCACCGAGGTCTTCGCCTACCGTCCGGATCGGCTGTTCGGCGCTCTGCGGGAACTGCGCGACCAGGGCGGCGATCTCGGTGACTACGGCGAACGACTGCTGCCGCTGATGGTGGATCAGGGAACGGTCACGGAATTCGAACATCAGGGCCACTGGCGGGATCTCGGCACGCCGGAGGCCTATCTCGACTGCCAGCTGCAGCTGCTCGCCGACCGTCCGCCGCTGTCGATGGACGACCCGCGGTGGCCGTTCATCACTTCCATGCCGGTGCGGGCACCGGCCAAGGTGCACCGGACCGCGGAGATCGATCGCGCGTGGCTCTCCCCGGGCGCCGACGTCGCGGGGACCGTTGTCGATTCGATCATCGGGCCCGGTGTCCGGATCGAACCGGGAGCAGAGGTCAGGCACAGCGTGCTGATGAGCGATGTCGTCATCCGCTCGGGTGCGCAGGTCGCCCGGTCGGTGCTGGCCGAGCACGTGGTGGTCGGCCGGTCCGCGCGGGTCGGCGCCGCCAACGCCAAGCACCCGGCATTGATCGGGGTGCGGCGGCGGGTGCCGGGCGGCCAGGTCATCGGGGCCGGGGAAGAACTGGCACCCCGCCGGCCGCGGGACATCCTCGGTTCGGCCCGCTGACCAGCTCCGAGGCGTTCTTCAGAGCTTGCGCAGCTCCGGCAGGATCTCGCCGGTGGCGGCTTCGAAGAAGCTGTCCTGCTGATCCCCGCCGATCTGGACCAGGGCGAGATCGGTGAAGCCGGCATCGAAGAACTTCTGCGCCGCAGCGACAATCGCGCCGACGTCGTTGCCGCAGGGGATCTGCTCCGCCACGTCGGCGGGCCGGACGCTGCTGGACGCACTGTCGAAGCCCGCGGTCCCGGGAAGCTCCGCGTTGACCTTCCAATCGGTCAGGCTCCAGCGGAAGAGCTCGTGCGCCCGCGCCGTCGCGGCGTCGGCATCGGCGTCCCAGCTGACCGGCAGCTGGGCGACCTTGCGGGTCGGCTTCCCTCCCGGGTGGGCGGCGTCCCACCATCGTCCGAGGTCGGGGTCGGGCTCGATGCCGACCATCACCTGGGCCAGCGGTGCGAACAGCTCGCACGACTGCTGCCCGGAGACGGCGACGCCGATCGGCACCCGAACATCGGGCAGATCCCAGAGTTTGGCCGATTCCACGTCGAAATAGGTGCCGTCATAGTTCACGTAACCGCCGTCGAACAGCGCGTTGATGATCTCCAGAGCCTCCACCAATTTCGCCTGCCTGCGGTTGGCGCTCGGCCAGCCGCCGCCGACGATGTGCTCGTTCAGCGCCTCCCCGGATCCGGCGCCCAGGGTGAAGCGGTTGCCCGAGACGATCTGCAGCGTCGCCGCCTGTTGGGCGACAACGGCCGGGTGATAGCGAAACGTCGGTGCCGTCACGTAGGTCATCAGGCCGACACCGTCGGTGGCCTGCGCGACGGCGCCCAGTGTCACCCAGGCGTTCGGCGAATGCCCCATCTCGTCCAGCCAGGGAAAGTAGTGATCGCTGGACACCTCGAAGTCGAAACCGGCCCGCTCGGCGGCGACGGCGTGCTCGATGAGCGCCCGAGGTCCGGCCTGTTCGGTCATCAAGGTGTAGCCGATCGACGTCATCAATTGCCCCTTTGCTGCATGCTGCGATCCGATTGCTGCCGTGGACGTGCCGGAGGTACCCCCGATCACCGCCGGTCAAAACGGGGCGGCGGTGGCGGGGCCGGGCAGCTGCGTTTGGCGGAACGGGCGCAGGGGCACCACCAGCAGATGAGCACTGATCCGACCGACGCGGACAACCCGCCCACCGGACCTGACCCGGCCGCCAACCAGACCGAGCTACCGGACGTCGAGGCGGCTCCCGGCACGTTCACCGAACGGGGTGAGGAGGCCGAGACGGCGGCCTACCTGGACGAGGGGTCCTACAGCGCCGGCGAGTTCGCCGGCGGCGATCTCCCCGGCCGGGCCTGAGATTCGGTCGACGGAGGTGGGCGTGCAGATCGAACTGATCAAGGGCGACATCACCACCCAGCAGGTCGATGCCATCGTGAACGCCGCCAACCACTCGCTGCTGGGCGGCGGCGGTGTCGATGGCGCCATTCACCGCGCCGGTGGGAAATCGATCCTCGCGGAGTGCAAGCAGATCCGGGCCGACCGGTATCCCGACGGGTTGCCGACCGGTGAATCGGTGGCCACCACCGCCGGAGACCTGCCGGCGCGCTGGGTGATCCACACCGTGGGGCCGACCTGGGCCAAGACCAAGGACAAGTCGGGTCTGCTGCGGTCCTGTTACACCACAAGTCTGGCGGTGGCGGATGAAATCGGCGCGAAAACTCTTGCCTTTCCGCTGATCTCGAGCGGCGTCTACCGATGGCCCAAGGACGACGCGGTGCGGCAGGCGTTGCAGGTGCTTCGCACCGCCGACACCGGGGTCGAACAGGCCACCCTGGTGCTCTTCGACGACGCCACCCTGGAGCTGGCGAACCGGGTGGCCGCAGAGTCCGAGGCCGACTGACCGCGTCCGGTTGTTCGACGTTCTCTCGCAGTCGAGAACCCATCGCCGTGACTCGTGCCCTGTTCACGCCGCCGTCGATGTCACGCCCATGACTGGTCGGGGAGGCATCTGTGACTGAAGTGCAAGTGAGGACTTGCACTGACGATAGAGATGTGCAAATCTTTGGTTGCAGGTAATAACCCCTTCGACCGAGGAGACCACCATGACTCCGGACAGCATTTCCCGCGAGATCGTCATCGCAGCACCGATCGAACGCGTCTGGTCCGTCCTGACCAGCTCCGAGCACATCGGCGCCTGGTTCGGCCGGGGCGAGCCGACACCGATCGACCTGCGCCCGGGGGGAATCATGATCCTGGACCACGGCGAACACGGGACATTCCCCACACGAATCGAAACCGTCCAGCCGCCGAACCGTTTCGCCTACCGATGGGCCAGTGCCCATCCCGGGGTCCAGGCGACCGAAGACAACTCCACGTTGGTCGAATTCACCCTGACGCCCGAAGGTGCGGGAACCCGGTTGTCGTTGCTGGAGAGCGGTTTTGCCACCCTGGTGATCCCACCCGAGCGAGAGGCGACCGCCGGCTACGAGAGCCACCGGGCCGGTTGGGCCGAGGTGCTCGGGAACGCCGCGAAGTATGCGGAGCGCGCCGACCTCAGTGCCTGAACCCGCGCCCGATTCGGTTCCGGAGCGCGACGGGACGGCGCCGGCCGCTGCCATCGACCGGGTGCTCGCAGCGATGGCCGACCCGATGCGCAGACGATTGCTCGACCTGCTGGCCGGTCGCGGTGAATCCACCGCGACCGAGTTGGCGGCCGATCTTCCGGTCAGCCGTCAGGCGGTGTTGCAGCACCTCACGGTGCTCGGTCAGGTGGGTCTGGTGACCAGCACCCGGTCGGGCCGCGAGCGTCGGTTCGCGGTTCGATCCGAGCAACTGACCGCCACCGCTGCCTGGATGACCCGGTTGGCCCGGCAGTGGGACACCCGGCTCGAGGCGATCCGATTGATCGCCGAGTCGCCCGAGTGAACAGCCGAGCGCACATCGCGGAGCTAGCTCGGCGGCGGGAAGATCGCGTCGATCTGCTCGAGATCCTCCGTCGTCGGGACGAACGCGTCGCCCGCCTGGACGTTGGACAGCAGCTGCTTCGTCGAGGTCGCGCCGGCGATCACCGACGACACCTGCGAATGGGACAACAACCAGCCGAAGGCGACCTGCAGCATGCTCACGCCGCGCTCGTCGGCAAAGGTCTGCAGCTTTTCGAGCCGGTCCCAGGGTGCGGAGTCCAGCAGGTGCGGCTTCTGTTCGCGCAGTCGACTGCCGGCGGGTGCATCGGACCGGGAGTATTTCCCGGTCAGCAGCCCGTTGGCGAGCGGGAAGAACGGCAGCACGCCGAGGCCGAAGTGCTCGGCCGCCGGCAGCAGGTCGCGCTCGACATCCCGGTTGAGCAAAGAGTATTCGTTCTGCGCCGAGATGAAGGGTGTGAACGAGGAACTCCTGGCCACCCACGCTGCGTCGGCCGCCTGCCAGCCGGCGAAATTCGAATGGCCGATGTAGCGCACCTTGCCGGCGACAACGAGATCGTCCAGTGCGGCGAGTGTCTCCTCGATCGGGGTCTGCGGGTCGGGCTGGTGGAACTGGTAGAGATCGATCCAGTCGGTGTTCAGCCTGCGCAGGGACGCCTCGACCGCAGCCCTGATGTACCGGCGCGATCCGCGTGCGTCGAAATCCGGTCCGTTCGCGCCGGCCGCATCCATCCCGAACTTGGTGGCCAGCACGACGTCTCCGCGGCGTTTCCCGAGCGCCGCGCCGAGGAACTCCTCGCTGCGACCGGCCGGTTTGCCGTAGATGTCCGCTACGTCGAACAGGGTGATCCCCGCATCGAGGGCGGCGTCGATCAATTCTTTCGAGGCGTCGAGGGTGACGGTCGAGGTATGTTCGCGGCCGAGGTTGTTGCAGCCGAGTCCGACCGCCGACACCGCCAATCCGGAACGACCGACCCTGCGCTGCTTTTCCTGAGTCATCGGCCCAGATTACGGTCCCGACGAATCAGCGATCAGCCGGTGCGGGGTGCGGCGGTGGTGGCTCCGCGATGGAACGTGCTGCTGAATTTCTTGGAGTGCGTCTGGCCGCCCTCGACCAGATCGAGGACGGCGCGTCCGGCGGCCCTTCCCTGTTCGGCGGCCGGCTGCACCATCGTGGTCAGGTCGTGCGGAACGATGCGATCGAGCGCGATGCCGTCGAAGCCCACGACGCTCACGTCCTGTGGCACCCGCAATCCCAGGTCTTCGGCGGCCCTGATCACGCCGGCCGCCAGCAGGTCGCTCTGCGCCATGATCGCCGTCGGCCGCCGATCGGGATCGGCCAACAGCTGATGGCCGGCCACCATGCCCTCGTCCACGAAGCTGCCGGCCGTCACCAGTCCGGCGGAGTCCGGGAACACCGCGCGTACCCCGCGCA
>Ga0164307_10000556_pt1 | contig 16322 bp, 10 predicted proteins | sample Whisoiple_243_MG_FD_110214 | JGI IMG/M metagenome (GOLD analysis project Ga0164307, IMG submission 110214) | Soil microbial communities amended with fresh organic matter from upstate New York, USA - Whitman soil sample_243_MG | ecosystem: Environmental > Terrestrial > Soil > Unclassified >...
CCGGAGCGAATTGTTGTGCCGAGCGGGCTGCGGCCCGGTCGTCCGGGATTGCCGTTGGGATCGGCGGCCGGATCAGTGGGTGGCGATGCCGAGACCGGTGGTGCCGGTGATCGAGCAGGCGACACCGGTGCCGTGCATGTTGCAGTAGCCGCGCGGATTCTTGTCCAGGTACTGCTGGTGGTAGTCCTCCGCGTAGTAGAAGGAGGACAGCGGCGCGATCTCGGTGGTGATCGGACGGTGACCGGCAGCGGCGAGCGCGGCGCCGTAACTGTCCCGACTGCCCGCGGCCAGGGTGGCCTGCTCATCGGTGGTGGTGTAGATGGCCGATCGGTACTGACTGCCCCTGTCGTTGTGCTGCCGCATGCCCTGGGTCGGATCATGGTTCTCCCAGAACGCCCGCAGCAACTGCCGGTAGCTGATCACCTTCGGGTCGAAGACCACCAGCACCACCTCGGCGTGCCCGGTCCGGCCGCTGCAGACCTGCTCGTAGGACGGGTTCGTGGAGTAGCCCCCCGCATACCCGGCCGCGGTCGTGTACACCCCGGGCAGTCGCCAGAACAACCGCTCGATGCCCCAGAAGCAGCCCATCCCGAAGATCGCCACGGCGGAACCGGCCGGCCACGGGGACACCATGCTGGTGCCGAGCACGGTGTGGGTGCCGTCGATGTGCACCGGCAGGTCACTGCCGGACGCGGCCGTTTCGGCGGTCGGGAGCTCTGTCCTGCGGGTGAAGATGCCCATCGGACCAGCGTACGAGGCCGACCGCGGCGCCGATCGGACGCTGCTATCGGCCTCCGGCGGGTGAACTTCGGCTCATCCGGGGGGACCTGTTGGACGGTATGTAACGTCATGACCTGATTTCGCTCCTTGCACACAACGGGCCGTGGTGCGAACTGCTGCGCAACGGGAACAATCGATCCCGACCTCATCGAGCCAGCCGTTCCGCTCGTTGTTCCGAATGACCGTTGACAGCAGCATTCACCCGCACGATTCGGCACCGCACGATTCACCACCGCACGATTCACCACCGCACGATTCATCACCGCATGAGGAATTCCAGCGTTGACCAGAGGGGAAGCATCACCATGGCCTTGCTCAGCCCGACTCGCCCACGAGCCATTCCGCGGCCTTCGGCCGGGGTCTGGCCCGGGTTGTTCGACATCCCGAAAGTGCCGGTACACGCGGCCATCGCCCGTCGACTCGCGAAGGCGGCGGTCAAAAACCTGCCGATCACCCTCGCCTTTCCGGACGGCACGCAGTGGGGCGCTGGCGGCCCCCGCCTGGAGCTGGTCCGGCCGGAGTCGTTCTTCGCCCGGCTCGGCGCCGACGGATTGATCGGCTTCGGCGAGGCATGGATGACCGGTGACATGACCACCGGCGGCTGGCATGCGACCGGGGCGAGCGCGCCGCGACCCGACCTGGCGGATTCGAGCATCGACTCCGCGTTGGCCAATGCCGCCACCGATGAGCTCGCCGCTGTTCTCGGAGTGCTGTGCCGCCGGATGTCGGTGCTGGTCCCGAGGCCGCTACAGACGCTGCGCCACACCTGGCAGAACCGGCCGCCGGCCACCGAGGAGAACACCCCGACCGGTGCCAGGGAGAACATCCATCGGCACTACGACCTGTCCAACGAGCTGTTCGAGCTGTTCCTCGATCCGAGCCTGACCTATTCGGCGGCCTGGTTCGAGCCGGGCGACGACCTGCTCACCGCCCAGAACCGCAAGATCGACGGCATTCTCGACCTGGCTCGCGTTCAACCCGGCCAACGGGTGCTGGAGATCGGCTCCGGCTGGGGTGGGCTCGCCATCCGCGCCGTGCAGGAGCGGGACGTCCACGTCACCACCCTGACGCTGTCGGAAGCGCAGAAGGAACTGGCCGAGCGTCGGATCGCCGAGGTCGGGCTGAGTCACCGGATCGACGTGCTGCTGGAGGACTACCGGCACCATGCCGCGCGCGAGGTCGGCACGTACGACGCGATCGTCAGCGTCGAGATGATCGAGGCGGTTGGCGAACGCTACTGGCCGGACTACTTCGGCGCCGTCGATCGGATGCTGGCCGAAGGCGGCCGGATGAGCCTGCAGGCGATCACCATGGCCCACGAACGACTACTGGCGACGCGGAACGGCTACACCTGGGTGCACAAGTACGTGTTCCCGGGCGGCACGCTGCCCTCTATGACGGCCATCGATCAGGTCGTCACCGCGCACACGTCGCTGCGCATCCAGGAAACCCGCCGGCTCGGCCTGTCCTACGTGCCGACGCTGCAGCAGTGGCGGCACAACTTCAATGACCGGTTGCCGGAGATCCGGGCATTAGGCTTCGACGAGACATTCGTCCGGATGTGGAACTTCTACCTGGCCTATTCCGAGGCCGGGTTCGCAGCCGATTACCTGGATGATCTGCAGATCGGACTCAGCCGCGGCTGAGAGTGAGCAAAGATCCGGATAAGCTGTCACTCCAAAGTGTCAATTGGGTGACAGAGCGCTATGGATCGCTCGATCGGTGACTTTGAGGCAGATTCTCCATGCGATGCTTGAACCCATTCGCGACGTCTCCCAGGTCGTCGATGCTTGATTGCACCAGTCTCGGAGCCGGGGGGGCCGGTTCGACTGTGCGCTGAGGAGGGGCATGTCGTCGCAGGGCATTTTCGCGGTCGGACGTGCCCGCGTCCACAACCGCGGCAGGAAGGACCCGGTCAGGTCCGCTTCCTCGCTCGCCGCGGCGGCCAGGCGGCCCGGTCCGGCCCGCCGCAGCCGGACGACCGCAGAGGCCACGCCGGCGGCGACGCCGACCCTGACCTCGCTGACGATCCCCAACAGCTCGATGAGCAGGCGTCGACTCGCCGGGACGAGCGGGGAACCGACCGCCGCCGAGGCCGGCCCCGCGCACGCTTCGCCGGAGTCTGGTCTTCGAGCGGTGGATCCGATGGACATCTGGCTGCAGGCGGTCTCCGGGCCCCTGGGGCGAACCGCACCGTTGTCTCGCGCCTCCGGGGGTGGTGCTGGCAGGCACGCTGCCCCGGCGAGTGCAGCAGGGCCTGCTCTTCCGGCTGCGCGGACGTCTCCCGGCTCCGGTGTCGGTCAGCCCCAGTGGACGGCGCCGGAGCACCAGCCGGAGGCGAAGCCCGCGGTCGCCGGTCGGGAGGCGCCGATCAGGGGTCCTGTTGCCCCGCCGCACACCCTGCGCCGAGTGGTCGATCCGGCCGGCGGGCATCGACCACCGCACCGATCGGCCACCAAGTCACCACCGACCTCTCCCGAGCCGAAACGACGGCGGTCGCGAAGCAAGAAATCGTCGACCGCAGGCCGCTCGACGTCGAGCACTTCGGGCCCCGCGAAGAGGTCCACCAGAAAGCGCATCCTCGGCTGGACCCTCCTCGGGGCCGGCGCGGTCATCCTCCTCGGCACCGCCTGGGTGGGCTGGCGCACCTACCAGGCATACGACCATCTGCAGGCCGCCTCGCAGAACGTCACCGAGCTGCAGGAAGAGCTCAGGGACATCACGACGTCGGACCCCACAGCGACCGCCGGAACCGTCGGCGACCTGCAGGCAGAGGCGTCCTCGGCCAGGTCGGCGGTCGATGATCCGCTGTTCCAGGCAGCCACCGGTCTGCCGTTCGTCGGTCCCAACCTCGATGCCATCCGCGAAGTGACGCTCACGGTCGATTCGCTGGCGACCGATGTGATGCCGTCGCTGGTCGAGATCGCCAACACCCTGCAGCCATCGGAGCTGGCACCCAAGGACGGGGCCATCGATCTGGCGCCGATCGAACGGATCTCACCGCTGCTGCAGTCCGCCGACGTCGCCGTGAACGAGGCGATCGTCACCCTCGGCACCATCGACCGGTCGCAACTGGTGCAACCGATCGGCGACGCCGTCGGGACACTGTCGGACAAACTCGATGCGGCCGCCGACGTCACCGGGCCGGGTGCGCGAACGGCTCGATTGCTGCCGCCCATGCTCGGCGCAAACGGTACCCGTCAGTATCTGGTGGTCTTCCAGAATCCGGCGGAGTTGCGCGCGACCGGCGGCATCTTCGGGTCGTACGCGCTGGTGAAAGCCGACAACGGCAAGATCACCATTGTCGATCAGGGGGCCTCGTCCCGGACCTTGGGCTTCTTCGAGCCACCTGTTGCCGAATTGCCGCCCAACGAACTGTCGCTCTACGGAACGCAGATGGCGCAATATCCGATGGACGTCAACTTCACCCCCGACTATCCGACCGCGGCCGAATTGTTCGCCGAGATGTACCGGGTTCGGACCTCCACCACTGTCGACGGGGTGTTGGCGCTCGATCCGGTCGCGCTCTCGTACACCTTGGAGGGAGCGCCCGGCGTCGACATCGGCGGCGGTCAGACGCTGACGTCGGACAACCTCGTGTCGACCCTGCTGTCCACCGCGTATCAGCAGTTCGCGGACGTCGAGGACCAGGACGAGCGCGACGCGTACCTGGACAATGCCACCAGCACCGTCTTCTCCAACGTCATGTCCGGCAAGGGTGATCCGCGGGCGATCATCGACGGGCTCCGCAAGGCGGCCGACGAACGCCGGGTACTGGTTTTCAGCTCGCACGCCGACGAGCAGGCCGACATCGCCAAGACGGGGCTGGCCGGCTCGCTGGACACCCAGGCCGAGCGGCCCTCGATCGGGGTGTTCCTCAACGACGGCACCGGCGCGAAGATGGACTACTACCTGCGCAACGAGGTCCATGTCACCGACGGCGGTTGCCGCGCCGACGGACGACGCGAGATGCAGGTTCGCGTCGTGGTGAATTACGACGCCCCGTCCGAGGGTCTGCCCGACTATGTCAGCGGCGCCAAGGAACCGGGCCAGCCTTACCTGCTGCGCACCAACGTGTTGGCCTTCGCCCCGGTCGGCGGCGGTGTGGTCGAAGCGACCCGGGACGGTGCCGCGTTGCCGATCGGCCGCGGTCAGGATCACGATCGTGAGGTGGGAACGGCGACGATCGAACTGCTGCCCGGGGATTCGACGGAGTTGACCTTCACGGTTGTCGGACCGGCCGGTTCCGTCGGCGGCCCCGGTGACGTACCGCCGTCGTTGATCCTGACTCCGGGAGTGAACCCCTGGGTGACCTCGGTCGAAGATTTCCAGGGCTGCACACCCTCTGTCGGCTGACGTCGGGTTTGATGCCCCGCAGCGATTGCTTCTCATGTCGAATGCTCTTCGTGACGCCATCTTTTGGACCGCGGAAACATTTCAGTGCTCGGCGCGCCGAACCGGCTCGGGAGTTCCGCAGGTCGAGGATGAACTCTAATTCGGGTGAGTTCGTCGTCAATTGTCCGTGCCCTGAGCGGCGTGGCAGCGTTGCGGGAATCGTGTTTCCGGGATCCGCGGACGCGGCGGAAAATTGGCTTCAGCCCATTCGGGTATTACCTCATTGTCAAAATATTCGTATTGACATACCGTCAGTATTGCGATCCGGTAATGCGGGTCAACTGGGCGAGAGGGGTGGCAGCCTTGGGACTGCCCGGCTTCGTCCCGACGCCTGCGCGGACAAGCCGCCGGGGATCTTCCGGAATCAAGGGCATCCCGCACCAGCCTCAACGACATCACCAGACGTCGTCCGCCGCACCACCGTTCGCGGCTCTGGGGACCGTGCCTGCGGTGAAGCCGACCTTCGAGGCGCCCGCGGAACCGGCCGCAGTCCGTCGAGGACGCATGCCCGAGTGGTTGGCGGACTACCAGCGCCACGTCATCGGCCTGGACGTCGCGATTGTCGTCGGCGGTGTGCTGATCGGCCAACTGAGTCGGTTCGACCCGGAGTTCGCACTCTCGTTCGGACCGGTCGACGTCACCCACGAATGGCTGTTCTCCGCTGCGGTCATCGCTTCCTGGCTGCTGCTGTTGGCGACGAACAGGGCGTGGGACTCGGCGTCGCTCGGGGTCGGGCGGACGGAATATCGGGGAGTGGTATCCGCATCGCTGTTGCTGCTGGCGGTCATCGGGATCGTTGCCGCGGTCAGCGGGGCGGACCTCTTCCGCGGTTACCTGATCGTCGGAGTGCCGCTCGGTGTCGGCGGTCTGCTGGCCGGACACCGGTGGTGGCGGCGCGGACTGAGTCGTCAGCGACGAACGGGTAGTCACTTCCGGACTCTGCTGGTGGTCGGTGATCCGGCTGCGACAGCGCGGCTGCGCGCCGTCGTGCGCGACCAACCCGAGGCCGGCTACCGGTTGGTCGGCGAATCGCCGCTCGATGAGCGGTTGACGGACACGCACGTGATCAACACCGTGAATCCAGGCGACCGGTGTACCACGGGCCTCGATGGTGCCGCCGGGACCGTTCGCTGGAGCACCGTTCCGGCGGCCGCCGTCGAGCACGGGGCAGAGATGGTTGCCGTCACCGCGTCCGGCGCCCAGACCGCGGATTGCCTACCAGAGCTGTCCTGGCGGCTGCGCACGGCCGGGGTTCGCCTGACGGTCGACCGGTCGATGCTGGGTACCGTCGGTGCCGATACCCGCGATCTGGTCCCCGGCCTGCCGCTGGTCGCTGTGTCCGGAGTCGAGTTGCGCCCGGGAGGACGGCTCGTCAAGGCCGTCATGGATGTTGCCATTTCGGCGGTGGCGGTCGCGCTGTTGAGCCCGTTCCTGCTGCTGGCCGCCTTGCTGGTGGTGCTCGCCGATGGCGGGCCGGCCCTGACGCCGCGGGAATGGCAGGGCACCGGCGGACGGGTTGTCCGGGTGTGGAGTTTCCGGTGCACCCCGCGTCGGCCGAAGGCGCGGTTGACGACCGAGTCGGTGGTTGCCGGCGATCGCGGCCGAGCCGATCGTCCGTATCCCACGTACCACATCGACACCACCCGGGTCGGAGCTGTGCTCCGGCGGACCGGGCTGGAATGCGCGCCGCAGCTGTTCGCGGTCCTGACCGGGCAGGCGAGTCTGGTCGGGCCGAGGCCAAGGCCTGCCGGCGAGCCGGCGAAGCTCCCGGTCACGGTCAAGCCCGGTCTCACCGGTCCATGGCGGCTCGAGGAGGCCGAGCGGGCGAAATTCGCTGTCGCGCAGGACATCTCGAAACCGTCGCCTGGTCGGGGCGCGCCCGTCGACCAGGACCGACTCGGCGACGCCCAGGAGAGTTTCGCCTACATCGGCAGCTGGTCGGCGGTCGGTGATCTCACCATCATCGCGAGAACCGTTGCAGCCGTGCTGGTCGGGCAGGATCGGCACTGAGTTCTCTCCCGGCGCTCGGGAATCAGGGGCTGTCGCCGTGCACTTCATGACCGGGCACGGTGTTGATCAGTCCGCGGTAGGCCTGCATCGGGGTCGATCCGTGGTTGACCACGGCGTCGACCTCACGGGCGATCGGCATCTCGATTCCGGCGTCTGCAGCCAACTTCATCACAGCCGAGGTCGCCTTGACCCCCTCCGCGACCTGTTTCATCCCGGCCAGGATCTCCGGCATCGGGATACCCCGGCCGAGCTGCTCGCCGACATGCCGGTTGCGGCTGTGCGGGCTGGTGCAGGTGACGACGAGATCACCCATCCCCGCCAGACCGGTGAAGGTGTCGCTCTCCGCACCCAGCCGGATACCGAGTCTGGTCATCTCCCGCAGCGATCGGGTGATCACCATGGCTCTGGTGTTGTCCCCGCTGCCAAGGCCGTCGCCCATACCCACGGCGATGGCGAACACGTTCTTCAATGCCCCGGCGATCTCGACGCCGACCACGTCCGTTGTCGAGTAGATCCGAAAGAGTTTGGTGCGGAACAGCTCTCCGAGCTGCGCAGCGAGATGTCGGTCAGGCATCGCGATCACCGCCGCCGCGGCGTAGCCGGCCACCACCTCCCGGGCGATGTTCGGTCCGGCCAACACTCCCGCCGGATGGCCGGGCAGCACCTCGTCGATGATCTCGGTCATCCGCCGATGGGTCACCTGCTCGAGGCCCTTCACCAGGCTCACCACGGGCGTCCACGGCCGCAGGAAAGGTGCCAGGTCGTTCAACGCGCCGCGAAACCCGTGCGATGGCACCCCCATGATGATGATGTCGGACGGCTCGACGGCCCGCTGGAGATCGGAGGTCGCAGTCAGCGACGGCGGCAGCGGGAAGTCGGGGAGGTACCGGTCGTTGGTGTGTTTCTCGTTGACCTGTTCGGCGACCTCGGCGGACCGCGCCCACATCACGGTGGGGGAGTGCCGGGCGACGATCGAGGCGACCGCGGTTCCCCATGATCCGGCACCGATGACGGCGACCTGTGGCTGACGCCGGCTCATCGACCGCGCACCGATCCGAGCCGATCACGCACCGAGCCGAGCCGGCGCGCAGCAACAGCGAGGTTTCTCATGGGTTGGAGTCTGTAACACGCCGCCGCCCATCGCATCCCCGGTCGTCCGACAGCTGTCATGCGACGGGGCGCGGCCGCGGCCGATCGACTCACATCACCGGAGTCTGAACCAGTTGCGGCACACGGTCTCTGGTGGTGAGCAGGGCGCGACCAGGTGGTAGCGGCCGAGGTGCCACGCCGTGTGCCAGCCGCCCTTCGACACCCGGCCCGGAGAAGAGCAGGACCGGCGTCCCCAGGTCGGACAACGCCTGCAGCACCGGTTCGAATTGTGCCCGGGCCGCGCCGCCGACCCGACGGGTCAGGATCAGGTGCACATTGAGATCCGCGGACCGCGGCAGCAACGGCAGCAGGACCTGCAGCGGATTTCCCGTCGCCGTCGCGACGAGGTCGTAGTCGTCCACGATCAGGTAGCTCGGCCGGGTCGCTCGATCTTCGGTGTCCCGGGTCAGCCGCTCGGCCAGCGACATACACAGTTTCGCGGCGGCGGGTGCCGATCCGGCGAAGGACCAGCGACCGGCCGCCTGCGCCCCCGCCAGTCGGCGCCGGAAGTCGATGACGACCACCTCGCCCTCCCGATCGACGTCGGGCGTGCCCGCAGCCTGCTGCGCATCGATCCCGATCGACGGCGGGGTCCCGGCCAGTTGCGCCAGGACTGACCGCAGCAGATTCGTCTTTCCCGAGCGTGCATCGCCGTAGGCCACCAGGTGCGGTTCGCCGACAACCGGATCCCACAGCACCGGGCGCATGTCGTCCTCCGACAGGCCGAGAAGCAGCCCCGGGCGGCCTGTCCGCCCTGCGCCACCACGGTCGGCCTCCTCGGCAAGCTGTGCGAGGGTCACCGCGGTCGGCAGAGTACCGATGCGAGGGATCGGTGGATGCGGCCAACGCCGCCGGATCTCGGCGACCGTGTCCGCGATCGAGCCGGTCGTCGAGGTGCCCGGTGCGCTGCTGTCTGCGGTCGTGGAAGGGCGTGGACCCGAGAAGGGCAGCCCGACCTGCGCGAAGTGGCCGCCGCTGACCAACGCGCGCCCCGGCACGTTCGGTGGAATGGCCTTGGCCTTGGCGCGATCGATGGCGGAGTCGAAGCTGTCCGCGAGCCGCAGCTCGATCCGGGTGCCGAAGGTGCCGGCGATCCTGGCCCGCAGATGATGTGCCGCAGCGGCTGTCAGCACCGTGTGCACGCCCAGACCGGGCCCGCGGACGAGGACGTCGTAGAGAACGGACTCGAGTTCTTCGGCAGCGCCGCGAACCGATGCCCAGTCGTCGATCAGCAACACCACGTCTCCGGAGACCGACGGGTCGACCGTGCCCTCGCGTCGGGCGGCGCGAAGGTCGGCAGGCCCGTTGAACTGGTGTCGCCGGAACAGCTGTTCGCGTTCGACCAGGATCGCCGAGATCCGGGTGAAGATCAGCCGGGTCAGGTCAGGATCGGCCCTGGAGCCGATGGCGGCAATGTGCGGGAGGGCGCGCAGCGGGATCAGCAGCTGACCTCCGTGGTCGATCGCCAACAGCTCGACCACGCCAGGCGGGTATCGCTGACACAGCGCGGCGGCCACAGCCTGCACAGCCGTTGACTTGCCGCTGCGGCCCGCACCGACGATGAGCAGATTCGTGTTGCCGTCGGTGATGTCCCACTCCAGCAGCTGCTGCCGTTGCTGCTCCGGCAGGTCGACGAGGCCGAGCGCAGCAGTCATCCGGTCGGCGCCGTGATCGGGCGCTTGCAGATCGGCGAGGGTCAACCGGTCGGGCAGCGGCTCCAACCAGATTCGCCGCGCCGCCCGTCCCGCCGCCAGCGTGCGGGCACCGACCATCACTCGGCGGACGACGAGATCGATCGTCGACGGACCGGAACCCCGGTCGGGGGCAGCTCCGTCGGTGGCGGTGTTGGCCGGCGCGAGCCCGGTCAGCCGCCGATGCAGTTCCGCCGATCGCGCGCCGACACCGTTGAGGACCTCGAGTGGCAGCGCGGTGCCCAGCGGCGGGTAGCCGTGACGGTCCTGCGGCGTGGCGGAGACCATCGCGACCCGGAACAGCCGGGATTGCGGCCCGTCGCCGACCAGGTAGCCCCAACCCGGCTCGGCGGGCAGGCGGTGGGCATCCGGGCCGCCCATCGCCTCCCGGGATTCGGCCTCCGAAAACGTGCGCAGGCAGATCCGGTAGGAGAGATGCGATTCCAGCCCGCGGATCCGTCCGGCGTCCAGTCGCTGGGTGGACAGCAGGAGATGGATGCCGATCGATCTGCCGATCCGGCCGACGGTGACGAACAGTTCGGCGAGGTCAGGGCGCGCGCCGAGTAGCTCGGAGAACTCGTCGATGATCACCAGCAGATTTGGTACTGCTTCGAGCTCGGGTCGGTGATGGCGGAGGTCGCGGTAGGCGGCGATCGAGGTGACCCGGCCGGCCGCGGCGAGCAGCTCCTGCCGTCGCAGCAACTCGCCGCCCAGGGCGTGCCGAAAGCGATCGATGTAGCCCCTGTCGTCCTCGAGGTTGGTCACCATTCCGGTCAGGTGCGGTAAGGCCGAGAAGGGTGCAAAGGTGGCTCCGCCCTTGAAGTCCACGAGCAACAACGCCAGCACCTCGGGAGAATGCCTGACCGCCAGCGCGGTCACCAGCGTGCGCAGCAACTCGGATTTGCCCGAGCCGGTGGCCCCGACGATCAGCCCGTGCGGACCCACGCCGCCGGCGGCGGACTCCTTGAGATCAAGGACGATCGGGGAGCCGTCGGTGCCGGTGCCGATCGGAACCCGCAGCAGGTCGCTGATGTGACGATGTCGCCAGTCGCGCGCCGGGTCGATTGCAGCCGGATCCCCGACCGGTCGTCGATCCGATGGCGCGCCGGTGCTGTCCGCGGCGGTCTGGCCACCCTCGTCGACCGGCCGCAGCGGGGCGAAGGATCTGGCCACCGTCAGGGACTGTGCCGCGTCCATGCGATCGAGGCGGCACCGCAAGGAGGCAGGTGCCTGTGGTGAGTTCGATCCGCGTGCGATCGATCCGGGGGCGCCGTTTCCTGCCGCCGAGTCCGATCGGCCGGCCGGGTACTGCTCGATCACATCGTTTCCGTCGTCCACATCGAGCGCGACGGTGTCCCCGATCACCACCCGGGTGTGCACCAGTTCCGGCTCGTCGGAGCCGCTGCGCACCAGGTAGACCAGGTGGGCCCCACGGACGGCGGCGGTCGACCACGCCGCCTCCTGATGTGCGGTCAGCGGGGGTCCGGTCAACAGATCGACGATGACCACCAGCCGTCGGCCGTGGCCATCAGAGGGTGCAAGCTGCTCCCGGCGGAGCATCTCCTGCGCTTGGTCTGCGCTACCGGCGACCAGCCGAAAGGGCAGCGGTCCGTCCCGCTGAAGGGCAGAGTGGGTGTGCGGCAACCACTTGACCCAGTCCCAGGTGGCGGCGGCGGATCGACTGCAGACCAGGACCGCCACCTCCGACGGGCTGTGCGCCCACACCACCTGCGCGAGCAGGGCTCTCGCGGCGCCCAGGACGTCCGCCGGGCACCCGGTCACACTGGTCACCGCGTCGATCGCCAATGGCAGGCAGACCGGTTGGTTCTCGAGCCGGCCGCAGTTGTTGACGAGTTCTCGGGCAGCAGCCAGGCAGACCGGCTCGTAGTTGACCAGCGGATCGTTTCCATCGACGGACAGGTCGACCGTGCGAAGCCGCGGCGCAGGGCCTCGACCGACGCGTACCTGCAGGAAATCCGGATCGCCCGGCCTCCTCTCCCATCGGCGCGCCCGGGCGAACGCCAGACCGGCGGCGTCGATGGGATCCGGATGCAACCGCAGGTTCGCCGATCTTTGCCGGTCCGCGGACTCGCGCAAGGTCAGCCGAACCTGTTCGAGATAGTCGAGGTAGCGCTCACGGTGTTCTCGGGTGCGGCGCCGGGCTCCCGTTCGCGATCCGATCAGCATGCCCAGTCCGACCGCGATCGAGGCGGCGAGCACGAGCAGCCCTGCGGCGGCCATCAGCGGCCGGTCCTGATGGGTCACGGCCAGCAGTGCAGCGCCGACTCCGGATGCGGCGGGAACCAGGATCATGCCCATCGAGCCCGACATCGCCGGCGACTCGGACTGCCGCGGCGGCGCTGCCAGTGCGATCACCGCAGCCGCAGGATGCGGCGGTTCGGTGCGAACCGGCCGTCCGAACGTCACCGTGCACGGGCCGGCGTGATCGGCCGGTCGAATCTCCGCTGTCGTCATCTGCGCCCCTGATCGCTTCCCACACCACTCCAGCCGCGTTGGGGACAAGACCCGTCCGGCTCAGTTCGCTGAAGCTACGATTCCGGCCGCCTGGGGGGATCGAGTTGTCCACAAGGTGCAAAACCCGACGGTTGCCGGAGGTGGAGATGGACGGGTCCGACTCGAGGATCGAGGCAGACTACTGCGGCGTCACGGTGGTGTCCGGCGGCGCTCGGGTGGACATCGCCCTGCCCGCGAGCGTGCCGAGCGGAGACCTGCTGCCGAGCCTGTTCAGGCTGCTGGCTGTCGGTGGCGGCCGGCCGCCGACGGAGCGGTGGGAATTGTGCCGGGTCGGCGGGGCGGTGATCCCCGCAGCCGAGAGCCTCGGTGCAGCAGGGGTTCTGCACGGCGATGTGTTGTTCTTTCGATCTCGCGATCCGGTCGAACTCCAGCGACCAACCGGTGGATCGATGCGTGACCGGGTCGAGGACATCGTCGCCGGAACCGGCCAGATCTGGACAGCAGACACCACCGCACGGTTCACCGGCTGGCTGGCATCGGCCATCGGAGCGGTGATGATCATCCCGGCGATGCGCGCGGCCGGACCCACGGTCGTGCTGTCGTGCGCGATGGTGGCGATCGTGCTCGGACTGCTGGCAGTCGTGCAGGCACGGCGCTCGGCCGGGGAGGCCGCAGTGGGCCTCGGAATCGGATGTCTGTGGGCGGTGCTGGCCGGCTGGGCCTGGTTGACCGATGCGCCGGTGTGGATGCAGGCCGGCGTTCCCGCCATCACCACACCGGTCCTGGCCCAGGTGCCGGGTGGGATCGCGCTCGGTGCGGGACTTGCCGGACTACTGGCAGCGGCGTCCATGATCGGTTACCCCGCCGCGCTGATCCACCTGACGGTCGCCGCGACCGTCGCCGGATCTGCGCTCGCCGTCGCCGCCATGAGCGCGACTCATGCTCCGTTGGTGGATATCTCGGCCGCGACAGCCCTGGCTGCCGTGTTGGCGATCGGCGTCGTCCCACGATTCGGATTGGCGCTCGGTGGCCTCAGCGCTGCGGGTGGCGAGACGCCTTTGCCTCGGCTGGACAACCGGATGCTGCGCTCCGATCGACTGTTGATCGGAATGATCACCGGTCTGAGTGCGGTGGCCGTCCTCGCTGCGGTCCCGGCCGCATTGTCGGCGAACCGTTGGCAGCTGTTGCTGGCCGGCGCCATCGGCGCGGGGCTGGAGCTCAGGTCACGCGTCTACTCGCAGGTGCCGCATGTCGTGGCGCCGCGCATTGCCGGCGTCGTTGTCCTGCTGGTGCTCTGGTTCGGCGTCGCCGGCTCGCAGGTGCCCGGTGGTGTGCTGTTCGTGGTGCCCGTCGTCGTGCTCGGGGCGGGCGCCCTGCTTGCAGGCGCGTTGCCGGGGATGACGCCGGTCGTCAGGGCGCGTATCAGCCGATTGTTGAACGGCGCCGAACTGGTCCTGGTGGTCGCGGCCGTCGTGCTGGTTGCCGGTGTGCTCGGCCTGTTCGAGTGGGTCGGCTCGGTCACCGATGCAGCGTGAGATGCCTTTCAGGGCAGTAGCAGCTGTGCCGACGACGTGGTTGCGTCGAGCCGTTGTTGCTGGGTGAACGCGGCCAGCACACTGAACGCGGCCAGCAGCAGCGCGATGATCACCAGACCGGTCGCCACCGCCGGCCACACCCGTCTCCGATCGCGCCAGGATCGGTGCCCCCCATGCAGAAAGGCAGACAGCAGCTGACGGTGATGCAGGGCGTGCAGTGCGAGCAGGTGGCGGTCCGCGTGCACGCCGGGAGGCGCCTGATCTGCCGGCATTCCTCGACCGTAGAACGCGCGGCCTGGCTGCTGGACCGGTTGTCCACAGCGAACGGGCGCGAACACCCCACCGCCTGCGCGGCCCGCGCGATCGGCGGGGAGTACCTGTCCCGGCACCGTGACCTCCCGGCGTGCACACTGATCGCATGCCGGAGCTGCCCGAGGTCACAGCGCTCGCCGCCTTTCTGACCGAACACGCCGCCGGACAGCAGATCGTCGCTGTCTCCGTAGCCTCGCTCAACGTGATGTCCACCTACGACCCGCCCGCGACGGCGCTGGTGGGCCGGATCGTCACCGGTGCCGGCCGGCACGGCAAGTTCCTCGATCTGGTGACCGGACCCGGTCCGGACACTCCGGCCGGAGCGCCGCCGGAACTGCACCTGCTCGTTCACCTGGCGCGCGCCGGGTGGCTGCGCTGGTCCGATGCGATTTCCGCCGTTCCACCGAAGATGGGTGGGCCGATCGCCCTGCGGATCAGGCTGACCGCCGGCGGATTCGACATCACCGAGGCCGGCACCAAGAAATCGGTGGCGGCCGCGATCGTCGTCGACCCGAATGCGGTCCCAGGGGTTGCCCGGCTCGGACCTGACGCCCTGTCGCTGGACAGAAGTTCGCTGGCGGAAATCCTGCGCAAACAGGGCGGCCGGCTCAAGAACGTGATCACCGACCAGACCGTGATGGCCGGGATCGGGAACGCTTATTCCGACGAGATCCTGCACACCGCCAAGCTTTCGCCGTTCGCCACGGCATCGAAGTTGTCGCAGGACGAGCTGGATCGGCTGTTCGAGGCGATGAACGGAGTGTTGAACGCCGCGGTGAGCAGGTCGGTCGGCGGTGAGGCGGCGCGGCTCAAGGGCGAGAAACGCACCGGCCTACGGGTGCACGCCCGCACCGGGCTGCCGTGCCCGGTCTGTGGCGACGTCGTGGCCGAGGTCTCGTTCGCCGATCGGTCGTTCCAGTACTGCCCGACCTGTCAGACCGGCGGTCGACTCCTCGCCGACCGTCGACGCTCGCGGTTGGTCAAGTAGTCGGTCGGCGGAGTTCGAGCGGCCGCAGCATCCGGCTGATCGCGTCCTGCAGTCGATCAGCGCAGACGGTGAACTCGGCTAGTCCACGTCCCATCGGGTCGGGCAGGTCGTCCTGCTCGCCTGGCACCGGCTGCAACGACGAGCGGGCGAGCTTGGCCTGCACCACCAGTTCCCTGCCGAGCCCGCCACTGTCCGTTCCGGTGATCGGCTGGACCTGATCGCAGAGTCGGGCGAACTGCAGGATCGTGAAGGTCCGGCCCACCGCTGCGGGAACGGTGCTGACCGTGATGCTCCGGTGCCGACGGGACGCGGTCAGAATCAGGTCGGCGGTGCTGATCACCGACGGCGTCAGCGCGACCGACCGGTGCTCGGTCACCACCGGAAGGCGTTGCGACAGAACGGTGACCGCGTGCTCATGCAGCGGCCAGGGTCCGGGGATGTTGGTCCCCGCCGAGGACACCTGCCAGGCGTCGGAGGTACCGAAGAGCTCGGCGGCGTCGTGGGCGAGCAACTGCTCGGCAATCGGGGAGCGGCAGTGGTTGGCGGTGCAGACGAACAGGACCCGAAATGCCGTCACGCTGCCATTCCCTTCACTGCCCGCTGGTCAGCGGCCGTCGCCGAATGCCGGCCGCTCCCGTCGTCGACCGGTTGGCCGCGCCGACCATCTTCCCCCGCGCGGATGAACGTCGCGGAACTGGGACCGAAGTGGCGCGAGTCGACGAGTTGATCCGCGCCGACGAACATGATCGGCGCGGGATGGACGGGCGTTACTCGGGCAGGGGGTGGTAGATCCCGGTCTGGGTGACCTTGGCGATGGCGCGCATCTTGTTGACGGCGTCGAGGGCGGCGACCTTGTAGGACTCGGCGAGGGTGGGGTAGTTGAAGACGGCGTCGACGAGGTAGTCGACGGTGCCGCCGCAGCCCATGACGGTCTGGCCGATGTGCACGAGTTCGGTGGCGTTGGTGCCGAAGACGTGTACTCCCAGC
>Ga0164307_10000558_pt1 | contig 16296 bp, 13 predicted proteins | sample Whisoiple_243_MG_FD_110214 | JGI IMG/M metagenome (GOLD analysis project Ga0164307, IMG submission 110214) | Soil microbial communities amended with fresh organic matter from upstate New York, USA - Whitman soil sample_243_MG | ecosystem: Environmental > Terrestrial > Soil > Unclassified >...
GCTCCCGATGAACGGTCCGCGCGGCATCGATCCACCGCCGAACTCAGTCGGCACGTTGTGATCTTCGGTGGCCAGGGTCAGGTCGGGACGGCGGACCGGCCGGCCGGCCAGCCGCAGCCCCTCGAAGGCCTGCGGGCTGGTCACCTCGTGCACCAGGTGCAGATCGATGTACAGCAGGTCGGGCTCACCCTCCGCGGCGTGCACGACGTGTGCGTCCCAAACCTTCTCGGCGAGCGTCTGCCCCATGGCCGACCTTCCTCTTCCAGTGCTGTGCCCGCTCGATCCGGCGGACTCTCGGGTCTTTCACCACGACCCGACGAGCGGCGGCCCGGCGTCGTGGACATCTCAGCATGCGAGAATCTAGTATCGCTCCATGGGAAAGTCTAGCGGCATCGGCGTCTTGGACAAAGCGGTCGAGGTGCTGCGCGCAACCAGTGCCGCACCGACCGGACTGGCAGATCTGTGTGCCACCACCGGGCTACCCCGGGCCACCGCGCACCGGTTGGCCGTGGGCCTGGAGGTGCACGGACTGCTGGCCAGGGACGCCAACGGCCGCTGGTGCCCCGGTCCGATGCTGGCTGTGTTGGCTGCCGGTGCCCCCGACCCGCTGATCGCGGCCTCCGCCGATGTGCTGCCGCGACTGCGCGACCGCACCGGCGAGAGCGTGCAGGTCTACCGGCCCGACGGGCTGTCCAGAATCTGCATCGCGGTGGCCGAGCCGCCGTCAGGGCTGCGGGACACCGTGCAGCTCGGATCCCGACTCCCGATGAACGCCGGGTCGGGCGCGAAGGTGCTCACGGCGTGGGCCGACCCCTCGACCCAGCGTGCGGTGCTGGCCGAATCGGCCTTCTCCGAACGCACGCTGGCCGAGGTGCGCCGGCGGGGCTGGGCGCAGTCGGTGGCGGAGCGGGAGCCGGGGGTCGCGTCGGTGTCGGCGCCGGTGCGCAACCCGAAGGGCGCGGTGATCGCCGCTGTCTCGGTGTCCGGCCCGGTCGAGCGGATCGGCCGCCGGCCAGGCGCACGGTGGGCAGGCGATCTGGTGGAGGCCGCCGACGCCCTCACCGCGCGGCTGTGAAGCCGCACACCCAGGGCCTTGCCCGAAGACAAGAAAATCCCGGAGCGCGCCGTTGCGCTGCCGGGATGATCCTGCTGTAGCCCCGAAGGGATTCGAACCCTCGCTACCGCCGTGAGAGGGCGGCGTCCTAGGCCGCTAGACGACGGGGCCCTAGAAACAGTTGACACAGAAACAGTTGACGCAGAAACCCTGTGTCACGCAAACGTGCCACAGAAACACTCTGGACTTCGGCACTCTCGTGCCAAAGTCCGCTTGCAGATGTTACACGATCGGCCGCACAGCTCAGGACCGATCGCGTCGTCATCTGGCTGGGGTACTAGGACTCGAACCTAGAATGAGGGAATCAGAATCCCTAGTGTTGCCAATTACACCATACCCCAATGTCACCCTGAGTAACTCGATTCAGGGCGGCGCCGAGGAACGATACTACCTGCCGCGCAGCCCTACCCGAAATCCAACGCCGATCACGGTTCGATGTCCAGTTCGTCCAGCGAGCCGATCTCGAGCGCCGGTACGGCGGCATCTTTGGAGTCCGGCCGACGGGACTGCGCGGTCCGGTTCAACCAGACCGGACGCATTCCGGCCGCGGCCGAGCCCAGCACATCGACGTCCCAGCGGTCCCCGACATAGGTGATCCGGTCGGTCGGCAGGCCGAGCGCTTCGGCAGCTGCCCGGAAGATCCGCGGGTCCGGTTTCGCGACGCCGAGCTCACCGGAATAGAAGCCGCTGTCGCCGAGATCACCGAGTCCGACCGCGGTCAGCTTGGCCCGCTGATAGGCGCCGTCGCTGTTCGAGAGCACCCGCACCGTCACCCCGGCCCGGTGCAGTCGATCCAGGCAGGCCGGCACGTCATCGAAGACCCGGAAGTGGCCGAAGATCGCGCTGTTGCGGTGGTCCTCCAGCAGCTCATGACTCAGCCGATCCGCCCCCGGCCGGCCGATGGTGCGCAGGAAGGCCGCCATCCGGTTGATCCGCATCTGCTCGAAATCGACTTCGCCGTCGGTGAACCGGCGGTACTCGGTCTCCGAGACCTGGTCCCAGGCGCGGTCCGCGGCGCCGGCCAGTCCTGCCGGTCCCTCGTCCGGGCCGCCCGGCAGGTCCGCGAGGTGCTCCCGGACCACGTCGAGCAGCGCGAGCCGGGCAGCCCCGGCGAAGTCCACCAAGGTGTCATCGACGTCGAACAGCACCGCGTCGAACTGCCTCGCGTCGAACGGCACCGTGCGCGGCGCCTGCCGAGAGAACTCAGGCACTGCTCGCGGCACCCACCAGATCGAGCGCAGCCCGCAACCGCGCCAGTGTCGCGTCCCGGCCGACCAGTTCGAGCGATTCGTAGAGCGGCGGTGAGATCGTCCGGCCGGTCACGGCGACCCGCACCGGCGCGAAGGCCAGCTTGGGCTTGAGACCGAGGTCGTCGACGAGCGCTGCCTTCAGCGCCGGCTCCAGGGAGGCCGCCGCAAAGTCGGGCAGCCCCTCGATGGTCGCGATCGTGGCCTCCAGCACCGGCCGGGACGCCGCCGTCAGCACCTTGCCGGCAGCAGCCGGCTCGACCGCGAAATCCTCGTTCGCGACCAGCAGGAACCCGATCATCGTCGCCGCCTCCGAGAGCAACGCGGACCGTTCCTGCACCAGTGGCGCGGCAGCGGTGACCAGTTCGGTCTGCTCCGTACTGGGTTCGGCCGGGAGATCGCCACGAGCGACGAGATAGTCGATCAGCCGAGCCGCGAAATCGTCGGCGCTCAACATCCGAAGATGGACCCCGTTGATCGATTCGGCCTTCCGCCGGTCGAACCGGGCGGGATTGCCCGAGATCCGCGCACCGTCGAAGGCGGCGACCAGCTCCCCCGGGCTGAAGATGTCCCGGTCGTCACCGATCGACCAGCCGAGCAGTGCCAGGTAGTTGACCATCCCCTCGGTGATGAAACCGTCGTCGCGGTACTGGAACAGGTTCGATTGCGGGTCCCGCTTGGAGAGCTTGCGGTTGCCCTCGCCGGTGACGAACGGCAGGTGGCCGAACTGCGGGACGACCTCGGCCCGGCCGATCGCGATCAGCGCCTCGTACAGCGCGATCTGCCGCGGCGTGGAGGGCAGCAGGTCCTCGCCGCGCAACACGTGGGTGATGCCCATCAACGCGTCGTCGACCGGGTTGACCAGTGTGTAGAGCGCATCCCCTGTCCCCCGCACCAACACCGGGTCCGGCACGCTGCCGGTTGGGAAGGTGATCGGTCCCCGGACGATGTCGTCGAAGGTGATGTCCCGATCGGGCACCCGGAGCCGGAGCACCGGCCGTCGACCGGCCGCGACGGCTGACTCGATCAGCACAGGATCCGGGGTGCGGTCGTAGTTGTCGTAGCCGAGCTTGGGGTCCCGGCCGGCCGCAAGGTGCCTGGCCGTGACGTCCTCGTTCGTCGAGTACGACTCGTAGAGGTGCCCCGCCGCCAGCAGTTCGGCCGCCACCTCGCGGTAGATCTCGCCGCGCAGGCTCTGCCGGTAGGGCGCGTGCGGTCCGCCGACGTTCGGCCCCTCGTCCCAGTCCAGCCCGAGCCAGGTCATCGCCTCGATGATGGCCGCGTACGACTCCTCGGAATCGCGGGCCGCGTCGGTGTCCTCGATCCGGAAGACGAAGGTGCCGCCGTGGTGCCGGGCGAACGCCCAGTTGAACAGCGCCGTGCGGGCCAGTCCGACATGCGGTGTGCCGGTGGGGGAAGGGCAGAAGCGGGCCCGGACGGGCCGATCTGCGGTGGGGCGATGGGCGTCAGCAGTCTCTGTCATGGCACGACCACCCTATTCCGCGGGTTGCCGCCGTCGAATCCGGTCCGGCGGCGGTCGGCCAGCTCTGGCTCGAGCCGCACGACATCGCGGGGATGGAGGTGCTCAGCGCCGCCTGCGATGGGGTTCCGCAGCTGCCCGGCCAGGACGGCGCCGTGCTGCTGCGAATGTCCTTCACTGCACTGAATCTCGACGGCTGCCCGATGCGCTGCGGATCCGCGCGGCGACGGTGCAGACCTGTCCCTTCACGAACCGCCGGCGCGACACCGCGCCGCCTGCCTGACCCGCCGAATTCCCACGCCCGCCCCTCCAAATCCCCCTGTTGATCAACCACGCCGGCACCCTTCGCGGCGAAAAACGCGACCGCAAGTGGTTGATCAACAGCGGTGTGAGTGGTGGGCGAGCGTGACCTTTGAAGGCGATAACGGCGAGACCGGGTCAGCCGCGGGCGGTGGCGGGGTTGGTCAGGGTGCCGATGCCTTCGACGGTGACCGACACTGTCTGGCCGACGACCATCGGACCGACGCCGGCCGGGGTGCCGGTGAGCAGCACGTCTCCGGGCAGCAGGGTCATGATCCCGGAGACGAACTCCACGATCTCCCCGACGGTGAACACCATGTCCGAGGTGCGGCCGTCCTGCGCGATCTCGCCGTCCAACTCGGTGCGCACCCACAGATCCGCGGGGTCGAGCTCGGTTTCGATCCACGGCCCGAGCGGGCAGAACGTGTCGTATCCCTTGCCCCTGGTGAACTGCACATCGGCGCGCTGCTGGTCGCGGGCGGTGACGTCATTGCCGACGGTGTAGCCGAGGATCACCGACGACGCGTTCTCGGCCTTCACATCTCGGCACGGTCGGCCGATCACCACGGCGAGTTCGCCCTCGAAATCGACCCGCTCGGAGGACGCCGGCAGTTGGATCGCGGCCCCGGGCCCGATCACCGAGGTCGACGGCTTGATGAAGATGATCGGCGAGGTGGGGACGGCGTTGCCCAACTCGGCGGCGTGATCGGCGTAGTTCCGGCCGATCGCGACCACCTTCGACGGCAGGATCGGCGCCAGCAGGCGACTGTCGGCCAACGGCCAGGAACGGCCGGTGAAGGTCGGGGTGCCGAAGGGATGGTCCTGGATCTCCCGCACCGTCTCGGCGCCGTCTGGGCCGTCGACGGTGACGAACGCGACTCCGTCGGGGTGGGCGATCCGGGCCAGACGCATTGTCGGTTCCCTTTCCTCATGCAGCGGTTCGAATGTCGGTCCTGTGGACCTGCGGGCGGGCTGACCGTCAGACCGGCAGTTCTCGCCCGGATACAGCTTCCGGCGCGTCCGGCGAGGTGGGCTGCAAGGCGTACACCAGTGCATCCACCAGCGCCTGCCAGGAGGCCTCGACGACGTTGGCGTGCACACCGACGGTGGTCCACTCCTGGGCGCCGCGGGCGGAGGAGACCAGCACCCGGGTGATGGAGTCGGTGCCGGCGGATCCGGCCAGGATCCGCACCTTGTAGTCCACCAGCTCGACCTGGTTGAACTCTGGGAACTCCTCGGCGACCGCGCTGCGCAGCGCGGAGTCCAGCGCATTGACCGGACCGTTGCCCTCGGCGGTGGCGATGATTCGCCTGCCGCCGACGTGCACCTTCACCGTGGCCTCGGATGTCACTGTCGGAACGGGCGATCCCGTCTTCTCCACGATCACCCGGTACGACTCGAGCTGGAACGCCTTGGGCGCCGCCTCCTCCGGGTGGTCGGCAGCCAATTCGTCCCGGATCAGCAGTTCGAAGGAGGCGTCGGCGGCCTCGTAGGACCAGCCACCAGCCTCCCGCGACTTGACCGTGTCGACGATCCGGCCGACGGCCTCGGGACGGCCGGACAGGTCGACCCCCAGCTCCCGCGCCTTGAGCTCGACAGACGCCCGACCCGCCATCTCGGTGATCAGGATGTGCATGTCGTTGCCCACCCGGGTCGGATCGAGATGGTTGTAGAGGTCCGCGTCGACCTTGATCGCCGAGGCGTGCAGGCCGGACTTGTGCGAGAACGCCGACGAGCCGACGTACGCCTGGTGGGTGTTGGGCGCGATGTTCGCCAGCTCGGCAAGGGCATGCGAGACCCGCATCATGTCGACCAGGGCGCCCTCGGGCAGTACCGGCAGACCCATTTTCGTCATCAGGTTGCCGACCACCGCGAACAGGTCGGCGTTCCCGGCCCGCTCGCCGTAGCCGTTGGCCGTGCACTGCACATGGGTGGCACCGGCCTGGACGGCGGCGACGGTGTTCGCCACGGCGCAGCTGGTGTCGTCCTGACAGTGGATGCCGAGCCGGAATCCGGTGCGGTCCCTGACCTCGCCGACGATCCGTTCGACGGACATCGGCAGCATGCCGCCGTTGGTGTCACACATCACGACGACATCGGCGCCGGCGGTGACGGCGGCCTCCTGCACCCGCAGGCCGTAGTCACGGTCGAACAGGTACCCATCGAAGAAGTGCTCGCAGTCCAGGAACACCCGGCGGCCGTTGTCCACCAGCAGCCGCACCGTGTCCGAGACCATGGCCAGGTTCTCTTCCAGGGTGGTCCGCAGCGCGCGCTCCACGTGCCGGACGTCGGACTTGGCCACCAGCGTGATCACCTGGGCGCCGGAGTCGAGAAGTGCCTTGACCTGCTGGTCGTCCTGCGCGCGGACGCCGGCCTTGCGGGTCGCGCCGAAGGCGACCAGGGCAGCGGTGCGCAGGGCCAGCTCCCCCGAGCGTGCCCTGGCGAAGAACTCGGTGTCCTTGGGCATCGCGCCCGGCCAGCCACCTTCGATGAACCCGACCCCGAGCTCGTCGAGCAGCGTGGCGACGGCGATCTTGTCGGCCACCGAGTAGGTGATGCCCTCCCGCTGGGCGCCGTCCCGCAACGTGGTGTCGAAGACGTGGAAGGCGTCTCCCAGCGGAGAGGCGCGCCGGGCCGGGGCGGCGGAAGGATCCACCGAACGGCCGGCGGTGGCCAGGTCGGGGAGATCCATCCGGGACGTTGAGGTCATCGTCATGTCAGCTCGAGGCGAGGGCAGCCAGCCGGTCGCCGACCGCGGACGTCCTGGAGATCGATCCCGGCTGTCGGGTCGCCAGGTCGAAGGCCACCGCGGCCTCGACCCGTCGAGCGGCTTCCGGCAACCCGAGATGATCGAGCAGCAGCGCGATCGACAGCACGGTCGCGGTGGGGTCGGCGGTTCCGGTGCCGGCGATGTCCGGGGCGGAGCCGTGCACCGGCTCGAACATGCTGGGGTTTGTCCGCGAGACGTCCAGGTTGCCCGAGGCCGCGAGCCCGATCCCACCGGATACGGCGGCGGCCAGGTCGGTGAAGATGTCGCCGAACAGGTTGTCGGTGACGACGACGTCGAACCGGCCAGGGTCGGTGACCAGGAAGATCATCGCGGCGTCCATGTGGCAGTAGGCGACTGCCACGTCCGGGTACTCCATGGAGACCTCTTCGACCACCCGGCTCCACAGCTGCCCGGAGTGCACCAGCACATTCGTCTTGTGCACCAGAGTCAGGTGCTTGCGCGGCCGCCGTGCCGCCCGTTCGAAGGCGTCCCGGACCACCCGCTCGACGCCGAAGTAGGTGTTCAGCGAAACCTCGGTGGCGATCTCGTGCACGGTGTCCTTGCGCAGCAGACCGCCGTTGCCGGCGTACGGGCCCTCTGTCCCCTCCCGCAGCACCACCAGGTCGATCGCCTTGTCACCGGCCAGTGGGCCGGGAACCCCGGGATACAGCCGGGCCGGACGCAGGTTCACGTGGTGGTCCAGCTCGAACCGGATGCGCAGCAGCAGACCACGCTCGAGGATGCCGGAGGGCACCGTGGGATCGCCCACAGCGCCCAGCAGGATGGCGTCGTGATCGCGCAGTTCGCGCAACACCGAATCGGGCAGCAGTTCGCCGGTCCGGTGCCAGCGGGCGGCGCCGAGGTCGTACTCGGTGGTGGAAACGCCGGGGACGACGCCGCGCAGGACCTTCAGGCCCTCCGCAACCACCTCGGGACCGATGCCATCGCCGGGGATGACCGCGAGCTTCATCGTTGACCTCTCTGCCGCGCTGTCCGCGGGGGCTGGCCCGACCGGGCCGCCGACTGGTGTTCAAGGGGTGTGATCGAGCGGGTGATGCTTGTCGCGAGCGGGCGTGAGGCACGCCGAGCCCGGGTCAGGGTATCCGTCCGGGCGATGATCACGGGCCAGGGGTGGCACCCATTGGTCCATTTGCCGCGCAATCAGGTGGCCGCGATACCCCGGATGGCGCTTGCCTCGACGACGTCGCCGATGCGGTCCAGCAGATCCTGGTCAGGTACCCGGTCAACCCGCAGCACCATGATCGACGCGCGACCGTCCAGCTCCTGGGAGATCTGCGCGGCCTCGATGTTGATCTGCTCCTGGCCGAGCAGGGCGCCGACGGTGCCCATCACGCCCGGCCGGTCGGCATAGGCAACGACCAGCAGGTTGCCCTCGGCCCGCAGGTCGAAGTGCCGGTTGTTGATCTCGATCAACTTGGCGACCTGGTTGCTGCCGGAAAGGGTGCCGGACACCGTCCGGGACTCCCCATCGGCCATCGCCGCCCGCAGTTTGACCGACGACCGGTAGTCGCCGGTCTCCTCGGTGGAGGTGCCGGTGAGGGTCAGCCCGTGCTCGGCGGCGAGCGCCGGGGCGTTGACGAAGGTGACGGCCTCGGTGATCACCCCGCCGAAGATGCCGCGGACCGCCGCCAACTGCAGGATCGAGGTGTCCTGGGCGGCAAGGTCGCCGCGCACCTCGACCACCACCTGGCTGGGCACCCCGCCGGCGACCGCCGTCAGGATCGTGCCGAGCCGGGACACCAGCGGGATCCACGGCTGGAGCTCGTCCGACACCGGCCCGGCGGCCTGCACGTTCACCGCGTCCGGCACGAAATCGCCGCGCAGCGCGAGCTTCACCGACTTTGCGACCGCGGTGCCGGCCTTGTCCTGCGCCTCCGCGGTGGACGCGCCGAGATGCGGGGTGAGCACCGTGTGGGGTGCGGTCCGCAGCGGGCTGTCCGCGGCGAGCGGTTCCTTGACGTAGACGTCGATCCCGGCACCGGCCACCCGGCCGTCGGCCAGCGCGTCGGCCAGCGCCTGCTCGTCGATCAACCCGCCGCGGGCGGCGTTGACGATGAGCACTCCCGGCTTCACGCCGGCGAGTTCGGCCGCGCCGATCAGCCCGAGGGTCTCCGGCGTGCGCGGGAGGTGGATGGAGATGACGTCCGCGTCGGCCAGCAGGGTCGGTAGGTCGACGAGACGGATACCAAGGGCCGCGGCCCGGGCGGGCTGCAGGTAGGGGTCGTAGGCGATGACGGTGGTACCGAACGCGGCGACCCGGGCGGCGAAGAGCTGACCGATCCGGCCGAGCCCGACAACGCCGACCGTCTTGTCCGCCAGTTCGACCCCGGTGAACTGACTGCGCTTCCAATCCCCCGACCTGACGGAGGCGTCGGCGGCCGGAATGTTCCTGGCCACTGCGAGCAACAGGGCGATGGCGTGTTCGGCGGCCGTGATGATGTTCGACTGCGGGGCGTTGACCACCAGGACGCCGCGGGCGGTGGCCGCTGGCACGTCGACGTTGTCCAACCCGATCCCGGCCCTGGCGACCACCTTGAGCAGCGGCGCTGCTGCCAATGCCTCGGCGTCCATGGTGGTGGCCGAGCGGATCAGGATGGCATCGGCGTCGGCGAGTGCCGGCAGCAACGCACCCCGATCGGCGCCGTCGACATGCCGGATCTCGAACTCGGTACCGAGCACATCGATCGCGGACTGGGCTAGCTGCTCGGCGATCAGCACGACGGGCTTGGGCACGGCAGGTCATCTCCATGGGTGGGTCGATCAGGGCTTCGATCAGGATCGGTGACGATCGAGATCTGCCGAGCGGGATCGGTGTCGACCACGATCGGGCGTGGATCCGCGCGCTGGCACGACGATCCTCGCAGGGCGCATTCCGCCCGGCGGACCATGCTAACCGTGCCCGGCCGGGTGATTCACACCGCTGGCGGTATCAAGTCGGCTTCAAAACGTTCTTGAGGGTGATCCGCGGCGATATCGTCCTCCTTCACACGTGGATCCAGCTATCGCACCCGACGCACCAACACTGGATCGACACCGGGTCGAACCAGCGCGGCGAACAGAAACGGAACCGCCATGAGCACACCGTCCGGCTACCCGGGAAATCCCAACGATCCCTACGGTTCGGGTGGTCAGTACCCGACCGGCGGCAACCCTGCCGCGAGCGCGCCCGGCGGCTACCCGCCCCCCGGCCAGCACCCCAGCTACCAGCAGTCGCCCTACCCCGGTCCCGATCAGTACGCGCAGCAGCAGTACGCACAGCCGGCCTACGGCCAGCCCGCGTACGGGCAGCCGGCGTACGGACAACCCGCGTACGGACAGCAGGGCGTCAAGGCCCGTCCCGGCATGGTGACGGCGGCTGCCGTCCTGGCGTTCGTCTGGGGTGGTCTGGGAATTCTGTTCGGCACCATCGGGTTGTTCGCGGGCAGCGTGCTCAGCTCGGCGACCAGCTCGGTCTGTGACAGCGAGTACATCACCTCGTCCGATTCCGCCGCCTGCAACGCGGCGAGCGGCGTCAGCACCCTGCTGATCATCATCACGCTCGGCCTGATCGTGATCGCCGCGCTGATGATCTGGGGCGGCGTCGTGGCACTGAGCGGCAAGAACGGGCAGATCCTGGTCATCGCCTGCGGTGTCTACGCGGTCCTCGCCCTGGTCTCGGTGATCAGCTTCGGGTTCGAGTTCACCTCGCTGCTGGGCTTCGTCATCCCGGTCCTTATCCTGGTGTTCATGTTCAACTCCGAAACGCGTGCCTGGTTCCGGGCCAAGGGTGGCAAGACGTTCTGACCTCGACACCGAACGGATCCGCAGCGGCGGACCGAACACTGAGAATCACGGCCGGCGTTCTGGGCTTGGTGGTCGCCGTCCCGGTGATCCTTGCGGTCTGTTTCCTCATGGTCGTCGCCTGGGCCGGCGGCGAACTGAGGCTGTGGTTCATCATCCCGCCGCTCGCCATCCTGGGCGCCCTGCAGTTGGCGGTCGCCATCCGCGCGCTGCAACCGACCCGGGTAACGATGTTGTCGCTGGCGATCCTGGGCATTGTCGAACTCGCTCTCGGGATCTTCGTGCTGGCTGCGACCAGCCCGCTCACCAGCGGCGCGGTGACCGGCGGGGTCATCGCCCTGATCGCTGCGGTGGTCTCCTTCGCTGCCGCCTACCGGATGCATCTGGCCGGCGGCGCGGTGGCACGGACAGGTGGGTCGGCGATCTCGATCTCGGTCCGCACGCCGGCGAAGGGCCCGAGCGGTCAGCGGACCGGCGGCACTGGCGGACAGCGTCAGACCGCCAAGAGCCGGCCCAAGAGCAGCAAGGGACAGCGCAAGAAATAGCGGCAAGAAGCAACGCAAGAAAGCAGAACGGGCCCCCGAGGAATTCTCGGGGGCCCGTTCCGCTGGGTTCACATGGGGTTTGAGGTGCCGATCAGCCCCGGTTGGCGGTTCCGGTGTAGTCGTCCTCCTTGGCCACCCAGCTCATCAGACCCCGCAGCTGGCGGCCGGTCTCCTCGATCGGGTGCTGCTCCTGCTCGGTGCGGAACTTCTTGAACTCGGGTGCGCCGGCGTCCTGATCGGCGATGAACCGGGCGGCGAAGGTGCCGTCCTTGATGTCGGCCAGCACGCCCTGCATGTTCGCCGCAACGTGATCGTCGATGACGCGCGGGCCGGAGACGTAATCGCCGTATTCCGCGGTGTCGGACACCGACCAGCGCTGCTTGGCAATGCCGCCCTCATACATCAGGTCGACGATCAGCTTGAGCTCGTGCAGGCACTCGAAGTAGGCGATCTCGGGCTGGTAACCCTCGTTGACCAGGGTCTCGAAGCCGAGCTGCACCAGCCGCGACATGCCGCCGCAGAGCACGGCCTGCTCGCCGAACAGGTCGGTCTCGGTCTCCTCGGTGAAGGTGGTCTTGATGACGCCGGCCCTGGCACCGCCGATGCCGCGGGCGTAGGAAAGGGCGAGTGCCTGCGCGCCGCCGGTGTAGTCCTGCTCCACCGCGATCAGACAGGGCACACCCTTGCCGTCGACGAACTCGCGCCGCACCAGGTGACCCGGGCCCTTCGGCGCGATCATGATGACGTCGACGTCCTTGGGCGGCTTGATGTAACCGAAACGGATGTTGAAGCCGTGCCCGAAGGCCAGCGCGTCGCCCGGCTTCAGGTTCGGCTCGATCGCCTCCGCGTATACGTGCCGCTGTACGTGGTCCGGGGTCAGGATCATGATCACGTCGGCCTCGGCGGCCGCCTCGGCCGGAGTGACGACCCGCAGACCCTGGTCAGTGGCCTTGACCCGGGACTTGGACCCCTCGGGCAGGCCGACTCGGACGTCAACGCCCGAATCGCGCAGGCTCAGCGAGTGGGCGTGGCCCTGCGAGCCGTAGCCGATGACGGCGACCTTGCGCCCCTGGATGATCGACAGGTCGGCATCGTCGTCGTAGAAGATCTCCGCGGCCATGTGGGTTTCGTTCCTGCTTTCTGGATTCGGGTTCGTGCTCGGGTGGGGTGCGAATGCTGCGCACGAGTGTTGCGCGCGATGGTGCCGGACGGATCCGCCGCTGGAGCGAATCCGGCGTCCTAGTCTGCCCTGCTGCTCGCCGACGTGATCGACCGCGGTCCGCGGCCGAGGGCCACCATGCCGGACTGCACCAGCTCACGCACCCCGAACGGTTCCAGCATCTTGATCAGGGCCTCCAGCTTGTCGCTGGTGCCGGTGGCCTCGACGGTGACCGCGTCCGGCGTGATGTCGATGATCCGGGCCCTGAACATCTCCACGATCGACACGATCTGCGGCCTGGTACTGCCGTCGGAGCGCAGCTTGATCAACAGCAGTTCCCGCTGCACGGCCTGGGTCGGTGAGAGCTCGACGATCTTGAGGACGTTGATCAGCTTGTTGAGCTGCTTGGTCACCTGCTCCAGCGGGAGCCCCTCGACCGCAACCACGATCGTCATCCTGGAGACCTCGGGGTTCTCCGTCGGACCGACCGCCAGCGAGTGGATGTTGAATCCACGACGCGAGAACAACGACGAAACCCGGGCCAGGACACCGGGTTTGTTCTCCACCAGCACCGACAACGTATGGCGGGTCACTGCGACATCGACTCCTCGGTCAAACGGGTTGGCGGGCGGCGGCCGGGACGGTAACTCGGCGGTACTGCTGGGACTTGCGGTCATCACGCGGGACCACGGCGCATAGCCGGGCAGCGTCATGCGGAGGACTCCCCGACGGGCGTCACTCGCGTTCGCGCCGTCGACCGGCCGGATGGTCGGTGCGCCTGACGTTCACGGATCTGGGCCGGCTCATGCTTCGTCGACTGGTCATTCTTCGTCGAGCGGTATCGACTGTCTTCGAACTCATTCTTCGTCGAAGAGTGGCCGGATGCCGCGGGCCGCCATGATGTGGTCGTTGCCGGTGCCGGCCGCGACCATCGGCCAGACCTGCGCATCCGCACCGACGACGAAGTCGACGACCACCGGACGGTCGTTCACCGCCATCGCCGCCTCGATCGTCTTGTCGACATCCTCCTTGGACTCGCAGCGCAGACCGAGGCAGCCGTAGGCCTCGGCCAGCATCTTGAAGTCCGGGATCCGGTGCTTGTGGGTGCCGAGGTCGGTCTGCGAGTAACGCTCGCCGTAGAACAGGGTCTGCCACTGCCGCACCATGCCGAGGTTGCCGTTGTTGATCACCGCAACCTTGATCGGGATGCCCTCGATCGCGCAGGTGGCCAGTTCCTGGTTGGTCATCTGGAAGCAGCCGTCGCCGTCGATGGCCCACACGGTGGTATCCGGACGGCCCATCTTGGCGCCCATCGCGGCCGGGACCGCGTAACCCATCGTGCCCAGACCGCCTGAGTTGAGCCAGGTTCCGGGCTTCTCGTAGGAGATGAACTGAGCCGCCCACATCTGGTGCTGGCCGACGCCCGCGGCGTAGATGGCGTCGGGGCCGGCGATCGCGCCCAGTCGTTCGATGACGTACTGCGGGGAGAGCGAACCGTCGGCGGGCCAGTCGTAACCGAGCGGGAAGGTCTCCCGCAGGCCGTCCAGTTCGGCCCACCAGGCGGTGAGGTCGGCGACCACACCGGCGGCCTGCTCGGCGCTGACCGCCGCGATCAGCTCGGTGATCACCTCTTTGACGTCACCGACGATCGGCACGTCCGCGACCCGGTTCTTGCCGATCTCCGCGGGGTCGATGTCGGCGTGGATGATCGTCGCGCCGGGGGCGAACGTTGACAGCTGGCCGGTGACCCGGTCGTCGAACCGGGCGCCCAGCGCCACGATCACATCGGCGCGTTGCATCCCCGCGACGGCGGTGACAGTGCCGTGCATGCCCGGCATGCCGATGTGCTGGATGTGCGAATCCGGGAACGCGCCGCGGGCCATCAACGTCGTCACCACCGGGATTCCGGTCAGCTCGGCCAGCTGGGCGAGCACCTCGGTCGCGTGAGCCTTCAGCACGCCGCCACCGACGTACAGCACCGGTCGGCGGGCGGCCGCGATCAGCTTGGCGGCGGCGGTGATCTGCCCCGAATGCGGCCGCATGGTCGGCCGGTAGCCGGGCAGGTGGAGGTCCGGCGGCCAGACGAAGGTGGTCTCCGACTGCAGCACGTCCTTGGGGATGTCCACCAGCACGACGCCGGGGCGGCCGGTGGCGGCCAGATGGAACGCGGCTGCGATCGTCTGCGGGATCTCCGCCGGATCGGTGACCAGGAAGTTGTGCTTGGTGATCGGCATGGTGATGCCGCAGATGTCGGCTTCCTGGAAGCCGTCGGTGCCGATCATGGACCGGCCGACCTGCCCGGTGATGGCGACCATCGGGACGGAATCCATCTGGGCGTCGGCGATCGGCGTCACCAGATTGGTGGCACCGGGACCGGAGGTCGCCATGCAGACCCCGACCTTGCCGGTGGCCTGCGCGTAACCGGTCGCCGCGTGCCCGGCCCCTTGTTCGTGCCGGACCAGGACGTGCCGCACCTTCGTCGAGTCCAGCAGCGGGTCGTACACCGGCAGCACGGCGCCGCCGGGGATCCCGAAGACGACCTCGGCACCGACCTCCTCGAGCGAGCGGACCACTGACGCCGCACCGGTGAGGTGTTCGACCGGGCGCGCGGCCGGCGGAACCGGTGCGGGCGCCGTCGCGACGGCGGACGGAACGAGGGACTGGCGGCTTTCGGCGATGCGGCCCTGCGTCATCGGAACCTTCTTCTTCAGCGGGTTGATGCGGCACTTCTGATCGAACACTGCACGGTGGAACCCGTGTCCCGATCAACGATCTCAGCTGGGTTGTTGGCCCGGTTCCAGGCTCGTGACCGGCCCCGGACAACAAAAAACCCCTTGCCACCGGTAGGTGACCAAGGGGTTGCGCGCCTTCGCCGGTCGGCGAGGGCGCGCTAGCTGATTACGAGGATCTGGGACACACACGCAGGGTAGGACGCGATTCGACGCGGTGTCAACCAGGCGGGACGGCCATCCCAGGATGTGGAATCCGGGTCGGGACCCGCGTCCTGCTCCAACGACGCGTGGTGCCGGCCGGACCGCCGCGGGTGTCACCATGGACGGCATGGCCCGAACCGACCGCGCGACCTTCCGCCTGCCTGCGGTCGCGCTGTTCGTACCGGTGCTGTTGTTCTTCTGCATCGCCCCGCTGGCGACCTCCGGCGGATGGTGGGCGTCGCTCTTCCTGGTTCCCGTGGCGGCCCTCGCCTGGGTCCTGCTCACCCGAACTACCGTCACCCCGGACCGGGTGACGGCGCACGGCCTGCTCGGTTCTCGGCGGATGGCCTGGACCGACCTGGACCGGTTGGAATTCCAGGACTCGCGGTGGGCGATCGCGGTGGCGCACGACGGCCGAAGGCTGCGACTGCCGATGGTGCGCCCGCGCGACCTGCCCCGACTGGCCGCGGTCGCCGGTGGCAGCCTGCGGCTCGGCGAGGACGCTCCGGCGCCGGACGAGGCCACCGGCGAACCGGCCGCCGACCCGACGACCGCCGGCTCACCCGACGGCACAGCGGCCGACAACCCCGCCCACGAGGACACCTCGGCAGCGGGCACCGCACCCGCCGCGACCGCGGTCGACGGTGTCGCGCAGTCGGCCGATCATCAGCGCTAGGACCGCCGATCACCTGCGGCGGAACCGTCAATGCCGGGCGAACCGGGCCGTACGCTGATCCCGTGACGAGCCGACCCGCGACCGGGCATCCCCCCGGCACGCAGCCGGCTCGCCCCGGGCCGCCCGGCGAACCGGCCAACGGCTCGGTGAAACCCTCGACCACGCCCCCACCGTCACCCGTCGTCGCGCCGACGCCCGCCGTCGTGACAGCACCGCCGGTCGTGACAGCACCGCCCGTCGTGACAACACCGTCCGTCGAGACAGCACCGCC
>Ga0164307_10000559_pt1 | contig 16288 bp, 20 predicted proteins | sample Whisoiple_243_MG_FD_110214 | JGI IMG/M metagenome (GOLD analysis project Ga0164307, IMG submission 110214) | Soil microbial communities amended with fresh organic matter from upstate New York, USA - Whitman soil sample_243_MG | ecosystem: Environmental > Terrestrial > Soil > Unclassified >...
AGCGCGCTCGCGCTCGAGCTCGGCGGCCAGCTCGCCCCTTCGGACGACGAGGGCCTCGGCGCGGACGCTCAGGCGCTCGTGGGCGGCCCGGGTGGCGGTGAGCCTTCCCCACTCCGCCGTCCGCTCACGATCGCGGTCACCCAGGCGCTCCTCGATCTCGGTGCGCCGCTTGGCGACCTGGACCAGCTCGGCCTCGACCTCCTGGCGCGACTTGCGCGCCTTGGCGGCCGCGGACTCAGCGCCGGAAAGCTCGGCGGCGTGAGCGTGAAGCTCGCTAGCGAGCAGGCGGCCGCGCAGCTCGGCGGACTCGCGCTCGAGGCGCGCGTGGATGTCCGCGGCCTGCGCCTGGCGCTTCAGCGGGCGGAGACGGCTGCGCGCCTCGCGTTCGACGTCGAGGGCCCGGTCGAGGTTGTCCTGCGTCCGCTCCAGCTTGAGCTGCGCACGGCGGCGGCGCTTGCGGTGCTTGCCGAGCCCGGCTGCCTCCTCGACCAGCAGGCGGCGCTCCCGGGGCCTGGAGTGGACGATCTCCTCCACGCGGCCCTGGCTGATCACGGAGTGCATCTCGTTGCCGAGGTTCGCGTCCGCAAGCACCTCGATCACGTCGACGAGCCGGCACCGAGCTCCGTTCAGCCGATACTCGCCGTCGCCGTTTCGGTCCAGTCGGCGCCTGATCGAAATCTCAGAAAAACCCAATCCCTCATCAGACCCCGACGCCCCCGGACGCGAAGCGGAGGATGCGTCGGACATTTCTTGGAAGTCGTCGTCGCTTGCGAGGACGACTTCCACCTCGGCATAGCGTCGCGGCGACTCGCCATCGCCGCCCGCGAAGATCATGTCCTGCATCGACTGGCCGCGGACCGCCAGCGGGCTCTGCTCTCCCATCGACCAGAGCACGGCGTCGGTGATGTTGGACTTGCCGCAGCCGTTGGGCCCGACGATGACGCTGACGCCAGGCGCGAACTCCAGCCTGGTGCGCTCGGGGAACGACTTGAACCCCTTGATGGTTATCGAGCTCAGATGCACGGGTTCGGGAAGGCTCTCGGTCTCGTCGGACGGGATTTCCGGGCCCTGCTGGAGTTTCGCCGCGGGAGGGTTGCTTCCTACCGCTTCAGGCGCTCCAGCGCCTCGGCCGCAGCCGCTTGTTCCGCGGCTTTCTTGCTCCGGCCCTCGCCGGTGCCGACCACCTCGGAATCCAGGCGGGCCGCGACCTCGAAACGCCGGTCGTGGGCCGGCCCCGCCTCACGGGTCACGGCGTAGGTTACGCGGGCGCCCTCCCGCGCAAGCCGCTCCTGAAGCGCCGACTTGAAGTCGAGCATCGTTTCGAGCGCGAGGTCGACCTGGGCGGAGAACGCGGCAACCGTCGCCTCGGCCGTCGCCAGGTAGCCGTACTGGAGGTAGCAGGCGCCGATCACCGCCTCGCAGACCGACGCCATGGCGCGCTCGCTGGCGAGCAGTGAGTCGGTGTCGATCCCGCCCTCCTGCGTCTCTGGCGCGAACTCCCTGAGCATCGCCGGCAGGCCGAGATCGCGGGCGACCTCGGCGCAGGCGCGCCCGCTGACCGCCTGGCCGTGCACCTTGGTGAGCCGCCCGATGTCGGCGCGCGGGAAGCGGCGGAAGAGGTGCTCGCCGACGGCGAGGCCGAGCACGCCGTCGCCCAGGAACGCGAGCCGCCCGTAGGAGTCGGCGCGATGCCCGGTCCAGGAGGAATGGGTGACGGCCTGGCGCCGCAGCTCTTCGGGTAGGCCCGCGATCAGCTCGGCGAGGGCCCGTTCCGATTCCCGGTCGCGCTCGCCGCGCCGCCGGAAGCGGCCCAGGCTGCGGATGCCTCGCGCCACCCGACCGGCTGGTTACGCGGCGGCGCCCAAGCGGCCCGCGACGAAGTCCACGGCCTGGGCAACCGTCTCGATGTCGGCCGCCTCCTCCTCGGAGACGCTGATCCCGTACGTGTCCTCGAGCTCCATCACAAGCTCGTAAAGGTCGAGCGAGTCGGCGTCGAGGTCCTCCCGCATGCGGGTTGACTCGGAGATCTGATCGAGCGGGACCTCGAGCTCGGTCGAGAGGTGCTCGCGCACCTTCTCCAGGACGTCGGACCGGTTCAACGCTTCAGCCATCACACCACCTTCCTATCACTATCGCGCATGTTCCCGCGAGTCATCCCGGAACGTTCCAGGAGCTCCGCGGTGCGCTCCACCGCTCGCTCCTCCACCGCCCTGGCCGCCAGCCGGATCGCGTTGGCGATTCCGTCGGGGCCCGAACTCCCGTGTCCGACGACCGCCAGCCCCCGCAGGCCGAGGAGGATCGCGCCACCGGTGCCGTCGGGGTCCATCTGTCGGCGAAGCGAGCCGAGCGCCGGCCGCAGCATCATCCCGCCCGCGGCCGCCCGCGGGCCCGAGCGGGCCGCCGCACGAACTGCGTCGGCGACCGCCCTCGCGGTCCCCTCAATCGTCTTCAGCACCACGTTGCCCGTGAAGCCGTCGGTGACGACGACGTCCGCATCGCCGCCCATCAGGTCCCTGCCCTCGACGTTGCCGATGAAGTCGACGCCGTCGGCCTCCCGGAGTCTCTCGTTGGCCTCCACCACCTCCGCGGAGCCCTTGCTCTGTTCCTCGCCGACCGACAGCAGGCCCACACGCGGCCTGTCGACGCCGAGGACGGCGGAGCTGAAAGCGGAGCCGAGGTATGCGAACTGGACGAGGTCGACGGACCGGGCCTCGGCGTTCGCGCCGACGTCCAGGAACAGGAGGGGCCGCTCGGTGCGGCCCGGGACGAGGAGCTGCAGCGCCAGAGCGGGGCGGCGAACACCCTGCATGCGCCGGAGCGCGAACAGCGCCGCGGTCATCGTGGCACCGGTCGGCCCGGCGCTCACGAGCGCGTCCGAGCTCCCGTCCGCGACGTCGGCGGCGGCGCGGACGACCGAGGCCTGCGAGCGTGAGCGCACTGCCGCGACGGGCTCGTCGGAGTTCGTGATCTCGTCGGAGGCGGCGATGAGCTCCACGCCGTCGATCTCACCGGCGTCGCGCAGTGCTTCGAGGTCACCGAAGACCCGCAGCCGGATGCCGTCCGCGGCAGCCGCGCGCACGCCGTCGATCACCGCATCGCTCCCCCGCTCGGCGCCACGGCCGTCGAGGGCCACGGTGACGGCCAAGGGCTACTCCTCCGCGTCGGCTGCCGTCTCGCGAGGGGCCGACTCGCCGATCTCGTGCTTGATCACCTCGCGCCCGGCATAGGTTCCGCAGACCGGGCAGACGCGATGCGGCAGGCGAGGGCTGTGACAGCGCGGGCACTCGTTGAGGCGCGGGGCACTGATCTTGTGGGTCGCGCGCCGCTTGTCGCGGCGGGTGCGCGAAGTTCTCTTCTTCGGGACGGCCATGAAGCAGGTGATGCTAGCGGGAGCCGCCTGGCCTCACTGATCCAACTTCAGCTCGCGAAGCTTGGCCCAGCGCGGGTCGGGCTCAGCTCCGTGCTCGTGCTCGGCCGGATCCGAGTCGTTGAGGGACGCCCCGCACACAGGACAGAGTCCCTTGCAGTCGGGACGGCACAGGAGCTGGATCGGCAGCGCGAGCGCCAGAGCGTCGTGGGCCCAGCGCGCGAGGTCGAGCTCATCGTCGGTGATGTACGGGCTGGTCAGCTCCTCGTCGGCAGTCCGGGGCTGGTCCACCTCACGGGCGTCGACCTCGACCGCGACGTCGGCGTCCTCCAGGCAGCGCATGCATGACCCGTCCAGGTGAGCGACGAAGCGCACGCGGACCGCGTATCCGGACGCGGTCCGCGAGAGGTCGAGGCGCGCGTGGACTGTGTCTCCCCGGACGACGTAGCGCTCGCCGCCGAGCTCGAGCTCGCCCGGATCGACGTCCAGCTCGAGCTTCCGGCCCTCTCCCGCACGCAGGGCGAACCGTGAGAGATCGACGCTGTGATATCCCGCTGGCATCCTCGATCGAGATTACCGACAGAGGGGGACCCCGAAAGGCATGGCGTGAGCGCCCAATTCCACATGGATCCGGAGACCTACCTGGACGAGATCCGGGCCGACGTCCCGCGCTACGACGAGCTCCAGGAGGCGACGGTCGACGCCATCCCCTTCCCTCCTCGGAGGGTCCTCGAGCTCGGCGTCGGCACCGGCGAGACGACCCGGCGACTCCTCGAGCGGTATCCCGACGCCGAGGTCACCGGGCTCGACTCCCAGCCGGAGATGGTCTTCAAGGCGCGCGAGCACGGGATCGAGGTGCGACTGGCCCGCATGCAGGACCCGCTCCCCGACGGCCCCTGGGACCTGGTCGCATCGGTGCTGTCGGTCCACCACCTCGACCCGGACCAGAAGCGCGACCTGTTCCGGCGCGTGCGCGAGCAGTCGAGGGCGTTCGTGATGGGCGACGTCGTCGTCGCCGAACCGCAGGTGACGCCGCTCGAGGAGGGAGTCGACCTTCCCTCGCGCGCCCAGGACATGGCGGACTGGTGCGGCGGCGAGATCGTCTGGCGGGGGGACGACCTGGCGGTCATCCGCGCGGTCTACGACTGATAGATCGGGCACAGGGGTCCGGGCGGCATCGACCAGCTTTTGTCGTCCTCAAGGTCGCCATGGCGACCTCAGATCTACAAAAGCTCTTCGGGATCGCTTGGCGCGAACCCGTCATAGACGGAAAGAGCCCGCCGGAGCGGGCTCTTTCGAGGCTGCGCGTCGGCAGCACTCGCCTGTTGGGTCGAAGCATACGATCCGCCCGCCCGCCCGCGTCCAAAGAGGAGGAGTCATGTCGAAGGTGCTGTACGAGAAGCGCGACCGGATCGCGTACGTCACGATCAACCGCCCCGAGGCACGCAACGCGATCGACCCCGACGTCCATCGCCTGATGATCGAGACCTGGGCGGACTTCCGCGACGACGACTCGGTGGATGTCGCGATTCTCACCGGCTCGGGCGAGGCGTTCTGCGCCGGCGCCGACCTCAAGACCTACATCCCGCCGATCATGGCCGACGCGACGCCGCACGACATCCGCGAGGTAGTCGAGCTCGGCCTGAACGGCTTCACCCGCGGGATGCACCGGATTCCGAAGCCGATCATCGGGGCGGTCAACGGCTGGGCGCTCGCGGGCGGGCTCGAGACGGCGATGGCATGCGACATCCGGATCGCCTCCGAGCGAGCCCAGTTCGGCTCCTTCGAGGCGCGGCGCGGCTTCCATCACGGCGACGGCGGGCTGGTGCGCCTGGTCAACACCTGCGGCGTCGGCGTGGCGATGCAGATGCTGCTCACGGCGGAGCCCGTGGACGCCCAGCAGGCGCTGCAGTGGAGCATGGTCACGAAGGTCGTCCCCCACGACGACCTGATGGACGAGGCCGAGCTGGTCGCCAAACAGATCCTGCGCAACTCCCAGGCCGCCGTGCGATCGGCCAAGCAGACGATCCTCGACGTGATCGGCCAGCCGCTGGACTTTCAGCTCCGGACCGAGGCCTGGAACGCCTACACGTGCGCGGACCCGGACGAGACCATGGAGCTCCTTGGCCGCTTCTACGAGAAGACGGACGCCGGACGCGCCGGGAAACACGGAACCGGGCTGTGAGCCACCGCGCCCTCGTCACCGGAGCCGGCAGAGGGATCGGCGCCGCGATCGCCGAGCGGCTGCGCGTGGACGGCTTCGAGGTCACCGGGGCGGACCGCGACGAGGGCTGCGAGCTGCGGTTCGACGTGGCCCGCGACGAGCTCCCGGACCTGACCGGCTTCGACGTCTGCGTGTCGAACGCCGGCATCACCGACACGATCGCCCCGGCCCACAGGATGAGCGACGAGCAGTGGTCGCGCGACATCGACGTCAACCTCACGGGAGCCTTCCGGGTGGTCGGGGCATGCCTCCCCGGGATGCGGGAGCGCGGCTACGGGCGGATCGTTTTCATCTCCAGCGGCGCAGCGGTCGAGGGCCTTCCCGGGCAGGCGGCATACGCCGCGTCGAAGGCGGGGCTCCTCGGGCTGATGCGGACCGTCGCGGGCGAGAACGTCCGCCGGGGAATCACCGCGAACGCGGTCCTGCCGGGCATGGTCGGGACCGAGAAGGTGGGTGCGATGCCGGCCGAGATCCGGGACCGGCTGAGGGATGCGATCCCGATGAACCGGTTCGCCGAGCCGAGCGAGATCGCGGGCCTGGTGGCCTACCTGGCATCGGAGGAGGCCGGATACGTCACCGGCCAGGCGATCGGAATCGACGGCGGCAGCGCCGTGAACGCGTTCTCGCTCACCCGTCGCCAGCGCTGACCGCGTACCCGGGACGAGCGACCTCGAGCTTGCGCGCGACGTGCTCGCGCAGGCGGCCGATCGCCTCCGGAAGCCTCTCGTCCAGCTCGCCGCGCCGGATCGCCGCGGCCAGCGTCGCGGCTGCCTCGCGCGCGTCGTCGGCGGGCGAGCCGCTCAGAGCGGTGAACAGCTCGAGGTCCTGCCGCGACGGCTCCTCCCCGGCGCGAAGCTCGCGCGCGATGACCGCGCACAGATTGGCGAGCACGAGCACCCGGAACCGCCGCTCGCGCGGCACCCACTCGCGGACCTCGGAGTAGAGATCCGCCGCCATGGCGTCGAGCAGCTCGGGCGCCGTTGGGCGATCCTGCATCAGGCCCGCCGTCCTTGTTCAGACCCGGGTGCCCCCGGACGCGAAGCGCAGGAGGCAGCCGGCAGTAATTCCAGCAGGTCCCATTCGGGTTCGCTGATTCGCCTTCCGAGCGATGCAAGCTCCGCCGACGGCCGCGATCCGGTCAGGTGATCGTGCGCCTGGCGGGCGCAGATGACCGCCCACTTGACGTTGCCCATGGCCTCCCACCACCGGATCCGCTCCATCGAGGGCGGCTCGCCCCCGGCCGCCTCGTAGGCGGCGAGCAGCTCGTCCAGCGCTCCCACACCGGCGACGGGGAGATCGTCGTTGCCGAACCGCCACGACCTGACACACACCCAGCCGATGTCCTCGGCCGGATCGCCCGAATGGCACAGCTCCCAGTCGATCACCGCCGCAAGGCCGGACTCGTCGACGATCAGGTTGCCGAGCCGGAAGTCGCCGTGGACGAGACACTCCCGCGGCGGCGGGGGCCGCGGGTTGAGACGCAGCCAGCGGAGCCCGACCTCTACGGCCGGCAGCGGCTCGCCGATCTCGTCGATCGTGGCCTCCCACAGCCCACAGGCGGCGAGCGCCGGGTCGCCACCCGAGGTGGCGACGCCGTCGATCGCCCGGGCGTCGATCGAGTGAATCCGGGCCAGCGCCTCCCCAAGTTGGGCCGGCAGCGCGGAGCGGGCGGACTCCAGCTCCTCCCGCCGCAGCACGCGCGGCGCCACCGACGTCCCCTCGACGTGGTCCATCACGAAGCCGGCGCTCTCCAACCGCCCGCGTGCCGGTTCGAACGCGAGCCCCCTCGCCACCGGGACCCCGGCCGCGGCCGCCGTCTGGACCACTCGGAACTCCGTCTCGAGGGGCGCGAACGAGTCCTGCGCGCCCACCGGATCGCGGCGGAGCACCCAGCGGCCGCGGTCGGACTCGGCGAGGAACGTCTCCCGGGAGGCGCCCCCGGGAATGGTCGACAGCCTCAGCGCGCCTGGATCAGAGCCCGTGCCCTCGGCGATCAGCTCGCGGACGCCGGCACAGAGCGCGTCTTCAGCCGGCGGCGTCACGATCGAGCCCATACCGCGCCCAGTGGCGGTCCGGGATGTCCGCCGGGTCCTTGTACCAGTACCAGGTGCACGGATCCCGGTCGAAGTCCTCGGGCGGATCCGACGGATAGACCGGATAGCCGATCCACCTGATCGGAAGCGTCTCGTTCATGAACGCGCAGTGCGTGCAGTACAGGGGGAAGCCCTCGCGGCCGTAGCTCCAGTCGTGCGCCTCGTCGGTCACGCCGAAGCCCTCGGGCCCGTAGCGGTGGTTTCGCCACAGTCGCTGGCCCGATCCGCACGGGTTCATGGTGAAGGTGAGCTTCTCGTCGTCCTCGGAGATCTCGAACGCCCCCGGCCGCGGGCCGACGCCACTGGTGGAGTGCGCGCGCCAGGTGGCGGCGAGGGCCTCGGCGATCAGCTTGCGATCGCTCTCGGAGATCTTCTCGACCGGCTTGCGCCAGCTGCGCTCGAGCGAGTCGCTCCACGCCTCCTCCACCCCCTCGTCACCCAGCTTGTCCTTGACGAACGAGATCAGCCCGGCGACCCCGTCCACCAGCAGGTCGTGCATGAACTGCGACTCCCACTTCATCGCCTCGCAGAGGGCCTTCGCCCGCTCGAGGTCGCCGGCGTCGATCGCCTCGATCGCACGCTCCATCGTCGGCCGTGACATCTCGCGCAGCTCGTCGTCGCTGAACCACCTGTCGCCCATCTCTCCACCTCCGGTCGGTCGGACGGACACTAATCGGCGGAGCCCTCGGCCCTCGGGTCGCGCCACATCAGCCAGACCGGCGGGCCGCCCCGCGGCAGGCTCAGCTCGCCGGTGACCTCGAACCCGTTGCGCTCGTACAGCGCGCGGCTGCGAGGTGTCGACGATTCCAGGTAGGCGGGGAGCGACGCCGCGTCGATCTCGTCGAGGCCGGGCTGCATGAGCGCGGTGCCGAGGCCCTTGCCCTGCCACTCGGGAGCGACGCCCATCACCGCCAGGTACCAGTGCGGCGGGCGCTTGGGGTGCTTCGCGTCCATGCGGATTCGCGACCAGAGCGCCAGAGGAAGGCGGCTCCCGAACGCGCGGAGCATCGCGGGGCCCTCGCGCAGGCTCGCGGTGATCGGCACGCGCCACTCATCCGGAGCGCCCCACACCGCGGCGCCCACGAGCTCCTCGGTCGTCCACACGAGCCCGCGCGGAAGCGCGACGGAGTGAAGCTCGGTCTCGAAGAAGACCCGCAGGCGCTCGGTGCGGTCGCGCTCATTGGGCAGAACGTGCGAGAAGCCCGGATCGTCGGCGAACGCCCGCGCCAGAGCGTCGCCCAGCGCTTCCGCATCGTCGGGCAACGCACGGCGGATGGCGCCGGCGGCGGGAGCTCTATGCAGTGGGAGGTCGGGCGAGGCGGTTAGCCGACCTCGGCCGGCTCTTCCTCTTGACGGCCGGCGAGGCGATCGCGACCGCGGCGGACCGCGGCGAGGAACTTCTCGAGGTTCACCTCGAGAGTGGAGAGGATCTCGTCGGCGTAGTCCTCCGCTCCGAGGCGGATCTGGCGTTCCGTCTCGCGCGCGTCCTCGATGATCTCCTCAGCGGCGCGCTCGGCCTGCTTGTAGACCTCCTCGTCGGAGATCAGACGCGCCTGCTGATCGCGAGCCTCCTTGACCACGCGCTCGGCTTCGCGCTTGGCCTCCGCGAGCATCTCCTGCCGTTCCTTGACGATCCAACGCGCCTGCTTGATCTCCTCGGGAATAGTCGCCCGCATCTGATCGAGCAGGTCGTAGATCTCCTCACGATCCACGCGAACCTGATCCGTGAGCGGCACTGGCCGCGCGTTGTGGATCAGGTCGTCGAGCTTGTCGATTAGGACCAGGACGTCCATGGAAGTGCGGAAAGCTTACGCGGAGCGGCGGAAACGTTGACCGACGGCCTCGATTTCGCCGTCAAGTTGCAAGCTCCTGCCCACCAATCTAACCGTCGACTAACGCTTTAGGCGTTCGGCCAGGGCCTCTGCCACGCCACCCGGGACAAGGTCTGACACGTCACCGCCGAAGGTGGCCATCTCCTTCACGCCCGTCGAGGAGAGGAAGCTGTAGTTCGGCGACGCGATGATGTAGACCGACTCGATGTCGGGCGCCAGCTTTCGGTTCAGCTGGTTCATCTCGAACTCGTACTCGAAGTCGGAGATCGCGCGCAGGCCCTTGACGATCGCCCCGGCGCCCTGCTCACGCGCCATCTCGACCACGAGGTTCGAGAACACGACCACATCGACGTTGTCGACCCCGCTCTGAGCCACGGCGTCCTCGAGGAACGCCTTGCGCTCCTCGGGCGTGAACAGAGTCGTCTGCTTGCGCACGGGCTGGTTGACCACGCCGACCACCACGCGGTCGAAGACACGCGCAGCCCGCCCGATGATGTCCAGGTGGCCGTTGGTGACCGGGTCGTAGGTGCCCGGGCAGACGGCGATGCGGCCGTTGCTCATGCCCCGCCTCCGGTGTGGATGCGGATGAGGGTGTCGCCGTAGCGCCGCTCCTGCTCGAGCGGCAGGTCGAGGCGCAGCGGCCGCCGCACGGATCCCTCGAGGATCAAGCGTCCGCCCGGGGCGAGCCGGCTGCCGATGATTGAGTCGAGTTCCCCCTCAAGACGGTCGGCGAGTCTATAGGGCGGGTCGCAGAAGATCAGGTCGAATGCGCGTCGCGCTCGCCGCAGGTAGGCGCGGGCGTCCGAGCGGACCACCTCGCAGCGATCGCCAAGCCCGAGCTCCGAGACGTTGCGGTACGCCAGCGCGGTGTGGGTGTCCACCAGGACCGCGCCGGCGGCGCCCCGCGAGACCGCCTCGATCCCCAGAGCCCCTGTCCCGCAGTAGAGGTCGAGGACGGCTGTGCCCTCCACGTCGCCCAGGATCGAGAAGAGCGCCTCCCGGACGCGGTCCGCGGTCGGGCGTACCGCGGCCGAGCGACGCGGCGGGCTCTGGAGCCGGCGGCCCCCCAGCTCACCGGCGACGACCCTCAAGGCGCGATCGCCTCGTCGCCGAACCGGCGCCGCGCGGCGTCGAGCAGCGGCCCGAGCTCGGGAACGTCCAGGGATCCGTGGCGATCGAGCAACGCGATCACCTCGCGGCGCGCCTCGGTGAGCATTGCGACATCGTCCGGGAGCACCGCGACCCGGAACCGTGGCAGGCCGTGCTGCCGCGTTCCGAGGATCTCTCCCTCGCCCCGCAGCGACAGGTCGACCTCCGCGAGCTTGAAGCCGTCGCGCTCTGAGGCGATCGCCTCCAGGCGGCGCCCCGCGAGCTCCGAAGCCGGGTCGGCGAACAGGATGCACTGCGAGGCGTGCTCGCCGCGGCCGACCCGCCCGCGCAGCTGGTGGAGCTGTGAGAGGCCGTAGCGCTCGGCGCCCTCGATCAGCATCACGGTCGCGTTCGCGACGTCGATCCCGACCTCGATCACGCTGGTCGCCACGAGCACGTCGGTGCGGCCGGAGGCGAACGCCTCCATCGCCGCCTGCTTCTCCCGCGCGGGCATCTGGCCGTGCAGGAGCCCGACGTCGAAGTCGGCGAACTCCGTCGAGGCGAGCCGCTTCGCCTCCTCGGTGGCCGCCTTGGCCTCCATTGTCTGCGACCCCTCGACGAGCGGACAGACGACGTAGGCCTGCCGGCCCTCGCGCAGCCGGTCGCGGACGTATCCGTAGGCGCCTGGCCGCCTCTCCTCCCCCACGACCCAGGTGTCCACGGGCTTTCGGCCGGCGGGCAGCTCACGGAGGACCGTGGCGTCGAGGTCCCCGTACGCCGTCAGGGAGAGCGTCCGCGGGATCGGCGTGGCGGTCATGTGGAGCGCATGCGGGGCGCTGCCCCCTGGCCCCTTCCCGTCCAGCGCCGCACGCTGGCGCACGCCGAAGCGGTGCTGCTCGTCGACGACGCAGACGGCGAGGCGCCCGAACTCGACGTCGGGCTCGATCAGGGCATGCGTGCCGACGACCATCGCGAGCTCCCCTGAGGCAAGCTGCCCCAGCGCCTCGCGCCGCCGCGCGGCGGGCGTCGCGCTGGTCAGGAGGGTAAACGGGACCGACTCGTCGACGAGCAGCGCGTTGAGCGTGGCGGCGTGCTGCTCGGCCAGCGTCTCGGTCGGCGCCATGAGCGCAGCCTGGTAGCCGGCCTCGACCGCGCGGAGCATCGCGTAGAGCGCGAGCACCGTCTTGCCCGATCCGACCTCTCCCATCAGCAGGCGCTGCATGGGCCGCTCAGCGGCGAGGTCGGCGTCGATGTCGCCGATCGCCGCCCGCTGGTCGCGGGTGAGCTCGAATGGCAGTGAGGCGAGCCAACGCTCCTCCAGCTCGCCGGGGCCCGTCAGGGCGATGCCCGGGTGACTCGCCCGGCGCTCGGAGCGGCGCGCCGCGAGCGCGACCTGATGCAGGAACAGCTCCTCGAAGGCGAGGCGCCGCCTGGCCTCCTCCGCCTCGTCGAGGCTCTCCGGAAAATGGGCGGCGGTCAACGCGTCCGCCGCCGACGCCAGGCCGCGGCGGGCGCGGAGCTCGGCCGGAAGCGGCTCGATCGCACGGCAAGCGAGCGGCCGGGCCTGCCAGGCCCACTCGCGAAGCCGCTGCGCGCGCAGCCGTTCAGATGCTGGATGGACGGGCACGATCCCGGTCGTGTGGATTCCTGTGGCGGGGCCGCCCGCGCCGAGCACCTCGTGGGCCTCCACGCGAAAGCCGGAGCGGTCGAGCTTGCCGAACAGGAGCAGCCGCGTGCCCTCGGTGAGGCGGTCGACGAGCCAGGCCTGGTTGAACCAGACGGCCTTCGCCGGCCCGGAGTCGTCGGCGACCGTCGCCTCCACGATCACGAGGCCGCGGCGACGCGTGGGCCGCACGCGGGCCGAGCGCACGTCCACCTCGACCGTCGCCTCCTCGCCGATCCGCAGCTCAGCGAGCTTTCGCGGCTCAGCCCGGTCCCGGTAGGAGTGCGGAATGTGCAGGAGGATGTCGCCCACGGAGCCCAGGTCCATGTCCGCGGCCGCGGCCGCCAGCTTGGGCCCCGCGCCCTTCAGCGTCTGGATGCTCGCGGTCAGGAGACTCGGCCGGGGCGCCGAGCGGAGGTCCGCCGCGCGCAACTCGTCGCGGTCCTGCGCGGAGCCCGTGGCGAACGCGGTGGGCGGAGCGGGATCGGTCTCGGTCCCCTCGTCGCGCGGCGGCGCCATGGTCTTGCTCATCGTCTCAAGGCTAGGACCGGGCGAGGCCGGAACCGTGGGAGCCGCCTGGCTATGGTTCGCCCGTGGGCGCCATCGAGGACAGGCTGAGCGAGCTCGGGCTGACTCTCCCGCGGCCCTTCGCGCCGCCGCCGGGGGTCAAGTTTGCCTTCGAGCTCGTTCGCGTCTGTGACGGGCTCGCCTATGTCTCGGGCCATCTGCCCATGGACGGCGAGGAGGTCCTCGTGCAGGGAAAGGTCGACGCCGACGTGTCGGTCGAGGAGGCCCACGAGGCCGCCCGCCTCACCGGCCTCTCGATCTTCGCATCGCTGAAGCAGGAGCTGGGCGATCTGGACCGGGTCACGGGGTGGGTGAAGGCACTCGGGCTCGTCAACTGCTCGCCCGGCTTCAGCAAGACTCCCGCGGTGATCAATGGCTTCTCGGAGCTGATACTCGACGTGTGGGGAGAGGCCGGCAATCACGCGCGCTCGGCGATCGGCGCGTCCGAGCTCCCCTTCGACGTCCCGGTCGAGGTCGAGGCGATCGTGGAGATACGCCCGGCGGGTTAAGCAGGGACGGCCGCGTCTGCTCTTGCGGGCAGCCGATACGCGCGGAACATCTCCGCGACCCACTGGTAGCCGCGCCGGTCCTCGAGCGGCTCCCGGAAGCGCTGGAAGCCGTCGGGCGGATCGCCCAGCTCGGGGCCCTGCGGCGGCAGTACGAGGGGATAGAAGAGCGCCGCGGCAGTGAGGTCGGCGACGCTGAACCGGTCGCCAACGAGGAATTCGTTCCCATCCAACTCCGCCTCCAGGCGGTCGAGGGCCGCCACCACCTCGCGCCTCGCCTGCTCGGCGCGCTCCTCGTTCCTGACCCCGTAGCGAACCCCCGTGAACGCCGACGAGAACCGGGCCGCCAGGTCACGCGCCACCTGGCTACCGCGGGCCGGCGGCGGGAGGAACGGGTCCATGAGCGCGCTGAGGCGTTCGGGATCGCGGACCATCTCGTGGAAGCCCAACAGCCGGAGCGGTGGACCCAGCTCCTCGTCGAAGTAGTCCTCCAGGTCGAGAGCCCGGCGGCGCTCGACCGGGTCCTCGGGGTAGAGCGAAGGCTCCGGATGGCGCCGCTCGAGAGCGCCGATGATCTCCGTCGAGTCGCTGATCACCTCGCCGTCGAGCTCCAGGATGGGGAAGGTGTAGACCTCGCCGTGGGTCAGCGCCAGGGCAGCGATCATGTGAAATCCACCGGGCATCGCACGCCGCCGGTGCGGAACCCGCTTGAAGTCGAGGGCCCAGCGCGCCTTCTCGCTGTAGTGCGAGATCCAGATGTGCCACAGGAGCGGTTTCGAGGCACTCATGTGGACAAACCTATCCGGCCTCGTCCACCGGTGTCACTGCGCGGCGATCAGCCACCAGTAGTTGGGCTGGCCGCCGTGCTGGAGCTCCAGCTCGAGCCCGTCCGGCAGCTCCAGCGGGAGCTGGTTGAGCGGGATCGGGGCTCCGTCTCCCGCTATCACCGTGACGATCTCAGCATCCTCGGCGACGCGCTCGATCGTCGCCGAGAGCGTCGACCCGGCGCCGCCCCAGGCGACAACGGCTTCCTCGGCGAAGCCCACCGCGTCCCCGCGGACGAAGCGCCCCTGGGCGTCGTCCCGGGCGGCCGGTGCCACAGCACCGGAGCGGATCTCCGCCAGCGCAGCCTCGAGGAGCTCGGCGTTCGTCGCGGCGTCCTCGTCGCCCGCCAGCTCGACGAGTGCTGCCAGTGCTGCCTGCTGCGAGCGGCTGGGAACCACCCGGACGGGTTTCTCCGAGAGCTTGGCCGCCTCCTGGGCCGCCAGGATCACGTTCGGGGAGTTGGGCAGCACGAGGACCTCCTCGGAGGTCACCTCGTGGATCCCGGCGAGGATCTCGTACGTCGACGGGTTGAGGGTTGGGCCGCCGTCGACAACGTGGGCGCCGAGCCCCTCGAACAGCGAGCGCATGCCGTCGCCGGCCGCGACCACCAGCGCCCCCGACTTGGAGGGGTGAAGGCGCGCCTCCCGCGCTGCGATCTGCTCGCGCATGTCCGCCACGTCGAGCCGCTGCACGTGTCCGACCTCCTCGAAGACGGCGACCGCCACCTCCGGCTCGTCGGTGTGGACGTGGATCTTCAGCGTCGCCTCGTCGCCGACCACGAGGACGGAGTCGCCGATCTCCTCGAGCCGGGGGACGAAGGACCGGGTGTCGAGGCCGGTGCCGGTGACGATGAAGTTGGTGCAGTACCGGAACCGGCTGTCGAAATGGTGCGGCCGCGTGGTGCGCGCGGGCTCGTGGTGCGGGAGCTCCGGCAGCGCGTCGAAGTCGTCCCGCAATCCCGCGACGATCCCGGCCAGGATCACGACCAGGCCGTGCGCCCCAGCATCGACGACGCCGGCCTCGGCCAGCACGTCGAGCTGCCCCGGCGTTCGCTCCACCGCGCGCTCCCCGGCCCTCGTGGCCACCTCGAGCACGTCCGCCAGCAGCTGGTCCTGCTCCTGGTCCCCGACGGCGCCGGAGAGGCGTTGGCGGTCGATGTGGGCTAGGTGGGTGGAGACCGCGTGGGCCATCTCGCGGATCACGGTGAGCATCGTCCCCTCGGCGGGGTCGCGCACGGACTCATAGGCGGCATCGGCGGCGCGCGCGAACGCCGCGGCGACCAGCACCGGGTCGACGAGCTCCCCCGGCCGGCTGGCGAGCTCCTCGGCCGCCCCGCGGACGATCTGACTGAGGATCACGCCGGAGTTCCCGCGCGCGCCCATGAGGGCGGCGCGGGCGACAGCGTGTACGAGCTCGTCGCGGTCGGCCGGGATCGGCTGGCCGTCGAGCCGGTCGAGCTCCTTCATCACGGCCTGCATCGTCAGCGCCATGTTGTCCCCCGTATCGCCGTCGGCGACCGGGAAGACGTTGAGGTCGTTGACCTCCTGCCTGCGTGATGCGAGTTGCGTATAGGCGGCCTGGACGACCCGGCGAAAGCGCTCGATGGAGGTGTCGGCCGCCACCGGACCGGGATTATCCCGCCGAAGCGGCTACGCGGCCTTGACGACCTTGTTGGCCTTCAGACAGCGCGTGCAGACGTAGACGCGACGGGTGCTCCCGCCGTCGTTGATCCTCACCTTCTGCAGGTTGGGGTCGAAACGGCGCCGGGTGGCGACCATCGAGTGGCTCCGGGAGTTCCCGAACGCGGGCCCCTTGCCGCAGCTGTGACAGACCTTGGCCATTGCGACGGGTGATGGTAGCGGGGCCCAGCTAGCCCTGGACCAGCGCGTCGCGCAGCAGCGCCATGCGCATCACCGTGTGCGCGGCGTGCTTGCCCTGGTCCCGCTTGTCGCCCCCGGCCCGAGCCATCGCCTGCTCCATCGTCTCGCAGGTGAGGACGCCGAACGCGCACGGGATCCCGGTGTCGAGCTGGACGTCCTGGATCCCCCGTGCGGCCTCGCCGCACACGTAGTCGTAGTGGTCCGTCTCGCCGCGGATGACGGCCCCGAGACACGCTACCCCA
>Ga0164307_10000560_pt1 | contig 16287 bp, 10 predicted proteins | sample Whisoiple_243_MG_FD_110214 | JGI IMG/M metagenome (GOLD analysis project Ga0164307, IMG submission 110214) | Soil microbial communities amended with fresh organic matter from upstate New York, USA - Whitman soil sample_243_MG | ecosystem: Environmental > Terrestrial > Soil > Unclassified >...
ATGCAGTGCCCCCTGCTGTACCGCTTCAGGGTGATCGACAGGCTGCCCGAGAAGCCCAGTGAGGCTGCTACCCGGGGCACGCTGGTGCATGCGGTGCTGGAGCGCCTGTTCGACGCCCCCGCGGCCGACCGTACGGTGCCGGGCGCCAAGGCACTGATTCCCGGCCAGTGGGACCGGCTGCTGGAGTCGAAACCCGAGCTGACGGAGCTGTTCGACGGAGATCCGGAGGGCGAGCGGCTCGCGGGGTGGCTGGGCGAGGCGGAGCGGCTCGTGGAGCGCTGGTTCTCCCTGGAGGACCCGACGCGCCTGGAGCCGGCCGAGCGGGAGCTGTTCGTCGAGACGGAGCTGGATTCGGGGCTCCGGCTGCGCGGGGTGATCGACCGGGTCGACGTGGCCCCGACGGGCGAGGTCCGCATCGTCGACTACAAGACGGGCAAGGCGCCGCGGCCGGAGTACGCGGAGGGCGCCCTGTTCCAGATGAAGTTCTACGCCCTGGTGGTGTGGCGCTTGAAGAACGTGGTGCCGCGCCGGCTGCAGCTCGTCTATCTCGGCAGCGGTGACGTGCTGACGTACGACCCCGTGCCGGCCGACCTGGAGCGGGTGGAGCGCAAGCTGCTGGCGCTGTGGGAGGCGATCCGGCTGGCCACCGAGACGGGCGAGTGGCGGCCGCGGCCGACGAAGCTGTGCGGCTGGTGCGACCACCGGGCGGTCTGTCCCGAGTTCGGCGGGACTCCCCCGGTCTATCCGCTGTCCGTCCGCCCGGCCGGATCCGTGGAGGCTGTGCAGGGCAGAATGGAGCCGGCCGAGGCCGGTCGGCCGGTGGCCCTCGAAGGCCCTTAAGGAGATTACGTGGCTATCCGCGTCCTGCTCGTCGATGATCAACCCCTGCTGCGCACCGGTTTCCGGATGATTCTGGAGGCGGAGGGCGACATCGCGGTGGTCGGCGAGGCCGGTGACGGTCTGCAGGCCATCGACCAGGTGAGGGCGCTCCAGCCGGATGTCGTGCTCATGGACATCCGGATGCCGCGGATGGACGGCGTCGAGGCGACCCGCCAGATCACCGGTCCGGGGCGGGACGGCCCGGCGAAGGTCCTGGTGCTGACGACGTTCGACCTCGACGAGTACGTGGTGGAGGCGCTGCGCGCCGGTGCCAGCGGCTTCCTGCTGAAGGACGCGCCGGCCGTCGAACTGGTGCAGGCCATCCGGGTGGTGGCCGCGGGCGAGGCGATGCTGGCCCCCAGCATCACGCGCCGTCTCCTCGACAAGTACGCCGACCACCTCCCCTCGGGCGAGGAGCCCGTCCCGGACGCCCTGCACACCCTCACCGAGCGTGAGGTGGAGGTGCTGAAGCTGGTGGCTCGCGGCCTGTCCAACGCGGAGATCGCGGCCGACCTGTTCGTGAGCGAGACGACGGTCAAGACGCACGTGGGACACGTGCTGACGAAGCTGAGCCTGCGCGACCGCGTCCAGGCCGCCGTCTACGCGTACGAGAGCGGACTGGTGCGTCCGGGGGCCCAGTGAGCCGGCGCTGAACGCGGGACCGGCGCGGTCCGGGGCCGTGGGCCCCGGACCGCGCCGGTTCTTCTCCGGAGACGCCGCGTCAGACCGCGCCGCGCGCGAGCTCCCAGAGCTGGAGGTCCGCCGAGGAGTTGACGGCCCACTCCACACCGGTCAGCTCGTCGAGCGAGGCGACGTACTGCTTGCCCTGCCAGACGGGGAGCACGGGGACGTCGGTGGCAACGATGTCCTGCAGCTTCTCGAAGGCCGGCGACGCGGCGCTGCGGTCCGCCTCGCGACGGGACTGCGGGATGAGCGTCTTCTGCGCCTCGGTCGACTTGTACGGCGAGTTGAGGAAGTTGCCCTCGTCGAGGAACGGCGCGATGTAGGTGTCCGGGTCCGGGAAGTCCGGGAACCAGCCCATGCCGAAGACCGCGTACTCACCCTTCTTCTGGGCGGGGCGGTACTTGTCCCAGGGGGTTCCCTTGACGTCGACGTCGAACAGCTTGGACGCGTTGAGCTGCTTCGCCAGGGTCTCGTACTCGGCCTTGGTGGCGGGGCCGTAGTGGTCGGTCGTGTAGTGCAGGGTGAACTTGACCGGGGTGTTGATGCCGGCCTTCTCCAGGGTCCGCGCGGCCCCGGCGACACTCGGCTCGCCGTACTTGTTGAAGAACGAGTTGGTGTGGCTGGTGATGCCGGACGGGATCAGCGAGTAGAGCGGCTCGGCCGTGCTGCCGTACACCTTGTTCGCGATGGCGCCGCGGTCGATGACCTGCGCGACGGCCTGGCGTACGGCCTTGTCCTCCACCGCGGGGTCCTCGGTGTTGAACGCCATGTAGCTGATGGCCAGGCCGGGCATCTCGGTGAGCTTGATGCCCTCCTTGGGCTCCGCCAGCAGGTCCTGGGCCTGCTCGGGCGACATGGTGCGCGTCATCATGTCGATCTTCTTGTCGTCGAGCGCCTTCCCCATCGCGTCCGCGTCGGGGAAGAGGTTCAGCTCGACCTTGTTGTTGCGGATCTTCAGGTCGCCCTTGTACTTCGGGTTCTTGGTGAAGACGACCTTGACGATGCGATCGTCCTTGACCTCGGGCTTCATGGTGTACGGGCCCGACCCGTCGATCTGGAAGCCGTCGCGGGGGGTCTTCGCCCCGTACTTGTCCTTCTGGACGATGCCGGCGGGCGGCGTGGCGAGCTTGTACGGGAAGGTCGCGTCCGGGGTGCTCAGGTGGAAGACGATCTCCTTCTCACCCTTGGTCTCGATCGTGTCGATGTTGGCGAAGAGGGCGGAGGGGCCGCTCTCGTCCTTGATGTCGAGGACCCGCTGGATGGAGTACTTCACGTCCTCCGGGGTGACGGGGGTGCCGTCGGCGAAGGTGAGACCGTCGCGCAGCGTGCAGCGGTAGCTCTCGTTCTCCATGTCCGTGAAGGTGCAGCTCTCGGCCGCCTCGGGCACGGGCTCGCCGCCGCCTCGCGGTATGTGCGTGAGGGTCTGCACGGTCTGGCGGAGCAGGTTCCACACACCCGCCTCGTAGCCGATGGCCGGGTCGAGCGGGGCCGGGTTGTCCTTCGAGGCGATGAACTGGTCCGTCGTCCCGACGACGATGGCATCGCCCCCGTCGTCCGACCCGCCGCAGGCGGCGAGAACGGGTGCGAGCAGGCCCACCACGGCCGGCAGCACCAGCGTCTTACGGTTCATCTGGACGATCTCCCTCATTCCGTCATGTGAGAAAACCGAGATTAGTAGGCGCCGCAGGACGGCTTGACCGGTGCGGATCCGCCCCGTATCCACTCGGTGATCACCGATGACGGGTTGTCCATGTCACCGCCGGGAATGTTTCGTACACGTCTTAATGAATGCGGACGTAAGGGTTCCCGAAACGGGCACGCCGATCGGTCCCGGGAAACCCGCGGACATCACGTCGAGTGACGAACGTCACGCCCGGACCGGAATGACCGCATTGACATGGACCTGATTCACGGGGTGAGCGAAAGCAGGGAACTGACAGAGTTGGCACCGGAGTTCTTGTCACCTGCCGACTAGAACACCCTCGGTGGGCCGGTCGTCACTCGTCCGCGACCAGGCCTCGCAGGAAGGCGAGATCCACCTGTTCCAGGGAGGAGACGACGGCGCGCCCCGGCGCGGTGGCGATCGACGCCACGGAGGGCACCGCGACCACGCGGCAGCCCGCCGCCTCGGCCGCGGCGACGCCCGTCGCGGTGTCCTCGACGACCGCGCAGCGCCAGGGGTCCGCCCCGAAGCCGGCAGCCGCGGCGAGGTAGGGCTCGGGGTGGGGCTTGGTGCGGGCCACCTCGTCGCCCGCGACCGTGAGCGCGAAGTGCTGAGGACCCAGGGAGTCCAGGACCCGGTCGATGATCCGCCGGTGCGAGGCGGACACCAGGGCGGTGGGTACCTCGTGCGCGGCGAGTTCGGCGAGCAGCCGGGCCGCGCCCGGCATCAGCGGCACACCGCGGCCGATGCGCTTCTCGAAGCGGTCGTTGAGCAGCACGGTCAGTTCCTCGATGGCGATGTCGGCGCCGGTGACCTCGATGAGGTAGCCGGCACTGCGGGTCATCGGCCCGCCGACGACCACGTCACGCCAGGCCTCGTCCAGCCGGTGACCGAGGTCGGCGAAGACCTCCGCCTCCACGTCCCACCAGAGCCCCTCGGTGTCGACCAGTGTGCCGTCCATGTCGAGGAGGACGGCTTGGAGCGCCGACCCTTCTGCCGTACGGGTCAGGGACGCGGGGACCGTACTGGTCATCCGGCACACCTCCATGAGGGACGAGAAGGCCGGCCGCCTTCCCGTGGGAACGGCGACCGGCCTGCACTGGACCGACCATTCTACGACGCGTCGCCGCGCCGCGCGCGGAGTCCCGCGTGACCGCGCGTCGAACTTCCGGCTACCGTGCGTTGAAGTACTTCGCCTCCGGGTGGTGGATGACGATGGCGTCCGTGGACTGTTCGGGATGCAGCTGGAACTCCTCGGAGAGCTTCACCCCGATCCGCTCGGGCTCCAGGAGGGCGGCGATCTTCGCCCGGTCCTCCAGGTCCGGGCAGGCCCCGTAGCCCAGCGAGAAGCGCGCCCCGCGGTACTTGAGCGCGAACATGTCCTCGACGTCGGACGGGTCCTCGCCGGCGAACCCGAGCTCGCTGCGGACCCGGGCGTGCCAGTACTCGGCGAGTGCCTCGGCGAGCTGCACGGAGAGCCCGTGCAGCTCCAGGTAGTCGCGGTAGGAGTTCGCCTCGAACAGCTCGGCGGTGGCCCCGCCGATCTTCGATCCGACGGTGACGACCTGGAGACCGATCACGTCGGTCTCCCCGGACTCCTCGGGGCGGAAGAAGTCCGCGAGGCAGAGGCGGCGGCCGCGACGCTGGCGCGGGAAGGTGAAGCGGGTGCGCTCGGAACCGTCCTCGTGCAGCAGGATCAGGTCGTCGCCCTTGGAGACGCAGGGGAAGTAGCCGTAGACGACGGCGGCCTCCAGCAGGTTCTCGGTGTGCAGCTTGTCGAGCCAGCCGCGCAGGTGCGGACGGCCCTCGCGCTCCACCAGCTCCTCGTACGTCGGCCCGTCGCCGGCCCGGGCCTGCTTGAGGCCCCACTGGCCCTTGAAGAGTGCTCCCTCGTCCAGCCAGGAGGCGTACTCCTTGAGCTGGATGCCCTTGATGACGCGGGTGCCCCAGAAGGGCGGCTCCGGGACCGGATTGGTGACGGAGACGTCGGAGCGCACGCCCTCCTCGGGCTCCACGGCCTCCGCGACGGGGGTGTCCCGCTTGGGCACCCTGCGCTGCTTCAGTTCGGGGAGGGCGGCGCCGGGGACACCGCGCTTGACCGCGACGAGGGCGTCCATCAGCCGGAGCCCCTCGAAGGCGTCGCGGGCGTAACGGACCTCGCCCTCGTAGATCTCGTGGAGGTCCTGTTCGACGTAGGCACGGGTCAGGGCCGCCCCGCCGAGGATCACCGGGTAGTCGGCCGCCAGCTTGCGCTGGTTCAGCTCCTCCAGGTTCTCCTTCATGATCACGGTGGACTTCACCAGGAGGCCCGACATGCCGATGACGTCGGCGCGGTGCTCCTGGGCGGCGTCCAGGATCGCGGAGACGGGCTGCTTGATGCCCAGGTTGACCACGTTGAAGCCGTTGTTGGACAGGATGATGTCGACGAGGTTCTTGCCGATGTCGTGGACGTCGCCGCGGACCGTGGCCAGCACGATGGTGCCTTTGCCCTCGGCGTCGGTCTTCTCCATGTGCGGTTCGAGGTGCGCCACCGCGGACTTCATGACCTCGGCGGACTGGAGCACGAAGGGAAGCTGCATCTGGCCGGAGCCGAACAGTTCGCCCACGACCTTCATGCCGGCCAGCAGCGTGTCGTTGACGATCTCCAGCGCGGGTGTGGTCAGCAGCGCCTCGTCGAGGTCCGCCTCCAGCCCGTTCTTCTCGCCGTCGATGATGCGGCGCTGGAGCCGCTCGTCCAGCGGCAGGGCGAGGAGCTCCTCGGCCTTGCCCTGCTTCATCGACTTCATGTTGACGCCCTCGAAGAGCTCCATGAGCCGCTGGAGGGGGTCGTAGCCCTCCTCCCGGCGGTCGTGGATGAGGTCGAGGGCGACCTTGACCTGCTCCTCCTCCAGCCGGGCGATCGGGAGGATCTTGGAGGCGTGGACGATGGCGGAGTCCAGGCCGGCCTTCACGCACTCGTCGAGGAAGACGGAGTTCAGGACGACGCGGGCGGCGGGGTTCAGGCCGAAGGAGATGTTGGACAGGCCCAGCGTGGTCTGGACGTCGGGGCGGCGCCGCTTCAGCTCGCGGATGGCGCCGATGGTGGCGATCCCGTCCTTGCGGGACTCCTCCTGACCGGTACAGATGGTGAAGGTCAGGCAGTCGATGAGGATGTCCGACTCGCGGATGCCCCAGTTGGTGGTGAGGTCCTCGATGAGCCGCTCGGCGATGGCGACCTTGTGCTCGACGGTGCGGGCCTGGCCCTCCTCGTCGATGGTCAGCGCGATGAGCGCGGCGCCGTGCTCGGCGGCGAGCCCGGCGACCTTCGCGAAGCGGGACTCGGGACCGTCGCCGTCCTCGTAGTTGACGGAGTTCAGTACGGCGCGTCCGCCCAGCTTCTCCAGGCCTGCGCGCAGGACGGGGACCTCGGTGGAGTCGAGGACGATCGGCAGGGTCGAGGCGGTGGCGAAACGGCCGGCCAGCTCCTCCATGTCGGCGACGCCGTCGCGCCCCACGTAGTCGACGCAGAGGTCGAGCATGTGGGCGCCTTCGCGGATCTGGTCCCGGGCCATCTCCACGCAGTCGTCCCAGCGGGCGTCGAGCATGGCCTCTCGGAACTTCTTGGATCCGTTGGCGTTCGTACGTTCGCCGATCGCGAGGTACGAGGTGTCCTGCCGGAACGGGATGGTCTGGTAGAGCGACGCGGCACCCGGCTCGGGGCGGGGGTCGCGCGTCGACAGCGCGGCGCCGCGGACCCGCTCGACGAGCCGGCGCAGGTGTTCCGGCGTCGTACCGCAGCAGCCGCCCACGAGGGAGAGGCCGTACTCCTGGACGAAGGTCTCCTGGGCGTCGGCCAGGCCTTCGGCGTCGAGCGGGAAGTGCGCGCCGTCCTTGGTGAGCACGGGCAGCCCGGCGTTCGGCATGCAGAGCAGCGGGATGCGGGAGTGGCGCGTGAGGTAGCGCAGGTGCTCGCTCATCTCGGCGGGGCCGGTCGAGCAGTTGAGCCCGATCATGTCGACGCCGAGGGGTTCGAGCGCGGTCAGCGCCGCGCCGATCTCGGAGCCCAGCAGCATGGTGCCGGTCGTCTCGAAGGCCAGGGAGCAGAGCACCAGGAGGTCGCTGCCCATGGCCTCCAGGGCCCGCCGCGCGCCGAGCACGGCGGCCTTGGTCTGCAGGAGGTCCTGGGTGGTCTCGATGATGAGCGCGTCGGCGCCGCCCGCGATCAGGCCCTCGGCGTTCTGCTGGAAACCGTCGCGCAGGACCGTGTAGGGGGCGTGCCCCAGTGTCGGGAGCTTGGTGCCGGGGCCGATGGAGCCGAGCACCCAGCGCTGCTGCCCGGTGGACTCGGTGAACCGGTCGGCGGTCTCGCGGGCGATGCGCGCGCCGGCCTCGGACAGCTCGTGGATCCGGCCGGGGATGTCGTACTCGCCGAGGGCGGAGGCGTTGGCTCCGAACGTGTTGGTCTCGACGCAGTCCACGCCGACCGCGAAGTACTCCTCGTGGACCGACCGGACGATGTCGGGGCGCGTGACGTTCAGGATCTCGTTGCAGCCTTCGAGGTTCTCGAAGTCCTCAAGGGTGGGGTCCTGGGCCTGGAGCATGGTGCCCATGGCACCGTCGGCCACCACCACCCGGGTGGCGAGCGCCTCACGGAGCGCTGCGGCTCGGGTCCGGCTGTCAGCTGAGGGGGTCGGCAACGAGGCCATGGATGTTCTCCCTGGGATGCGACGGCTGTCGGCTTTGCGCCCTTCTGTGGAGGGGGCACGCGGCCAGCGTAGCCGGGACGCGCCCGGGCCGGTCGTCGTGTCCCACGGGGCGGACTGCATGCTGTGCGGTGAAACGGACCCTCGGCGGGTGGCGCATAATGTTCGCGCCACCGGACAGAGGTCGACATCGACCGATAGTGTTCAGCATTGTCGAACCGAGGTGGAGGAGTACGGCGCGATGGCCAAGAACATCCAGTCGCTCGAGCGGGCAGCGGCGATGCTGCGTCTGCTGGCCGGCGGCGAGCGCCGGCTGGGCCTGTCCGACATCGCGTCCTCACTGGGGCTGGCCAAAGGCACCGCGCACGGGATCCTGCGCACCCTCCAGCTCGAGGGCTTCGTCGAGCAGGACCCCGCGTCCGGCCGCTACCAGCTGGGCGCCGAGCTGCTGCGTCTGGGCAACAGCTATCTCGACGTGCACGAGCTGCGGGCCCGCGCGCTGGTGTGGACCGACGATCTGGCCCGCTCCAGCGGCGAGAGCGTGCACCTGGGCGTGCTGCACCAGCGCGGCGTCCTGATCGTCCACCACGTCTTCCGGCCCGACGACAGCCGCCAGGTCCTGGAGGTCGGTGCGATGCAGCCGCTGCACTCCACCGCCCTGGGCAAGGTCATCGCGGCCTACGACCCGGTCGCCCACAGCGAGGCCACCGAGGTGGAACTGCGGCCCTTCACCCCGCGCACGGTCACGGGCGGGGCGGAGTTCGAGTCGCTGCTCGACCTGATCCGGGCGCAGGGCTGGGCCGCCGACGTGGAGGAGACGTGGGAGGGCGTGGCGGCGGTGGCCGCCCCCATCCACGACCGGCGCAGGATGCCGGTCGGCGCCGTGGCCGTGACGGGGGCCGTGGAACGCGTCTGCGCGGGCGGCGAGCTGCGCCCGGAACTCGTCGCCGCCGTGCGCGACTGCGCCCGCGCCGTCTCCCGGGACCTGGGCGCCGGACGCTTCTGACCACCCCCGCGACGTCGGTAACGATCGAGTCGCGTGTCACACACCCCTTGACGCACTCTTCATCGGGGAGAAACATTGCCGTTCACCGGTCGGCATTGCCGAACACTTAACGGCAATACGCGTTAGAGTGTGACAGTGCCGAGGGCCGGTCAAGCCCGGCAGGTGAGGTGCCCGTACCGAACGAGTACCCACCTCGGGTGCGATCCACCGGAGGGACCCGGTGTTTCGCCTTCCCCTGGACGAAGGACAAAGGAGTCACGGGTGTCCAGCTCCGACATCTTCATCGGCGAGACCATCGGTACCGCCGTACTCGTACTGCTCGGCGGTGGTGTCTGTGCCGCCGTCACACTGAGGCGTTCCAAGGCGCACAACGCCGGCTGGCTGGCCATCACCTTCGGGTGGGGCTTCGCCGTGCTGACCGGCGCCTACATAGCCTCCGGCGTGTCCGGCGCCCATCTCAATCCGGCGGTCACGATCGGCCTGGCGATCCAGGGCGGCACCGCGTGGAGCGACGTGCCGCTGTACCTCGCCTCCGAACTGTTCGGCGCGATCATCGGCGCGGTGCTCGTCTGGGCCGTCTACTACGGACAGTTCCACGCGCACCTCACCGACCCCGAGGTCGTGAAGGACCAGCCGGCCGAGGAGGGCATGGTCGACCAGACCGCCGCTCCGAAGGCGGGCCCCGTCCTCGGCGTCTTCAGCACGGGCCCGGAGATCCGCAACGGCGTGCAGAACGTCGTCACGGAGATCATCGCCACGTTCGTGCTCGTCCTGGCGATCCTCACGCAGGGCCTCAACGACGACGGCAACGGCCTCGGTGCCCTCGGTGTCCTGATCACCGCGCTGGTGGTCGTCGGGATCGGTCTGTCGCTCGGCGGCCCGACCGGTTACGCGATCAACCCGGTGCGTGACCTCGGACCCCGCATCGTGCACGCGTTGCTGCCGCTTCCGAACAAGGGCGGGTCGGACTGGGGCTACGCCTGGGTACCGGTGGTAGGACCGCTCATCGGGGCCGCACTCGCCGGCGGGCTCTACAACCTCGCCTTCGCCTGAGCCACACCCGCACCTCACACAGACCTCCGGGAGCCAACCGTGACCGACGCACACACCACCGGCCCGTTCATCGCGGCCATCGACCAGGGCACCACGTCCAGCCGCTGCATCGTCTTCGACAAGGACGGCCGGATCGTCTCCGTCGACCAGAAGGAGCACGAGCAGATCTTCCCCAAGCCCGGCTGGGTCGAGCACGACGCGGCCGAGATCTGGGAGAACGTCCAGGAAGTCGTCGCCGGGGCCATCGTCAAGGCCGGCATCACCTCCGCCGACGTCAAGGCGATCGGCATCACCAACCAGCGTGAGACCACGCTGCTGTGGGACAAGAACACCGGTGAGCCCGTCCACAACGCCCTCGTCTGGCAGGACACCCGCACCGACGCGCTCTGCAAGGAGCTCGGCCGCAACGTCGGCCAGGACCGCTTCCGCCGCGAGACCGGCCTGCCGCTCGCGTCGTACTTCGCCGGCCCCAAGGTCCGCTGGCTGCTCGACAACGTCGAAGGGCTGCGCGAGCGCGCCGAGCGGGGCGACATCCTCTTCGGCACCATGGACTCCTGGGTCATCTGGAACCTGACCGGCGGCACCGACGGCGGCGTCCACGTCACCGACGTCACCAACGCCTCGCGCACCCTCCTGATGAACCTGCACACGATGCAGTGGGACGACAAGATCGTCCAGTCCCTGGAGATCCCGCCCTCCGTCCTGCCCGAGATCCGGTCCTCCGCAGAGGTCTACGGCAACGCCAAGGGCGGCGTCCTCGACGGCGTCCCGGTGGCCTCCGCGCTCGGCGACCAGCAGGCCGCGCTGTTCGGCCAGACCTGTTTCGCGCAGGGCGAGGCCAAGTCCACGTACGGCACCGGCACCTTCATGCTCATGAACACCGGCCACACCCCGGTGAACTCGTACAACGGGCTGCTGACGACCGTCGGATACCAGATCGGCGACCAGAAGCCGGTCTACGCCCTCGAGGGGTCCATCGCCGTCACCGGTTCGCTGGTCCAGTGGATGCGCGACCAGATGGGCCTGATCAAGTCCGCGGCCGAGATCGAGACGCTCGCCTCCTCCGTCGAGGACAACGGCGGCGCGTACTTCGTGCCCGCGTTCTCCGGCCTGTTCGCCCCGTACTGGCGTCCCGACGCCCGCGGTGTGATCGCCGGACTCACCCGGTACGTCACCAAGGCGCACATCGCCCGTGCCGTGCTCGAGGCCACCGCATGGCAGACCCGCGAGATCAGCGACGCCATGACCAAGGACTCCGGCGTCGAACTGACCGCGCTCAAGGTCGACGGCGGCATGACCTCCAACAACCTGCTGATGCAGACGCTCTCCGACTTCCTGGACGCGCCCGTGGTGCGCCCCATGGTCGCCGAGACCACCTGCCTCGGCGCCGCCTACGCCGCCGGTCTCGCCGTCGGCTTCTGGCCGGACACCGACGCGCTGCGCGCCAACTGGCGCCGCGCCGCCGAGTGGACACCCCGCATGGCCGCGGACACCCGCGACCGCGAGTACAAGAGCTGGCTCAAGGCCGTCGAACGGACCATGGGCTGGATCGAGGACGAAGAGAGCTGAGGAGCAATCACATGACCACCCTGCAGAGCGTCCCCGCCCTCGGGACGCATCCGGCCTCCGGCTCCCTCCCGAGCCGCGCCGAGACCCGGGAGCAGCTGTCCAAGGCGACGTACGACCTCCTGGTGATCGGCGGCGGCATCCTGGGCATCTCCACCGCCTGGCATGCCGCGCAGTCCGGGCTGCGGGTGGCCCTGGTGGACGCCGGCGACTTCGCCGGCGCCACCTCCTCCGCGTCCTCCAAGCTGCTCCACGGCGGTCTGCGCTACCTCCAGACCGGCGCGGTGAAGCTGGTCGCGGAGAACCACTTCGAGCGGCGCGCGGTGTCCCGTCAGGTCGCCCCGCACCTGGCCAACCCGCTCACCTTCTACCTGCCCGTCTACAAGGGCGGGCCGCACGGCGCGGCCAAGCTCGGCGCGGGTGTCTTCGCCTACTCGGCGCTGTCCGCGTTCGGTGACGGCGTCGGCCACGTGATCAGCCCGGCCCGGGCACAGCGTGACGTGCCGGAACTGCGTACGGACAACCTGAAGGCCGTCGCGGTCTACGGCGACGACCAGATGAACGACGCCCGGATGGCGCTGATGACGGTACGCGCGGCTGTGGACGCGGGCGCCGTCGTCCTCAACCACGCCGCGGTGACCGGCCTGCGGTTCACCAAGGGCCGGGTCACCGGTGCCGAGCTGGAGGACCGTCAGGACGGTACGGAGTTCGGCGTGGACGCCCGTCTCGTGCTGAACGCCACCGGCCCGTGGGTCGACCACCTGCGGAAGCTGGAGGACCCGAACGCGGCTCCCTCCATACGTCTGTCCAAGGGCGCCCACCTCGTGCTCAAGCGCACCCGGCCCTGGAAGGCCGCGCTGGCGACGCCGATCGACAAGTACCGCATCACGTTCGCCCTGCCGTGGGAGGACATGCTGCTGCTCGGCACGACGGACGAGGAGTACGAGGGTGACCCGGCCGACGTCGCGGTCACCGAGAAGGACACGGCGCAGATCCTCGACGAGGCGGCGTTCTCGGTCCGGGACCAGCAGCTCTCCCGCGACCTGATCACCTACTCCTTCGCTGGACTCCGGGTGCTGCCCGGCGGTCCCGGGAACACCTCGAAGGCCAAGCGCGAGACGGTCGTGACCGAGGGCCGCGGCGGGATGCTGTCGGTGGCGGGCGGCAAGTGGACGACGTTCCGCCACATCGGCCGCACGGTGATGAACAAGCTGGCCGAACTGCCCGGCCACCCCCTCGGCGAGGACATGGAGCCGATGGCGCGGCTGCCCAGGAAGCTGCCGCTGCCCGGTATCGCCAACCCGAACGCGGTCGCGCACCGGCTGCTGGTCGACGGCGGTACGCCGGGGCCGCGGATGTCCGCCGACACGGCACGGCACCTCGCGACCCACTACGGCTCCCTGTCGTTCGACATCGCGCGGCTGGCGAACGAGAACCCGGCCCTCGGCGAGCGCATCCACCCCGACGCCCCGGAGATCTGGGCGCAGGTGGCGTACGCGCGCGACCGCGAGTGGGCCGAGACGGCGGACGACGTGCTGCGCCGCCGGACGACGCTGACGATCCGGGGCCTCGCGACCGACGACGTCCGGTCCAAGGTCGAGGACATGCTGGCCGAAGGCCGCTGACGGCGGCGGCACACGGCGACAGGGGCGGCCTCCCGGCGGGAGGCCGCCCCTGTCGGCCGTGCGGGCGGTCTCCGCGGCAGGGCCGCGCTCCGGGAACGACCGGGACCTCCCGGCCCCCCGGCCGTCCGCCTCCCGTCCTGGCCGCATAATGAGGGCATACATCGGATGTCTTGTGCGCGAGGAGGCCCTGCATGGCCGTCACCGACGAAGCGATCGAGAGAATCAAGGGAATGATCGTCTCGGGTGCGCTGGCTCCCGGGGACCGGCTTCCCAAGGAGAGCGAGCTCGCCGCCGAGCTGGGCCTTTCGCGGAACTCGCTGCGCGAGGCGGTGCGCGCGCTGTCGCTGATCCGGATCCTCGACGTCCGTCAGGGCGACGGCACCTACGTCACCAGCCTGGACCCCCAACTCCTCCTGGAGGCGCTCAGCTTCGTGGTGGACTTCCACCGCGACGACACCGTGCTGGAGTTCTTCGCGGTCCGCAGGATCCTGGAGCCGGCGGCCACGGCGATGGCGGCGCTGCGCATCGGGGAGGAACAGCTGGACGCGCTGGGCGCCCAGCTGGACGCGCTGGGCCCCGATCCCTCGGTGGAGGCACTGGTCGCCGGCGACCTGGAGTTCCACCGGGGCATCGCCCGGCACTCCGGCAACTCGGTGCTCTGCTCCCTCCTCGACGGCCTGTCCGGACCGACCACCCGCGCCAGGGTGTGGCGCGGGCTGACCCAGGAGGACGCGGTCGGCCGGACGCTGCGCGAGCACCGGGCCATTCTGGCCGCGATGCGGGACCGGGACGCCGAGGCGGCCCGGTCCTGGGCGACGGTGCACGTGGCGAGTGTGGAGCAGTGGCTGCGTTCGACCCTGTGAGCCGCGCTCAGCCCCGCGGAGAAGCGGGACGCAGGCGCAGGCCCTGCATCCCCCCGTCGACGGCGAGCGCGGTGCCGGTGACGGACGCGGCCGCCGGGCTCGCGAGATAGAGGACCGCGGCGGCCACCTCGTCGGCGGACACCAGCCGCCCCAGCGGCTGACGGGCGTCGAGCGCGGCACGCTCCGCGGCCGGGTCCTCGGCCTGTCCGAGCAGCCGGCCGATCCAGGGGGTGTCCGCGGTGCCGGGGTTGACGCAGTTCACCCTGATCCCCTCACGGACGTGGTCGGCCGCCATCGCGAGGGTGAGGGAGAGCACGGCGCCCTTGCTCGCGCTGTAGAGCGCGCGTTGCGGCAGCCCGGCGGTGGCGGCGATGGAGCAGGTCTGGGTGATCGACACGGCGCCGGGCCGGGCGGCGGCGGCCCTGCGCAGATGGGGCAGCGCGTGGCGGGCGGTGCGGACCATGCCGAGCACGTTGAGGTCCAGTACGCGGGTCCACTCCTCGTCGGCGTTGTCCTCGACGGTGCCGATCGAGCCGATCCCCGCGTTGGAGACCACCGTGTGCAGGCCGCCCAGTCCGGTGGCCGCCCGCTCGACGGCGTCGCGTACGGCGTCGTCGTCCGTCACGTCGGCGCGAAGGGCGAGGCAGCCCGCGGGAGCGCCCTCCGGATCGAGGTCGAGCACCGCGACGCGCGCCCCGCGGGTGAGGAGCTGGGCGGCCACGGCGGCCCCGATACCGGACGCGCCCCCTGTCACCAGGGCGGACAGTCCCTCGAAATCCCGTGCGCCGGTCATCGGCCGGTCTCCTCGTGTGTGCGGCGGGCCTGCCAGACGGGGCCCTGCGGGTAGCGGTGTCCGGCGATCGAGGCGGGGAGCATCCGGGCCGAGAAGCCCGGTGCGCGGGGGGCGACGTAGTGGCCGTCCTCGACGACGGCGGGGTCGGCGAAGTGCTCGTGGAGGTGGTCGACGTACTCGATGACGCGGTCCTCGCGGCTGCCGGACACCGCGACGTAGTCGAACATCGACAGATGCTGCACCAGCTCGCACAGTCCGACGCCACCGGCGTGGGGGCAGACCGGGACGCCGTACTTGGCCGCGAGCAGCAGGACAGCGAGGTTCTCGTTCACCCCGGCGACCCGTGCGGCGTCGATCTGGACGAAGTCGACCGCGCCGGCCTGGAGCAGCTGCTTGAACACGACCCTGTTGGCGACGTGCTCGCCGGTGGCGACCTTGACCGGCTGCCCGGCCCGCACGGCTGCGTGGCCGAGCACGTCGTCGGGACTGGTCGGTTCCTCGATCCAGTACGGGTCGTAGGGGGCGAGCGCCTTCATCCACTCCACCGCGTCGGCCACGTCCCAGCGCTGGTTGGCGTCGACGGCGATCCGGATGCCGGGGCCGACCGCCCGGCGGGCGACCGCCAGCCTGCGGACGTCGTCGTCCAGGTCGGCGCCGACCTTGAGCTTGATCTGGGTGAAGCCGTCCGCGACGGCCTCCTCGGCCAGGCGCACGAGCTTGTCGTCGTCGTATCCCAGCCAGCCGGGTGAGGTGGTGTACGCGGGATAGCCCTCGGCGAGGAGCCGCTCGGTGCGCTCGGCCCTGCCGGGCTCCGCGGCACGGAGGATGCCGAGCGCCTCCTGCGGGGTGAGCGCGTCCGTGAGGTGGCGGAAGTCGACGAGGGAGACGAGCTCCTCGGGTGTCATCCCGGCGAGGAACCGCCAGACGGGCTTCCCCGCGAGTTTCGCAGCGAGGTCCCAGGCGGCGTTGACCACGGCTCCGGCCGCCATGTGCATCACGCCCTTCTCCGGGCCGAGCCAGCGCAGCTGGGAGTCGTGCGTGAGCGTGCGGTACAGGGCGGCGAGGCCGGTCGCGTCACGCGGGACGGGGCGACCCACCACGTAGGGGCGGAGCGCTCTGATGGCCGCGGCCATGACATCGTTGCCACGCCCGATGGTGAAGCAGAACCCGTGCCCTTCCTCGCCCGCGCCGCCCGGTCCGCCACCGTCGGCGCGCAGGACGACGTAGGCGGCGGAGTAGTCGGGATCGGGGTTCATGGCGTCCGAGCCGTCCAGGTGTTCCGAGGTGGGAAACCGGATGTCGTCGACCTCGAAATCCATGACGGTCAGACTCATGTGCGCCCCCAGGGGAATAACATCGGATCTCTCTATGGTCATCCGATGTATAACCCCTATCGAGCCTCGCAGTCCAGGGGCGGGAGGAATCTCGATCACTTCCGGCCCGGCAAAGCTCGGATGAATCAAGCGGTTGCAC
>Ga0164307_10000561_pt1 | contig 16281 bp, 10 predicted proteins | sample Whisoiple_243_MG_FD_110214 | JGI IMG/M metagenome (GOLD analysis project Ga0164307, IMG submission 110214) | Soil microbial communities amended with fresh organic matter from upstate New York, USA - Whitman soil sample_243_MG | ecosystem: Environmental > Terrestrial > Soil > Unclassified >...
CCCGGGGCGCCGCAGCCTCCCGGTCCTCCGGGGGCTCCCGGTGCGCCGGGGCAGGGTCCGCACACGCCGCCGCCTCCGGGCGGGTACGGCTATCCGCAGCAGCCGACGGGTCAGCCGACGGTCGGTCCGGGGTATCAGGCCGTGCTCCGTTTCCGCGCGGCGGACGGCAGCGAGCAGCAGCTGATCCGGCGTTCGGCGCCGGGCACTCCGCATCCGGAGTGGCAGATGCTGCACGAGCTGCGTGCGATGGGTGTGCCGCCGCAGCAGGTCATCGAGCTGCACACGGAGCTGGAGTCGTGTGAGCTGCCCGGTGGTTACTGTGCGCGGATGATCAGGGAGACCTGGCCGCAGGTCCGGATCACGAGTGTGGCGCCGTACGGGACGGATCACGCGAGCCGGCAGCAGGGGATGCAGCATCTGCTGACGCACCAGGGTGAGTTGCACCAGGTGGCGGACGGTCCGGCGCGGCCTGCTCCGGTGCGGGCTCCGTTGCCGCAGATGCCGCCGGCGGGTGCGGTCCCTCCGGAGGCGCTGGCGGAGGAGCTGCACGGGGCGTTCGGTCCCGGTGTGCTGCGCTTCGATCAGCGTGCGGTGTCCCGTCAGGGTGTGCCGGAGGTGGTGGCGCGGACGCTGATGTGGGCGGGGCTGCCCGCCGATTTCGGGCCGTTCTTCTGGGCGCAGCCGGGGCATCCGGTGGTGCCGACGCTGGCGGAGCTGGCGGTGCAGCGTCAGGTGCAGCCGGCGTCCGACGCGGGTTCGTACCTGGTGATGGGTTCGGACTTCGGCCGGGCGATCTGTGTGCAGTACGGGACGGCGAACATCGTGGCCGTTCCGGTGGAGGCGGGGCCGGGTGGTCAGCCGGTGCCGCCGCAGTTCGTGAACACGGGGCTGCCGGAGTTCGTGCGGGCGATGGCGTTGCTGGGCCGGATGTGGCGGTTGCGGTTCGGGCTGAATCCGGAGCAGGCGGGCCGGTGGACGGTCGATTTCCAGGCGCAGCTGGTGGCGATCGATCCGGCGGCGCTGGCGTCGCCGGAGGGCTGGTGGTCGGTGTTGCTGGAGCAGATGTGGGACGGGCTGCTGTGACGCGGTCCGGCCGGGTCTGATCCGTCGTGCGTGTGTGGAAGGCGTTCGTCCCCCGGCGGGGGTGGGCGCCTTCTTCGTGTCGGGTGCTGTGATGCGGGTCGCTTCCGTCCTGAATACCGCTGATCGATTCCGACTTCCGGGCCAATTACCGCATCCTTGACGTATTGCTTCTTGGTCGGGGAGTCGGCGAGCGGGAAAGAGGGCTTCAGGGATGAGTGGTGGACCGGTGTCCGCGTACGGGTTCGTGGGTGTGCGGGGGCGTGGTTACCGTCCTGAGCAGGTGGACCGGGTGGTGGCCTCGCTGTCGGCGGAGCGGGACGGGGCCCTGGAGCGGATCGAGCGGCTGACCGGCCTGGCGGAGGAGCTGGCCGCGGAGTCGGCGCGGCTGGGTGAGGTGGTGGCCTCGCTCGCGCCGCAGACGTATCAGTCGCTGGGGGAGCGGGCGCGGCAGATCCTGGCGTTGGCGGAGGAGGAGGCGGACGCGGCGCGGGGTGCGGCGCTGGAGGACGCGCAGGAGTGGGGGGACGCGGCGGACGCGGCGGGCCGGGAGGTCCGTGAGGCGGCGCGTCTGGAGGCGGGGGCCGTCCGGGACGCGGCGGAGGCCCGTGCGGAGGAGGCGCTGGCGGCGGCGCGGGACGCCGGGGTGGCGTCGGTGGAGGAGGCGCGCCGGGAGGCCGGTGAGGTGCGCGGGGTCGCGGAGGCGGAGATGGCGGAGACGCGTCGCCGTACGACCGGTGTGCTGGCGCATCAGGATCAGGAGCACGCCGAGCGGGGCAAGGCGGCGGATGCGGAGATCGCCGGGGCGGATGCCGCGATGGCGGAGCGTGAGAAGGAACTGGCGGAGCGCGGGGAGGCGTTGCTCGCGCGGGCGCGGCGGGAGCTCGCGGAGGCGGAGGAGGCGGCCCGGCACGGCCAGGAGGACGCGGAGGCGCGGGCGGCCGAGCTGGTGTCGGGGGCCAGGGCGGCGGAGGAGCGTGTGGTGCGGGAGACGGAGCGGGTGCTGCGGGAGCACGAGGAGGGCCGCGAGGAGGTGCAGGCGCACATGGCGCATGTACGCAGCTCGCTGGCGGCGCTGACGGGCCGGGTGGCCGCGGGGCCGGCGGAGTAGCGCGGGGCGGGTCAGCCGTCGGCGGCCCGCTCGGTCCGTGTGTCCTGGCCCGGGGCGAGTGAGAAGACCTGGTCGAGCCCGGTGACGCGGAGTACGCGCAGGACGGGGCCGGGTGCGGCGAGCAGGGTGATGTCCGCGTCGTGGGCGAGGGCGTGGTTGCGGGCGACGATGAAGGCGGTGATGCCGCTGGAGTCGCAGAAGCCGAGGTGCGCGAGGTCGAGCACGAGTCGCTGGCCCGGTTCGAGGGGCAGGCCCGTCACGAGTTCGCGGAGTTCGGGGGCGGTGCTGTAGTCGAGTTCTCCGGCGATGCGGAGCAGTGGTCCGGTCCCGGTGTTCTGGACGGTCGTCGTCAGTGGGCTCATGTCAGGTGTCGCTCGCAGGGGTGGGGTCGGTCATGGGTACGCCGAGGGCGAGGAGGGCGGTGTCGTCGTCCAGGCCGTCGCCGAAGCTGTTGAGCAGGCCGGTCATCGCTGTGACGACCTGGCGGGGTGCGGTGTCGGTGAGGGCTGTCGCGAAGTCGAGCAGGGCTTCGTCCCCGAACAGTTCGCGTTTCTCTCCGGTCCGGGCCTCCGTGAGCCCGTCCGTGTAGAGCAGCAGGGTGTCTCCCGCTCCCAGGACGGTTCGTGCGGAGGTGAAGGGGGCCGAGGGCATGATGCCGACGAGGAGTCCGCCGGGGGTGGGGAGGTACTCCGTGGGGCCGTCCTGGCGCAGGACGAGTGCCGGGGGGTGGCCGCCGGAGGCGAGTTCGACCGTGACGGTGTCGCCCTCGGGTTCGAGGACGCCGAAGACGGCGGTGCAGTAGCGGGGGTCGCCCGTGGCGTACCGCTCGTGCAGGACGGTGTTGAGCGTGGTGAGCGCTGCCACGGGGTCCGGGTTGTGGAGGGCCGCGGCCCGCAGGGTGTAGCGGGTCAGGGAGGTCACGGCGGCGGCCTGGGGGCCTTTGCCGCACACGTCGCCGAGGAAGAAGGCCCAGCGCCGGTCGTCCAGGGGGAAGAGGTCGTAGAAGTCTCCGCCGAGACGGTCCGGTGAGGCGGTGTGGTAGTGCGAGGCGGCTTCCATGCCCGGTACCTGGGGGAGTTGCGCGGGCAGCAGGCTGCTCTGCAGCACCGCGAGTGCTTCCTGGAGCCGTTGGCGGTCCTCCTCCGCTCGTCGGCGGGCTTCCTCGGCGACCTGGCGTTCGCGGAGCAGTTCCTGTTCGTAGGCCCGCCGGTCACTGGCGTCGAACACCGTCGTGCGGATCAGGAGGGGCCGGCCGTCGTGGTCGGTCTTCGTCACGGAGCTGATGAGGACGGGGAGCCGGCCGCCGTCGGCCTGTCGGATGTCCAGGGCGATGCCGTTGACGCCGCCCTGCATGCGCAGGAGGGGCGCGAAGTGGGTGTCGTGGTAGATCCTGCCGCCGACGGTCAGGAGGTCGGTGAAGCGCAGGCGGCCCACGACGTCGTCGCGGGTGAGGCCGAGCCAGTTCAGCAGGGTGGTGTTGATCTTCGCGACCGTGCCGTCCATGAGGGTGGACAGGTAGCCGCAGGGGGCGGACTCGTAGAGCTCCTCCGCGCTGTCCTCCAGGAGGGCGGTGAAGGCGGCGTCGGTGTGGGCGGTCCGCCGGCCCTCCGGCAGGTCCGGGCCGGGTCCGGTGCGGCAGGTCACGAACGGCTTCCCAGGAAGTCGGTGATGGCGGCCACGGTCGCCTCGGGGGCGCTGAGCTGGGGGCAGTGGCCGGTCGCGTCCAGGGTGACGAGGCGGCTGCCCGGGATCGCGGCGTGGACGTACGCGCCCACTTCCCTGGGGGCGATGACGTCCTGCGAGCACTCCAGGACCAGTGTGGGGAGCTTCACCGTGGTGAGGTGGTCGCGGCTGTCGGACAGGAAGGTGGTCCTGGCGAAGACGCGGGCGATGGCCGGGTCGGTGGCGCAGAAGCTGTTGGTCAGTTCCTCGCCGAGTTCCGGGCGGTCCGGGTTGCCCATGATGACGGGTGCCATGGTGGCCGACCAGCCGAGGTAGTTGGATTCGAGGGACTCCAGGAGTTCGTCGATGTCCTCGGCGCTGAATCCGCCCCGGTAGCCGGGGGTGTCGATGTAGTGGGGGGACGGGCCGACCATGATCAGCGAGTGGAACCGGTCGGGTGCTGCGGCTGCCGCGAGGACGCCGATCATGGCGCTGACCGAGTGCCCGACGAACCGGACGTCGCGCAGGTCCAGTGCTTCGCAGATCTCCACGACGTCGCGGGCGTAGCCGTCGAGCGTGGAGTAGCGGGACTCGCTCCAGGCGGCGAGGTCGGACTTCCCCGACCCCACGTAGTCGAACCGGACGACGCGGTGGTCCCCGGCCAGTGCCGGTGCCACCAGGCGCCACATGTTCTGGTCGCAGCCGAATCCGTGCGCCAGGAGGAGTACCGGTGCGTCGTGGGGTCCCGTCACCGTGACGTTGTTCCTGCTGACTATGTCCATGGATGCATCCTCGCACTCAGGGAGCGCTCCTCGGCGAGGACCCAGGAGGCGACGGCTCGCTGTCGGGGGCGCGTACGTCACCCGGAGATGCCGACGAGGAGAGGTTCCCGGGTGGGGTCCCCCGGAGGTGGGCCGGTCGCTAGTCCTGGGGCGCCGGGGGAGCGCTCTCGTGCTCCTTCAGGACCGGGAAGCGGCGTGGGGCGAGGAGGACGAGCACCAGCAGGGCGAGTGCGGCGGCGGCCGCGGCGCCGGTGAACACGTGGTCGACGGCCGTGTCGACGGCCCTGCGCAGGTAGTCCGTCGCGGCGGCGGAGAGCTCCGAGGGGTTCTCCAGGGCGTGCGAGACCGCGTCCAGGTCGCCGGGGAGTCCGGAGACGGGGGCGTCGGCCAGCCGGGAGGCGAGTACGCCGTTGGCGACGGCGCCGAAGAGCGCGGCGCCCAGGCTCTGGCCGACCTGGCGGCAGAAGAGGACGGACGCGGTGGTCGTCCCCCGCTCGGTCCAGCCGACGGTCGACTGGACCCCGACGATCAGCGGCAGTTGGAAGAGGCCCAGCGTCGCACCGAGCAGCAGCATCAGCAGGGCGGGCTGCCAGGCGGCACCGGGGTAGGGCAGCAGCGGGAAGCAGAGCAGGACCAGCAGGGCCCCGGACATGCCCACGACGGCGGTGCGGCGGAAGCCGATGCGGTTGTAGACCCGGTCGGAGAGGGCGGCGGAGACCGGCCAGCTCAGGGTCATCACGGACAGGACGAACCCGGCGGCGATCGGGCCGAGGCCGAGGACGGACTGGGCGTAGGTCGGCAGGAACACGGTCGGCGCGACCATGAGCAGCCCCATCGCGCCGAGGGCGAGGTTGACCGAGGCGATGGTGCGGCGCCGCCAGACCCAGCCGGGGATGACCGGGTCGGCGGCGCGGCGCTCGATGAGGACGGTGAGGGCGCCCAGCGCGGCGGTCGCCCCCAGCAGCCCGAGCGAGGGGGCGGAGAGCCAGGGCCAGGCGACTCCGCCCTGGACGAGCGCGGTCAGCAGGAGCGCGCCGGTCGCGAAGACCGCGAGGGCGCCCGCCCAGTCGACGCGGGGGCGGGTCACGGGGCGCGGCCGGGCGGGTTCGTGGAGGTGGCGGGCCACCAGCCAGAGGGCCACGGCGCCGACCGGCAGGTTGATCAGGAAGATCCAGCGCCAGTCGGCGTACGCGGCGAGGAGCCCGCCCACCGCGGGCCCGGCGACGGCCGAGGTCGCCCACACGGTGGACAGCTTCGCCTGGATCTTGGGCCGTTCCCTGAGCGGGTACAGGTCGGCCGCGATGGTCTGCACCGTTCCCTGGAGGGCGCCGCCGCCCAGTCCCTGGACGACGCGGAAGGCGATGAGCGCCGCCATGTTCCAGGCGGCGGCACAGAGCAGGGAGCCGGCCAGGAAGAGGATGATCCCGGCGATCAGGACGGGTTTGCGGCCGAAGGTGTCGGAGAGTTTCCCGTACACCGGCAGGGTGACGGTCACGGCGAGCAGGTAGCCGGAGAACAGCCAGGAGAAGACGGAGAATCCGCCGAGGTCGCCGACGATCTGCGGGACGGCCGTCGCGACGATGGTGCCGTCGATGGCGGCGAGGCCCATGCCGAGCATGAGCGCCGCGGCGACCGGGCGGCGGCCGCGGGCCGTGTCAGGTGCCCCGTCCGGTGCGGCCGCGCCGTGCACCGCTTCCGGGCTGTCCGTGTCGCCGATGCCGTCCGTGCCGCCCACCGGGGTCCCTTCCCTATGCATCTATTTCCTGGGGGTCACTGTCTCACCGCCCGTGGCCTCGCGGGAGTCGTCGGCCGAAGTGTGAGACCCCTACCCGGGGCCCGTCCCGGGGGCCCGAACCCCTAGGGGGAGCTACGTAGTCGGGTCCAGGGGCCGTTCCTCCCGCCGGAGGACGAGAGGCGGGGGCCCCGCTCCTTACGGTGTTCCTACATCGCGGATGTGGCCGGCCACAGGGAACGGGGTGGGGGTAGCCCCCCTCGAAAAGGGGCCCGGGCACCAGCGCGCCGGAACCCCCTTCCACCAGAGACTCGGAACGTACACAGAGACGTCCGCGCATCGACCGACATAGGAGAAAAACCGTGACAACGGCTGTAACCATTCCCAGGCACGGGGACACTGGAGGGCGTACGGCCGTCGCGGCGAGGGCGCGGCAGGTCGTCAAGGCGTACGGTGCCGGGGAGACCCGGGTCGTGGCGCTCGACCACGTCGACGTCGACATCGCCCGCGGACAGTTCACGGCGATCATGGGTCCGTCGGGGTCCGGCAAGTCGACCCTGATGCACTGCCTGGCCGGCCTGGACACGGTGACCTCGGGGCAGATCCACCTGGCCGACACCGAGATCACGGGCCTGAAGGACAAGAAGCTGACGCAGCTGCGACGGGACCGGGTCGGTTTCATCTTCCAGGCGTTCAACCTCCTCCCCACGCTCAACGCCATCGAGAACATCACGCTGCCGATGGACATCGCCGGCCGTAAGCCCGACGCCGACTGGCTCCGTCAGGTCGTGGAGACCGTCGGCCTCGCCGACCGGCTGGGGCACCGCCCCACGCAGCTCTCCGGCGGCCAGCAGCAGCGCGTCGCCGTGGCCAGGGCGCTCGCCGCCCGTCCCGAGATCATCTTCGGTGACGAGCCCACCGGGAACCTGGACTCGCGGGCCGGTGCCGAGGTGCTGTCCTTCCTGCGCACGTCGGTCGACGAGCTGGGCCAGACCATCGTCATGGTCACCCACGACCCGGTGGCCGCCTCCTACGCGGACCGCGTCATCTACCTCGCGGACGGCTCCCTCGTCGACGAGATGCAGAACCCGACGGCCGAGCAGGTCCTGGACCGCATGAAGGACTTCGACGCGCGCGGGCGGACGTCATGACCGTGTGGAAGACCTCGAGACGCAACTTCCTCGCGCACAAGGGGCGGATGGCGCTCTCCGCCGTCGCCGTCCTGCTGTCGGTGGCGTTCGTGTGCGGCACGCTCGTCTTCACCGACACGATGAACACCACCTTCGACAAGCTCTTCGCGGCGACGTCCGCCGATGTGACGGTCAGCCCGAAGGCGGCGGCCGACGCCGACGACTTCCCGGAGAACGGCAAGCCCGAGGCGCTCCCCGCGTCCGTCGTGGCCGAGGTCGCCGGCGTGGACGGGGTCAGGAAGGCCGAGGGCGCGGTCGTCAGCATGGCCGTCACGCTCGTCGACAGCCACGACAAGAACCTCGGGTCCGACACCGGTGCGCCGACGATCGCGGGCAACTGGACCGACAACGACCTGCGGTCCATGGAGATCACCTCCGGCCACGCCCCGCGCGGCCCGACCGAGGCGATGATCGACGCCGACACCGCCGAGAAGCACCACCTGAAGCTCGGCGACGAGGTGCGCACCATCTCCGTCACCGGTGACATCAGGGCGAGGATCTCCGGGATCGCCGCGTTCACCGTCACCAACCCCGGTGCGGCCGTCGTCTACCTCGACACCGCCACCGCACAGCGGAAGCTGCTGGGCGCCTCCGACGTCTTCTCGCACATCTCGGTCACCGCCGGACCCGGCGTGAGCGACGCCGAGTTGAAGAAGAGCGTCGCCGCGGCCCTGGGCGACCCGGCGGCGTACAAGCTGCAGACCCAGAAGGAGGCGGCGGCTTCCAACAAGGACTCCATGGGCTCGTTCCTGGACGTCATGAAGTACGCGATGCTCGGCTTCGCCGGGATCGCCTTCCTCGTCGGCATCTTCCTGATCGTCAACACGTTCTCGATGCTGGTCGCCCAGCGCACCCGTGAGATCGGCCTGATGCGGGCCATCGGCTCCAGCCGCAAGCAGGTCAACCGGTCCGTGCTCGTCGAGGCGGTCCTGCTGGGCGTCGTCGGATCGGTCCTGGGCGTGGCCGCGGGCATCGGCCTCGCCGTGGGGCTGATGAAGCTCATGGGCGCCATCGGCATGGAACTGTCCACCCGGGACCTCACGATCGCCTGGACGACCCCGGCGATCGGGCTGGCGCTCGGCATCGTCGTCACCGTCCTCGCCGCGTACGTCCCGGCCCGACGGGCCGGCAAGGTCTCCCCGATGGCCGCCCTGCGCGACGCCGGCACCCCGGCGGACACCAGGTCCGGCTGGATCCGGGCGGTGCTCGGCCTGGTCCTCACCGGTGCAGGTGCCGCCGCCCTGTGGGCGACGACCCGGGCCGACGAGGCGAGCGAGGGCTCGCTCTACCTGGGCCTCGGCGTGGTCCTCACCCTGATCGGGTTCATCGTGATCGGCCCGCTGCTCGCCGGCGGCGTCGTCCGGGTCCTCGGCCTCGTCGTCCTGCGGCTGTTCGGCCCGGTGGGACGCCTGGCGGAGCGCAACGCGCTGCGCAACCCGCGCCGTACGGGAGCGACCGGCGCCGCCCTGATGATCGGCCTCGCCCTGGTCGCCTGCCTCTCCGTCGTCGGCTCGTCCATGGTCGCCTCGGCCACCGACGAGCTGGACAAGTCGGTCGGCACGGACTTCATCGTCCAGTCGAACACCGGCCAGCTGATCGTCCCGCAGGCCGCCGAGGCCATCAAGAAGGTCCCGGGCATCGAGCACGTCACCGACTACAAGGTGCTCGCCGCGAAGCTCACCAACCCCGACGGCTCGACCGTCGACGAGCACGTCACCGCCGCCGACCCGACCTACCCGCAGGACCTGCGGCGCACGACCGTGGCCGGTGACCTGGCGAAGGCCTACGGCGAGAACGCCATGTCGGTCGGCTCGGACTACGCCGCCCTGCACAAGATCGAGGCGGGGGACGAGATCACCGTCGCGTTCAAGGCCGGCGGGACGGCGAAGCTGAAGGTCGCCGCGATCACCTCGGACGACACGACCGTCGACCAGGGCGCGATGTACATCAACACCACGACCGCCGAGCGCTACGTCCCCGCCGACAGGATGCCCACGAACATGATCATGTTCGCCACGGCGCAGGACGGCAAGGAGAAGGAGGCGTACGCCGCCCTCAAGAGCGAGCTCGCCGCGTACCCGCAGTACAAGGTGCAGAACCAGGCCGACTTCAAGGAGGACCTGAAGGACCAGGTCGGCCAGCTGCTGAACATCGTGTACGGCCTGCTCGCCCTGGCGATCGTCGTGGCGGTGCTCGGTGTGGTGAACACCCTGGCCCTGTCGGTCGTCGAGCGGACCCGCGAGATCGGCCTGATGCGCGCGATCGGTCTCTCCCGCCGCCAGCTGCGCCGGATGATCAGGCTGGAGTCCGTGGTGATCGCCCTGTTCGGCGCGCTGCTCGGACTCGGCCTGGGCATGGGCTGGGGCACCTCGGCCCAGAAGCTGCTGGCCCTGGAGGGGCTCGGCGTCCTGGAGATCCCGTGGCCGACGATCATCACGGTCTTCGTCGCCTCGGCCTTCGTCGGACTGTTCGCCGCGCTGGTCCCGGCCTTCCGCGCCGGCCGCATGAACGTCCTGAACGCGATCGCCACGGACGGGTGACGGCGCCGGACGCAGGTTGACGGATCCGGCCCCGGGCGCTCCTCCGAGCGCCCGGGGCCGGACCGCGTCCGGCCGTCGGTGCGGGCGTGCGTGACCGGCACGTCGCGTACGGGGGGATCCATGTGGCGCGGGTGACGCCCGTCAGTCCTTCGGGCCGGAGACGGACCGACCGCCGGGCCGGGGCCGGCCCGCCGCCGCTGCGTCCGTACGGACAACGGCGTTCCCTCGCGCGAGTGACACACCGGCGTCGTACGCTGGACACCCCGGCCCGTCCCACGTGTCGGGTCCTTCGCGTTGCTCACTCGCCCCACCGGACGGAACCCTTCATGAGCCTGCACGGTCTGCTGGACGTCGTCGTCACCGACCCGGCGCTCTCCGAAGCGGTGAAGGCCGCATCCGACGGCCACCGGGCCCACGTCGACCTGGTCGGCCCGCCCGCCGCACGCCCCTTCGCCGTGGCCGCGCTGGCCCGCGAGGCCGGACGCACCGTGCTGGCCGTCACCGCCACCGGCCGCGAGGCCGAGGACCTGGCCGCGGCGCTGCGGACCCTGCTGCCCCCCGACACCGTGGCGGAGTTCCCCTCCTGGGAGACCCTGCCCCACGAGCGGCTCTCGCCCCGCTCCGACACCGTCGGCCGCCGTCTCGCCGTGCTGCGCAGGCTCGCGCACCCCCGGCCGGACGACCCGGAGACCGGCCCGGTCAAGGTCGTCGTCGCACCGGTGCGTTCCGTGCTCCAGCCGCAGGTCAAGGGCCTCGGCGACCTGGAGCCCGTGGCGCTGAGCAGTGGGCAGACGGCGGATCTGGGCGAGGTCGTGGACGCGCTCGCGGCAGCGGCGTACGCCCGTGTGGAGCTGGTCGAGAAGCGCGGGGAGTTCGCCGTGCGCGGCGGGATCCTGGACGTCTTCCCGCCGACCGAGGAGCACCCCCTCCGGGTCGAGTTCTGGGGCGACGACGTCGAGGAGATCCGCTACTTCAAGATCGCCGACCAGCGGTCCCTGGAGGTCGCCGCTCACGGACTGTGGGCCCCGCCCTGCCGTGAGCTGCTGCTCACCGAGGACGTGCGCACCCGGGCGGCGGCCCTCGCCGAGGCGCACCCGGAGCTGGGCGAGCTGCTGGGGAAGATCGCCGAGGGCATCGCCGTCGAGGGCATGGAGTCGCTGGCCCCGGTGCTGGTCGACGAGATGGAGCTGCTGCTGGACGTCCTGCCGAAGGGCTCGATGGCGCTGGTCTGCGACCCGGAGCGGGTGCGGACGAGGGCGGCGGACCTCGTGGCGACCAGCCAGGAGTTCCTCCAGGCGTCCTGGGCGGCCACCGCGGGCGGGGGAGAGGCCCCGATCGACGTGGGCGCGGCGTCCCTGTGGGGCATCGCCGACGTCCGTGAGAGGGCCCGTGAGCTGGGCATGATGTGGTGGTCCACCTCTCCGTTCGCCGCCGACGAGGAGCTGGACGGGGACACCCTGAAGCTCGGGATGCACGCCCCGGAGGCGTATCGGGGCGACACGGCCCGGGCGCTCGCCGACACCAAGGGGTGGCTGGCCGAGGGCTGGCGCACGGTGTACGTCACGGAGGGGCAGGGCCCGGCCTCCCGTACGGTCGAGGTGCTGGGCGGCGAGGGCATCGCGGCCAGGCTCGACCCGGACCTGGGCGATCTCGCGCCCTCGCTCGTCCACGTCTCGTGCGGGGCGATCGACCACGGCTTCGTCGATCCGGCGCTGAAGCTGGCCGTGCTGACCGAGACGGACCTGACCGGGCAGCGGACCGCCAGCAAGGACCTGGGACGGATGCCGGCGCGGCGCCGTAAGTCCATCGACCCGCTGACCCTGCAGGCGGGCGACTTCATCGTCCACGAGCAGCACGGGGTCGGCCGGTACATCGAGATGGTCCAGCGCACCGTGCAGGGCGCGACCCGCGAGTACCTCCTCGTCGAGTACGCCCCCGCCAAGCGCGGCCAGCCCGGCGACCGGCTCTACATCCCCACGGACCAGCTGGAGCAGGTCACCAAGTACGTCGGCGGCGAGGCCCCGACCCTGCACCGGCTCGGCGGCGCCGACTGGACGAAGACGAAGCAGCGGGCCAAGAAGGCGGTCAAGGAGATCGCCGCCGACCTGATCAAGCTGTACTCGGCGCGCATGGCGGCGCCCGGCCACGCCTTCGGGCCGGACACCCCGTGGCAGCGTGAGCTGGAGGACGCCTTCCCGTACGCCGAGACGCCCGACCAGCTGTCCACGATCGCCGAGGTCAAGGAGGACATGGAGAAGTCCGTCCCGATGGACCGGCTGATCTGCGGTGACGTCGGGTACGGCAAGACGGAGATCGCGGTGCGCGCGGCCTTCAAGGCGGTCCAGGACGGCAAGCAGGTCGCGGTGCTCGTGCCGACGACGCTCCTGGTCCAGCAGCACTTCGGCACGTTCACCGAGCGGTACGCGCAGTTCCCGGTCAACGTGCGGGCACTGAGCCGGTTCCAGTCCGACACCGAGTCGAAGGCGACGCTGGAGGGGCTGAAGGACGGGTCCGTGGACCTGGTCATCGGTACGCACCGGCTGTTCTCGTCGGAGACGAAGTTCAAGGACCTGGGTCTGGTCATCGTCGACGAGGAGCAGCGCTTCGGTGTCGAGCACAAGGAGCAGCTGAAAAAGCTCCGGGCCAACGTGGACGTGCTCACGATGTCGGCGACCCCCATCCCCCGTACGCTCGAAATGGCCGTCACGGGCATCCGCGAGATGTCGACGATCACGACGCCCCCGGAGGAGCGGCACCCCGTCCTCACGTTCGTCGGGCCGTACGAGGAGAAGCAGATCGGCGCGGCCGTGCGCCGTGAACTCCTGCGTGAGGGACAGGTCTTCTACATCCACAACCGGGTCGAGTCCATCGACCGGGCCGCGGCCAGGCTGCGCGAGATCGTGCCCGAGGCGCGGATCGCGACGGCGCACGGGCAGATGGGCGAGAGCCAGCTGGAGCAGGTCGTCGTCGACTTCTGGGAGAAGAGGTTCGACGTGCTGGTCTCGACGACGATCGTCGAGTCCGGTATCGACATCTCGAACGCCAACACGCTGATCGTGGAGCGCGGCGACAACTTCGGGCTCTCGCAGCTGCACCAGCTGCGTGGCCGTGTCGGCCGCGGCCGGGACCGGGGCTACTCCTACTTCCTGTACCCGCCGGAGAAGCCGCTGACGGAGACCGCGCACGAGCGTCTGGCGACGATCGCCCAGCACACCGAGATGGGCGCGGGCATGTACGTGGCGATGAAGGACCTGGAGATCCGCGGCGCGGGGAACCTGCTCGGCGGTGAACAGTCCGGCCACATCGCGGGGGTCGGCTTCGACCTGTACATCCGGATGGTCGGCGAGGCGGTGGCGGACTACCGGGCCGCCGTGGACGGCGGGGTGGAGGAGGAGCCGCCGCTGGAGGTCAAGATCGAGCTGCCGGTCGACGCGCACGTCCCGCACGACTACGCCCCGGGCGAGCGGCTGCGCCTCCAGGCGTACCGTGCCATCGCCTCCGCGAACTCGGAGGACGACATCCGGGCGGTGCGCGAGGAGCTCACCGACCGCTACGGCAAGCTGCCGGAGCCGGTGGAGAACCTCCTGCTGGTGGCGGGCCTGCGGATGCTGGCCCGGGCCTGCGGGGTGGGCGAGATCGTGCTGCAGGGGCCGAACATCCGCTTCGCGCCGGTGGAGCTGCGCGAGTCGCAGGAGCTGCGGCTGAAGCGGCTGCACCCCAAGACGATCTTCAAGCCGGCCACGCGTCAGATCCTGGTACCGCGCCCGACCGCGGGGCGGATCGGCGGGAAGCCGGTGGTGGGGCGCGAACTCCTCTCGTGGACCGGGGAGTTCCTCACGACGATCCTGGGGTCGTAGGAGGGCGGAAGAGGAATCCGGCGACGGACCGGAACAGTTCCGCGGGGTCCTTCCCGTCGACCGGTCCGTCGAGGTTGCCCGTCAGCAGCAGGGTGGCGAAGCCGTGGGCGAGTGACCAGGCGGCGATGCCCGCGAGCCGGGCGTCCTCGCCCCGGGCCGCGTCGGTCAGGTCGTCGACACCGGCGCGGAGCTCGTCCGTGGCGCGTGCCTTCGCCGTGAGCAGTGCCGTGTCGTCGGCCCGGTGGAGCTCGGGGCGGAACATCACCTGGAAGTGGGCCGGGTGCCGGGCGGCGAACCGTACGTAGGCCACGCCTCGCTCCTGGAGGTCGGGGGCCTCGGCCAGGGCGTCCGCGAAGAGCGCGTACCCCTCGGCGGCGACGGCGGTGAGCAGGCCGGTGCGGTCCTTGAAGTGGTGGGCCGGTGCGGCGTGCGAGACGCCCGCGCGGCGTGCGAGGTCGCGCAGGGAGAGGGCGTCGGGGCCTTCCTGGGCGATGGCGTCGAGGGCGGCGGTGAGCAGGGCCCGTCGCAGGTCACCGTGGTGGTAGGCGCGTTCGGTGGTCATGGGACGTACGGTACGCGGAATCTAGTCATTGACAAGTTCGCGGGACGGGCGCACCCTGAACATCTAGTCACTGACAAGATTGACCGGGGAGCGGGAGGTCGGGAGATGTCCGACGAGTCGGGTCGGGTGCGTCGGATGTGGCACCTGTGCGAGCCCTTGCACGCCGTCGTCTACTACGCGCCTGAGGCCTTCGAGGAGGCGGCGGCGCTGGGATACGCCACCGACGAGCGATGGCCGAGCTACTTCGCCTGGCGTGCCGCGCCGCTCGGGGCGGTGGACGCGGACCGGGTGACCGGGACGTTCCACAGCTTCAGCCCCCGCATGGTCGGCGCGTACGTGCCGGCCGTCTGGTCCGTCGCCTCCCCGGACGCCGTGCTCGCGGCCCGGGCGAGAGCGGTCGACCGGGCGTACCGGGCGCTGTTCGGGGACCGGGTGGACGGCCCCGAGCTCGCCGAGGCGGCTGAGCTCGCCCGGCGGGCGGCGTCGGCGGCGGACGTGACCGGACGCCCCCTCGCCGCGGCCGCCGCCGCGCTGCCCTGGCCCGACGAGCCGCACGTGGCGCTCTGGCACGCGGCGACGATCCTGCGGGAGCACCGGGGGGACGGCCATGTGACGGCGCTGATCGAGGCGGGCCTCGATCCGGTGGAGTCCCTGGTCTCCTTCGCCGCCGTCGGCGCCGCCCGCCCGGAGGTCTTCGCGAGTCGGGGATGGAGCGAGGCGGAGTGGTCGGCGGGCGGCGGCCGTCTGATGGAGCGCGGGCTTCAGGAGGAGGACGGGACGGCGACGGACGCCGGACACCTGCTGCGTGCCGACGTGGAACGGCGTACGGACGAACTGGCCGCCGGCCCGTGGGCCGCGCTGGACGCGGCGCAGCGTGAGCGGTTGTCGGAGCTGCTCGGGCCCCTGTGGGTGGACGTGATCGGCTCGGGTCTGCTGCCGTCCGAGAACACGCTGGGCATCGGGAAGGTGTGAACCGGGAGCGTGGGGAGGGCCGGGACGCCGAGGCCGGCCGGAGCCGTGGCGGGCGTGGGTGCCTGCCCCGTGCCGCGGATCCGGCCTGACACCTAGTCTGGTTCGCTGTGAAGCCTTCTGACGCAGCGCGCCCCCGAAACCGTTTCCTCGCCCTGGCGACCGTGGCCCTGACGGGTTCTCTGGCCCTGACCGGATGCGACTCCCTCGACGAACTGCCCGACCCCACGCGTTCCGAGGCGGCGCCGGCGCCCGGCGGCAGCGCGCTGCAGGCGGCCGAAGGCCTCACCGTCAAGGGCCGGGCCCCGAAGACCGGGTACGACCGGGACGCGTTCGGGTCGGCCTGGATCGACACCGACCGCAACGGCTGCGGTACCCGCGACGACATCCTCGCCGAGCAGCTGGACGACGTGTCCCGGGACGCCGACGGCTGCAAGGTGCTCAGCGGTGTGCTGGATCCCGACCCGTACACCGGGACCCGCATCTCGTTCGAGCGCGGACGCAGCAAGGTGGACATAGACCATCTCGTCGCCCTCTCCGACGCCTGGCAGAAGGGCGCCCAGAAGTGGAGCGACGGCAAACGGCGGGCGTTCGCCAACGACCCGCTGAACCTGGTGGCCGCCGACTCGTCCACCAACCGCCGCAAGGGGGACGGTGACACCGCGACCTGGCTGCCTCCGAACAAGGACTACCGCTGCGCGTACGTCGCGGGGCAGGTCTCGGTGAAGAAGAAGTACGGGCTGTGGGTCACGCAGGCGGAACTGGACGCCATGAAGGACGTGCTGGCCGGCTGCCC
>Ga0164307_10000563_pt1 | contig 16257 bp, 16 predicted proteins | sample Whisoiple_243_MG_FD_110214 | JGI IMG/M metagenome (GOLD analysis project Ga0164307, IMG submission 110214) | Soil microbial communities amended with fresh organic matter from upstate New York, USA - Whitman soil sample_243_MG | ecosystem: Environmental > Terrestrial > Soil > Unclassified >...
ACACCATGTTCCATCAGGCAGCGCGCCAGACCTATGATGCGGCGCTCTGCATGTACCATGACCAGGCGCTGATCCCGATCAAGACGCTTGCGTTTGACCACGCTGTCAATGTGACGCTGGGGCTGCCGTTCATTCGCACCTCGCCGGACCACGGCACCGCATTCGATATCGCTGGAACCGGCCACGCCAATCCGTCGAGCCTGATCGCGGCATTGCGGCTTGCCGCCCGCATGGCGGCGCAGCCGGAATGAGCGCGATCGATGACCTGCCACCGCTGCGCGAGGTCATTCGTCAGCACGCGCTGTCGGCCCGCAAATCGCTCGGGCAGAATTTTCTGCTCGACCTCAACCTCACTGCCCGGATCGCGCGCGCAGCAGGACCACTGGAAGACGCAACGGTGATCGAGATTGGCGCCGGCCCCGGCGGGCTGACTCGCGCCTTACTCGCGCTCGGCGCGCGACACGTGATCGCGGTGGAGCGCGACGAACGCGCGCTGGGAGCGCTGCAGGAGATTTCGAATTACTATCCCGGACGGCTGGAGATCGTTTGCGCAGATGCGCAGCGCTTTGATCCCAGGCCATTCCTCGGCAGCACCAAAGCCAAGATCGTCGCAAACCTTCCATACAACATCGCGACCGCGCTGCTGATCGACTGGCTGTCGGTCGAGCCGTGGCCGCCCTGGTACGACATGATGGTGCTGATGTTTCAGCGCGAGGTCGCCGAACGCATCGTCGCGCGTGAGAATACCGAAGGCTATGGCCGGCTTGGCGTGCTGGCGAACTGGCGCGCCGAGACCAGGATCCTGTTCGACATTGCTGCTACCGCGTTCGTACCACAGCCGAAGGTTACCTCGTCGGTGGTGCGGCTGGTGCCGCGCGCAGCGCCGGAGCCGTGCGATCGCAAGGCACTGGAACATGTCGCCGCGGCGGCATTCGGCCAGCGGCGCAAAATGCTGCGGCAGAGCCTGAAGTCGCTTGCCGTCGATCCGGTCCGGCTGGCGGCTGCTGCGGGGGTCGATGTGACCCGGCGCGCCGAGACCATTCCGGTATCTGGCTTTGTTGCCATGGCCAGCGAACTGACCAATATGCGTCACGAGAAACCAATGCGGTTTGAGAAGAGTACCCCATGACGCTGATGCGTCGCCAATCCATATCCAGGACGGCGAAGCCGACCTCGGCAACGGCAGAAAGTTCGACAACAGGTTGGCCAGGCGCGGGAATGGATGGCGCTCGCGCGCTCCGGAAAGATCAAGCCGACGCCGATGAATGAGCAGCCGATGGGCGAAGTCAAGAAGTGGATCGAGCAATTGCGCGCCGGAAAAATGGTTGGACGTATCGTGTTGAAAAACTAAGACGGAATGCGACAAAACCGCGAAGTGCAATGAAACCAGAGCTCCGTTCCGATTCAATCGGAAACGAAGGGATCAACGCTCGCCACTGACAGGCTCTTGCTGGTTCGCGAGGAATGTGCGCTGCACTTTGCGCGGCGTCTGGCGACTGTTAATCTGGCCGTCAGATCTGTCGCAACATCGAGTTGCGGCTCAGCTAGGCAAGAAGCACTGGCAATGCGCCGGACGGTCATCGATCGCAAAACATGGATGCGGGACTGATCGTCCTGCTGTCGCTGGCGTGGCCCGATCCGGCAGCAGCGGAGCGACGCGTGGCCCTCGTGATCGGCAACTCCGCCTATCAGAACGTGGCGCGCCTCGACAATCCCCGCAACGACGCCAGGTTGATGGCCGAAACACTCGCCGGACTCGGCTTCACACTGGTCGATGGCAGCGCGCAGCTCGATCTCGACAAGGCGTCGCTGGACAAGGTCGTGCAGAGTTTCGGCCGGCAAATTCAGGGAGCCGACGTCACGCTTTTCTACTACGCCGGTCACGGCGTGCAGGTAAACGGCGCCAACTATCTGGTACCGGTTGACGCCAACGCGACGCGTGAGGCCGATGTCGATTTTCAGATGCTGGAAATCGGCAAGGTCCTGAACCAGATGCAGGGTTCGGGCACCCGCCTCAACATGGTCATTCTCGATGCCTGCCGTAACAATCCGTTCGGCGGACGCGGCCTGCGATCGGCGGATGGCGGACTGGCGCAGATGCGGGCACCGGACGGCACGCTGATCTCCTATGCGACCCAGCCTGGCAGCGTCGCGCAGGACGGTACAGACGGACACAGCCCCTTCACCGAAGCGTTGGCAAAGACCATTAGCGAGCCCGGGCTCGACATCTTCCAGACCTTCAACGAAGTCGGCCTGATCGTGAAGCGCGCAACCGGCGGATCGCAACAGCCCTGGGTGTCGTCGTCCCCGATCGACGGCAAGTTCTATTTCGTGGCACCTGCGGCGTTACCCGGACCGCAGGCGGCCATAACACCACCGCCGCGGCTCGCTGAAACGTTGCGGCCGGACCCGGACCGGGTCCCGATCAAGGATACCGTGTTGCTGCGCGAACTGAGTGACCGGCTGTATGAACACAATTTCGATCCCGAACCGCTCGACAGCAAGAACGGCATGAAGCTCGCCATCACCGAGTTTCAGACCAAGAGCAACATGACGCCGACCGGAGAGGCCACCGAAGGCCTGCTGATGCGGCTGCGAAAAATGAACGACCTCAAACCGTGGGGATCGATCGTCTACGGCCCGGAGAGCGACAAATATGGAATATCCTGGGATTACGCGACGCGCCGGGAGGCCGTTGCGGCGGCACGGGCCAATTGCGATTCAGCGCGGTGCTCGAAGGCGCTCAGTTTCTACGGCACGAAATGCGGGGCCTTTGCGATTTCCGCAAAATCATGGTCGCTGATCCAGCGAGATACGATCCTAAGAGCCAAGGATGCGGCCCTTGGCGAATGCGCCACGGCTGGCAAAGCTTGCCGGATTATTGCGGCGGTATGTGCTGACGGCGCCGGCCGCTGAAATTGCGCCCGTTCAATTGGAATTTGACATTATACCATTTTTCGTTCGGATCGCGCCATCCTTGTTGTCGGACTGAGGGCTATTGAGACCAGTTCGGTCACTGCTGTCGCACAGGGATAGCGACTTCCTTCTCTAATATTCGCCAGATTGGCGCCCGCGAAGCGAGCCCGAATTAAGCCTCATGCTGTCCGGAATTGCGGCTCATTAAGACCCTAGTCTTTGCGGAGATTTGGCTAGCGACGCGTACCGTATCATCGCCGGAGTAGTATTATGCGTAACCCGCCCGCAAAATTTGTATCGATTGTCATCGCCGGACTTTTCGCCGGCGTCGCTTTGACCGCATCCCTCACAGCAACACCAGCACCGGCAGCCGACGAATGTCTTTCCGCGCCGAAAGATCAGACCCCCGAGGGTAGTCATTGGCGCTACCGCATTGAACATCCCTCCAACCGCCATTGCTGGTATCTCCGCGATGATGAACCGCGTGCGCAAACCTCACGACCAAAATCGGCCGCTTCCGCCAGCCCGGTTGCACCGAAGGCAGAAACGGCAATGCCAGGCACGGTCGCCAACGCGCGCGCCGAACTTCCCGCGGCGCGAGCGTTCCTTGATGAGAAGGCCGCCGGAGGGGCACAATTGCCGGCAGCAGCCGACGCCGCCAATGCGGCAGATACCGACAATACCCAGCGCAGCAATCCTTCCACCGCCAATATGCTGAGTTCGGTCGTTGCGTCGCGCTGGCCCGAACAACTGAATGCAAATTCGCCGCCGCCGACGGCGCCTGTCAGTGCGCCCGCGGTCCCCCAGGCGGACGAAAAGCCGGAGACGCAACCTGTTTCCGTTCCGCTCGCCGCTGCGGACGCGACCATGACAAATCAGTCCAACTCGACGCAGATGCTGCTAATCGTCATTGTCGGCGCGCTGTCGTTTGCGGGCCTGGTGGCGAGTGCGATTGTCAGATTTGGTAGCAAACGCCAGCACGGCCGCAAGCAAGTCCGAAAGGGCCATCGCTGGACCTGGGATCGGCAGCGCGGCGATCGCAGGCGACCGTCGCCCTTCCCGCTCGAGGCCGTGCGCCGGCCGAACATCGGCTTACCCCGCGAATTACAGGTCGCCCAGGATGCGGATGAAGGGGACAGGATTACGCAGATGATGGCGCGACTCGCAAGAAGCGTCCAGCACAGCTGAACGGCTCGGACTAATTTTCGAGCTGCTGCTGCAGCATGCGCACGAATGTCGTGAGGCCGGTACGGCGTTCGCGCTTGAGCCGCTCGGCTTTCAGGATCGATTGCACCTCGGCAAAGGCATCGTCGATATCGTGATTGATCACGATATAGTCGTACTCCGCCCAATGGCTCATTTCATGACTGGCGCGGTCCATCCGTCCCCGGATCACCTCGTCGGAATCCTGGGCCCTGGAATGCAGGCGCTTTTCCAAATCCGTGGCCGAAGGCGGGAGGATGAACACCGACACGACGTCGTCCCGGGCTTTTTCCCGTAGTTGCTGGGTGCCCTGCCAGTCGATATCGAACAGCACGTCCTGCCCCGCCGACAATGCCGCTTCCACCGGCGCCCGCGGCGTGCCGTAGCGATTGTCGAAGACGGTCGCCGATTCCAGCAATTCGTTTCGCTTCGACATCTCGTCGAACCTGGCCTTGTCGATGAAATGATAGTCGCGGCCGTCGACTTCACCCGGCCGCATCGGCCGCGTGGTAGCCGATACCGACATCTTCAGGCCCGGCATTCTGTCGATCAGCAGCCGCGATAGCGTGGTCTTTCCCGCGCCCGACGGGGACGACAGCACAAACATCAGTCCGCGACGCTCAACGCCGTCCAGCCCGTGGCCTCCGGAAGTCATGATTCACTCCAGATTCTGGACCTGTTCGCGGAATTGCTCGACCACGTTCTTCATCTCGAGGCCGGTATTGGTCAGTTCGAGATCGTTGGATTTGGAACAGCAGGTGTTGACCTCTCGGTTGAATTCCTGCGCCAGGAAATCGAGCCGCCGTCCGACCGGGCCGCCTTTGCCGATCATCTCGCGGACCTGCAAGATGTGCGAGGCGATGCGATCGAGTTCTTCGCGAATGTCGGCCTTGGTGGCGATCAACAACGCTTCCTGGTTGAGGCGGTCGGAATCGAAACGATCGGATGCCTCCAGCAACGCCGCCACCTGTTCGGCGAGACGCGCCTTGATCGCCTCCGGTTTGCGGCCAGGAGCAGCTTCCGCCTTCCTGGCCAGCCGCTCGATCTCGTCCATGCGCTGGATCAGGATTTGCCCGAGCGTCTCGCCCTCACGCTGGCGCATCCGCACCAGTTCGGTAAGCGCCTGTTCGAAAGCTATGGCCGCGGCCGCCTTCGCCGCCGTGTCTTCGGCCTCGTCGCTTTCGGGCTCGACCAGTTCGATCACACCCTTGATCCCCAACAGGCCATCGATACTGGGCGCCACTGCATCAACTCGGCCGGCAAGCTCACCGGCCATCCTGACGATCGAAGCCAGAACATCCTCATTGATGCGAACGATCGAGGCGGCGTTGGCGCGCTTGACGTTCAGATTGGCATATATCGTGCCGCGCGACAGCAACTCGCTGGCGCGTTTCTTGGCCGAAGCTTCGAGGTCGTCCCAGCCCGGCGGCAGCCGCAGGCGTAGGTCGAAGCCCTTGGCGTTGACCGATTTCAATTCCCATTCGAACGCGTAGGGTCCGCTGGCGCCGTGGCTTCGCGCAAAACCGGTCATGCTCGAAAGCGCCATCGCGTCAAATTCTCCTGAGGATACGGCCATCAGATTCGCGGGAGCGGAGGCTTGCGACTTTAAATCGTTTTCGGCCAAAACGGAATTCGTTCCGGCGCTCCGTCGGACGATCCCGTTATTGCTGAACGACGGGCGATGCGGTCGATTGCGCGGCGCCCTGTCGAGGCGGCGCGGCGTGGGCGGGTTTTTTCGGCGCAGCCGGCTTCGCTGGCGGCGGCACCGCCGCGGGAGCGGTCTCGCCCGTGACGCCGGTGGCGCCTGTCGCGATCGGTGCCGGATCATCGGCGGGCTCCACGGTGTCGTTCTGGATCTGCTTTTCCATCGCCCGTAATTTTGCGACGTTCTTCTGATGCTGATCGTAGGTTTCGGTGAAGGTGTGGCCGCCGCTACCGTCAGCAACGAAGAACAGATCGCGGGTCCGGGCCGGATTGGCGGCGGCCTCCAGCGAGGCACGGCCGGGATTGGCGATCGGGCCGGGCGGAAGGCCGTCGACGACATAGGTATTGTAAGGCGACGGCTGCATGATTTCGCTGCGTTTGATCGGCCGCCCCAGCGTCCCCTTGCCCCCGACCAGCCCGTAGATGATGGTCGGATCGGATTGCAGCTTCATCTTCTGGCGCAGCCGGTTGACATAGACGGCAGCGACCCGGCTGCGCTCGTCCGCCTTGCCGGTTTCCTTCTCCACGATCGAGGCCAGCGTCACCAGTTGCTCCGGCGTCTTGACCGGAATATCGGGACTGCGGTGTTCCCAGATTTCCGCCACCACGCGTTTTTGCGCCTGTTGCATTCGCCCGATCACCTGATCGCGGGTGGTGCCGCGCGGGAATTTGTAGGTTTCCGGTAGCAGCGTGCCCTCGCGCGGTATTTCGTGGACGGTGCCCGCAAAGATATCGTTGTCGCTCAACCGCGCCACGATCTGCTCGGAGGTGAGGCCCTCGGGAATCGTGACGGCGTGCTGCACCACCTTGCCCTCGACCATGGTTCCGATCACGTCGCGCAGGCTGGCGTTCTTCTGGAACTGATATTCGCCGGGCTTGAGGCCGGAGCGCGCCTTCAGCGCAAACACGCCGCCGATGAACGCCCAGCGATTATTGTCGATCACACCCTCTCTCTGCAGGATCTCGGCGATGTCGGTCATGCCCGCACGCGGCGGAATATTGACGACCTTATCCTCCTGCAACGGGCCTGCAGCCTCAAGCTTGCGCTTGCCATAGTAATAGGCGCCGCCTGCGCCGAGCATCGCGATCAACAGGATGGTAATGATGGCATTGCCCACGACAACGAACGGGTTGCGGGCGCGCTCGGACCTTTTGGGCGGCGGTGGGACCCGTTCGGGCTCCAGCGCGGCGCGCGGGGACCGTGGCGAAATGGGCGGCCTTTCACTCATCGATGCAACCTGAGTCCTGTCGGTTCAATGGCGGCCTCGCGAGTCGTGGCATTGGCCGGTAGTCTTCGCCCAAGGTTAGGATTTATCACCGAATACGGCGAAACGGTGGACTCACTTTCGATATGACGCCTTTAGCCGGCTACGCGCTGCATGAGCACGGAAGCATTGGTGCCTCCGAAACCGAACGAATTGGACAACACGACATTAATCTCACGCTTGCGCGGCGTTCGGGGCACCAGATCTACTGCCGTTGCGACCGACGGGTTATCGAGATTGATAGTCGGCGGCGCCACATTATCGCGAATCGCAAGAATGCTGAAGATCGCCTCGATCGCGCCGGCGGCGCCGAGCAAATGCCCGGTCGACGATTTGGTCGACGACATCGATATCTTGGAGGCGGCGTTGCCGAGCAGCCGTTCCACCGCGCCGAGTTCGATTTCGTCGCCAACCTGCGTCGAAGTTCCATGCGCGTTGATATAGTCGATGTCGGAAGCCGCGATTCCGGCGCGCTTGATCGCCGCACTCATACTGCGGAACGCGCCATCGCCGTCCGGAGTCGGTGATGTGATGTGATAGGCATCGCCCGACAGCCCGTAGCCGATCACCTCGGCATAAATCCTCGCGCCACGCCGTTTGGCGTGTTCATATTCCTCGAGCACCACGACGCCGGCGCCCTCTCCCATCACGAATCCGTCGCGATCCCTGTCGTAGGGCCGCGATGCCTTTTCCGGAGTGTCGTTGAACGCGGAGGACAGCGCGCGCGCCGCACAGAAGCCCGCCATCGCCAGCCGGCAGATCGGCGATTCGGTGCCCCCCGCCACCATCACATCGGCATCGCCGAGCGCGATCAGTCGACTCGCGTCGCCGATTGCATGCGCGCCGGTCGAACAGGCGGTGACGACGGCGTGATTAGGGCCCTTGAGACCGTGCTCGATCGAGACATAACCCGACGCCAGATTGATCAGGCGGCCCGGAATGAAAAATGGCGACACCTTGCGGGGGCCGCGCTCCTTGAGCAGCAGCGCGGTATCGGCGATCCCGGACAGGCCGCCGATGCCGGAGCCGATCATGGTGCCGGTGGCGCAACGTTCCTCTTCGGTGGACGGATGCCAGTTGGCGTCGTCGAGCGCCTGACGCGCCGCGCACATCGCGAAGACGATGAAGTCGTCGACCTTGCGCTGGTCCTTCGGCTCCATCCACTGGTCGGGATTGAACGTGCCGTCGCTGCCGTCGCCGCGCGGAATAACACAGGCAATGCGGCTGGTCAGGTCCGACACGTCGAACGTATCGATCTGTCGTGCGCCGCTCTCGCTGTTGAGGATTCGCTTCCAGGTCGGCTCGATACCGCAGCCGAGTGGCGACACTATGCCGAGGCCCGTGATGACAACCCGCCTCATATTCATCACTCCAGCCCCGGATTCGCGGTCCACAACAAGAAGCCGGTGGACCGCATAGTCACGGCCCGTCCGGCTTCATCAACACCGCGCGGGGGCGTCAGCTCTTCGCGTTCTTTTCGAGAAATTTGGTGGCATCGCCGACCGTCAGAATCGTTTCCGCCGCATCGTCGGGAATTTCGCAGCCGAATTCTTCTTCGAACGCCATCACCAGCTCGACGGTATCGAGACTGTCGGCGCCGAGGTCGTCAATGAAGCTCGCGTTGTCGACCACTTTCTCGGGTTCGACACCAAGGTGTTCGACCACGATCTTTTTAACCCGCTCGCCAATCTCACTCATCGTTCACCCTCGTGCTTTTTCCATTGGACCCGACCCTGAGACGATACGAGCCATCATGATCGTTAGCTTTCTTCGCAGTCGCACATCGACCTGATTTGGCTCCGTCGCACCCAACACAGGCCGGCGCACGACGGCAGGCTTCGCCCCGCCAATATACAGGGTTTCAAAATCCTGCAATGGCCTTCTTCGCCCGTCCGGTGGTTCGGTTATCATAATTCCCCAGACTTGACTACAAGCCTTGATCGGGCTTCGGAATCCGGCTTTTGGCCGGCGTCACAACGACCGGTCGACCGGCTCAGATCATGGCCATCCCACCGTTGACGTGGATGGTCTGTCCGGTGACATAACCGGCTTCATTCGAACTGAGATAGACCGCAGCAGCCGCGATATCTTCGGGCGTCCCGAGCCGGGCGGCAGGAACTTTCGACAGCACGGCCTCGCGTTGCTTCTCGTTGAGTACGTCCGTCATCGGCGTTGTGATAAAGCCGGGCGCGATGCAGTTGGCGGTGACGTTGCGCTTGGCATATTCGGCGCCCAGCGTCTTGATCATGCCGATTAATCCAGCCTTCGAGGCGGTGTAGTTGCCTTGGCCCGGATTGCCGGTAACGCCGACCACGGAGGTGATGGCGATGATGCGGCCGAAGCGCTTGCGCATCATCAACTTGGTCGCGGCCCGGGCTAGCCGGAAGGTCGCGGTCAGGTTGACCCGGATCACCTCATCCCAGTCCTCGTCGCGCAGTTGCACGAACAGATTGTCCTTGGTGATACCCGCGTTGGCGACCAGGATATCAAGCTGTCCCATGGCCGTTTCGGCCGACGGTACCAGCGCCTCGACCTCGGCGCTATCAGACAAATTGCAGGGCAGCACGTGGACGCGCTCGCCGAGCTTGCCGGCCAGCGCATCCAGTACCTCGCGCCTGGTGCCCGAAATGGCAACCGTAGCGCCTTGTGCGTGCAGCGCCTGCGCGATCGCGCTGCCAATGCCGCCGGTCGCGCCGGTCACAAGCGCCGTCCTGCCCGTCAGATCGAACATTCCCAATCTCCTTCCGGCCGCCTAGGCCGAATGCGCCGCCGCCAACGCGTCTTTTGCCGCGGCTATATCGCCGGGACCACCGACGGAAATGCCGACCGCACCCTCAGCAATACGCTTGACCAATCCGCTCAGCACCTTGCCGGAGCCAATCTCGAAAAACCGCGTCACGCCCTTGCTAGCCATGAACGCCACCGACTCACGCCAGCGCACGGTTCCGGTGACCTGCTCGACAAGCCTGCGGCGGATCTCGTCGGGTTCGCCGATCGGCGCGGCCAGCACGTTGGCGATCAAAGGCGAAGCGGGCGGCCGGATGATGACATCAGCAAGCGCCGTAGCCATGGCGTCGGCCGCAGGCTGCATCAGCCGGCAATGGAACGGCGCAGACACCGGCAGCAGCATCGCGCGCTTGGCGCCCTTGGTCTTGGCTATTTCGAGCGCACGCTCGACCGCAGCCTTGTCACCGGACACCACGACCTGGCCACCGCCATTGTCGTTGGCGGCCTGGCAGACCTGGCCTTGCGCGGCTTCATCTGCGACCGCCACGGCCGACTCGTAGTCGAGGCCGAGCAACGCGGCCATGGCACCGACGCCGACCGGCACCGCCTTCTGCATGGCAAGTCCCCGGATACGCAGCAGCCGTGCGGTATCGCCGATCGTGAGGCTGCCGGCGGCGGCCAGTGCGGAATATTCGCCGAGCGAGTGCCCGGCCACGAAGGCGGCATCTCGTCCCACCGAGAAACCCGCTTCGGTTTCCAGCACGCGCAAGGCAGCGAGCGAGACGGCCATCAGGGCCGGCTGGGCATTTTCGGTGAGCTGCAGGGTCTCCGCCGGACCATCCCAGATAATGCTGGTCAGTTTCTCGCCCAACGCCGAATCGACCTCGTCGAATACGCCCCGGGCGGCCGGAAACGCATCGGCGAGCGCCTCGCCCATGCCGACCGCCTGCGACCCTTGCCCCGGAAAGGTAAATGCTGCGGTCATCGCTGCCCCTGAACGTCGACATTCTCTGAGATTGCGCCGTAAGTCACCGCTGGGGGCGCTGATGTCAAGCCGCCGCCGGTCCCGTCCAGCCACCAGAAGGGCGGATTTAAGACCGCTTTCCCTTGCCATCCCGGTCAAAATCCGTATAAAGCGCGCTATCCGTGGATCCCGGCCGGGAGCTGAACGGACGGTCTCAGCAATCTCACCTTTTTGGCGATGTTGATGTGGCAGGGCCAGTCGGTCCGTCGTCCCGTGCTTCCGCCTTCTGAGCATATCGAGTCCTTTCCGAAGGGTTCGAAGGGCTTGCCGCCAGGAACCGCGCCAACACTGGAAAGGACACCCGTGCCTCTTTATGAGCATGTTTTTCTCGCGCGTCAGGACGCGAGCACCCAGCAGGTCGAGGAATTGACCACCCAGATGACCGGCATCGTCGAGCAGCTCGGCGGTAAGGTGGTCAAGACGGAAAACTGGGGCATACGTTCCCTCACCTACCGCATGAACAAGAATCGCAAGGCGCATTTCGTGCTGCTGAACATCGACGGCCCGTCGGCCGCGATCTCCGAGATCGAGCGGCAGGAGCGGATCAGCGAAGACGTGATGCGCTACCTCAGCGTTCGTGTCGACGAACACGAGGAAGGTCCCTCGGCGATGATGCGCAAGGCCGATCGCGACCGTGATCGCGACGACCGCGGCGGCGGTGGCTTCCGCGGTGATCGCGAAGGCGGTTTCCGTGGCGATCGCGAGGGTGGCGGTTATCGCGGCGACCGTGGTCCGCGTCGCGGCCGTGATGAAGCCGCCGATGCAGCGGCTGAGGAGTAGGAATCATGGCTGAAGCTGGTGCACGCCGTCCGTTTTTCCGCCGCCGCAAGACCTGCCCGTTCACGGGTCCGAACGCGCCGAAGATCGACTACAAGGATTCCAAGCTCTTGATGCGTTACGTCTCCGAGCGCGGCAAGATCGTGCCGAGCCGCATCACGGCCGTCTCCGCCAAGAAGCAGCGCGAACTCGCGCGCGCCATCAAGCGCTCGCGTTTTCTCGGGTTGTTGCCTTACGTCATTCGATAACGACGACCTCGTTCCGCCGGCTCTTTGTGCGGAACGATTTTCTTCATAAGGCTTCCGGGTCGCCCGGTCGCCGATGGTTGGGGTTTTAGTGGACCTCTAACCGCTCGAAAGGAGCGGGACAGCTGATGATCGCGATCATTCCCATTGCTTTTGTGGCCGGCGCAGCGTCGGCGCTGATGTTCGCCTCGATGATCTCGGGCGCGTTGATTTCAGTGCTCTTGCTTTATCTCGCACCGCTGCCGCTGATGGTGGCGGCGCTCGGATGGGGCCCGCTTTGCGCCGCGATCGGCGGCATCATTGCCGCGACCGGCCTCGGCATCATCTTCGGCCCCTCCTATTGCACGGCTTTTGCGGTCGGGATCGCCCTGCCCGCCTGGTGGCTCGGATATCTTTCGCTGCTCGGACGACCGGCCGCGGCGAATATCCCACCGGCCGCCGCTTCGGCTGTGCTGGAGTGGTACCCGGCTGGCCGGATCCTGCTCTGGATCGGGCTTTTTGCTGTCATCACCACAACCGGAGCGTTGCTCACACTGGGGCCAGACGCTCCAACCATAACTGAAACAATGCGCGCCTCGGTAACGACCTTGCTGCAGGCAGCCGGCGCCGTTCCTACCGAACGCGGGATCGAAGCCTTGATCACCATCGCTCCCGTCGCCGCCGCAATCGTTACGATGATGACGCTAACGCTCAATCTCTGGCTCGCCGCGAAAATCACGGCGACCTCGGGACGGTTGCACCGTCCCTGGCCCGACCTGAAAAACACGGCGTTGCCACCGACGACGTTGGCCGCGCTGTGCGTTGCCATCGCATTCTGCTTCAGCGGCGGCTTGCCGGCGATACTGGCGCGGATCATGGCTGCCGCCTTGATGGTCGCATATGCATTTACCGGCTTTGCGGTGCTGCATACGCTGACATTGGCGCTGAAGCACCGGATCCTTTGGCTGAGCTGCGCCTACGCTGTGGTGCTGATGTTCAGTTGGCCCTTGCTTGTCCTGACGATCCTCGGCCTTGTCGACGCCATCTTCGGGATTCGCCAGCGCTACCAGCAGGGAAGGCCACCGCCCCTCCCAGCGTCCTGAATTCCGCATGTCAATCCGAACCCGATCCCAAACCACATTGCATCACTGCCAAGGAGATACGAACATGGAAGTCATTTTGCTGGAACGCGTCGCCAAGCTCGGACAGATGGGCGAAGTCGTCCGCGTCAAGGACGGGTTTGCGCGCAATTTCCTGTTAAAGCGCGGCAAGGCACTGCGCGCTACGTCGGACAACCGCGCCAGGTTCGAAGGCATGAAGGCCGATTTGGAAGCCCGCAACCTGAAGGCCAAGGGCGAAGCGACCAAGGTCGCGGAAAAGATCGATGGCCGCAACGTCGTGGTGCTGCGTCAGGCCTCCGAGACCGGTCAGCTGTTCGGATCGGTCAGCGTGCGCGACATCATCGCGTCGTTCGAGACCGATGGCGTCTCCATCGCCCGCAGTCAGGTCATGCTGGACGCTCCGATCAAGACCATTGGCAAGCACTCGATCGCCATCGCGGTGCATCCGGAGGTCGAGGTTGCTGTGACCGTGACGGTCGCGCGCAGCGCCGATGAAGCCGAGCGCATCAACCGCGGTGAGGATATCTCAACCCGCCAGGAGAATCAGGATGCGGCCGCCGAAGCGCTCGCCGCCGCCGGCGAATTCTTCGACCCGGAAGCACAGCACGACGAGGAACCGCAGGCGGAGCCGGCCACAGAAAAATAAGGCTTCCGGCATTGCCCGATCAGATCCGACGGATCAGATCGGGCCCTGGAGTTTACGTTCCGACCATGCCAGCGCGGGATGGAAAAATCCGCCTTGCAAACCCTATTGTGAAACCGGCGGCGCCGGGGAGCCCGCAGGTGGCGCCGATCGCGGCGGTGCGGGCGGAGTGCTTGCAGGAGGGGGCGCAGCTTCCCCAGCCTTTGATTGGGCAGCGGGTGGCGCTGGCGGCACAGCCACGGTGGCAGGCGCCGACCAACCGGCCGCCGATTGCGGCGTCGTTGCAGGAGCCGCTGCGGACGGCGACGCAGCAATCGGGGACGCAGGCGCGACAGGCGAATCGGCCGGCAGCAGCGGAGCCTGTCCGGCCGGCTCTTTGGGCGCGTTTTCCTGGGAGGATTCGGTCTTCGCGGTCGCAGATTGGCCTTCCGCCGGCGGCTCTAGGCTCTCGGGTTTGGCAGCTTCTTCCTTCGCTGCCTCGCCCGCGGGCTTGTCTTCGGCGGGCGCCGCCGTCGCGGGTTCGTCCTTGCTGGTATCGGTCTTGACGTCGGTCTTGGCCGTGTCGGCCTTGCCGGCATCCTTACCCTTTTCAGTCTCGTCCTGTGGCTCCTCAAGACCGTGTCCGCCGCGTTTCCCTAACCGCCGCTTGAGCTTGCGGCCATCCGGGCCGCGCTCGCTGACTTCACGCCCCGCGGGCTCGGCGGGTTTTGTAGCCTCTTCCGCCGGCCGCGCCAGCCGCTTGCCGTTGCGGCCCCTGCGTTCCGGTTCGCCTCGCGTGTTGACCTCGTCGGAGCCGGGCTCCGCAGCCTGACGTGGCCCCGCCTCGGGCCTCTCAGGCTCCGGCGAAGCGGTATGCAGCCGATGGCCCTGACGGTCGACCTGTTCAATCGGGCCGCTGGGCTTGCCTTCGGTCCTGCCTCCCGATTTGGCGTCCTTGTCCGGCTTGGTCTGGCTGCCATAGCGGGTGTCGGCTGCGCCGTTGGAAGTCAGGTAGGAGCTAAGCAGCCCGGCCATCTCGGGGCTGGTCGTGTAATGCTGGCGCAGGAAGCTTGGCAGCGACCCGGCCGGCACCGTTCTCAGCAGCCCGCGCGGACTTTTGTGGCATGCAGTGCAGGTGCCTGCGAAGATCTGGGAGGGACTTTTGCCGGCCTCGAGATTGGTCACCTGCGCATGCGCCGGGGCCGCCGTCAAATCGCCGATCAGAAGTGTCACCGTCGCTAAAATGAGCGCTCGGCTCAACATTCACTGTTCTCCACGGGGGGAATCGTTTTCGACATCCTCAGTACGGCACTGAACGCGGCGGTCACCTTGTAGCCGATTGTGCCGTGAATGGAAGCAGGCAGATGACGCAACTGCGTAAACCTCACATTTCGGAATATCCGCTTTGTGTACAACGCACTAACACCTACCAAAGTGCAATATTATGATCTTCTTGAGGCGTTATGATCGTCTTGACGCGCTGCGTAGGAACTATCCGGTTCCACATGCGTCGAGGGACAACGGGCAGGTTAGCTTCTACGGGATCGCTTCTTGCGGTGATTTCGATGGACCGTTTGTTGCGGCATTTTCTGACGGAGTTCATTCGTCGCGGGACAGTGAAATTCACGACCGCGAAGGGGAGCCGGTTCACTTGCGGTGATGGCACGGGAGAGCCGGCCGCCGTCAGGTTCCTCACTACTGAAGCCGAACAGCGAATTCTGCTCGACCCCGAACTCGCGCTGGGCGAGGTCTTCATGGAAGGCTCGCTCGTGGTTGAGCAGGGTTCGATCGCGGACTTGCTGGCGATTCTCATGGATCAGCCCGACGTCGTGCCGCGCTGGGCCAAGTTGCAATGGTGGTTGCGGTATCTGGTCCGGCATGCCCAACAGTTCAATCCGCGCGGACGTTCGCGGAATAATGTCGCCCGCCATTACGATCTCGACGGCCGTCTCTATTCGCTCTTCCTCGATCCCGACAAACAATATAGCTGCGCTTATTTCGAGACCCCCGATTCAAGTCTCGAGGAGGCCCAACTCGCCAAGAAGCGTCATCTCGCCGCCAAGCTTTTGATCGATCCTGGCGACCGTGTGCTCGACATCGGCTCCGGCTGGGGAGGGCTCGGCCTGTATCTGGCCGAAATGACCGGCGCCGACGTCACCGGCGTGACGCTTTCGACGGAACAATTGCAGGTGTCGAACGCCCGTGCCGCCGAGAAAAATCTGACGCAGTCGGCAAGGTTCCTGCTCAAGGATTATCGCGACATTCCCGGGCCATTCGACCGCATCATATCGGTCGGCATGTTCGAACATGTCGGGGTCGATTTCTACGAGACCTATTTCCGGCGCTGCGCCGAACTGCTCGCCGATGATGGCGTGATGGTGCTGCATTCGATCGGACGTTCCGATCCGCCCGACGTCACCAATCCCTGGATTGCAAAATATATCTTTCCCGGCGGCTACATCCCGGCCCTATCCGAGGTACTCCCGGTGATCGAGAAGGTCGGGCTCCTGGTGTGCGACATCGAAATCCTGCGGCTGCACTACGCCGAAACCCTGAAAGCCTGGCGAGAGCGGTTCATGGCGCGGTGGGATGAAGCGGTGCGTCTTTACGACGAGCGCTTCGCGCGGATGTGGCAGTTTTATCTGGCGGTCTCGGAAATGTCGTTCCGCAAACA
>Ga0164307_10000565_pt1 | contig 16248 bp, 12 predicted proteins | sample Whisoiple_243_MG_FD_110214 | JGI IMG/M metagenome (GOLD analysis project Ga0164307, IMG submission 110214) | Soil microbial communities amended with fresh organic matter from upstate New York, USA - Whitman soil sample_243_MG | ecosystem: Environmental > Terrestrial > Soil > Unclassified >...
CATCGTTTCCTTCACCATCGTGGTCGTCACCGGCTTGCTGGCGGTCGCCAAAGTCCGCCTGCCGCGCTGGTATTGGGGTGGCCTCGCGCTCGGCACGCTGCTCGGGGTCGGGTTCATCCACTGGCTGATCTTCCAGAGCCTGTACCGCATCGGCGCGCTGTGCCCGTACTGCATGGTGGTCTGGGCGGTCACCGTCCCGCTCCTCGTCGTGGTGGCGTCCATCGCGCTGGCGCCACAATTGGAAAGCGGGGTGGCGCGGGTCGTTCATCAGTGGCGCTGGTCGCTGGTCACGCTGTGGTTCACCGCGCTGATTCTGATGATCCTGGTGCGGTTCTGGAACTACTGGTCGACGCTGATCTAACCGCCGCCCAGTGAGTCGGCGTTAGGGTTCTCGAGTGATCTCCAAAATCCTGGTGGCCAACCGCGGAGAGATTGCGATCCGCGCGTTTCGCGCCGCCTATGAGATGGGGATCACCACCGTCGCGGTGTATCCCTATGAGGATCGCAACTCCCAGCACCGGTTGAAGGCCGACGAGTCGTACCAGATCGGGGAGACCGGCCACCCGGTTCGCGCATACCTGTCCGTCGCCGAGATCATCCGGGTCGCGCAACAGGCCGGCTGCGACGCGGTCTACCCGGGATACGGGTTCCTCTCGGAGAATCCCGATCTGGCTGCGGCCTGCGCGCAGGCGGGCATCACCTTTGTCGGGCCCGGTGCCGATGTGCTGGAGCTGACCGGCAACAAGGCACGCGCCATTGCTGCGGCGAGGTCTGCGGGGCTGCCGGTGCTGACGTCATCGGCGCCGTCGGCGTCGGTCGACGAACTGGTCAGCGCTGCCGCCGGGATGGAGTTCCCGCTGTTTGCGAAGGCGGTGTCGGGAGGTGGCGGCCGCGGCATGCGCCGGGTGACCGAAGCCGCCGCGCTGCCTGAGGCGATCGAGGCGGCCAGCCGGGAGGCCGAGTCGGCATTCGGCGATCCGAATGTTTATCTCGAGCAGGCGGTGCTCAACCCGCGACACATCGAAGTTCAGATCCTCGCCGACCGGCACGGCAATGTGATGCACCTGTTCGAACGCGACTGCAGTCTGCAGCGTCGTCACCAGAAGGTCATCGAGCTGGCGCCCGCGCCGAACCTGCCCGAGGAGCTTCGGGACAAGATGTGCGCCGACGCCGTCGCGTTCGCCCGCCAGATCAACTACTCGTACGCGGGCACCGTTGAGTTCCTTCTCGACGAGCGCGGACACCACGTGTTCATCGAGATGAACCCGCGGATACAGGTGGAACACACCGTCACCGAGGAAATCACCGACGTCGACCTGGTCGCCAGCCAGATGCGTATCGCGGACGGCGAGACGCTCGAGGAGCTCGGGCTGTCCCAGGAGACGTTGACCGTCCACGGCGCAGCGATGCAGTGCCGGATCACCACCGAGGACCCGGCCAACGGCTTCCGTCCCGACACCGGCCGCATCACCGGCTACCGCTCTCCGGGCGGCGCGGGCATCCGGCTCGACGGCGGCACCAACCTGGGTGCGGAGATCAGCGCGCACTTCGACTCGATGCTGGTCAAACTCACCTGTCGCGGCCGCGATTTCTCCACGGCGATCTCCCGCGCGCGCCGCGCGCTTGCCGAGTTCCGGATCAGGGGCGTGTCGACAAACATTCCGTTCCTGATGGCGGTGGTCAACGACCCCGATTTCCGGGCGGGCCGGGTCACCACGTCCTTCATCGATCAGCGGCCCTACCTGCTGACCGCGCGCACACCCGCCGACCGCGGCACCAAGATCCTGAACTACCTGGCCGAAGTCACGGTGAATCAGCCGCACGGCCCGCGTCCGTCCACGGTGTATCCGCACGACAAGCTGCCGGATATCGATCTGACGACCCCGCCGCCGCCCGGCAGTAAGCAGAAGCTGACCGAGGCGGGTCCGGAGGGGTTCGCGCGGTGGATGCGCGATTCCGCGGCCGTCGGTGTCACCGACACCACGTTCCGCGACGCGCATCAGTCGCTGCTGGCGACGCGGGTGCGCACGAACGGGCTGCTGATGGTGGCGCCCTACATCGCCAGGATGACGCCGCAGCTGCTGTCCATCGAATGCTGGGGCGGCGCGACTTATGATGTGGCGCTTCGGTTCTTGAAGGAAGACCCGTGGGAACGGCTGGCCGCCCTGCGGGAGGCGGTACCGAACATCTGCTTGCAGATGCTGCTGCGCGGACGAAACACCGTCGGCTACACCCCGTACCCGGAGCTGGTCACCACCGCGTTCGTCGAGGAAGCGACGGCCACCGGCATCGACATCTACCGCATCTTCGACGCGCTGAACAACGTCGAGTCGATGCGTCCCGCGATCGACGCCGTACGCGAAACTGGCACGGCGATAGCCGAAGTCGCGATGAGCTACACGGGTGACCTTTCGGACCCCGGCGAGAACCTGTACACACTGGACTACTACCTCAAGCTCGCCGAGCAGATCGTCGACGCCGGCGCGCATGTGCTGGCGATCAAGGACATGGCCGGGCTGCTGCGCCCGCAGGCCGCCGCGGCGTTGGTCGGCGCGCTGCGCAGCCGGTTCGACCTTCCGGTGCATGTGCACACCCATGACACTCCCGGCGGTCAGCTGGCCACCTATCTGTCGGCGTGGCAGGCCGGCGCCAGCGCCGTCGACGGCGCCGCCGCGCCACTGGCAGGTACCACCAGTCAGCCCGCGTTGTCGTCGATAGTGGCCGCCGCCGCGCACACCGAATACGACACCGGCCTTTCGCTCGCCGCGGTGTGCGAACTGGAGCCTTACTGGGAAGCGCTGCGAAAGGTGTACGCGCCGTTCGAATCCGGGCTGCCGGCACCGACGGGACGCGTATATCGCCATGAGATCCCCGGCGGTCAACTGAGCAACCTGCGCCAGCAGGCCATCGCGCTGGGGCTGGGGGACCGGTTCGAGCAGATCGAGGAGAACTACGCCGCTGCCGACCGCATCCTCGGCCGTTTGGTGAAGGTGACGCCGTCCTCGAAGGTGGTCGGCGACCTTGCTCTGTCATTGGTCGGGGCCGGTGTGACCGCCGACGAGTTCGCCGCCGACCCAGCGCGATTCGACATTCCCGACTCGGTCATCGAGTTCCTGCGCGGCGAGTTGGGCGACCCGCCAGGTGGCTGGCCCGAGCCCCTGCGAACCAAGGCGCTGGCGGGACGGCCACCGGCGAAGCCCACCCAGGAGCTCACCGCCGATGACGAGGCGGCGCTCACGGTCGCGGGCCCCAAGCGTCAGGCAGAGTTGAACCGCCTGCTATTCCCCGGTCCCACAAAGGAATTCGACGCGCACCGCGACCAGTACGGCGATACGTCTAGCCTGTCGGCCAACCAGTACTTCTACGGTCTGCGGCCTGGCGACGAGCACCGCGTCAAGCTCGAGCGCGGCGTCGAGCTGCTGATCGGGCTCGAGGCGATCTCCGAACCCGACGAGCGGGGTATGCGCACGGTGATGTGCATCCTCAACGGCCAGCTGCGTCCAGTTCTGGTGCGTGACCGCAGCATCGCCAGCGAGGTCCCCGCCACGGAGAAGGCCGACCGGTCCAACCCCGACCATGTCGCCGCGCCGTTCGCCGGTGTGGTCACCGTTGCGGTCGCCTCCGGCGACAAGGTCGACGCCGGACAGACCATCGCCACCATCGAGGCGATGAAGATGGAAGCGGCCATCACCGCCCCGAAGGCAGGGACCGTCAGCCGCATCGCCGTGTCCGAGACTGCGCAGGTCGAGGGCGGCGACCTACTGGTGGTGGTGAGCTGACCCGCATCGTCGCAGGCGTCCACGGCGGGCGGCGCATCGTGGTGCCCGCGCGCGGCACCCGCCCGACGACCGACCGGGTGCGCGAGTCGCTGTTCAATGTGCTGGTCGCCCGCATGGACCTGCACGGCGCATCGGTGCTCGATCTGTATGCCGGCTCCGGTGCGCTCGGGCTCGAGGCGCTGTCCCGTGGGGCAGCCAGTGCGGCGTTCGTCGAATCCGACCAGCGGGCAGCGGCGGTGATCGACAAGAACATCAAGACCCTCGGGGTCACCGGAGCCACGCTGCGTCGCGGCACGGTCGCGTCGGTGCTCGCGGCGGGCGCCGAGGCACCCCTCGACCTGGTTCTTGCCGACCCGCCCTATGAGGTGAGCGAGGCGGAGGTGAACGAGATGCTGATGGCGCTGAACGGATGCGGCTGGACCGCCGAGGGCAGCGTCGTCGTCGTCGAGCGCGCCGCATCCGGGCCGGAGCTGACTTGGCCGGACGGCTGGCAGCAGTGGCAGGGCCGCCGCTACGGCGACACCCGCCTCGAGATGGCAGTTCTCAACGTCGCCCCAGCGCGGCGCAAGAAAGGACCTGAGCAGCCCTGATACCGTCGTCAGCCATGAGCGGCGCGGTATGCCCGGGATCCTTCGACCCGGTGACCCTCGGCCATATCGACATCTTCGAGCGCGCGGCCGCCCAGTTCGACGAGGTCGTGGTGGCCGTCCTGGTCAACCCGAACAAGAAGGGCATGTTCGACGTCGCCGAGCGCATCGCGATGATCGAGGAGTCGACGGCACATCTGCCGAATCTCCGGGTGGAGTCGGGCCAGGGGCTGGTCGTCGACTTCGTCAAGACCCGCGGGCTGACCGCGATCGTCAAGGGCCTGCGCACCGGCACAGATTTTGAATACGAGTTGCAGATGGCTCAGATGAACAAACACGTCGCCGGGGTGGACACATTCTTCGTGGCCACCACGCCGAAGTACTCGTTCGTGTCGTCGTCGCTGGCCAAAGAGGTGGCGTCGATGGGCGGGGACGTATCTGGGCTGCTGCCCGAACCGGTGAATGTGCGGCTGCAGGGCAAGCTGAAGGGTTAGTGACGCGCGCGTCGGGTAACCACTTCAGTGGCGCGCAGCCCATTGCGCCGACCAAACCAACCGAATTACTCGGGAGATATTGCTGTGGTTGAAACATTTGTTCAGTCGACCGATGACGTCGTCAAGTTCCTCAAAGACCAGCACAACCTGATCAAGGACATGTTCGAAGAGGTGTTCTCGGCGTCGACCGATGACGCGCGTCGCAAGGCCTTCACCGAACTGCGCCAACTCCTCGCGGTGCACGAGACCGCCGAGGAAATGGTCGTTCACCCCAGGGTCCGCCAGCAGGTCGACGGCGGCGACATCATCGTCGACGCACGTCTCCTCGAGGAGCACGACGCCAAGGAACACCTGTCGGCGCTCGAGGCGATGGACATCAGCTCCAAGGAGTTCATCGACGAGTTGACGCTGTTCCGGGGCTCGGTGCTCGACCATGCTGAGCGCGAGGAACTCGAGGAGTTCACCCGTTTGGAGCGCGAGCTGGATGCCGACGACCTCAACCGGATGGCGAAGGCCGTGCTGGCCGCAGAGGCGATTGCGCCGACGCGTCCCCATCCCGGTGTCGAGTCGGCCAAGCTGAACTTCGCCGTCGGCCCATTCGCCTCGATGCTCGACCGCGCTCGCGACGCGATAAAGAGCGCCCTCGGCTAAGCGAATTCATCTGATCCGGCAAAGACCGTCCGCGGAGGTGACTCCGCTGGGCGGTCTTTGTTCTGCCCCATGTGCCATTCACGACGGCATTGACATAATGTGACCCCATATACGGGGCGGGCCTGGTGTGCCGCTGAAAGCCGGCCGGCGACACACCGGCGGCGTTAGCGTAGTCACAGGGGTAACACCAGGCACACTAGTAACAACAACTACGCCTGGAGGGTGTGCCGTGTACCGAGTATTTGAGGCTCTCGACGAGCTTGGCGCGATCGTCGAAGAAGCGCGCGGTGTTCCGATGACGGCAGGCTGTGTGGTGCCACGCGGCGACGTGCTCGAGCTGGTCGACGACATCAAGGACGCCATCCCCGGCGAACTCGACGATGCGCAGGACGTCCTCGATGCGCGTGACCAGCTCCTGAACGAGGCCAGGGAGCACTCGGGATCGATGGTGGCGACGGCCAGCGCGGAGGCCGACTCGATGCTGAACCACTCCCGTGCCGAAGCCGACCGGCTGCTGTCCGACGCCAAGGCGCAGGCAGACCGCATGGTCGCCGAGGCGCGTCAACACAGCGAGCGAATGGTCGGCGAAGCTCGCGAGGAAGCCGCTCGCATCAGCGCGACGGCAAAGCGCGAATACGAAGCCAGCGCGGGTCGGGCGAAGGCTGAGGCGGATCGCCTGATCGAGAGCGGCAACCTGTCCTATGAGAAGGCCGTCCAGGAGGGCATCAAGGAGCAGCAGCGTCTGGTGTCGCAGACCGAGACGGTGCAGTCCGCGAACGCCGAGGCCACCCGGCTCATCGACGCGGCCCATGCCGAGGCGGACCGGCTGCGCGGCGAATGCGACATCTACGTCGATAGCAAGCTCGCGGAGTTCGAGGAGTTCCTGAACGGAACGATCCGATCGGTCGGCCGTGGCCGCCATCAGTTGCGCACCGCCGCCGGTACGCACGACTACGCCACCCGCTGACCACCGCGGCGTGCGGGCTGACCCGCTCTGATACGGGTCGTAGGATCGTCGTATGGCGACGCACAGAAATTCCCGCTCGCCGCTCGTGATCAACATCGCCCGGCTGGGCCGACGGCCGGGTTCGATGATGACCTTCAACGAAACGGTGCCTGCCCCGGCGCGCATCGGTCTGGAGCTGGCGGCCATCCCCGAGGGCGCACCGCTGCAGCTCGACCTGCGCATCGAGTCGGTGTCGGAAGGTGCGCTGGTCACCGGAACGATGTCGGCGCCAACGACGGGGGAGTGCGCGCGCTGCCTCAAGCCCGTTACCGGGAACGTCGAGATCGACCTCACCGAGCTGTTCGCCTACCCCGACAGCGCGACCGAGGCGACCACCGACGCCGACGAGGTCGGACACGTCGTCAACGACTCCGTCGACCTGGAGCAGCCGATCATCGACGCCGTCGGTCTTGCGCTGCCGTTCTCGCCGCTGTGCGGCCCGGACTGCCAGGGACTGTGCCCGGATTGCGGCATACCGATGGCGACGGCCGAACCGGGCCATGGTCACGAGAAGATCGATCCGCGCTGGGCGAAGCTCTCGTCAATGCTGGAGACCGACGACAAGTGACGGGTGATCGGGCCGCTCTGGTCAAGGCGCTCGGTATCGAGTTGCCCGACGAGCTGCTCACCATGGCGCTGACGCACCGCAGCTACTCCTACGAGAACGGCGGCCTGCCGACCAACGAGCGACTGGAATTCCTCGGTGACGCGGTGCTCGGGCTGACCATCACCGAGGAGCTCTACCACCGGCATCCCGATCGCTCAGAGGGCGATCTGGCCAAATTGCGTGCGAGCATCGTCAACACGCAGGCGCTGGCCGACGTCGGCCGTTCGCTGTCCGACGGCGGGCTGGGCGCCCATCTGCTGCTCGGCAAGGGCGAGGAGCACTCGGGCGGCGCCGACAAGTCGAGCATCCTGGCTGACGGTGTCGAATCCCTGCTCGGCGCAATCTATCTCGAGCACGGCCTGTCGGGCTCGCGCGAGGTGATCCTGCGACTGTTCCGTTCGCTGATCGAGACCGCGCCGACGCTCGGTGCGGGTCTCGACTGGAAGAGCAGCCTGCAGGAGCTGACCGCCGCGCGCAGCATGGGCTCACCGTCCTACCTGGTGACCGCGACCGGACCCGATCACGACAAGGAGTTCACCGCGACTGTCGTCGTGATGGACACCGAGTACGGCAGGGGCGTCGGCCGGACCAAGAAAGAGGCCGAGTTGAAGGCCGCGGCCGCGGCGTGGACGGCGCTGTCGGCCAGCAACGTCGATGCCTGAACTTCCCGAGGTCGAGGTCGTACGGCGCGGGCTCGAGGCCCACGTGGCGGGCAAGACCATCACCGCCGTGCGGGTGAACCATCCCCGTGCCGTGCGCCGTCACGAGGCGGGGCCGGCCGATCTGACGGCGCGGCTGCTGAACATGCGCATCACCGGCACCGGCCGCCGCGGCAAGTATCTGTGGCTCACCCTGAGCGATGACTCTGCTCTGGTCGTCCATCTCGGGATGAGCGGGCAGATGCTGCTGGGCCCCGTCCAAAACGAGGGCCACCTGCGCATCGCGACGTTGCTTGACGACGGAACCGCGATGAGCTTCGTCGACCAGCGCACGTTCGGCGGGTGGATGCTGACCGACGTGGTCACGGTCGACGGCACCGACGTTCCAGCGCCCGTCGCGCACATCGCCCGCGATCCGTTGGATCTCAGGTTCGACCGCGATGGCGTCGTTAACGTGTTGCGGCGCAAGCATTCCGAGATCAAGCGGCAGTTGCTCGATCAGACCGTGGTGTCGGGCATCGGGAACATCTACGCCGACGAGGCACTGTGGCGCGTCAAGATCAACGGAGCCCGGCTGGCTTCGTCGCTGAGCCGCAAGCAGCTCGGCGAGCTGCTGGATGCGGCGACGAAGGTGATGACCGACTCGCTGGGCGAGGGCGGCACGTCGTTCGACTCGCTCTATGTCAATGTCAACGGCGAATCCGGGTACTTCGAGCGATCGCTGGACGCCTACGGACGCGAAGGCGAGCCGTGCAGGCGCTGCGGCGCGGTGATGCGACGGGAGAAGTTCATGAACCGGTCGTCGTTCTACTGCCCACGGTGTCAACCAAAGCCGCGCCAGCCCCGCCCGCGCGTCCGCCGAGACTAGACTCGCCCCGCGAGCGTGCGTGTTTGCACACGACACGCCGCGAAATTGCGGTCAACTGCGCACGCTCGCGGGGCAAGGGGAGCCATGACGGAACTCTGGGTCGAGCGCACCGGTGTGCGCCGCTACACCGGCCACAGCACGCGGGGCGCGCAGGTGCTTGTCGGCAACGAGGACGTCGAGGGGGTGTTCACCCCCGGCGAGCTGATGAAGATCGCGCTCGCGGCCTGCAGCGGCATGGCCAGCGACGCGCCGCTGCAGCGCAGGCTGGGCGAGGACTACCAGGTGAGGATCTCGGTGTCCGGTGCGGCAGACCGCGAGCAGGAGCGCTATCCGCAGCTCGACGAACAGATGACGCTTGACCTGTCCGGTCTGTCGGAAGACGAGGTGGCCCGGGTACTCACCGTCGTGGAGCGGGCGATCGACCAGGTGTGCACGGTCGGACGCACCCTGAAGTCCGGGACCAAAGTGACGTTTGGGGTTAGTGGTGCAGGAGTTAGCTGAGGCTCGACTGACGGCGTGGGTGCACGGCTGCGTGCAGGGGGTTGGATTCCGGTGGTGGACCCGCTCACGAGCCCTGGAGCTGGGGCTGACGGGATACGCGTCGAACCGACCGGACGGGCGTGTCCAGGTAGTCGCGCAGGGGCCTCGCAACGACTGCCAGCGCCTGCTTGACCTGCTGGAAAGCGGCGATGCGCCGGGCCGCGTCGAGAAAGTCGTCGCGGATTGGTCAGAAGTCGGCGACGCGATAGCGGGCTTCACCGAGCGATAGCCTTTGCGGCTGTAGTGTGGCCCATCGTGCACCTCAAGAGTCTGACGCTGAAGGGCTTCAAGTCCTTTGCTTCGCCGACGACTCTGCGCTTCGAACCCGGTATCACCTGCGTCGTCGGACCCAACGGTTCCGGCAAGTCCAACGTGGTCGACGCGTTGACGTGGGTGATGGGCGAGCAGGGCGCCAAGACCCTGCGCGGCGGCAAGATGGAAGACGTCATCTTTGCAGGCACGTCGTCGCGACCGCCGCTGGGCCGGGCTGAGGTCACCGTCACGATCGACAACTCGGACAACTCGCTGCCGATCGAGTACTCCGAGGTGTCGATCACCCGCCGGATGTTCCGCGACGGCGGCAGCGAGTACGAAATCAACGGCAGCAGTTGCCGTTTGATGGATGTGCAGGAACTTCTCAGCGACTCAGGCATCGGCCGCGAGATGCACGTCATCGTCGGCCAGGGCAAGCTCTCCGAAATCCTCGAGTCCCGCCCGGAGGACCGTCGGGCGTTCATCGAGGAGGCCGCGGGCGTCCTCAAGCACCGCAAGCGCAAAGAGAAGGCGGTCCGCAAGCTCGACTCGATGTCGGCCAACCTGGCCCGGCTGACCGACCTCACCACCGAGTTGCGCCGCCAGCTCAAGCCACTGGGCAGGCAGGCAGAGATGGCGCGCCGCGCACAGACCATCCAGGCCGACCTCCGCGACGCGCGGCTGCGACTGGCAGCCGACGACCTGGTCACCCGCAAAGGCGAGTTCGACGACACCAACCAGGCCGAGACATCGCTGCGGCGCGAGCACGACGAGATGACCAGCCGGCTGGAAGCCGCTACCGCCCAGCTCGACACCCACGAATCGGCTGTCGCCGGCCTGAGCGAGCGCGCGGAAGCCGCTCAGCAGAGATGGTTCCGGTTGTCGGCGCTGGCCGAACGCGTCAGCGCGACCGTCCGGATCGCCAGCGAGCGGGCCCAGCACCTCGACACCGAGCAGGAGACGTCCAGTGGGGCCGACCCTGACGCGCTGGAGGCCGAGGCCGACGAGATCGCCGCGCACGAGCGAGCGCTGTTGGCCGAACTGCGCGAGTCCCGCGAGCGCCTGACCGCGGCACGCGACGAGCTGACCGAACGCGACCGCATCGCCGCCGAGGCGGAACGCGCGCACCTCGCGGCGGTGCGCGCCGAGGCGGACCGCCGCGAAGGGTTGGCCCGGCTGGCAGGCCAGGTCGACACCATGCGCACCCGCGTGGAGTCCATCGACGAGACCGTCGCGCGGCTCACCGACAACATCGAAGAGGCGGGCATCCGCGCGCAGCAGGCCAAGGCCGAGTTCGAGACGGTGCAGAGCCGCGTTGGTGAGCTCGACGCGGGTGAGGTGGGGCTCGACGAGCAACACGACCGCAGCGTGACAGCACTGCGCCTCGCCGACGAACGCGTCGCCGAGCTTCAGGCCGGGGAGCGCAGCGCCGAGCGTCACGTCGCCTCGCTGCTCGCCCGCATCGATGCCCTCGCGGTCGGTCTCGACCGCAAGGACGGCGCCGCCTGGCTGCAGCGAAACCTTTCCGGCGCAGGGCTTTTCGGCTCGGTGGCGAGTCTGGTCAAGGTACGGCCGGGCTACGAACCGGCGATCGCGGCTGTGCTGGGTGCGGCAGCCGACGCCGTCGCCGCGGAGAGCTTCGGTGCCGCCCGCTCGGCCGTCGCCGCACTCAAGGCGTCCGACGGTGGCCGCGCGGCGATCGTGCTTGGTGACTGGCCGGTCGAGGCGACGGCACAGTCCGGGCCGCCGCCCGAAGGGGCGCAGTGGGCGACCGACCTGGTGGACATGCCGTTGCGGTTGCGTGGCGCGCTGCGCGCAATGTTGTCCGGCGTTGCGGTGGTGGCCGACCTCGCCGCGGCGCTTGAACTTGTGGCGGCGCGGCCGCAGCTGCGTGCGGTCACCGCCGACGGCGATCTCGTCGGCGCAGGTTGGCTCAGCGGCGGGTCGGACCGCAAGCCCTCCACCCTGGAGCTCACCTCGGAAGTGGAGAAGGCCCGCGGCGAGCTGGCGGCCGCGGAGAAGCAGGTCAGCGAGTTGAGCGCCGCGTTGTCCGGCGCGCTGGCCGAGCAGAAGGCCCGCCAGGATGCCGCCGAGCAGGCGATGGCAGCGCTCAACGAGTCCGACGCCGCGATCTCGGCGATCTACGAGCAGTTGGGCAGGCTCGGCCAGGACGCGCGCACCGCAGACGACGAATGGCTACGGCTGATTCGCCAGCGCGACGAGCTGGAAACCGGGCGGGTGCAGACCGTCGAGGAGCTGGCCGCACTCGAGCAGCGGCTGCACAACGCGGAGCAGGCGCCCCTGTTCGACGCCGCGCCCACCGACCGGCAGGTCACCGTCGCGGCCGCCGAGGCGGCCCGCTCCGCCGAAGTCGAGGCGCGTCTCACGGTTCGCACTGCCGAAGAGCGGGCGAATGCCGTTCGCGGACGGGCCGATTCACTGCGGCGCGCCGCGGCAGCCGAGCGGGAGGCCCGGCTGCGGGCGAAGCGCGCGCGGGAGGCCCGCGAACACGCCGCCGCCGTCGCGGCGGCGGTCGCCGAATCGGGTCGCGGCCTTGCGCAGCGGCTGCACGCGACGGTCGGGGTCGCGTCCCGCCGTCGCGACGCGCTGGCCGCCGAACGCCACCAACGGATCGAGGCGTTGGCCAAGGTGCGCGAGCAGGTCACCGAGTTCAGCTCGAAGATCGCCGCGGTGACCGAGGCGCTGCACCGCGACGAGGTCGCCAAAGCCCAGGCGGCACTGCGGATCGAGCAGCTCGAACAGCAGGTGCTCGATCAGTTCGGGATGGCGACCGCCGACCTGGTCGCCGAATACGGTCCCGACGTGCCGCTGCCGCCATCCGAACTGGAGATGGCCGAATACGAACAGGCCCGCGAACGGGGCGAGCAGGTCACCGCACCCGCCCCGATGCCGTTCGACCGCTCGACGCAGGAACGCCGGGCGAAGAAGGCCGAACGCGAACTCAACGAGCTCGGGCGGGTCAACCCGTTGGCACTGGAGGAGTTCGCCGCGCTCGAGGAGCGCTACAACTTCCTGTCCACGCAGCTCGAGGACGTCAAAGGTGCCCGAAAGGATCTGCTCGACGTCATCACCGACGTGGACACCCGCATCCTGCAGGTGTTCACCGAGGCCTTCATCGACGTGGAACGTGAGTTCACGCAAGTGTTCTCGGCGTTGTTCCCCGGCGGTGAGGGCAGGCTGCTCCTCACCGATCCCAACGACATGCTGACCACCGGCATCGAGGTCGAAGCACGCCCTCCCGGCAAGAAGATCAAGCGGCTCTCGCTGCTGTCCGGCGGCGAGAAGTCACTCACCGCGGTCGCGATGCTGGTGGCGATCTTCCGGGCGCGCCCGTCGCCCTTCTACGTCATGGACGAGGTGGAGGCGGCGTTGGACGACGTCAACCTGCGCCGGTTGATCGGTCTGTTCGAGCAGCTGCGGGAACGGTCGCAATTGATCGTCATCACCCACCAGAAGCCGACGATGGAGGTCGCCGACGCGCTGTACGGCGTCACCATGCGCGACGACGGCATCACCGCGGTGATCTCCCAGCGCATGCGCGGTCAAGAGCTGGTCACCGCGGCCTCTGTGCGCTAGTTCGTCTGCGTGACGCCATGCCGGCGTAGCGCCGCCAAGTCGGCCGCACCGCTGCCGTGCAGGCAGATCTGCAACTCGGCGATGAAGTTGGCAAGCCAATCCAGCACGGCCGCAGTCGATTCGATGGCGGGCGCGAGCAGCGGACGCGCCACCGCGACGACGTCGGCGCCCATCGCGAGCGCCTTCGCGGCGTCCATGCCGGTGCGGATGCCTCCCGAGGCGACCAGCGATGCGTCGGGCAGCGTCTGACGCACCTCCTGCAAAGCCTGCGCGGTGGGGATACCCCATTCGGCGAGTGCCGGGTAGCGGATCTCGCCGTAGCGGACGTACTGCTCGACACGCGCCCACGACGTGCCGCCCGCCCCTGCCACGTCGACGGCTGCGATCGGGCAACCCACCAGTTCGGCGGCTGCCGCCGCCCCGATACCGTGGCCGACCTCCTTGAGCATCACCGGGTATTTGATGGACTCGGCAATCTCCCGAAGCCGATCGATCGAGCCGGAGAAGTCGGTATCGCCCTCGTGCTGCATGGCCTCCTGCAACGGATTGGTATGTACCGCAAGCGCATTCGCGCCAACGCGATCAAGTGCGTTTACCAGGTCACCGACCACTTCGTCGGAGAGCTGCGCAAGTCCGATGTTGCCGATCAGCAGGGCATCGGGCGCGACGTCACGCACCGCGAAGCTCGCCGCAGCGACATCGTCGTCCAACATGATGCGCTGGCTGCCGAGCATCATGCCGATGCCGAGCTTCTGGGCGGCGGCGGCGAGGTTGCGGTTGATGACACCGGAAAGCTCGGCGCCGCCCGTCATCGCCCCGATCAGCACCGGCGCCTCGAGTCGGACGCCGAGGAAGTCGGTGTGGGTGTCGATGGCGCCGAGATCGGTCTGGGTCAGTGCGTTGTAGGGCAGAGCGACGCGCTCGAAGCCGGTCGTCACGCTCTGGTAGTCCACCGCTTCGGTCAGACATACGTCGATGTGCCTGGCCTTGCGGGACTCCATGCCGTTAGCCAATGCCGCTTCGCTCCTCCCGTGCGCCAATGCCGCCTTGCTCCTCGCGTCCGCGGTGGGCTGCATGCTCACCGGTTACCCACCTTGGGACAATGGCACGGTGTCCGAGGGTCTCTGGATCGCAATCGCGGTCATCGCCGTTCTGCTCGTCGCTGCTGTCGTTGTGTTCGGCCTGGTCCGATCGCGCCGCGGCAAGATCCGCCTCGACTCGTCCACCAGCACAGACACTGCCACACCTATCGATAAGTCCGGCGGGTACACGGCATCTTCCGGCATCTCGTTCACACAATCGTCAGCACCTGCTCCCGCCCCGCCGCGGACAGAGGTCGTACCCGACCGCATCGACACCAGCGGCTTGCCCGCCGTCGGTGACGACGCCAGCATTCCGCGCGACGCGCCCAAGCGACCGATCGCCGACGTGGCGCTGCCCGAGCCGGCCACCGAACCAGCAACGCCCGAGCTGGATACCATCGCGCCGAGTGAAGGCCGTCTCGAGCGGCTTCGCGGGCGGCTCGCCAAATCGCAAAACGCGCTGGGCAAGAGCATGCTCGGGCTGCTCGGCGGCGGCGATCTCGACGAGGATTCGTGGGAGGCCGTCGAGGACACGCTGCTGATCGCCGACCTGGGCTCGGTCGTCACCGATTCGGTCGTGACCGCGTTGCGTGAGCGGCTCGCCAGCGGCCGGGTCCGCACAGAAGCCGATGCCCGCGCGGTGCTGCGTGAGGTGCTGGTCGCCGAGCTGCACCCGGAGCTGGATCGCTCCGTGCGGGCGCTGCCGCACGCCGATCACCCGGCGGTGATGCTGGTCGTCGGGGTCAACGGCACCGGCAAGACGACCACGGTGGGCAAGCTGGCCCGGGTGCTGGTCGCCGATGGCCGCAGGGTGGTTCTCGGCGCCGCGGACACCTTCCGCGCGGCCGCCGCCGACCAGCTGCAGGCCTGGGCATCCCGCGTGGGGGCCGAGGTGGTGCGCGGCGCCGAGGGCGCCGATCCCGCGTCGGTGGCGTTCGACGCCGTCGACAAGGGCATCGAGGCGGGCGCCGATGTCGTCCTCATCGACACCGCGGGGCGGTTGCACACCAAGACCGGGTTAATGGACGAGCTGGGCAAGGTCAAGCGCGTGGTGAGCAAGCGAGCGGCGGTCGACGAGGTGCTCCTTGTGCTCGATGCGACCATCGGCCAGAACGGGTTGGCTCAGGCTCGCGTGTTCGCCGACGTCGTCGACATCACCGGTGTGGCGCTGACCAAACTCGACGGCACAGCGAAGGGCGGAATCGTGTTCCGCGTGCAACAGGAATTGGGTGTGCCGGTCAAACTCGTCGGCCTCGGCGAAGGCCCCGACGATCTCGCGCCGTTCGAACCGGAAGCCTTCGTCGACGCACTGCTCGGTTAACGAAAGCGCGTCACAATCGCGTGATGTAACACCGACGAAACGTAACCGGCGTATCCGTTCACACGAGCGAAACGCCAAGGCGTCTTAAACGAAACAACCACTCAGCAAAGTCTTGGACCAGGTCAACGGTCGTAAAACCTTTGCGGCCCTGCCTTGTCGAAGGAGGAAACTGCGAGTGGACGGATTCCCGATATTGGGTCAACCGGATACGGGGGACACCGCGTGGATGCTGGCAAGCTCCGCGCTGGTGTTGCTGATGACCCCGGGCCTGGCCTTTTTCTATGGCGGCATGGTTCGCGCCAAGGGCGTGCTCAACATGATCATGATGAGCGTCAGCGCCATGGGCGTCGTGACGGTGTTGTGGGTGCTGTACGGCTACTCGCTTGCCTTCGGCAACGACGTGTCCAATCTCTTCGGCAATCCAACGCAGTTCTTCGGCCTGAAGGGCCTGATCGGCGGTAACGCGGCGGCCGAAGTCATCGCCGACCCGAGCGCGGGCGTTGATGCGGCTGCAGCAGTGGATATCCCGCTGGTGTTCACGCTCCCCGCGACCGTGTTCGTCGCCTTCCAGTTGATGTTCGCGATCATCACTGTCGCGCTGATCTCCGGCGCGGTGGCCGATCGCATCAAGTTCAGCGCGTGGCTGGTGTTCGCGGGCCTGTGGGCGACGTTCGTCTACTTCCCGATCGCGCACTGGGTGTTCTCCTTCGACGGTGGCACCGCCGAAACCGGGGGCTGGATCGCCAACAAGCTCGCCGCGATCGACTTCGCCGGTGGCACAGCGGTTCACATCAACGCGGGCACG
>Ga0164307_10000568_pt1 | contig 16201 bp, 14 predicted proteins | sample Whisoiple_243_MG_FD_110214 | JGI IMG/M metagenome (GOLD analysis project Ga0164307, IMG submission 110214) | Soil microbial communities amended with fresh organic matter from upstate New York, USA - Whitman soil sample_243_MG | ecosystem: Environmental > Terrestrial > Soil > Unclassified >...
CGCGATGCGGAGCTCGAAGTGCCGAGCCCAACCTACACTTTGATGCAGGTCTATGACGGCGCCGGGTTCCCGATCGTTCACGCCGATCTTTTCCGCATCAACAGTCCGTCGGAGCTGGCGGAGCTCGGCTGGGAAGAAAGCGCAGAAGATGCAGTCGTCATCGTCGAGTGGCCGGAACAAGCCGGAGACTCATTGCCGTCCGACCGGCTCGAAATCCGCATCGAACTTGCGCCCGAGTTAAGCGACACGCAGCGCCGAGTAGTGCTTTCCGGGAACGGAACATTTGCGGCGCGTCTGGGACAAGTCAAAGCAATTCAGGACTTGCTCTCCCGCGCCGGATGGAGCGGCGCTACCCGCAAGTTCATGCAGGGCGATGCCTCGACACGCAATTTCGAGCGGCTTCAGAAGCCGGACGGAAGCACCGCCATTCTGTTGATCTCGCCGGCGCGTCCCGACGGGCCGCCGGTGCGTTACGGGAAGCCGTATAGTGCGATTGCGCGTTTGGCAGAGACGATCAGGCCGTATCTTGCCATGACGCGAGCGTTACGGGCGAAAGGATTTTCGGCTCCCGAAATTTATGCCGAGAACGAAGCAGCTGGTCTTGCCGTTCTCGAGGACCTCGGAATCGAACGCGTCGTCGCCGGCGACAATCGTCCGATGCCGGAGCGCTATCTCGAGGCGGTCTCGCTGCTGGCGAGCTTGCATGGAAGCAACACGCCCGATGTTGTGCCGGCAATCAGCGGTCACTATCGTATCCCGGCCTATGACCTCGATGCTTTGTTAATCGAAGTCGAACTGCTCGTCGACTGGTACGCCCCGCATGTGGCGAAGGCGACGCTTTCCTCGGGCACACGTGCGACTTTCGTGAATCTATGGCGGCAGCTGCTCGTCGATATCGCGTTGGCGCGTCCAACCTGGACACTCCGCGACTACCACTCTCCCAATTTGATCTGGCTTGCCGAGCGCGAGGGGATCGCCCGAGTCGGTCTCGTCGACTTTCAGGACTGCGTTATGGGCCATCCGGCCTACGACGTGGCCTCGCTCCTTCAGGATGCGCGCGTCACCGTGCCCGACGATCTGGAACTGAAACTACTCGGCGCCTATGCGCGATTGCGCAAACAGTCAGACCCGAATTTCGACATGACAAGCTTTGCCAAGGCCTACGCAATTCTCGGCGCGCAGCGCGCGACCAAGGTTCTCGGCATTTTCGCGCGGCTCGACAAACGCGATCATAAGCCCTGGTATCACGCGCATATGCCGCGGGTGGAAGCGTACTTGCGCAAGAACCTCAATCATCCCGCGCTCGCCAATCTGCGTGGATGGTACGGCGAGTATCTCTGGTCCGGACCGGCGAGGGCCGCCTGAGCGCTTCTGAGATGCGAGAGTCCGTGCCCGACACAGTGATGGTGTTTGCCGCAGGTCTCGGCAAACGCATGCGCCCGATCACCGACACGATGCCCAAGCCGCTCGTGAAGATCGGCGGGCGCACGATGATCGATCATATGCTCGATCGCTTCGCCGAGATCGGGGTCAAGCGCGCGATTGTCAACGTGCATTATCTCGCCGCTCAGCTGGAGCAACATCTCGCCAGCCGCAGGCATCCAGAGATCCTGATCTCGGATGAACGCGAGAAATTGCTCGACCAGGGCGGCGGGATCAAGAAGGTGCTGCCGTTGATCGGCGATAGGCCGTTCTTCATTTGCAATACCGACGCGATCTGGCTGGAAGGCGCGCGCAGCAATCTCGCGCGGCTGCGCGAGCGGTGGGACTCCGAGCTCATGGACGTGCTGCTGCTCGTTGCGGCAAGCGCCACCAGCATCGGCGTCAATTGGCCGGGCGATTTTCTGATGGATGCCGAGGGCCGCCTCACGCGCCGCCGCGAAGGCGAGGTGGCGCCTTTCGTTTACGCCGGCGTAGGCATCGTTACGCCGCAGCTTTTCGCCGACGTGCAGGAGGATGTATTTCGCTTGGCGCCGTTCTTTTTCTCAGCCGCCGAACGCGGCCGGCTCTACGGCCAGCGCCTCGACGGACAATGGCTGCATGTCGGGACACTGGAGGCGATCGAAGAGGCGGAACGCGCGATTCAAAGGTCTGCACGATGACCGGTGTACTCGAAAGGCCATCGAACGAGAGCACATAGGCGCTTGCTCCACCCGCGCCGATGGCGCCGAATCAGGCGCAACTTCATTCCCGCGGCGCAATGTGGAAGCGGAATGCGTTCGATCCGAGACGACGCAACAGCTCTGGCAGCATCTGCTAAAAGCGCGAACCCATACGAGGGGCCATGGAAAGGCAATGACCGTGCGATCGCGTTGAAGCCCGCGCACGATGCGCCGCGCCGCGTCTTCCGGTGAAATCTCAAGCGGCCTCCAACCAAGGTAATGCCCCGCCATCGGCGTCGTCACGAAGCCGGGGCAGACGACATTCACCTTGATGCCCTCGGCGCGCAGGCGCTCGCGCTTGGCCAATCCATAGGCAAGCAACGCGGCTTTGCTCGCGCTATAGGCCGCAGCATCCGGCAGCGGCGCCAACGCGGCGATCGAACTGATAAATACGACGTCATGCGTGGGATCAGCAGCAAGGCGGTCGCCAGCGCGCCGGTGAGATTTGTCTCAAGCAACGCGAAGGTCTCGTCCTCGGTCTCGATCTCCCCCGTCGGCGACGTTCCGACAGACACGCCGGCATTGGCAATGACGCAATCGACGGGATGGTCGGCATCGAATTGCAAAAGGCTGGCGCGCAGCTCGTCGCGGCGGCGCACGTCCGCGACGAGCGCGTGGACCGACGCGCCGCGCGAGGTGCAGGCCTCTGCCGTATGGGCAAGCCGCGCCGCGTCCCGGCCGACCAATCCGAGCACCACGTCGGACCCGGCAAGCTTAATCGCGAGCGCGCGGCCGATGCCGCTCGAAGCTCCGCTGATGACGTAGATACGCTCTTGCAACTCGGCTCCGCCTTCATTGACGCTGTGATCCCGCTATCCTATCAGGCCGCCAACGCGACGCTGCAAGGGATTTCGATCATCCTCGACGCGACCGCTTCTCGCGGCGCCAAGCTAACCGGCCGCGAGAACGTCAAATTCGTGGCGCGGACAGGGGCTCGGTCGAGGTCAGGGTCTGCGAGAACCGCGGGCGTGACGTTGCGCCGAAGCTGATCACCTTCAGGCACGTTTACGACGCTTACGAGATTTTCCTGCATCTCCATACCAAGCGCTCGCCACATGGCGGCACGCCCCTGTCGTCGTGGCGCCATTACCTCACTGAAAATTTAATCGGCTCGCCGGAGATCGCCCGTTCGAATCTGTACCTTCTCGAAGACCCGAAAGTCGGCATCGTTTTCCCTCAGCATCTTTTTGATCTTCGTGGCATTTTGAACTGGGGTTACGACTATAATCATGCTCGCGCTCTGCTGGCGCGGATGGGAATAGAACTCAACAAGAATCTAGTGCTTGAATTCCCCTCCGGCTCGATGTTTTGGGGCCGCTCCGCGGCGCTTCGCAAACTTTTGGATCTCCACCTGCAATTTTCCGATTTTCCGGACGAAGTCGGACAGATCGACGGCACGCCCGCGCATGCGATCGAGCGTATCATGCTCATGGTCGCGGAAGCGAGCGGCTACGAATGGCTGAAAGCGGTGCGCCGCGATCTCTATCCAATCCCCTACACCGTCCTTGCCGTGAACTCCGCCGATGACATCCCGGAGCATCGGCTGCGTGTGTTCCAGCCCTGCCTTGCGCGTGCGGATTGGAGCGTGCGGCCGCAGGACCTCGCGATTATTGAGACGCGGCCGATCCTTTCTTACCCTTCGCGCAACCAGCGCCCGCGGCTCACGTTGCTGACGCCGACGGTCAATCCCGGACAGATTTTCGGCGGCGTTGCGACGGCGCTCAAAAATCTTCAACGAGCTCGCCGATGCGCTCGGCGACGAATTCGACCGGCGCATCGTCATAACCGAAGCCGACATTGCGCCGGAGGGCTATGCGAGCTTCTCCGACTACAGAGCGCAGCCCTTCTTTCAAAGCCGCGACGAAGCGCTACGCGTTCTCGTCGACGCTAACGATCGCGCCGGCGGCAGGCTCGATCTCCGCGCCTGTGATGTGTTTTTTGCCACTGCCTGGTGGACAGCCAATCTCGCGCACGATTTGATCGCCGACCAGAAAATTTTCTTCGGCCGCGAGCCCCCGCTCGTCTATCTCATCCAAGACGACGAGCCATATTTTTACGGCTGGAGCAGCAGGCATGCGCTAGCCGAGGCCGCCTATCACAAAGGCGCCAACACGCTCGCCATCATCAATTCGGAGGAATTGTTCGAGACCATGGTCGCGAAATACAAGTTGCGCGATGCGTCGTTCATTCCCTATCGGCTGAACGCACGGATTGATCAGGTACTGGCGCCTCTCCCGCGCGAGCGGCGGATTCTCGTCTATGGACGCCCGACCGTTTCGCGCAACACCTATGAAATCATCTGCGAAGCCTTGTTTCAATGGCAGCAGCGAGAGGCGATTGTCGCCAGCCGCTGGCGTATCGTATCGCTCGGCGAAAGTTTTGATCCGCGCTGGACGGTGCCGGTTCAGAACATGGAGATCGGCGGCAAGGCGAGCCTCGAAGATTACGCGGATCATCTCAACCGTGCTGCAATCGGCGTCAGTCTGATGATCTCGCCGTATCCATCCTATCCGCCGCTGGAAATGGCCGAGGCCGGGGTTTTGACTGTCACCAACAAATATGGACAAAAAAATTTGTCGCGCCGCTTCCCTGAAATCATTTCGATCGAGCATGTCGACGCGGAACTGCTCGCCGATGCTATTGGCGCGGCGGTGCGTGAAGCCGAGATACAACGCATCGGCAAGATTGTGCCGCGCCGATCTCCTCGTGATCTGTCCTCAGATCAAGCGCTGCTCTATTTGCCGAAAAGCTCGCCGAAATTATTCGTACCGAACTCGGCGCACGAGCCGCCCTACGCGTGACTGAGCCCTCGCAATTAATGGCTAAGTAGGCGCTCTTAGGCGGCGCGCGACCCCTTGGCCATCGCGCTATAGCGCGCCGCGTCCATGCGCACATAAGCCTGCGCGTTTCTGTCCTCGACATAGATCGGATCGTCCGTGGGCGTCGGATCGAAACCTTCGGCGACCAGGTCGAGCTTGCGCGGCTTGAACGTGCCGGTGATCTCGAGGTGATCCTGCAGGCGCAGGAACATCGGCCGCGCATAGTCCGGCAGGTTCGCTTTCAGATGCTCGCGCAAGCCCGCGAGATCGAAATGCGCGATGTCCTCCGGTGCTATCGCCGCCATGCCGGCGCGTCCGTCGCTGCCGGGGATTTGCACGCCGTAAACGGTCGCCTCCGTCACGCCGGGAAACGTGGTGATGCATTCGGCGACTTCGGTGGTCGAGACGTTCTCGCCTTTCCAGCGGAATGTATCACCGATGCGATCGACGAAGTAGAAGTAGCCGCGCTCATCCTTCTTCATGAGATCGCCGGAGTGGAACCAGGCATCGCCCTTGCGGAACACGTCGCGTAAAATCTTCTTGTCGGTGGCGGCTTTATCCGCATAGCCATCGAACCGGTTCGCCGGCTTTTTCGGATCGTCCAGGATCTCGCCAAGGATTTCACCGGCCTCCCCCGGCGCGCATTCGATGCAGAGCCCGTCAGGTCCCCGCACCGGCTCCTCGCGTTCGATATCGAAGCGCACGATCTTCACGCTAAACTTGCGCTCAAGCCATTTCGGAATGCGGCCGACGGCGCCGCTCATTGAGTCGAAATTGAATAAAGCGACATTGCCTTCCGTCGCACCGTAGAATTCCACGATTTTCGGCAAACGGAAGCGCTCGCGGAACGCCTCGAAAATATCCGGCCGTAAGCCGTTGCCGAAACAGGCGCGCAGCTTATGCGCAGTATCGGCCGGATTGGGCGGCGTGGCAAGCAGATACCTGCAGAGTTCGCCGACATAGACGAACAGCGTGCATTCGTGGCGCACGATGTCGGGAAAAAATTCACGCCCGGAAAATTTCTCGCGGATGACGCAAGTACCGCCGACGCACAGCGTGACCCCGACCCCGCAAATACCGCCGGTCGCATGATAGAGCGGCAGCGCCATGTAGATTTTGTCGGTCGGTTTGGACCCGATCGCGCCGGCAAAGCCGAGCATCTGCCGCATCAGCCGCGATTGGTTGATGTTGGCGGCTTTCGGCAGTCCGGTCGTGCCCGAGGTGTAGATGTAGAGCGCTTTATCGTTGGTCGTCAGCTTCTCGCGCTCGCTTTCCGGCAGGTTCTCGGCCGAAAACTCCGCAATGCCGGTGTCGATGCGCGGCAGATCGGAGCAAGGTCCGCATGCCGCGTCCCCGTGGATGAAAACCCGCACATTGGGATCGATAAGCGTCCGCGCGGTTTCAAACTCACGCGCCAGGGCGGCATCGACAATTGCGACCTTCGCGTCCGCGATCGTGATGCAGTGCGCGAGACTCTTGCCGGTCAGATTGGTGTTGATCAGCGCCGTGATGCAACCGAGCTTGCTGCCGCCCGTCCAGATGCAGATATATTCCGGACGATTTGGCATGAAGAGCGCGACGACGTCGCCCTTGCGCAGCCCTTGCGCGCGCAGCCAGCGCGCATAGCGGTTGGCGCGGTTGTTCCACTCGGCATAGGTGAAACCTTCACGGTCGGAGACGAGCGCCGGCTTGTCCGCGTGTTTCGCCGCAAGCTCTTCGGCGATGTCGCGGAACGTGCGATCCGGATTCTTCATTATTGCGCCGCTCTTCTTCACGGCGCGCATGGCACCGGTGAAATAAGCGAGCTCGCTTTTCAGCCGTTCGATGGGATTCATGTGCGACCCTCTCGGCGGCTCTTTAGGGCCGCAGGGCATCATGCCGTGCAAAGACGCTTGGCGATAGTGCGCTTCTAAGCGAGTAACCCGCCACTCCCGCTGAGCCCCAGCGGATTGGCTCTGTGGGCCGCCAAATCGGCTTCGTCGGGCGCAATTGAGCCCGACGCGGCGGCAAAAAAGCGCTCGACAAAATCCTGGCTGAGGTCCTTCACGATGAAGACGAGCCGCGTGCGGTGATCCTCGTCCGGCCAGTGCTCCAGGCGAACAGGGGCATGGAAAACATGCTGCACGCCATGCACGACAATCGGCCGTGCCCGATCGTCTGAGAGCGCGACGATGCCTTTCACGCGCAGAAGTTTTGGGCCCTGCGCCTGTTGCAGCATGGTGAGGAACGTGTCGAAAGCTGCCGGCGAGATCGGGTCATCCGCGGTCAGGCAGAAGGCCCGAATCGAGGCGTCGTGGCGGTTCGGATCGTGCGCGTGCGCCCCGTGATGGCGGTGCGCATGCGTGTGCGTCAGTGCCTCGGCATTCAGCCAGACCGCGACATCGGCGATCTTGCCCGAGGGATCATACGGGCCGCAATCGAGCAGTGCCGCGGCATCGGCGTCGCCAGCTTGCGCCATGAGGATGCGGGCGGTCGGATTGAGTGCGGCAAGCCGGACGCGTAGCTGCGTGAGCTGGTCCTGCTCCTGCGGATCCAGGAGATCGGTCTTGCTCAGCACGATGCGGTCGGCGACAGCCGCCTGCTTCACTGCCTCGATATGCGCGTCGAGCGTGGCGCCGCCGTTGACTGCATCGACGACTGTCACGACTCCATCGATCTCGTAGCGCTGCGCGAGATAGGGATGCCCGAGCACGCTCTGCAGGACCGGTGCGGGATCGGCGAGCCCCGTTGTCTCGATGACAACGCGCCGGAAGGGCGTCATCCGGTTATTGTCGCGCCGCTTCAGCAGGTCTTCGAGCGTGCCTACGAGGTCGCCGCGAATGCTGCAGCAGAGGCACCCGGAGGCCATCAAGAGCATGTCGCCCTCGACCCTCTCGACCAAGAGATGATCGAGGCCGATCTCGCCGAATTCGTTTATAAGGACGACCGTGTCGAACAGTTCCGGCGCGGCGACGAGCTTGTTGAGGAGCGTCGTCTTACCGGCGCCGAGAAAGCCGGTTAGCATCGTGACCGGGATCGGCGGCGGTGGCTTGCGAGATGCGCCCGAGCCGGTCAGGCCACTCATTCTCCCTCGGGGCGCCGGCCGGAATGGCCCGAATGGGTGGACACCAATGGCTTTTCTGCAGCGTTGCCCTCGGCCAGCGGTTTTGCCGCTGCTAGGTGTTTACGCCTTCCGCCATGCCGGTGGTCAGCCGTCTGAACAAGGCGGCGTTGATGCGCCGCTTTCGCGTGCTTCGCCGGCTTCACCTGCGGCGCGGTGTCAGCATCGGAATTATCGGCATTTTGCCGGGCAGCAACCGCCTTTGGGCCCGGCTTTGCCGCGGGCTCGGCGTTACGGCGCAGGGACAAGGCGTCGACGGTCGAGGCGGCGATTGGGGCGGCGGAGCCGTCGAGCACAGTCGGTTTTGTCTCCGCGTAGGCTGAGACCGGCGCCGGCGTACCGACCGGCATATTGGCGGGGCGGGCCTGGGCGACAGGACCGTCCCAGCCCGGCGCACGGCCGACATAAACGGAGACAACGGCTAAGCCAGCTGGCAGCGCGTCGGCGGCAGCATTCACCGCCGCCTTGCTCTTCTTTTTTCCGTTTTGGACGAGCGAGCCGGGTTCGGGGGCGGCGGCCTGCATTTGCCAGGAGCCGTTCGGCATCACCACTCTAACGCGCTCGACTGAAGCCATGTAGTCGCGGGTCGCGCGCGCCCGGCCGGAACAGGCCTTACCGTGCATATCCGGCGGCTCGTTCGACGCAAAGCCGTTCAGCGTGCTGACGGAGCCAACCGGTGTTCTGCTGGCAAAACCGCGGTCCAACAGAGCGGTCGCCATTGCGGTGCGGGCGCCGGAGGATGGCGCGCCCAAAACGACGGTGATCAGCCGGCGGTCGCCACGCCTCGCCGCGGCAACGATATTGAAGCCGGCCGAGCAGGTGAATCCGGTCTTCATGCCTTCCGTGCCAGGATAGGCGGCGAGCAGCGGATTGTGGTTGCGGCTGAAACGCGATCCCAGGCGGAACGCGTAAATGTTGAACAGATCGGCATGTTGAGGAAATTGAAGATAAAGCGCCCGGCCGAGCAGCGCCATGTCGCGTGCCGAGCTCACTTGGCGCAAATCCGGTAGGCCGTTCGGGTTGACGAAATGCGATTGTGCCATGCCAAGCGAGGCGGCGGCGGCATTCATCTCGTCGGCAAAGGCGTCGACGGAGCCTGAGACGCCCTCAGCAATCGTCACGGCAAGATCGTTCGCCGACTTAACCATCAACATTTTCAGGGCGTTGTCGAGCGTCACCTCGGTGCCGGGACGGAAACCCATCTTCGACGGGGACATCGAGGCCGCGTATTGGGACACAACGAGCGGCGTATCGAGCGTGAGCCGGCCTTCATGGACGGCTTTCAGCGCGACATAGACGGTCATCAATTTGCTAAGCGAAGCGGGAAACCAGGGTTGCGTCGCCTCTTCCTCATAGAAGACTACCCCGGTCGAAGCGTCCATGACTAAGGCGGGCGCCGCGGAGCCCGATGAGGGGGCGCAGACGCCGAGGAGAGCCGCAAGACTGCATGCGGCGGCAGGCACAAGCGTCGATCGCATCAGGTTGAAGCTCAAATCCGTCTCCTGCTACGCGAGCCTGGGAACGCTGTTGTGGTCAAGCTACTTTGCCTCGTCAGGAATGCAAAGAGACGCCGCTCGCCCCCGAGCCACACCGATCACAACTCGGCGATATTGGACGATATTCGCGCCCGTGCGGCAAAATCGTGACTCCATGGTGCATTTCGCCGGCGCTCCGGTGGTCTTCGCGTTCCGCGGAACCAAGTTTGCGGAAGCGCGTTCTTCGGCTGCACGATCCGAGCGCCTGATCCCCTCCCAGACGTCCGCCGTGCATAACTAACCCGCGACAGCTGCCCCTGCTGGTCGCGGGTTTTATTTTGTCATCCTCCTCCTCCCCTCCTCCCGGGGAGGTGCGACGGCGGAACTACCCACCACCTCTGGCGTTCACGTCGGACGGCCAAGCTCAGCCTTGGGAGACGCAACATGTCTGTCGGCACCATCGTACTCATCATCCTCATAATCCTGCTTATTGGCGGCTTGCCGTCGTGGCCCTACAGCCGCGGCTGGGGCTACGGCCCCTCCGGCATTCTCGGCGTCATCCTTATCATCGTCATCATCCTCCTCCTGACCGGCCGGCTCTGACAATGAGCGATCTCAATGCGCCCGGCGGCCCGCCCCGCGACCAAGGCGGAAGCCAGGTCTCGGCCGACCTCGCGGCCCTGCGCGACGATTTCGCCAAACTGAGCGCGTCGGTCGCCGATCTCGTGAAAGCCCAGGCCGGCCAGGCGAGCGCGGCGATGCGCAGCGCGGTCGGCGATGCGCGCGAGCGCCTGGCAAGCAGCACCGCCGAGACCCGTGAGCGTCTCGCCGGCCGCGCCGCCGACGCGCAGGCGCGCGCCATGGACAAAGCCGCCGATGCGCAGGATCGCTTCCTGGCGGCGACCGCCGATCTTGACTCCACGATCGAGCGCAATCCGCTGATCGCGGTTCTGATCGCTCTGTTCATCGGCCTGCTCATGGGGACGCTCAGCCGATCGCGCAAATGAAAGCCTTCCTCGAGCGTCTGATCCGCGAAGCCACCGCTCCGATCAGGCGCGCCGTTAAGAGCATCGTTCAAAGCGCCTTTCTTCTGACGATCGCCGGCATCTGCCTCATTATCATGTGGGGTTTTTTGACTGCCGCTTTGTTCATCTTTCTCGAAGAGCGTTACGGCGGCGCGATCGCGGCGCTCGTCGTCGCCGGATTGTATCTGCTCTTGGCAATCACCTGCTTTGTTGTGATGAAGATTCTGCAGCGCTCCGCCGCAAGGACCGAACGTGCACAACCGACATTCGCCGCGGCGACAAGCGACGTCGTCTCGGACGAAGTGCAGCGCGCCGCCGAGCCGTGGCTGGAAATTCTGGAGACCGCCGGGCTTTATCGCGAGCGCGCCGCACTGCTCGTCAGCGGCAACGCGTTGCGCAAGATGAAGCCGATGCAGCTCGTCGGCATGGCGATCCTCGGCGGCTTTGTTTTCGGCCGCGTGATCAGCGGCGGCGGGGAACGGCGCCACAAGCCGAAATAAAGCCGCGCGTAAGCTCTATTTTCACGCGCTTTTAAGCGCTCGCCGCTTCCTTCGGATGCGATCTGCGATCGAAGAACAGCGCCTGACTGATCACCGCTTTCAGACTGTCGACGCCGAACGGCTTGGTGATGAGGAAAGCGGGTTCGGGCGGCGCGCCGGTCAGGAAGCGCTCGGGATAAGCGGTGATGAAAATCACCGGCACGGAGAAGCTTTCGAGAATCTGGTTGACCGCATCGAGACCGGAAGAGCCGTCGGCGAGCTGGATGTCAGCGAGGATCAGTCCGGGGCGATGCTTGTTTACTTCGGCGACCGCTTCTTTATGCGTGCGCGCGACACCGATCACCTTATGTCCCAATTCTTCCACAAGCGTCTGCAGATCGAGCGCGATGAACGGCTCGTCTTCGATGATCAGCACTTCGGTGCGAATCTGATTGGCGATTTCCTTGCCGGCTGCGTCGATCAAAGCCGCGGCTTCTTCGTTGGAAACGTCAAGCGTTTGCGCCACTTGCGTGGTGTCGAAACCTTCGAGCGCACTAAGCAGAAAGGCGATGCGCGGGCGCAGCGAGATCGCTTCGAGATTGCGTCGCGCGCCGCTTTCGTCCTGCGAGAAGCCCGATTGGTCAACATGCGAGTTGACGGGCATCGATCCCCAGACTTTTAAGAAAAGCTTGTAAAGCGCGGTCTTAGTGTCTACTCCTGGCGCGAAGCGTGACGGGTCGGCGACGATGGCTTCCAATGTGGCGAGCACATAAGCATCTCCCCCGCTCTGATTTCCCGTCAGCGCACGTGAAAATCGGCGCAGATATGGGATATGAGCGGAGATAGCCTGCGAGATTGACATGAAGGGTTCCCGGTTATGTTCGGCTACCGCCAAGCTTCGGCACGTAATTCACAAAAGCTGAAAAGGTTCCATCGAAAAATGGAACCGGCTCAGCCTGGAGGAGTTCCCAGCCTACTGTCCGGGCATATAGTACGGCGAGGCTTGAAGGAAGAGGGGCTGCCATCAGAGCGGTGGGCCTGAGGAGGGCTGATGGATAGTGATGGTCATCTGAAAGGTAGCGTAGCGTTGAAATTTCGGGCATCAGGGACCAAATCCTCACAGGGGGGCGATGAGCAATATCGACAAACCGACTTGAGCTCGGGTTCGGACAATGGATTGGCCGGGACGAAACGTCACGGCAGATCCGGAGCGCCGGGCAAGGGCCGCGGTAAGAAGGCTGATGTCGGCGCGCAGATCGGGTTCCAGTTACGGAACCTCTATGACGATGTGCTCAATCAGCCGGTGCCGGACCGGTTTCTCGACCTGCTCAGCCAACTGGAGACGTCTTCGGGCTCGTCTTTGAAGGATTGAATTCTTGAGCGAAGGTCCTCCCGCGGCGGCCGCCAGCGTAAAGATGAAGGCGGACCTGATCGCGGTTATCCCGAACCTGCGTGCGTTTGCCGTCTCGCTATGCGGCAATCCCGATCGCGCCGACGACCTCGTTCAGGAGACGCTGGTGAAGGCGTGGAGCAATCTCGGCTCGTTCGTCGAAGGCACGAACCTGCCCGCCTGGCTGTTCACAATTCTCCGCAACATTTATTATTCCGAGTACCGCAAGCGCCGTCGCGAGGTGGCTGATTCCGACGGCACCATCGCCGCGAAACTCGCGACCGCGCCGGCGCAGAACGGCCACATGGACTTGCTCGACTTCCGCGTCGCATTGCAGCAATTGCCGAACGATCAGCGCGAGGCGCTGATCCTGATCGGCGCCTCCGGACTTTCGTATGAAGAGGCGGCCGGCGTCTGCAATTGCGCGGTCGGCACGATGAAGAGCCGCGTCAATCGCGCCCGAAACCGGCTCGCCGAGCTGTTGCGCATTTCCTCGAGCTTCGAGTTCGGCCAGGAATCCGATTGGCACACGAGCCTCGACCCGATGCTGTCGGGCCAGCGTTTCTCGCGCACCGGCAGCGACTGATCGCGGCCCGCTTGAGGGACGGCCTTGCCTGAGGCGCTTTGTCGCTTAGAACTCGTTTGAGAGGTTCTGGCGATGGCATCTCCCGATAAAGCTTCAGTTCGGCGCGAGAGCGATTCGTTCGGCCCTATCGATGTCGCCGCCGACCGCTATTGGGGCGCGCAGACGCAGCGCTCCGTGCAAAACTTTCCGATCGGCGGAGAGCGCATGCCGATCGAAATCATCCATGCGCTGGCACTGATCAAACGCGCCGCAGCTGAAGTCAATCGCGAATCCGGCGAACTCGATTCACGCCTTGCTTCGGCGATCGCCTCCGCCGCCGACGAAGTCATGCAGGGCAAATGGGACAACCACTTCCCGCTCGTCATCTGGCAGACCGGTTCCGGCACGCAGACCAACATGAATGTCAACGAGGTGATCGCCAATCGCGCCAACGAAGGACTTGGCGCGGGACTCGGCGCGAAAGCGCCGGTTCATCCGAACGATCACGTCAATCTCGCGCAATCCTCCAACGATTCTTTCCCAACAGCGATGCATGTTGCCGCGGCGCGTGCGCTGCATGAGCGCCTATTACCGGCGCTCGGCACGCTCGAAGATGCGCTGACGCGCAAAGCGCGCGAATTCGCGAAAATCGTCAAAATCGGCCGCACGCATCTGCAGGACGCGACACCGATTACGCTCGGCCAGGAATTTTCCGGTTATGCCGCGCAGGTGGCGCTCGGCCGCCAGCGCATCCGCGATTCCATGTCGGGTCTCTATCTGCTGGCGCAGGGCGGCACGGCCGTCGGCACGGGTTTGAATTCGAAGAAGGGTTTTGCTGAAGCCGTTGCGCAGCGCATCGCCGACATTTCGGGATTGCCGTTCCAGACGGCGCCGAACAAATTCGAGGCGTTGGCCTCGCATGACGCGCTCATCTTCGCACATGGCGCGATCAACAGCGTCGCCGCCGGCCTGTTCAAGATCGCAAGCGACATTCGCCTCGCCGGCAGCGGCCCGCGGTCCGGCCTTGGCGAGCTGCAGCTGCCGGAGAACGAGCCCGGCTCCTCGATAATGCCGGGCAAGGTCAACCCGACGCAGGTTGAGGCGCTGACGATGGTCTGCACGCGCGTCTTCGGCAATCAGACGACGATCACCTTTGCCGGATCGCAGGGTCATTTTGAGCTCAACGTGTTTAAGCCGGTGATTGCCTTCGCCTTCCTGGAGTCGGTGACGCTGCTTGCCGATGCCGTGAAAAGCTTCACCGAGCGCTGCGTCGAGGGAATCGAGCCGAACCGCGAGCGCATCGCCGATTTGGTCGAGCACTCATTAATGCTTGTTACAGCGCTGACGCCGAAGATCGGCTACGACAAGGCGGCTGCAATCGCCAAGGCCGCCCATAAGCATGGTACCACGCTACGGGAGGAAGCGGCGCGCGACGGCTCGATCGCCGCCGAAGATTTCGAAGAGACGGTACGGCCGGAGACGATGCTAGCGCCGCACGACTGATCTGGCTTCGCCTTTGGCTCAAGCTGGCGCTGGCAACAGGCCGGAACCGGCCTTGCAACCGTAACGTTTGAAGGCAAAGAGAGAGGCAGTTTCCGTGGTGCAAAAAATCCGGTGGATCGCACTTCTGGCCGCGGCTCCGCTTTTCGTATCGTCTCCCTTCTCCCTCGCACAAGACGAAGCCGGCAAACCGCTGCCGCCGCCCTTTGCCGCCGGCCCGGAAGACGGGCAGTGGACGATGCCCGCAAAGAACGTCGCCTCGACGCGCTACAGCGATCTCGGCGAGATCACGACGGATAACGTCAAGAACCTGAAAACCGCGTTCACCTTCTCGCTTGGGTACAACAAGGGTCAGGAAGCAGCGCCGCTCGTCATCGACAGTACGATGTATATCGTGTCGTCTTATCCGAACGTGCTCTATGCGCTCGATCTGACGCAGTCGGGCGCGCCGCTCAAATGGAAATACGAGCCGAAGCCGAGCGCCGCCTCGCAAGGTGTTGCATGTTGCGACGTCGTCAATCGCGGCGCGGCTTACGCCAATGGGAAGCTCTTCTACAATACGCTCGACGATTTCACGATCGCCGTCGATGCCAAGACCGGCAAGGAAGCCTGGCGCACGAAAATGGGCGACATCAGCAAGGGCGAGACCATGACGATGGCGCCCCTGGTGATGAAGGATAAGATTTTGGTCGGCGATTCCGGCGGCGAGATGGGCGTGCGCGGTTGGGCTGCCGCGCTCGATCAGAATTCCGGCAAGATCGTCTGGCGTGCCTACTCGACCGGACCCGATTCGGAAGCGTTGATCGGCGCTGACTTCAAGCCGTTCTACGACAGCGACAAAGGCAAGGACCTCGGCGTCTCATCCTGGCCCGCCGATGCATGGCGCATCGGCGGCGGCACCGTCTGGGGCTGGGCGTCGTACGATCCCGATGTCAACCTGGTTTATTACGGCACCGCAAATCCCGGACCGTGGAATGCCGACATGCGTCCGGGCGACAACAAATGGACCGCGGGAATATTCGCGCGCGACGCCGATACGGGCCAGGCGCGCTGGTTCTACCAATTCAACCCGCACGATATTTTCGACCATGACGGCGTCAACGAGGCCATCCTGGTCGACATCCCGTGGAAGGGGCAGCCGCGCAAGGTGCTCTTGCATCCCGACCGCAACGGCTATCTCTACATGATCGACCGCACGAACGGCGAGGTGCTGTCGGCGAACGCCTTCGATTACATCAATTCGAGCACCGGGGTCGATCTCAAGACCGGGCGCCTTCAATACGTGAAAGAGAAAGAGACGAAACCGAACACGGTTGTGCGCGACATTTGTCCGGCGCCACCCGGCGCGAAGGACTGGCAGCCGTCATCCTTCTCGCCGAAGACGGGGCTTCTCTACATCCCGCACAACCATTTGTGCATGGACATGGAAGAGGTCGAGGTCGGCTATATCGAAGGCACGCCTTATGTCGGCGCCAATGTGCATATGAAGCCCGGTCCCGGCGGTCATCGCGGCGCGGTCTCCGCCTTCGATTTCATGCAGGGCAAGGAAATCTGGTCGGTCAAGGAAAAGTTTCCGGCCTGGAGCGGGGCCCTGACGACGGCGGGCAATGTCGTGTTCTACGGCACGATGGAAGGCTGGTTCAAAGCGCTTGACGCCAAGACCGGCGCGCTTCTGTGGCAGTTCAA
>Ga0164307_10000570_pt1 | contig 16192 bp, 15 predicted proteins | sample Whisoiple_243_MG_FD_110214 | JGI IMG/M metagenome (GOLD analysis project Ga0164307, IMG submission 110214) | Soil microbial communities amended with fresh organic matter from upstate New York, USA - Whitman soil sample_243_MG | ecosystem: Environmental > Terrestrial > Soil > Unclassified >...
AGGATCACCACGCAGGTCTCTTGATGTCAAGACACTTGAATTCAAGAGACTTCATGTCGAGGGACCCTCTACACTGATCGACATGGAGGACGAGGTCGACCGACTGGTCGCTGCATGGCGCCGTGAGCGCCCCGACCTCGACGTGGAACCACTCGAGGTCCTGAGCCGCGTCTCCCGCCTGGCCCGGCACCTGGACAGAGCCCGCAGGATCGCCTTCGCCGAGCACCAGCTGGAGCCCTGGGAATTCGACGTCCTGACGTCGCTGCGCCGCGCCGGAGCTCCGTACCAGCTCTCCCCCGGACAGCTGCTCACCCAGACGCTGGTCACCTCGGGCACGATGACCAACCGTATCGACCGCCTGACGAAGAAGAACCTCGTCGAGCGGCTGCCCGACCCGAACGACCGCCGCGGTGTCCTGGTCAGGCTGACCGACCTGGGCCGCGACAAGGCCGACCAGTCGCTGGCCGGGCTGCTCGACCAGGAGCGCGCCATCCTGGGCGAGCTCTCCCGCCGGCAGCGGGCCGAACTCGCCGGACTGCTACGCCAGCTGACCGCCCCGTTCGACAACGTCCCCGGTTAGCGAGGCGGGGCCCACCCCGGCCCGCCGGGCCAGCGCCACGGCCGCCAGGGTCGAGTGCACGCCCAGCTTCCCCAGCACGTTCTGCATGTGCGTGCGCACCGTGTGCGGGGACAGGAAGAGCCGCTCCGCGACCGCCTTGCGGCCCAGACCCGCCACCATGCAGCGCAGGACCTCACGCTCGCGGGGCGTCAGCGACTCGACGAGCTGTTCGCTCTCGGTGCGGTGCTTGCGGGCCGCCGTCAGCTCACGCAGCACACCCGTCAGCAGGGCGGCCGGCAGGTGGGTCTCGTCGCGCAGCACACCGCGTATGACGGTCAGCAGACGCTGCAGCGAGCAGTCCTTGGCCACCCAGCCCGACGCCCCGGCCTGCAGGGCGGCCGCCGCCCTGCGTGGGTCGTCCCGCTCGGCGAGCACCACCGTCCGGATGTGCGGCTGGCCCGAACGCACCCCGGCCACCAGCGAGATGCCGTCGACCGGGCCGGCGGCGGCACCGGATGCCGGCGGACCCTCCGGCGCCCCGCGCGGCGCGGGGACGGTGCGGGTGGCCCCCTGGGCGAGGACGCCCAGATCGGCGTCGACCAGCATCACGTCGTAGCGGCGCCCGTCGGCGGCCGCACGCTCCAGACACCGCAGCGCGGCGGGACCACTGCCCGCCGCGGACACGTCGACGTCCGGTTCGGCCGCGAGCGCGGCGGCCAGGGACTCGGCAAAGATGCGGTGGTCGTCGACCACCAGAACCCGGATACGCGCCACAGACACCCCCCATGCTGTGTGAACTCCTGGGGCGCCCCGTACATGGCCGGCCCCGGCGGGTACGGACCGCGACGGACACGACACCCGGAGCGCTCCGGTGAACCGCCGGCGCACGGCCGCCGCCGTGTGCCGGCCGCCACCCGCCCCGGGTGTCGCATCCGACTGTCTCGTCCCCTGAAACGACACCGGCCCCCACCGGTGCTGAGCATCAGCGTACGGGGGGCGGTGGGCGCCGGAAGGGGATTCGCGGAACTGACCACCCGACGTGTTTAGGGTGTTGTTCATGTTCCGTCTTGAGACCGAAGTGGACAAGGAACGTCGTATTCTGCTGGGCCGTCGGCTGCACGCCGACAACTGGGACGGTTCACCGGAGCTGCGTGCCCTGCGCTCCACCACCGCCGAGCACGAAGTCCCGCTGGACGTCTGGCTCCTGGACGACGCGGGCGCGCTGGCCGGCGGGCTGAGCGGACGGACCTGGGCCTACTGGCTCCATGTGGACCTGCTCTGGGTCGACGGCCGCCACCGCGGGCTCGGCCTCGGCTCACGGCTCCTCGCCGAGGCGGAGCGCCTCGCCCGCGACGACCGGGCCTGTACCCGCTCCCGGCTGGAGACCTGGGGCTTCCAGGCCCCGGACTTCTACCGGAAGCAGGGGTACGAGGTGGTCGGCGAGGTCGAGGACTACCCGCCCGGCGTCGCGGAGTTCATCCTGGTCAAGCGGTTGGAGTGACCCGGCGTCCCCCGGCCGACGGCACCGCGGGGAACACTCCCGGAGCGGCGTGCCCGGCCGCGGTGAAGGCCTCCGTGACGGCCTTGGCGACGGTGTCGGCCATCGCCTCCTCCACCAGGACGATCGCCGAGCCGCCGAAGCCGCCCCCGGTCATCCGGGCCCCGAGCGCCCCGGCCGCGTTCGCGGCGGAGACCACGAGGTCCAGTTCCTGGCACGAGACCCGCAGATCGTCGCGCAGCGAGGCGTGGCCCTCGTTGAGGACCGGGCCTGCCGCGCGCACCTCGCCGGCGTCGAGCAGCGCGATGACCTGTTCCACACGGTGGTTGTCGCTCACCACGTGGCGGACGTAGCGCACGACCGACTCGTCCTCGCCGGCCGCCGCGAGGGTCTCCAGCGCGGTGCCGAGGTCCTCGTACGGGAGGTCGCGCAGCATGTCGATGCCGAGGGCCCGGGCTCCGGCCTCGCAGCCGGCCCGGCGCTCGGCGTACGCGCCGTCGCCGAGGGCGTGCTTGACGCGGGTGTCGACGACGAGCAGCTGCAGCCCGTGCGCGGCGAGGTCGAAGGGGACCTGGCGCTGGGTGAGGTCGCGGGTGTCGAGGTACAGCGCGTGGCCCTCGGTGCAGCACGCCGACGCCATCTGGTCCATGACACCGCAGGGCACGCCGACGAAGTCGTTCTCCGCGCGCTGGGCGAGCACGGCGACCTCCTGGGCACCGAGACCCAGCTCGAAGAGGTCGTTCAGGGCGAGCGCGGTGACGACCTCCAGGGCGGCCGAGGAGGAGAGGCCGGCGCCGACGGGCACGGTGGAGGTGAGCTGGATGTCCGCGCCGGTGACCTGGTGACCGGCCTCGCGGAGCGCCCAGACGACACCTGCCGGGTAGGCGGCCCAGCCGTGGCCGGAGTGCGGGGCGAGCTCGTCCACGCGGAGGGAGACGACCCCGCCCGGCACGTCGGTGGAGTGCAGGCGCAGCTGTCCGTCCGTGCGGCGGGCGACGGCGGCGCGGGCGTGGTGCGGGAGGGCGAGCGGCATGACGAAGCCGCCGTTGAAGTCGGTGTACTCACCGATCAGGTTCACCCGTCCGGGTGCTGCCCATATTCCTTCGGGGGCGGTCCCGTACAGCTCGGTGAAGGAGGCGGTCAGCTCGGCGTTGTCGGTCATGGTGCGGTGGGTTCCTCTCGGCGGGCGAACGTCCACGCGTCGGCGACGATGGCGGCGAGGTCCGGGCGCGACGGCTGCCAGCCGAGCCGCTTCCTGGCGGTGGCGGCGGAGGCGACGAGGACGGCCGGATCGCCGGCGCGGCGGGGTGCGGCGGTCTCGGGGACCGGGTGGCCGGTGACCTGGCGGACGGTCTCGACGACCTCGCGCACGGAGAAGCCGTTGCCGTTACCCAGGTTGCAGATGAGGTGCTCGCCCGCGGTGGCCGCGTCCAGGGCCAGCAGGTGGGCCTCGGCGAGGTCGGCGACGTGGATGTAGTCGCGAACGCAGGTGCCGTCCGGGGTGGGGTAGTCGTCGCCGTAGACGGAGATCGACTCGCGCTGCCCGAGGGCGACCTGGAGGACCAGGGGGATGAGGTGCGACTCGGGGTCGTGGCGCTCGCCGCAGCTGCCGTAGGCGCCCGCGACGTTGAAGTACCGCAGCGAGACGGCGGCCAGCCCGTGGGCGTTCGCCTCTCCGCTGATCATGTGGTCGACGGCGAGCTTGGAGGCGCCGTAGGGGTTGGTGGGGGCGGTCGGGTCGGTCTCCGTGATGGGGCTGGAGACCGGCTCGCCGTAGGTGGCGGCCGTGGAGGAGAAGACGAGCGTCCGCACACCGGCGTCGCGCATGGCGGCGAGCAGGGCGGTGGTGCCGCCGACGTTGTTGACCCAGTACTTCTCGGGGTCGACGACGGACTCGCCGACCTGGGAGAACGCGGCGAAGTGCAGTACGCCGTCGTAGGAGGCGTCCAGCCACTTGGCGGCGTCCTGGACGCGGCCCTCGATGAACTCCGCGCCCTGGGGGACGCCCTCGCGGAAGCCGGTCGACAGGTCGTCGAGGACGGTGACGGTGTGCCCCGCCTCCAGCAGGTGTGCCGTCACGACACTGCCGACGTATCCCGCGCCGCCCGTCACCAGGTACTTCTTGGCGGTGTTGCTCACTCGCTCGCTACCTCTCGCAGTCGCTGGGCCGCGGCCTCCGGCGGCACGTCGTTGATGAACACGTTCATACCTGACTCGGAGCCCGCGAGGAACTTCAGTTTGCCGGGGGTCCTCCGGATGGTGAAAAGCTCGAGATGCAGCGCGAACTCCTCACGGCCGGGGGCACGGAAGGGCGCCTGGTGCCAGGCCGAGATGTACGGGGTCGGCGGCTCCCCGGGCCCGAAGATCCGGTCGAACCGCCTCAAGAGTTCCAGATAGATCTGTGGGAACTCCGTGCGGGCGGCCTCGTCGAGTTCCCTCAGGTCGGGGACCCGGCGGCGCGGGTGGAGGTGGACCTCGTAGGGCCAGTGCGCGGCGTACGGCACGAAGGCGACCCAGTGCTCGCCCTCCAGGACCACGCGCTCCCCGTCGGCCAGTTCCCGTGCGACGACGTCGTCGAAGAGGTTCCGGCCGGTCTCGGCGCGGTGGGATTCCATCGAGCGGAACATCTGCTCGGTTCGCGGGGTGACGAAGGGGTAGCCGTAGATCTGTCCGTGCGGGTGGCCGAGGGTGACACCGATCTCGGCGCCCCGGTTCTCGAAGCAGAACACCTGGGCGACCTGCGGGAGCTCGGCGAGGTCGGCCGTCCGGTCGGTCCAGGCCTCCAGGACCAGGCCGGCCTGCTCCTCGGTGAGGCCCGCGAAGGAGACGTCGTGGTCGGAGGTGAAGCAGACGACCTCGCAGCGGCCGGAGTCACCGGCGAGGGAGGGGAAGCGGTTCTCGAAGACGACGACGTCGTAGCCGGTGTCGGGGATCTCGCTGTGGCGGCCCTCCCGCGAGGGGCAGAGCGGGCACTCGTCGGCCGGCGGGTGGTAGGTACGCCCCTGCCGGTGCGACGCGATGGCCACCGAGTCGCCGAGCAGGGGGTCGCGGCGGATCTCCGAGGACGTCGAGACGGCATCCAGCGGCCGCGGGTCGACGGCGTCGCGGACGGTGTCGTCCGCGGAGTCGTAGTAGATCAGCTCGCGGCCGTCGGCGAGGGTCGTAACCGTCTTCTTCACCAGGCTCCTCCATGTGAGGCCCTCTAAACAGAACCGCACATAACAAATCACAAGTCAACATGGTGCGTCAATGCCGCCGACTCCTGCGGCAAGCCCGGCGTCAGTGGTGGCCAGATGGGGACATTTCCACTCGCTCGATCACGATCAAACAAAGAACGCCACTGGAACTGTTCAGTTTCTGAACACAAAGGCGTAGGTTCCCTCGGGTTCAGTTCGCGCAACGAAGCGAGTACCCCCCATGCAATATCTGGCCGAAGGGCTCCGGCTCCCCACGAACGGGCTCGATTACACAATTCTGGCGATCTACTTCGTCGTGGTGCTCGGCATCGGCTTCGCCGCCCGGGCCAGCGTGAAGACGAGTCTCGACTTCTTCCTCTCCGGACGTTCGCTGCCCGCCTGGGTGACCGGCCTGGCCTTCGTCGCGGCGAACCTCGGGGCCACCGAGATCCTCGGCATGGCGGCCACCGGCGCGCAGTACGGCGTCGCGGTCGTGCACTGGTACTGGATCGGCGCCATCCCCGCCATGGTCTTCCTCGGCCTGGTGATGATGCCCTTCTACTACCGGTCGAAGGTCCGCTCCGTGCCGGAGTTCCTGCTCCAGCGCTTCGACAAATCGGCCCACCTGCTGAGCTCCATACTCTTCGCCTTCGCGGCGATCCTGATCGCGGGCGTGAACCTCTACGCCCTGTCGATCGTCGTGGAGGCGCTGCTGGGCTGGGACCGCTGGGTCGCGATCGTCGTCGCCGGCGTGTTCGTCCTGCTCTACATCACCATCGGCGGACTCTCCTCCGCGATCTACAACGAGGTGCTGCAGTTCTTCGTCATCCTCGCCGCGCTCATCCCCCTCACCATCCTGGGCCTCAAGCGTGTCGGCGGCTGGGACGGCCTCAGCGGCTCGCTGGAGAAACAGCACGGCGCGGACTTCATGTCCGCCTGGGGCGGTACCGGCATCGGTGACGCCAACCCGCTCGGCGCCAACTGGCTGACGATCATCCTCGGCCTCGGTTTCGTGCTCTCCTTCGGCTACTGGACCACCAACTTCGCCGAGGTGCAGCGCGCGCTGTCCGCGAAGAACCTGTCCGCCGCGAAGCGCACCCCGCTGATCGCCGCCTTCCCGAAGATCTTCATCGTCTTCGCGGTGATGATCCCGGGCCTGGTCGCCGCCGTCGTCGTCCCGAACATCGGGTCGAAGGAATCCGGCCTCACGTACAACGACGCCATCCCGCTGCTGATGCGGGAACTGCTCCCCAACGGTGTGCTCGGCATCGCGGTGACCGGCCTGCTGGCCGCGTTCATGGCCGGTATGGCGGCCAACGTGTCCTCGTTCAACACGGTCTTCACCACGGACATCTGGCAGCGGTACGTGAAGAAGGACCGGTCCGACGCGTACTACCTGCGCTTCGGCCGGGTGATCACCGCGGTGGGCGTGCTGGCCTCGATCGGCACGGCGTTCATCGCCGCCAGCTTCTCCAACATCATGACGTACCTGCAGACGCTGTTCTCGTTCTTCAACGTCCCGATGTTCGTCGTCTTCATCATCGGCATGTTCTGGAAGCGCGCCTCCATGAAGTCCGGTGTCTGGGGCCTCGTCGCCGGTACCACGGCCGCGATGGTGAACTACTTCGTCTTCTACGAGCAGGGCATCATCGACATCCCCTCCGACCAGGGCGCCAACTTCGTCTCCGCCATCGTCGGCTTCGTGGCCGGCGCGGTCGTCATGGTCGTCGTCACCCTCTTCACCGCGCCCAAGCCCGACGCCGAACTGGCCGGTCTGGTCTACGGGACGGAGTCCCCGGACGCCGACGAGGCACCGGACGAGGGCGACGGCGCCTGGTACCGCAAGCCCGCCCTGCTCGGCTGGGGCGCCATCGTCCTCGCCGCCCTCTGCTACCTGCCCTACTCGCTCTGATCGGAGGCACTCACCATGTCCGACCTGCACAAGGAAGTCTCCGAACTGGAGCGCACGTCCGCGACCGCGGCCCGGCTCTTCGACATCCGGCGGATCATCGGCGGTCTCTTCGTGGTCTACGGAGTGATCGTCACCATCGCCGGGATCAACCCCTCCGAAGCCGACCTGAAGAAGGCCGAGGGCGTCCACATCAACCTGTGGACGGGCCTGGCCATGCTGGTGCTCGGGCTCTTCTTCCTGATCTGGCTGAAGCTCCGCCCGGTCCAGGTGCCCCAGGAGACCCCCGGCACGCCGGAGGACTGACCGGCTCCACCCCGCGGGGGCCGGACGATCACGCGTTCACGCGAGGCCGTCCGGCCCCCGCGGCGTTCCCGCCGCCCGGTCGAGCAGCCCCGTACGGGCCGCGAGGGCGGCCGCCTCCAGCCGCGAACCGACGCCCAGCTTCATCAGCACCCGCTGCACATGCGTACGCGCGGTACTCGGTGCGATGCCCATGCCGGCGGCGATCAGCCGGGTGTCCTCCCCCTCGGCGACCCTGACCAGCACCTCCACCTCACGCGGGGTCAGCATCCGCAGCAGCCGCTGCCCTTCGTCGTCCGGCTGGACCACGGGATGCAGCAGCTCGGTGAACGCGCCCCGCAGCAGCTGCGGGGCGACCGCGACCTCTCCCGCACGGGCCTTGATCATGGCGCGCTCCACGCCCTCGATGCGTTCGTCGTGCCGCACGTAACCGGCCGCTCCCGCGGCGAAGGCGGCGGCGATCCCCCGCGGGTCCGGCACCGGGCCGAGCACCACCACGGCCACCTGGGGGCGCTCCCGTCCGATCCTGGTGATCGGGTCGAACGCCCCGGGTTCGGCGGGCGCGGCCGTGCCGAACAGACAGACCTCCGGCGCCCTGCTGATGACCAGTTCCGCCGCCCCCGCCGTCGGCGCGGCCGCCGCGAGCACCCGGTGTCCGCGCAATTTGAGTGCCGAGGCGAGTGCCTCGGCGAGCAGACGGTGGTCATCGACCACCATGAGCCGCACGCCCATCGGAAAGCCCCCATGTGTACAGCGCTGTGCCGCTGCGTGTCCCTGAACAGGCCCCCCGGCCTCTCTGACCCGGCAAGCTACACGCTTGTTCGACACCTCGTGCCCACTACCGGCAAGAAGCTCCCCGGAATGCCGAATTATGAGTCGTTCGAGGCCGGATGCCCGTCGTAAAACGATCGGCCCTGCCGGTCGTTGATCGACCGGCAGGGCCGTTACGGATGGCCCGGGAGCGGGCCGGGCGGGTCAGTCGGTGCTGAAGGAGACGACGAGGTACTGCTTGTCGTCCAGCGAACTGGACTTGCTGGGCTCACTGACCATCTTCTCGGAGATGAACAGCCGCCCCTTCTCGTAGATGAACTCGGCGTAGTCCACGGAGAAGCTGGTCTCCGCGTCGCGCACCGCCTCGTCGTCCGGGTTGACCATCAGCACGGTCTCCTTGAACGTGGAGCCGTCGATGGACACGATCTGGCCGCCCTTGTCGTACGGGGGCCGCTTGTACGCGATGACGTTGGTGCCGTCCATCCGCAGCGGGGTCAGCGTGTAGCGGTCGCCCGCGTCCGCCCTTCCGCCGACGAGCTTGCCGGTGGTGAGGTCGAAGGCGACGATCTCGTTGGTGTCGCCGTACTCGCCGCCGCCCTCGTGCTCCTCGGTCGGCACGTAGATCCGGTTGTTGCCGACGGCCAGCGAGCCGCACTGCTCGACCTCGGTGGAACCGCACTCCGCGGCGTACTTGTCCGCGTCGGCCGAGATCCGGACGATGAGCTTGCCGGTGGCCGCGTCGATGGAGAAGAAGTCCGAGATGCTGCTGCCGTCACCCGCGGTGTCACCCACGTCGGCGGCGACGACGAGCGGCTTGGTGGAGACGATGCTCGCGTACTCGACGCCGGCCGGCATCGCGTACGAGGAGAGCGGCGCGCCGGTCGTCGGGTTCAGCGCCTGGATGGTGAGCTGCGGGGCGTCGTAGCTGCCGCACTTGCGGACCACGGCGAGGGCGTCGCCGCCGCCGTAGCCCATGTCGTAGCAGTTGTTGGTGTCGGCCTTGGGCTTCCAGAGCTCGGCGCCGTCGGCGAGGTTGAACGCGGCGCCGCCGCTGGTGCCGCCCGCGGCGACGGTGGAGCCGCTGAGCGTGACCTCGCCGAACCTGACGGGCTTGTCACCGCTGGACGCCGAGGTGACGGACTTGCTCCACATGAGCTTGCCGGTGGCGAGGTCGAGCGCTCCGACCTGGTTGCAGGAGGGGTACTTGTCCGCGGCGCTCGGCTTGCCCTCCTGGAAGACGACGGCGGTCCTGTAGTCCTTGCTCATGTGCCGGGACGCTGCGCAGACCTGGCCCTTCAGCGGGATCGACCAGACCTTCGTGCCCTTGGCGAGGTCGTAGCCCGCGACCTCGTACACGCCGGTCTTCACGTACACCTTGTCCGTGACCCAGGAGCCGTCGACGACCGTGGTGTCGGTGACCTTCGGGTGGGGCAGCTGGAAGCCGATCTTGGACTTGGTGTCGGACGGGGCCTTCTCGGTCCCGCCGGCCAGGCCGTCGCCCTCGCCGCCCTTGCCTTCGCCGCCGGTCGTCCCGCCGGAGGCGACGTCCTGCTTGCCGCCCTCGTCACCGCTGCCGGTGGCGTAGAGGACTCCGCCGCCGACGATCAGCACCACGGCGACGACCGCGGCGACGATGATCTTCATCTGGGTGTTGAACTTCTTGCCGCCACCGGGCTGGGGGGCGACGTACTGGGGCTGCATCGGTGCGGTCGGGTAGCCGTACCCCTGCTGCGGGTGCATGCCGGGCGGCGGCCCTTGCGGGAAGCCGTAGCCGGGCTGGGTCGGCGGCTGTCCCGGGGGCGGGGCCTGCGGGTAGCCGTACGCCGGGGTCTGCGGGGCCCCGTAGCCACCGGCGGGCGGAGGCGGCGGAGAGCCGTATCCGCCGGCGGGCGGGGTGGGCGGCGTGGCCGGGGGCTGCTTCGCGAGCGGGTCGGCGGGCGGCGGGGTGGGTGCGCCGAACCCTCCGGGCGGCGGGTCCTGCGGGGGGCCGAATCCGCCCTGGGGCGGTTCGTTGGGCGGCTGGGGCGGCTGAGTCATGGCGTACGTACCTCTGCGGGGTCGGAGAAGGAAGGGCTGCGGTTGCCGTGGTCGGCCGTCACTTGCCGAAGGCCATCATGGTCGTCTGCTCCTTCTCCTCCTCGTCGTTGCTCGCGCTGACGCGATCGCTGACGATGATGGAACGGCCGCCCGTGTAGACGATCTTCGACGAGAAGAAGTTCTCGATCCGGGTCGTCGAGTCCGGGTGCTGGAGCAGTACCTTCGGCGCGCCTCCGGTGGGTGCGATCGTCGCGATCGCCCCGCCCTTGTCGTACGAGGGCTCCAGGTAGACCAGGACGTTGCCGCCCTCCATGCGCAGCGGCTTCATGGTGCGTTCGGCGGGAGCCGCCGACTTCCACTTGGTCTTGCCGGTGTTCAGGTCGAAGGCGAGGACCTTGTTGGTGCGGCCGGAGCCGCTGGTGTCGTCCTCGGTCATCATGTAGAAGGTGTTGGCGTCGGCGGCGATGCCGCTGCAGCCTTCGAGCTTCGCCCCGAAGATGGCGAAGTCGTGCCCGCAGTCGACGGAGGGGTTGTCCCCCTTGTCACTGATCAGCTGGGACCGGAGCGTCCCGTTCTCCCTGAGCGCGAGGATGCCCCACTTCTTCTCCTCGCGCTGGGTCAGCGAGACGACGAGGGGGTTCACCGAGTAGACCTTCGCGACCTCCCAGCCGCGCTTGGGCTGGTAGGACCACTTGGCCTTGCCGGTGACCGGGTCGATCTCCTGGATCTGGTGCTGGGGCTTGTTCACGTCGTCGGTGCGGCAGTTGGCCGCGGCGATGAGCTTGGGACCGCCGGCGAAGGCGAACGGCTTGCAGTTGCCCGACGGATTGCCGAACAGTTCCTTGCCGTCGCTGACCCGGTAGCCGTTGGAGTTGCTCGTACGGCCGACGGTCACGGTGTCACCGCTGATCGCCAGACCGATGTCGGACAGCAGGTCCCAGGTGCCGTTCTTCTTGACCGACTTCTTCCAGCCGGCCTTGCCGGTGTTGAGGTCGATCATCTGCAGGTCGGCGCAGTCGGCCTTGTCGGTGGTGCCGTTCATCACGCCGATGACGATCTTGCCGTCGGCCGTGGGGTTACCGGGCGCCGCGCACATGTCGGTGGGCAGCGGCAGGCTCCACTTCTGCTTGCCGTCGGCCGCCGAGTAGCCGTTGACCGACCGGTACATGCCCTTGACGACCGTGTCGCCGACGATCCACGGGCCGTACACGTTCTTGCCGTTGCGGGGCAGGTCGACGTCGTTCTTCGTCAGCCAGAGGACCTTGGCCTCGCCGTCCTTGCGCCCGGCGTTGAGGTCGTCGTTCGCCTCACGGCCGTCGCCCTTGCCGTCGCCCTGGTCGACCTCGGCCGACTCGCTCGGGCGCACGGCTTCACCGCTGGACTTGGCGACGGGGTCCTTGCCCTCGTCGTCACCGCCGCTCGTGACGAGGAAGATGCCCCCGCCGACGACGAGGAGCGCGGCGAGCGCCGCCCCGATGATGACGGCGGGCTTGCCCTTGAAGGGGCCGCCGCCGGAGCCGCCGGGCGCCGGAGCGCCGGGGTACTGCTGCTGCGGGTAGCCGTACCCGGGCTGCTGCGCGTACGGACCGGGCTGCTGGCCGTAGGGCCCGGGCTGCTGCGCGTACGGGCCCGACGGGGCGCCGTACGGACCGGGTTGCTGGGCGTACGGGCCGGGGGCCGGCTGGCCGGGGGCCTGGGGGTAGCCGTAGCCGGGCTGCGCGCCGGGTGCCTGCGGGTAGCCGTAGCCCGGCTGCGTCGGGGGCGCCTGCGGAGCACCGGAGGGCGGTGACTGCGGAGGGGCGGGCGGCACCTGCGGCGGTGACTGCGGCTGGGGCGGCTGGGGGGTGCCCTGCGGATCCTGCGGAGCCCCGAAGCCCCCCTGCGGCGGTTGCTGGCTGGGCGGCTGGGTCATCAGCACGTCCCCCTTCGTGCGGTCCGGTGCCCGGTCCGGTCTCCCCCGCGATTCCGCTGGGATCAGAGGATACGTGCAAGAAATCTCTGAATTCCCCCCGGAAAGGAGCGAATCGGGCATGGCTTCCGCGGCGTTACGACAGTCGAGCGGGGCTTCTTTGTACCACCCGTACCGCACCTGGCAGCGGTTCGGTCCATGCCCTGTTCCCAAGGGAGAACCGGGCCGTGATGCCGTCGTTACGCGCCTGTCGTGGCCGTCCGGGGCGCCCGCTGCCGACGCTCCGTCAACTCGCCCTCAGCTGCGCCTCTTTCACGGAACCCTCGCAGTCACCCCGTCATTCACCGAAGACCAGCACACCGGTCGCCGCCTTCTCCGCCTCGTCCTCGTCCTCGCTGATCCGCTGCGGGAGGAGGAAGGAGCGCCCGTCGCGGCAGGCGACCTTCGGCAGGAAGAGCGTGTTCTCGGTGCCGGCCGCCGATTCCGGGTGCTTCAGCAGGGCCGTGTACGCCCCGGTCGCGGGGTCCAGCGACCCGATCTCACCGCTCTTGCGGTACGCGGCCTGTACGTGCACCAGCGCCTTCCCGCTCTCCAGGCGCAGCGGCATCATGAAACGCCCGCCCGGCGGGGGTGTCCCGGCGGCGGGTCGTAGGGCGCTCCGAAGCCCTCCTGCGGCGGCCGGGCGGGCGGCTGGGTCATCGGCGGGATCCCCCTCGAGCGGCATGGCTCCGCAGGGTCACGCCAACCCGAGCGGCCCTACTTCCTACCGCCCGCCCGGCCCGGACCGGACTGCCCGTCAGGCGTCCTCGGCCAGCTCCAGCCAGCGCATCTCCAGCACGTCCCGCTCCGCCACCAGTTCGCGCAGCTCGGCGTCGAGCTTGGCGACCTTCTCGAAGTCGGTGGCGTTGTCGGCGATCTGCGCGTGCAGCGACGTCTCCTTCGTCGACATCTTCTCCAGCTGCCGCTCGACCTTCTGCAGCTCCTTCTTCGCCGCGCGCGCGGCCTGCGGCGAGACGGTCTCGGCCGGCGCCGCCTTGGGCGCCGAGGACCCGGCGAAGGAGGCGGGCGTGGCCGTCTCCTCCATGCGCTGCCTGCGCTCGATGTACTCGTCGATGCCGCGCGGCAGCATCCGCAGCGCGCGGTCGCCGAGGAGCGCCATCACCTTGTCCGTGGTGCGCTCGATGAAGAACCGGTCGTGGGAGATCACGATCATCGATCCGGGCCAGCCGTCGAGGAGGTCCTCCAGCTGGGTCAGCGTCTCGATGTCCAGGTCGTTGGTGGGCTCGTCGAGGAAGAGGACGTTGGGCTCGTCCATCAGCAGACGCAGGATCTGCAGGCGCCGGCGTTCACCACCGGACAGGTCGCCGACCGGGGTCCACTGCTTCTCCTTGGCGAAGCCGAACTGCTCGCAGAGCTGCCCGGCCGTCATCTCCCGGCCCTTGCCGAGATCGACGCGGTCGCGCACCTGCTGGACCGCTTCGAGCACCCGCAGGTTCGGGTTGAGTTCCGCGACCTCCTGGGAGAGGTAGGCGAGCTTGACCGTCTTGCCGACGACGACCTTCCCCTCGGCGGGCTGTACGTCGCCCTGGCTGCGGGACGCCTCGGCGAGCGCACGCAGCAGCGAGGTCTTGCCCGCGCCGTTCACGCCGACCAGGCCGATGCGGTCACCGGGGCCGAGCTGCCAGGTGAGGTGGGTGAGCAGGGTCTTGGGGCCGGCCTGGACGGTCACGTCCTCCAGGTCGAACACGGTCTTGCCGAGCCGCGCGTTGGCGAACTTCATCAGCTCGCTCGTGTCGCGGGGCGGCGGCACGTCGGCGATCAGCTCGTTGGCGGCCTCGATGCGGTAGCGCGGCTTGGACGTACGGGCGGGGGCACCGCGCCGCAGCCAGGCCAGCTCCTTGCGCATCAGGTTCTGCCGCTTGGACTCCTCGGTCGCGGCGATCCGCTCCCGCTCGGCCCGGGCGAAGACGTAGTCGCTGTAGCCGCCCTCGTACTCGTGGACCGAGCCGCGCTGGACGTCCCACATCCGGGTGCAGACCTGGTCCAGGAACCACCGGTCGTGGGTGACGCAGACGAGCGCGGAGCGCCGGGCCCGCAGATGTCCGGCGAGCCACGAGATCCCCTCGACGTCGAGGTGGTTGGTGGGCTCGTCGAGAACGATCAGGTCCTGCTCGGCGATCAGCAGCTTCGCCAGCGCGATCCGACGCCGCTCACCACCGGAGAGCGGAGCGATGACGGTGTCGAGGCCGTGCTCGAAGCCGGGGAGCGCGAGGCCGCCGAAGAGCCCGGTCAGCACGTCACGGATCTTGGCGCTGCCCGCCCACTCGTGGTCCGCGAGGTCGCCGATCACCTCGTGCCGGATGGTGGCCTTCGGGTCCAACGAGTCGTGCTGGGTGAGGACACCGAGGCGCAACCCACCGTTGTGGGTGACCCGGCCGGTGTCCGCCTCCTCCAGCTTGGCGAGCATCCGGATGAGCGTCGTCTTGCCGTCGCCGTTCCGGCCGACGACGCCGATCCGGTCGCCCTCGGACACCCCGAGGGATACACCGTCGAGCAGGGCACGGGTGCCGTACACCTTGCTGACCTGCTCGACATTGACCAGATTGACGGCCATTTCACTCCTGCCTCGGGGATCCCTGCGTCGGGGACCGCTCGACGTCCCAGCGTAGTCGCCGCGCGGGGTGCGATAGCGTGCGGCGATCGATCATGGGGCATAACCCCAGGTCGGAGCGGTTCGGATCATCTCTGGGGTGGGGACTTCATGATGCGTGTGACGCTACGGGCACTGATTCCGGCGGTCGCGGCGGCCTTGGCGCTCGCCGGCTGTTCGTCGTCAGGCGGCGGCACGGACGCGGGTGTGGACCCCGGCGGGACCGGGACCGGCTCCCCCGCGGCGGCCGCGACGCGCGCCGCCCCGGAGAAGAGCGCCACCCTCGGCGGGAAGGGCTCGGCCTGCGCGCTTCCGGTGACGTTCGGCCTCGCGGCGGACTGGAAGCCGCAGGCCGTGGAGGTGGAGCCCGGATCGGCGTTCGCGGAACTGGGGCAGCAGGGTTCGGCCACGATGGTCTGCGAGATCGACGCCAAACCGGCCGGGAACATCGGCTACCTCCGCGTCTGGCAGGGCAAGGGGTCCGGCACCACGCCGCGAGCGGCGCTGGAGGACTTCGTGGCAGGTGACCCGAACGCGAGCAAGGCCGCGTACGCCGAGATGCGGGCTGGTTCCCTGGCCGCCGTCGAGGTCGAGTACACGGTGAACGTCGAACTGCTGGACGAGAGGAAGACGGAGCACGCCTTCGCCGTCTCGACACCCGCCGGCCCGGTCGTGGTGCACCTGGGCGGGCTGGACTCGCAGGAGCACGAGGAGATGCTCCCCGCCTACGAGCTCGCGAAGAGAACGCTTGAACTGGGCTGAGGAGTGCACGACCGGTCGTCGCCCCTCCGGATCCACGCCTGTACAGCATCCTGTACGTACAGGATGACGTACGGGATCGAGGAGGCCACAGTGCGGACCATGACCTACACGGAGTCGCGGGCCAGGTATGCCGAGACCCTCGATGCGGTCGTCGACGACCGCGAGGAAGTGATCGTCACGCGCGCCGGCCATGACCCGGTGGTGATAGTCGCTCTCGACGAGTACGAGTCCCTCAAGGAGACGGCCTATCTCCTGCGAAGCCCGGAGAACGCTCGTCGACTGCTGGCCTCGATAGACCGCCTGGAGAGCGGCGGAGGCACCGTGAGGGAGCTCGCCGAGTGAAGTTCGTCTGGGACGAAACGGCCTGGGACGACTACGTCTGGTGGCGGGCTCAGGACCGGAAGATCCTCAGGCGGATCAACAGCCTGCTCCAGGACGTCTCCCGTCACGGCAACGAGGGCATCGGCAAACCCGAGCCCCTGAAACACGGCTTCCAGGGGTACTGGTCCCGCCGGATCACCGCGGAGCACCGGCTGATCCACAGGGTCGTCGACGACGAGGTCCGTATCGCCGCCTGCCGGTACCGCTACGGCTCCTGACCGGCCCGTGCCGGACCGG
>Ga0164307_10000572_pt1 | contig 16179 bp, 17 predicted proteins | sample Whisoiple_243_MG_FD_110214 | JGI IMG/M metagenome (GOLD analysis project Ga0164307, IMG submission 110214) | Soil microbial communities amended with fresh organic matter from upstate New York, USA - Whitman soil sample_243_MG | ecosystem: Environmental > Terrestrial > Soil > Unclassified >...
CAGGCCTCGATCGCTGCCGGCATCCCGGTGGAAAGCCCGGCTTGGGGCGTAAACCAGCTCTGCGGTTCGGGCCTGCGCACCGTCGCGCTCGGCTACCAGGCGCTGCTCAACGGCGATTCGGAAATCGTGGTTGCCGGCGGCCAGGAATCCATGAGCATGGCCCCGCATGCGCAATATTTGCGCGGCGGCGTCAAGATGGGCACGCTCGAATTGGTCGACACCATGATCAAGGATGGCCTGTGGGACGCATTCAACGGCTATCACATGGGTAACACCGCCGAGAACGTCGCCCGGCAGTACCAGATCACCCGCGCCCAGCAGGATGAATTCGCTGTTCGCTCGCAGAACAAGGCCGAAGCCGCCCAGAAGGCCGGCAAATTCAAAGACGAGATCGCGCCGGTGACCATCAAGACGCGCAAGGGCGACGTTGTCGTGGCCGACGACGAATATCCTCGCCATGGCGCTACGCTGGATGGGATGGCCAAGCTGAAGCCGGCCTTCGCGAAAGATGGCACCGTGACCGCCGGCAGCGCCTCCGGCATCAATGACGGCGCTGCCGCGGTGGTACTGATGACCGCCAAGCAGGCTGCCAAGGAAGGCAAGAAGGTGCTCGGCCGCATCGTGTCGTGGGGCCAGGCCGGCGTCGATCCCAAGATCATGGGCACCGGGCCGATCCCGGCCTCGCGGGCGGCGCTGAAAAAAGCCGGCTGGAGCATCGGCGACCTCGACCTGATCGAGGCCAATGAAGCCTTTGCCGCGCAAGCCTGTGCGGTCAATCAGGACCTCGGCTGGGACACCGCCAAGGTCAATGTCAATGGCGGTGCGATCGCGATCGGCCACCCGGTCGGCGCTTCCGGCGCGCGGGTACTGGTGACGCTGCTGCACGAAATGCAGAAGCGCGACGCCAAGAAAGGCCTCGCCACGCTGTGCATCGGCGGCGGCATGGGCATCGCAATGTGCATTGCACGCGATTGAACTGAAAGTAGCAGGATGCGTTGAGTGATGAAAATATCTGTCAACCTCGCGTCATGCTGATAAAATCAAAATGCCCGGTCTCGCGCCGGGCATTTTGATCTGCAAGACTCTGTCAAGGGCCGGTTCACTTCGGCTTATAAAAAGACCAAGAAGGATTCGAAAGGAGGATTCGCCATGACACGTGTTGCACTGGTGACGGGGGGCACAAGAGGGATCGGCGCAGCGATCAGCAAGGCGCTAAAGGACGCCGGCTACAGGGTCGCGGCGAGCTATGCCGGCAATGACGCGGCGGCGGAGAAGTTCAAGGCCGAGACCGGCATTCCCGTCTACAAATGGGACGTCAGTTCGTTTGACGCCTGCGCCGCCGGCGTCAAGAAGGTCGAGGCCGATCTCGGTCCGATCGATGTCCTCGTCAACAATGCGGGCATCACCAGGGATGGCGCATTCCACAAGATGACGCTCGAGCAGTGGAATTCGGTGATCAACACCAATCTCGGCTCGCTGTTCAACATGACGCGCCAGGTGATTGAAGGCATGCGCGCGCGGAAATTCGGCCGTGTCGTCTCGATCTCCTCGGTCAACGGCCAGAAAGGCCAGTTCGGTCAGGTCAACTATTCGGCGGCAAAGGCCGGCGACATCGGCTTCACCAAGGCCCTTGCGCTGGAGAATGCCAAGGCGGGCGTCACCGTGAACGCGATCTGCCCCGGGTATATCAACACTGAAATGGTGCAGGCGGTGCCAAAGGACGTGCTGGAAAAGAACGTGCTGCCGCAAATTCCGGTCAACCGCCTCGGCGAACCGGAAGAGATCGCGCGCGCCGTGGTTTTCCTCGCCTCCGACGACGCCGGTTTCATCACGGGATCGACATTGAGCGTCAATGGCGGGCAGTATCAGGCGTGATACGAGCCATTGCGGTATTCAAAATTCGTCATGCCCGGGTTCGTCCCGGGCATCCACGTCTTCAGAAGGCAGTCCGAAGCAGGACCTGGATGGCCGGACAAGTCCGGCCATGACGGACGTGTTTTGATCGATGACCTCGCGCACTGCCACGCTGATCGGATTGACGGCGATCCTGATGTGGTCGCTGCTGGCGGTGCTGACGGTGGCGATCGGCAAAATCCCGGCGTTTCAACTCGCGGCCATGACGTTTGCGATCGGCGCGCTGGTGGGTTTCTCGACCTGGCTCGGCCGGCCCGATGCGTCCGCGGTGCTGCGGCAGCCGGCGCTGGTGTGGATCGTCGGTGTCGGCGGCCTGTTCGGTTATCACGCGCTGTATTTTCTGGCGCTGCGCTTCGCGCCGCCGGCCGAAGCGGGGCTTTTGAATTATCTCTGGCCGCTGTTGATCGTGCTGTTTTCCTCGCTGCTGCCTAGTGAGCGGCTGGCCGCGCATCATATCGTCGGTGCACTGCTTGGCCTCGCCGGAACCGTGCTGCTGTTCGCCGGCAATAGGGGTCACAGCTTCGCGCCGGGCCAGGTGCCGGGTTTGATCGCGGCCTTTGTCGCGGCCTTCGTGTGGGCGGTCTATTCCGTGATGTCGCGCAAATTGAAAGCGGTGCCGACCGATGCCGTGGCCGGCTTTTGCCTTGTGACGGCGCTGCTTGCGGCCCTCGTCCATTCGGGGGTCGAGATCACCGTCTGGCCGGAAACCGCGGCACAATGGCTTGCGATTCTCGCGCTCGGTATCGGGCCAGTGGGTGCTGCGTTCTATGCCTGGGATATCGGCATGAAGCGCGGCGACATCCGCGTGCTGGGAGCTGCGTCCTACGCGACGCCGCTGCTCTCGACCGCGTTTCTGATTCTGGCGGGTTTTGCGCAAGCCGGTTTCACGATCGTGCTCGCGGCGGTTTTGATCGCGGGTGGAGGATTGATCGCGGCCAAGGATATGGTGTGGAAGTCATCGGCTTGAAGTCAGCGCGGGGCCCAATCCTTCGCGGCCAATTCGAATTCTGCAAAATCGAAACCGGGCGCGACCGTGCAGCCGACGAGCGTCCAGTCGCCGGTGCTTTCGGCCGCCTGCCATGCATGCGCCGGCACGATAGCCTGCGGTAGTTCGCCCGCGGCAAGATCGGTGCCGAGCCTGACACTGCGGTTGCCGGAATCGTCGGCGATCTGCAAGGTCAGCGCGCTGCCGGCATGGTAATGCAGATCTCGACCGCATCGATGCGGTGCCAGTGCGATCGCTCGCCGCGTGCCAGCAGGAAATAGATCGCAGTGGAAAAGGCCCGTCCGTTGGCGTCGCAGCGGGAATCGCGAAACGTCTCGCGATAGTGTCCGCCTTCGGGATGCGGCTTCAATCCGAGCTGCGCGATGATGTCGGCGGCGGCCGGCATTATCAGGATTTGTTTTTGCGTTCGCGCAATTCGCCGAAAATTTCAGCGGCGCTCGCGCCTTTCATCCGCAAGCTGGCAGCCACCGACGGCTCGTCGGCGCGCAGGAAAACGTTGGCCTTCTTTTCGCTGCCGAGGGTGACCGGGATGGTCGGCTTGCCGTCGGCGCGCAGCCGTGTGACTTCGTCGGCGCGCGCCTTCAGCGCCGCATTGTCGGACTCGATCGTCAGCGCGAACTTGATGTTGGAGGCGGTATATTCATGACCGCAATAGAGGTTGAAGTCGTCGGGCAATACGCGCAGCTTCAAGAGCGAGTCCCACATCATCGGATAGGTGCCTTCGAACACCCGTCCACAGCCGATCGAGAACAGCGTGTCGGCGGCGAATAACGCTTTCTCGTTGTCGAACACGTAGCTGATGTGGTCGAGCGTATGGCCAGGTGTTTCCAGGACGCGCGCCAGCAGGCTGCCGACCTTGATGACGTCGCCGTGGGCGGCGCGCAAATCGACATTGGCAATTTTGCCGGTTTTGTCGTGCGGCGCGACCACGCGGCACCCGTATTTCTGCTTCAGTTCCGCGACGCCGCCGACGTGGTCGTGATGATCGGCAGGGCTTCCGGGGCGTCGACCGACGCGGTCGCCTTGGTGGCGGGGTCGTGGATCAGGTACCCGAAATTGTCGGAGAGGCAGGGGAAAGTGCGGATTTCGGCAACCATGATATCTCCATCATCCGGCTCGGACTACAACGCCGGCAGCGCGGTCTTATATAGCTGGGGATTATGGCGTTAACGTCAAATTCGCAAGCCGGTATTAGAGACGGCCAAAGCGTGTTTCGCCGTGTTAGATTGGGTTCATGACCATCGACGTCATCGATCTTCGTGATTTCTATTCACGGCGCCTGGGCATTGTGGCGCGGCGGCTGATCAATCGCGGCATTCAGACGCTCTGGCCGGACGTCGAGGGACAGCGGGTACTGGGCCTCGGCTATCCCACGCCCTATCTCGGCCTGTTTCGCGAAAACAGCGAGCGCTGCATTGCCTTCATGCCTGCGGCGCAGGGTGTCCTGAAATGGCCGACCGCGCGGCCGACGCTGGCAACATTGGTCGACCAGTTTTCCCTGCCGCTGCCGGATGCCGCGGTTGACCGCATCCTGCTGGTGCACGCGCTGGAAATGTCCGACGATCCCGAAGGCTTGCTGCGCGAGGTGTGGCGGGTACTGGCGCCGTCGGGCCGGATGATGGCCGTTGTTCCCAATCGGCGTGGGGTGTGGACCCGCACCGACACCACGCCGTTCGGTCATGGCCGGCCCTATTCGCGTTCGCAGATCACGCAATTGCTGCGGCAGACCTGGTTTACGCCGACGGTATGGGGCGAGGCGCTGTTCGTGCCGCCGGTCGCCGGCGGCTGGTTCCTGCGCTCGGCACTGGCGTGGGAGCGCGTCGGGGCTGCGCTGTCGCTGCCTTTCGCGGGCGTCCATATCGTGGAGGCGACCAAACAGGTCTATCGCGCGATTCCGGCGCGCCGCACCCGGCTCATTCCCGCGTTGCGGCCTGTGCTGGTGCCGTCATCGTTGCCGCGATAAGGTTGGGATGTCCGCCAAGCGGACCAGCAATACGAGGCAGTGAGCGAGAACTCAAAAGCGTGCAATCCCGGATCATCCACATTCGTGGATGATGACGCAGCCGCGAGATACTGCTTGCAGAGCTTGGGCCGCTTACTCGTTCCCCGGATTGAAATCGTCACCGGGCGTCGCCGGCGCCATGCCTTCGGGCCGCGGCCCATGCGGCCGACGGCGCCGGCGGGACGGGAAGCGTTCGCCGCCATTGCCCTCGAAGCCGCCACTGTTGATCGGACCGCCGTTGATCTGCGGCTGCGGTCCGGTGATGAACGACGGCAGCCGGTCGACGCCGACATCCGGCTGGGATTGCGGTTGCGACTGATATTGCGGCTGCGGGCGATGGTCGCGATTCTGGTTATGCTCGCGCGGCTGATGCTGGTCACGCGGCTGGTAGGGCTGGCCCTCGCGCTGCTGATTCTCGCGCGGCATGAACGGCTGCGGCTGCGCCGGAACGAAGCCGGGCTCCTGCCCGAAATTGGAGAAATTCTCGCTTTCGTCGTCGCCGTCCTCCGAGGGCGTTTCATTGTCGATGCGCGGTTGCGGTTGGCTCTGACGGAACTGCTCCTGGGCTGCGGCAATCAGACGAAAATAATGTTCGGCATGCTGGTAGTAATTCTCGGCGGCAACCGGATCGCCGGAGGAGCGGGCGTCGCGCGCCAGTTGCACGTATTTTTCGGCAACGTGAGAGGCGGTACCGCGGATCTTGATGTCGGGCCCGTTCGACTCGAACACGCGGGTCATCGGGTTTTGGCCGCGCCGGTTGTTATTGTTGTTGTTATTGTTGTTCCGGTTCCGCATCCGCTTGTTGTTGTTCTGACCGTTTCTCATGTCTTGCCTTTATTCCAGCCCTGAAGTTTCCAGCCTTGAGGTCAACGCCTCGGGTTAAATGCCTTGAATTGTCGGTATCCTGATTGCGTGGCACGGCGCGGCGCACATCACCTGCACAGCTACTGTGCGGTTCGATCTCACACGGATTGCCCCATACGTCGTGATTAACAAAGACGCGTTCCCCAACGATCCGGCGCGCGCGCTGGCTGCGCCAAACCTATTCAGTCTGCTTAAAACCAGCCCAGGTCTCTCACATGAAATTTCAAGCGCAATCGCAGGCTTTCGTTCGCTTTGCGGTCGGAGTAGCGCAGCTCTCTAAAGCCATCGCGCTCAATCGGACCTGCGTTTTGGAACCTTTCAATCGGACGGGCTCTCGCTTGAGAACTCTGGCTTCGATCCGTAGCATCTACGGGGCCAGCGACCCTGAACCGATGTTATGAGGGGAACGTAGTCGGTCCTGCCGGATATTCCAAGTGGTTTTTTGCATTTCAATTGGGCTTTATGGGGGCAATTTTTGGCCCGCGACCGCTCGCCGCACACCGGCCAGATCGGCTTTGATCGGCCACGCAGCCATTAACCCTGCCGCATCCATCAAGGCTTCAATGGCAGCGCTCTGGCCCTGTCCGGCCTCCACGACCAGAGCCGCGCCCGGGGCCAAACGATCCGCCGCCTGCGGGATCAGTGCGCGATAAGCATCAAGCCCATCCGGGCCGCCGTCGAGCGCCGCCAGCGGATCGTGATCACGGACCTCTGTGGCAAGTCGGGCTATATCCGCCGAGCGGATATAGGGCGGATTGGACACGATCAGGTCAAACAGGCCGGTGAGGCCGCTTGCGTATTCGCAGGCGACGAACCCGGCACGCTTCGTCAATCCCGTACGCGCCGCATTGGCGGCCGCGGTTTGCAGCGCTGCTGTCGAGATGTCGGTGCCGATGCCGCGGGCCTGCGGCAGCTCCGACAACAGCGCCAGCAGGATCGCGCCGGAGCCGGTGCCGAGATCGGCAATTCGCAGCGGTCGATCGGATGCGCCGGCGCGCAGTATCTGCAACGCCAGTTCGACCACCGTTTCGGTGTCCGGCCGCGGTACCAGCGTTGCGGGTGAAAGCTGTAGCGAAAGCCCCCAGAATTCCTTGCGTCCAAGAATGCGCGCGACCGGTTCGCCGGCGAGACGGCGCCGCGCGAACGATTCGAGTCGATTTGATTCGCTTGAGGTGAGCATGCGCCTGGCGGCGGCTATCATGCCGGTCAGGTCGAGTCCAAGCACATCGCCCGTCAAAAGCCGCGCGTCGAGTTCGGCTGAATCGATGCCGCCGATCCGAAACCTTTCCGCGAGTTTTCGCCGCACATGTTCGACCGACGGTGCTGGGGAGGCGTTGGCGCTCACGCCGTGGCGCCTTGCGCGGCGAGCTGGGCCGCCTGATGCTCGGTCGTCAGTGCGTCGATCAATTCACCCAGCGCCTCGCCCGCGACCACCTGCGGTAACTTGTAGAGCGTCAAATTGATGCGGTGGTCGGTGACGCGGCCTTGCGGGAAGTTATAGGTGCGGATGCGTTCGGAGCGGTCGCCGGAGCCCACTTTCTCGCGGCGGTCGGCCGAGCGTTCGGCGTCGATGCGCTGGCGCTCGGCGTCGAAGATGCGCGAGCGCAGGATATTCATCGCCGATGCGCGGTTCTTGTGCTGCGAACGGCTGTCCTGCATGTTGACCACGATGCCGGTCGGAATATGGGTGATGCGGATCGCCGATTCGGTCTTGTTGACATGCTGGCCGCCGGCGCCTTGCGCACGCATGGTCTCGATTCTGAGATCGTCGTTCTTGATGTCGACATCGACATCCTCGACCTCGGGCAACACCGCGACCGTCGCCGCCGAGGTGTGAATGCGGCCCTGCGTGTCGGTGTCAGGCACGCGCTGCACCCGGTGGACGCCGGATTCAAATTTAAGTTTGGCGAATGCGCCGCGGCCGCGCACTTCGGCGATGATCTCCTTGTAGCCGCCCATGGTGCCTTCGCTGGCCGAGATCACCTCGACCTTCCAGCCCTGCAGCGCAGCGAAACGCTCGTACATCCGGAACAGGTCGCCGGCAAACAGCGAGGCTTCGTCGCCGCCGGTGCCGGCGCGGATTTCCAGCATCACGTTGTGGTCGTCCATCGCGTCCTTGGGCAACAGCGCGACGCGAATCTGTTGCGCCAGTTCCAGGCTGCGCGCGGCCAGCGTCTCGCGCTCGGCTTCGGCCATGCCGCGCATCTCGGCATCGGTGACGGGGTCGACGATCAGCGAATCGATGCCGGCGAGCTCGGCATTGGCGGCACGATAGGCTTTTACGGCTTCGATCAGGGGATTGAGTTCGGAGAGCTCGCGCGTGATCCGTACATAGTTCTCGGAGCTGAGCTGGCCCAGCAACTGATCTTCCAGCGAGGCATGGTGCGCCAACAGGATGTCGAGTTTGGATTCGGGAAGCATGGACATGATATCGGTCTCGAATGGCGAAGGGGACGCTGCACGAACAAAGCGTCGCTACAACGAAAGTCCCTCGGCTTCGGCGAATTTGGTCAGTTTTTCGCGGATCGAGATGCTGCCGGACGGCGCATCGAGCAGCGGTGTCATCATCGCCTCGGCCTTTCTGGCGTCGAGGTCGAGAATCAGCGCCTTCACCGGGCCGTGCGCGGTAGCCGACAGCGACAGCGAGCGATAACCCAACGCGATCAGCGCCAGCGCGCCGATCGGCTTGGACGCCATCTCGCCGCACAGGGAGACGGATTTTTTCGCGGCCTGCGCCTTGCGCACGATATCGCGCAGTGCGCGCAGGATCGGCGCCGACATGGTGTCGAACCGATCGGAGACCTTGGCGTTACCGCGATCGACCGCGAACATGAACTGGAACAGGTCATTGGATCCCACCGAGACGAAATCGACTTTCTTCAGCAGTTCGTCGAGCTGGTAGAGCAGCGCCGGCACTTCCACCATGGCGCCGACGTCGATGCGTTCCGGCAGCGCGTGGCCGTGTTGCCGCAAATAGGTCAGCTCGCGTTCGACGATGCCCTTGGCGAGATCGAATTCGGCGACTTCGGTGATCATCGGGAACATGATGCGCAGCGAGCGGCCGCCGCCGGCCCGCAGCAACGCGCGGATCTGGCCGCGCAGCAGGCCGGGACGGTCGAGGCCGAGCCGGATCGCGCGCCAGCCGAGCGCGGGATTTTCCTCGGTCACGGCTTCCATATAAGGCAGCGCCTTGTCACCGCCGATGTCGAGGGTCCGGAAGGTCACCGGCTTGTCTCCCGCGACATCCAGCACCGTGCGGTACAGCGCGAGCTGATCGGAGGTGCGCGGCAGGCTCTGACCCACCATGAATTGCAGTTCGGTGCGGAACAGCCCGATGCCGGCGCTGCCGGTGTCCTCGATATGCGGCAGATCGATGGCAAGCCCGGCGTTGATCATCAGTTCGATCGGCTGGCCGTCCTTCGTGACGCAGGGCTTTTCGCGCAATGCCGAATATTGCGCTTGCCGGCGGGCGCGAAATCGGACCCGCTCGGCATACGCAGATTTGATTTCCGCCGACGGGCGGACATAAATCTCGCCCGAGGTACCATCGACGATGATGGCATCGCCGGGATCGGCGATGCCGGGCGCGTTCGGCACTTCGCCGACCGCGGGAATGCCAAGCGCGCGCGCCACGATCGAGACATGCGAGTTGGCGGTACCTTCCTCCAGCACCAGCCCGCGCAAACGGTTGCGGTCATAGTCGAGCAATGCGGCCGGCCCCATCGCGCGTGCGATCAGGATGGCGTTGTCCGGCAGCTGTTCACGCGACGGCGCGTGATCCTGCCCGACCAATTGCCGCATCAGCCTGTGACCGAGATCTTCAAGGTCATGCAGGCGGTCGCGCAGATAGGGATCGGTCGAACGCAGCATCCGCGCGCGGGTGTCGGACTGCACGCGTTCGACGGCGGCCTCCGCGGTAAGGCCCGTGGCGACTGCCTCATGCAGCTTGTGTGACCAGCCGTGGTCATTGGCGAACATGCGGTAGGCTTCCAGCACGTCACGGTGCTCGCCGCCGTCGGCGACATCGCCGCGCTCCAGCATGCGATCGAGGTCGGCGCGCAGTTTTGCCAGCGCCGCGTCGAGCCGCCGGATTTCCATCGGCACGTTCTCGGCGATGTAGTTGGTGATGACGACGCGCGGCTCGTGCAGCACCACATGGCCGAGCGCGATACCGTCTGACAACACCGCGCCGGTCTTGTGCAGCGAGTGCCGCGCGGCGGGTTCGGCGCCGGGCTGCGCCAGTGCCGACAATTCGCCCGACGCGATCATCTCCGCAACCACCATCGCGGTGGTCTGCAGCGCCTCGACCTCTTCCTCGACATAGGTACGCTTGGCGCGGTTCTGCACCACCAGCACCCCGAGCGTATTGCCGGCGCGCAGGATCGGAACGCCGAGGAAGGAATGATAGATTTCTTCGCCGGTTTCGGGCCGGAACGAGAAGGCCGGATGGCTCTGGGCGTCGTTCAGATTGAGCGGCGTTGCCTCGCTCGCGACCAGACCGACGAGACCTTCATGCGCGCTCAGGACGGTGCGGTGAACGGCGTCGCGGTTGAGGCCCTCGGTCGCGTAGAGTTCGAGCGTGTTGTCGATGCGCAGCACATAGGTCGAGCAGACCTCGGCCACCATATTGGCCGCGATCAACACCACGATCTTGTCCAGGCGCTCCTGGGCCGAAACCTGCTCCGCCATGGTTTCGCGGAGCCGTCTCAGCAAGACGCGGGGGCCTCCCGACGCGCTCCGCATGTGCCAAAATCCTCCCTCGCAAGGCCAGCCATCCGGGCGGCCGGGAGCTGGCGATAAGCTTAAGCAAAACAACAATTTTATTCATTCGGCGCCGGCGCAACCCATCAGGATATACCTAGCAAGCCGGCCGAATTGGATAACCGAAACTGTGTCGCAGTTCGCGGCAGCCCGCCCGTCAGGCCGTATAGCCAATTGAGGCTTGGTTTGCCAAGCAAAACGCCCGCCAGAGATCAATGCTGCGGGTGCTAAGGACAATTCTTCTAAACTTGATCGAGTCCATAGAGCGTGTGCAGCGTGCGCACCGCGAGTTCGGTGTAGGCGGCGTCGATCAGCACCGAAAACTTGATTTCCGAAGTCGTGATGGCGCGGATGTTGATATTGCGCGCGGCCAGCGCCGCAAACGCCTTGGCGGCGATGCCGGCATGGCTGCGCATGCCGCTGCCGATCACCGAAACCTTCGCCACATCGGTGGCGGTGTCGATGCGGGCATACCCGATTCCGGCCTTGGCCGAGGTGATGGTCTCGCGGGCGCGGTCATAGTCGGATGCCGGCACCGTGAAGGTGAGGTCGGTGGCCTTGCCGTCCTCGGAGACGTTCTGCACGATCATGTCGACATTGATGTTGGCTTCCGCCAGCGGTCCGAAGATCGCGGCGGCAACACCCGGCTTGTCTTCGATGTGGCGGAGGGAAATCTGCGCTTCGTCCCTGGAGAAGGCGATGCCGGTGACGACGTGATTTTCCATGATTTCCTCCTCACTGCAGATCAGCGTTCCCGGTGGCGTTCCGTGCGGATCGATATCCTGGGGTTTGTCGAAGCTGGAACGGACGAAGATCGGCATATTGTACACCATGCCGAGTTCCACCGAGCGGACCTGCAGCACCTTGGCGCCCAGCGAGGCCAGTTCCAGCATATCCTCGAAGGCGATGCGATGGAGCCGGCGCGCCTTGGGAACCACGCGCGGGTCGGTGGTATAGACGCCGTCGACGTCGGTGTAGATGTCGCAGCGGTCGGCATGAACGGCCGCTGCGATCGCCACGGCGGACGTATCGGAACCGCCGCGCCCGAGTGTGGTGATTCGTCCGGTCTGCGGATTGATGCCCTGGAAGCCGCAGATTACGGCGACTTCCCTGCGGTCCTTGAAGCGATGGATCAGGTCGCTGCCGTCGATATCGAGAATCCGCGCCGAGGCATGGGCGTCGCTGGTTTTGATCGGGATCTGCCAGCCTTGCCACGAGCGCGCCTGGATTCCGATCGCCTGCAATGCAATCGCCAGCAGTCCGGCGGTAACTTGTTCGCCCGATGCGACAACCGCGTCATATTCGCGCGCGTCGTGCAGCGCCGAGGCGTCGCGGCACCACTCCACCAATTCGTTGGTCTTGCCGGACATTGCCGACACCACCACGGCGACATCATGGCCGGCGTCGACCTCGCGCTTTATGTGCCGGGCGACGTTGCGGATGCGGTCGAGATTGGCGACGGACGTGCCGCCGAATTTCATGACGAGGCGACCCATGACGGCTGGTGGTTTCCCTGACGAGGTAATGCTCTGGCGCGCACGGAAACCGAGCGCGCCGGCCAAAAGGCGCGTATACATAGCGGCGCGGTTCGGGACAAGCAACCGAGCCCTCACCCCGGAAAGCGGCCGGGAACGGCAAATACGGATAAAGCGAGACGGACGGATGGGACGTTATATCAATAATATCCTGCAGCCTCGCGAGAACGTCCTGTATTCCACCAATGCGCACTGGATATTCTATCTGTCGGCGATCGGGTTTTGGATCGTGGCGGCCGGCTTCTTCGGATTGTCACGGATGATTGCTTCGCAAACGCCGGCGCTGGCCTGTATGGCGATTGCGGCGATCGTCGCGATCTACAAGACGCTGACTGCCTGGTTCCATCGCTGGACCACCGAGACCGATGTCACCAACTTTCGCGTTGTCCATAAGACAGGGTTCATCAAACGCCGCACCTTTGAAATGAGTCTCGACAAGGTCGAAAGCGTCGACGTCAACCAAAGCATCCTAGGCCGTCTGCTGAATTATGGCGACGTCACGGTGCACGGCGTCGGCGAGGGGGCCGAGACCATCAGCACCATCGCTTCTCCGCTCGATTTCCGCAATCACATCACGGCCCGATAGGGAGCCAGCGCGTTCATCCATGGCCATGCAACAAAACCCTTCGAACTCTTCGGGCGGCGCTTCCGGCGGCACGGTCGATCCGGCCGAGGTCGCGAAATTCTCCAAGCTGTCGGAAACCTGGTGGGATCCCAACGGCAAGATGGCGCCGTTGCACAAGATCAATCCGCTGCGGCTGAGCTATATTCGCGACGCCGCCTGCCGCAAATTCGAACGCAACGTCAAAAGCCTGAGCTGCCTTTCAGGCCTGCGCATCCTCGATATCGGCTGCGGCGCAGGGCTGCTGTGCGAGCCGTTCACGCGGCTCGGCGCGCAGGTGATCGGGATCGATCCGTCCGCCAGCAATATCGCGGCGGCGAAATTGCACGCCGACAAGGGGCATCTGTCGATCGACTATCGCTGCACCACCGTCGAGGAGATCGACGTACGCGAACGCTTCGATATCGTGTTGGCGATGGAAGTGGTCGAACATGTCGCCGATGTCGGGATGTTTCTCAACCGCTGTGCGGCGATGCTCAAGCCGGGCGGAATAATGGTGGTCTCGACGCTTAATCGCAACTGGAAGAGTTTTGCGCTCGCCATCGTCGGCGCCGAATACGTGCTGCGCTGGCTGCCGCGCGGCACCCATCAATGGGACAAGTTCGTCACCCCCGACGAACTGGCGCGGCACCTGCTCGACAACAAGCTTATCGTCACCGAGGAGACCGGCGTCGTCTACAGGCCGTTCGCCGATCGCTGGAGCCTCTCGTCCGACACCGACGTGAACTACATGGTGATCGCGGAAGGCGCGAGCTAGGTAAAAATCTATGTCGTCCCTGCGAACGCAGGGACCCATAACCCCACCTACGTAATCAGGCAGAGCATCAGCTCCGTCCACTTCATCGTTCGCAATGTACTACGTTTACATTCTCGCGAGTGGCCGCCACGGAACCCTCTACCAGCATCGGAATGGCGAGGGGTCTTTCTTCGTCAAGAAGTACGGCGTTTATCGTCTCGTTTACGTCGAAGCCTATGATCGCGCGGATGAGGCAATCGTGCGAGAAACAACTAAAGCGCTGGAAGCGGGACTGGAAGATCGAGCTGATCGAACGCGAGAATCTTGAATGGCGGGATCTCAGCGGCTTGCTGGTTTAGCGATTGCACAGAACGCTGATGTCCGGGGTTACGGGTCCCTGCGTTCGCAGGGACGACGGCGGTTATAGTATACAATCCGGATGGTTGCCCGCGCCGCCCGCGCCCGGCAGGTTGCGGCGACCTTCCGCCCGCAAGCGATCTCCCCGATGTTCAGCACCGTCACGCTCTGGATTCCCTTCACCATCACCGCCGCGCTCGGGCAGGTGGCACGCAATGCGATGCAGCGCAGCTTGACCAGACCGCTCGGTACCTGGGGCGCGACCAATATCCGCTTCCTGTTCGGCTTTCCGTTCTCGCTGATTTTCTTCGGCGGGGTGATCGTGGCGACCGGCGACGCCATGCCGTGGCCGAGCGCCGCGTTCTGGCCGTGGCTGATGCTGGGCGCGCTCTCGCAGATCGTCGCCACCGGACTGATGCTGCTGGCGATGAACGACCGCTCCTTCGTGGTGACCACGGCCTACCTGAAGACCGAGGCGATCCAGACCGCGATCTTCGGCTTTGTCTTTCTCGACGATCATCTGACCTGGCTCAAGGTGGTCGCGATCATGATTGCGACCGTTGGCGTGATCATCACCGCGCTGCGGCCGAACTCGGAGAAAAGCTTTGCCGAATTGAAGCCTACGATCATAGGCCTCGTGGCCGCTGCGGCTTTCGCGCTGTCGGCGACCGGTTTTCGCGGCGCCATCATTACCATACATGGTGTCTCGTTCGTGACGGCGGCATCCTGCACGCTGGTGTTCGGGCTGTTCGTGCAGACCCTGGTGTTGACGATTTACCTTTTGGCGCGCGCGCCCGAGGTGCTGGCGAAAATCCTCGGCCTGTGGAAGCCGTCGCTATTTGCCGGCTTCATGGGCGCGTTCGCTTCGCAGTTCTGGTTTCTGGCTTTTGCGCTGACGGCCGCGGCCAATGTGCGCACGCTGGCGCTGGTGGAAGTGCTGTTTGCGCAGGGCGTGGCGTACTATTCCTTCAAGCAGCCGCTTTCGGTGCGCGAGCTATCAGGGATAGCCCTGATTGTCGTCGGCGTCGGGGTGCTGGTGGCGGTGTAGTGGTGCGCTGCCCGCAATGATCCCGGCGCGTCAGTTCCGATCGTCCGGCAGCAATGGCAGCGTTGAGACCTCGACGCCTTCCTCCATCAGGGCGCGCGCCTCGTCGGGCGAGGCCTCACCATAGATCGGGCGATGCTCAATGTCGCCATAATGCATCTTGCGGGCTTCGTTGGGAAAACGCTCGCCGACATTGTCGGAGCTGCTCAGGATGTGATCGCGTAATTCCCTGAGCTTGGCGCGCACTTCGCGCTCCTGCGCCATCAACATCGGCGCGGAGGCCGGCGCCGCGGCCGGCATAGCGGCGGCAGGCGCGGGCTCGACGATGTCACGCCCCTTCTTGCTGACGATCTGCGGGGCCATGATGCCGCGCTCGACCTTGGCCGAGCCGCAGACCGGGCAATTCACCAGCTTGCGTTTTTCCTGCTGCTCATAGGCGGCCGAACTTTGAAACCAGCTTTCGAACGCGTGTCCGCGTGCGCATCGCAGATTGTAGTGGATCATGCCGATCCTCGAACCAGGTGCAGATATTCGGGTCCCGCCTTGGGGTCGGCAATGCCGAAACGCCGTCCATGCTGCAGCGACGGCACGGCCTTGCGCGCGGTCTCGACCTTCGAGGGGTCGATCTTCGCCAGGAAAACACCGGGTTCGACGCCGCCTTCCGTGAGAATCTCGCCCCACGGGGCGACGATCAGCGAATGGCCATAGGTCTCGCGCTTGTTCTCGTGCAGGCCGGCTTGCGCCGCCGCGAACACGAAGCAGCCGTTTTCGATGGCGCGGGCGCGCAACAGCGTATGCCAATGCGCCTCGCCGGTCTTTCGGGTGAACGCGGAAGGCACCGTGAGAAACGAAGCGCCGCTTTCGGCCAATGCCCGATACAGCGCCGGAAAGCGCACATCGTAGCAAATGGTCAGGCCCATCCGGCCCCAGGGCAGATCGGCGATCACGGCAGTTTCGCCCGGCTGGTAGTTGGCGGATTCGCGATAGCTCTCGCCATCGGGCAGATCGATGTCAAACATGTGGATCTTGTCGTAACTCGCGATCACGCCGCCATCGGGTCCGATCAGGAACGAACGGTTGACTGCCCGTTCCAGCGAGGCGCGCAGTGCCAGTGAACCGATATGCAGATGGACCTTCAGCTCGGCGGCGAGCGCTCGGTAGGCCTTCAGCGAAAGATCGTCAGGCTCGGGGGCAAGCTGCTCGAACAGCGCGTTGCGGTTCGTCTGCATCAGGTTGCTCACTTCGGGAGTGAGCACATATTCGGCGCCGCGGGAGGCGGCCTCGCGAATCAGTCTGATGCCCTGTTCCAGGCTCGGTTCCGGCAACAGCCCGGTGCG
>Ga0164307_10000574_pt1 | contig 16154 bp, 12 predicted proteins | sample Whisoiple_243_MG_FD_110214 | JGI IMG/M metagenome (GOLD analysis project Ga0164307, IMG submission 110214) | Soil microbial communities amended with fresh organic matter from upstate New York, USA - Whitman soil sample_243_MG | ecosystem: Environmental > Terrestrial > Soil > Unclassified >...
CGGGAACGGGAACGGGAACGGGGGTGGGCGGCGTGGCGGAGGAAGCCGCAGGCGCGGCCACAGGTCGCGCCGAGACGATAGCTGCGGCCGAGGGCAACACTCTCGCCGGAACGACTTGCCCCGCCGCAGCCGAGGCGCTGGCGGCAGGCTGTGCCTGCACCCGTGCCACGCTCGACAGGCCGACAGCCAAACAGAGCCCGAAGCGCAGGAACCAGAGCCCCCAAACTCGCGCCGACGTAAACGAACTCACTGAAGATCTCACGCTGGGACACGGAGCTTCTGTCACCAGTTTGGTAACTGCAAGCACAATCCGGGTGCCGGCGCGGTCGGCATGCTCGCCACGGAAACCGCCTCCAAATGCCCACATCGTCTCCTGGAAGCCGCTTCCGAAAGCGCGCTGACGAGGGTAGCTTACGCCCCCCGAATGACGACGACTCAGCACCCGGACCGCGTGGTCTTGCACATTGCAGGCAATGACCGCCCTGGCGTTACTGCACGCTTGGCAGAAGTGATCGCCGAAGACGAGAGCGCCCAGCTCATCAATATCGGCCAGTCCGTGCTGCACGGCTATTTGACGTTGTCGGCGATCGTCGACATTCCGAGGAGCTCCTACGCGCTCCGAAAATTGTTGTTCGCGGCAACCGACATGGGGCTCCGCTTCGAGGTCATGCCTTTCCGCAGCGAATCGGAAACTGATTCCCAGCGTGAGGTGACCTCACTCGGCGTCACCGTACTGGGGCCGCTGCGCGACGGCGTGGCGACCGCCGCGATCACGAGCTTCATGGCCAAGCGTGCCATGAACATCCGCGAGATCCGCTCGCTCAGCGATGGAGAATTGGACGGCCTGGAGCTGATCGTGGATTATCCGCCCGGCACCGCGCTCAGCGCGACCGAGCTGAGTGAGCTCCGCGGCCAGCTACTGCGCCTGGGCATGGAGCTCGGTGTGGATCTGGCCGTGCAGCGCGATGACATGTTCCGGCGCAGCAAGCGGCTGGTCTGCATGGACGTCGATTCGACCTTCGTGAAGGGCGAGCTGATCGACGAGCTGGCCGAATTGGCAGGCTGCAAGCAGCAAGTCGCGGGCATTACCGCGCGCGCAATGCGCGGCGAAATCGACTTCAAACAAGCGCTGGCCGAGCGCGTGAAGCTGCTCGAAGGGCTGCCCTTCGAGCGCGCGCGCTCGCTGATCGAGCGCTTCGAGCTCACGCCGGGCGCCGATCGCTTCGTGAAGATTCTGCAAAGCCTGGGCTTCCGTGTCGGGCTCGTGAGCGGAGGATTCACTTTCTTCGTCGACGAGTTGAAGGCCCGCTTCGGGCTCGACTTCGCGTTCGCCAACGAGCTCGAAGTCTCGGATGGCAAGCTCACGGGCAAGGTGCTCGGCACCATCGTCGACGGGCAGCGCAAAGCTCAAATCCTGAAGGACATGGCCAAGCTGCACACCTGCCGCCTGGAGCAGACCGTAGCCATCGGTGACGGCGCCAACGATATCTTCATGCTGCAAACCGCCGGACTCGGCGTCGCCTTCCGCGCCAAACCGAAGCTGCAGGAGGTGGCCGACATGAGCTTGAACCACCACGAGCGGCTCGACACGCTGCTCTACCTGATGGGCTTCGACGCGCGGGATTTGCGGCTGGCGTAGACGGTACGGGCGGCAAGTAGCGGAGCGCGAAGGCTCAGTGGCCGTGACCACCGTGGCCGTGGCCACCGTGGCCGTGACCGCCGTCGTCTTTTGGCGCCACGTAGTCGGCAGGCTTGGTGCTGCCGTCACCCCAGAAAAACTTTTCGAGCTCGGTCATCCAAACGCGCTGGCCCTGCTCACTGGTGACGTCCAAGCGATACTCGTTGATCAGCATCTTGGAGTGCTCGAGCCACTGCCGCCAGGCGGTCTTGGACACGGTGTCGAAGACTTTTTGCCCGAGCTCACCTTTGAACGGCGGTTTCTCGAGACCTTCGGACACTTGACCGAGCTTGATGCACTGAACGGTTCGCGACATGGGGCCGCCAATCTTGCCGCGCGCTCGCCGCCCGTCAACCCGGAAGCGGGCTCTTCGGGTAGGGCTGTTCGACCGTGAGCGAGAAAGGCACGGCGCCACGATAGAAACGGCCGCTGATCTCGCTCGCGCCGTGGGCGCGGGCCGCGAGCACGATGCCCACCACCGCCGCCACCGATGACACTCGCTGACCCGCGGCTTCGGTCAGTACGTCCCCGTCTTGCAGGCCGACTCCCAGCGCTGAGACGCCGGAGAGCAGCAACCCGGCCGGGCGCTGGGCGCTTTCTTTCACGAACACCGCGCTCGGCATGGCCCGGCGGGCAGCCAAGGCCAAAACTTGGGCCGAAGAGATACGGATGCCCCGTGCCGGAGCTGGGCGCGCGCGGGGGGCCTGGCGGGGCTGCTTAGCGGCGAACGACACCGCGCGCAGGGCCGGAGCTCCGGCGAAGGGTGGCCCGAATTCATCAGCCGGACCCGGACCTTCCTCTTCGTCTTGCACAGGAAGGGGTGCCGGGACCACTGCGCTCAGCCAAGCGGCAATTCGCCCTCCCAGGGCATCTGCGTAGGCGCGCAACCCAAGCGGGATCGCAAACACCGGAAGTGAAAGCGCGAGCAACGCCAGAGCAACCGGGAAACGGACCCGGGCGGCGATGCGGAACAGCAAAGCCTTCGCGCTGGACACCACGAGACGATACCACGAGGGCGGCGCTACGCGCGGAGGCGCCAGTTCCCGGGGAAGGTTCGACCGATCTCGTCGCAGGTCGGGTCGGTGACGATCAGCTCGGGCTTCGCGTCCCGGCAGTAGAGAATGCTGTTCTGCCGAAAAGTACGCCCGAAGTTCAAAGCTTCATCGCGCTCGATCCCGTGCACTAGCCAAGCAGGCTCGCGCCAAACCCCCTCCGGCTCTTCGTCGTAACCGACGCAGTGCTCGACGCGATAACAGCCGAGGATGAGTAAATCGCGCATCACCTGGTGGCGGCCGTCGTTCACCCGTCGCGGCAGCAACATGGAGCGCGGATTATACGCCGTCAGGAGCGCGAACTTGGATCGGAGCAGCGGAGGCAGCGCTTGGATATCTTTGACGATTTCCCCGTCCATCGAGACTCGAAGCAGCCCTCCGTCGCTGGGCAGCTCATAAACGGTCGCAAAGTAGGCGCGGAGGAGGTTCTGGTCCAAAGCGCCGGGGATGTAGCACGGCTCGAGAGCTTACGGAACTCAGCGCTTGAAGCGGTAGCCCACGCCGCGCACGGTCAGCAGGTGCTCGGGCTCCGCCGGATCGGACTCCAGCTTGGTGCGCAATTGCAGCAGGAAATTGTCGATCGTACGCAAGGTCCCGTGGTGCCCGACGCCCCAAACGCGCGTCAAAATGTCCTCCCGGGTCAGCACGCGGCTCGATGCTTCGACCAAGCACCAGAGCACGTCGAACTCGGTCGCTGTCAGCGGCACGGGGGCGCCCGCCTTGAGCACCTGTCGTAGACCCGAGTCGATCTGCAAGTCTCCCGCACGGACCACCCGTTCGGGGGCCTGGCGCGCGATGCCATCGCGGCGCAAGACCGCCTTCACGCGCGCGAGGAGCTCGGCCAAGCTGAAAGGCTTGGTGATGTAGTCCTCGGCGCCGAGCTCGAGCCCCATCACTTTGTCCATCTCGGCGCCACGCGCGCTGAGCATCACGACCGGAACGTGGTTGCCCTGACTGCGAATCGCCTTGACCACTTCGAGGCCGTTCATCTTCGGCAACATGACGTCCAAAATGACCAGATCGACATGGGCGGCAACGGCCCGAGCGAGGCCGTCCTCGCCGTCGATCGCGATGCTCACCTCGTAGCCCTCCGCCTCGAGATTCATCTGCAATCCAAGTGTGATGCTGGGGTCGTCCTCCACCACCAAGATGTGTCGTTTGCCGTTCGCCGCCATCTCGAATTCTTTTCCTAGTGCTTGACTACACGCAAGACGAGCGAAAATTCGCTGCCCTTGCCGGGGTGACTGACGAGCTCGACTCGCCCGCGGTGGGCCTTCATCACGTGTTTTACGATCGCAAGCCCAAGCCCTGATCCCTCACGTTGACGTGAAAGGCGATCGTCCAGGCGATAGAACTTCTGGAAAATCCGCTTGTGCTCGGCGAGTGGAATGCCGGCACCGTTGTCGCGCACGGTAAGCCGGGCCTCACGCTCGTCGAACGTGACGAAGACATCGATCTTTACCGGGTCTCCGCCGTACTTGTCGGCGTTGGTCAACAGGTTGAACAGCGCATCGGAAACGGCGCCGCGATCCGCGCTCACCAGCAAGGATTCTGGTGGCAGCTCCACATTCAGCTCGATCGAACGACGCTGACGCACGGTCTCGAACGCTTCCAGCGCGGTGGAGATCACCGACTTCAGATCGGTTTCGCGGAACGTAAACTCACGTCGACCGCTCTCCATCCGCCCCCAATCGAGCAGGCGATCGATCAGCTCCTGCAGCCGGGTGCTCTCGCGAGCAAGGCCCTCGATACATTTCTGTTCGGCGATCGCATCCCCGCGACGCAATTCCAGCGTCTCCGTAAATAGGCGGATCGAGGTCAGTGGCGTGCGCAGCTCGTGCGAAACCTTCGACACGAAGTCGCTCTGCAAGAGGGACAAATTCGCCTCCCGGCGCACGAACACCCACACCAGCACCACGCCCGTAACAGCCGCGCCGCTGAGCGCCATCACCAGGATGCCCATCAGCAGATTGAGCCGCGCCTCCCCTAAGAAGATCAGCACGACTCCCGATGTCAGGAGCAGTGACGACGGAACGACGACCAACGAGACCAGCAGGATGACAATCCGACGGTACCCGAGCGGGGTCGTGTCCCGAGAAGCCATGAACGTCAGCACTATAGGCGGAAAGGCACGACCAACGCGACCGCGCGAGGCTCGGCGCCCGAAACGTGGCATGACCGCGCGCTGCGTCATACTTTCACCAGAACAAGCTAGGCTTCCCGAGCGCCAGGCATCCAGGGTACATTTCAGGGCTGCCCCGAGCGCCAGCGCTCAGTCCGGAACGATGATCCAAAAGGCCCATTCCGCGGAGCTCGAAGGAGCGCCATCCCTACCCGCCGCCGGTGAAGTCATCGCCGGCAAATACCGAGTCGACTCGGTGCTGGGCTCTGGAGGAATGGGCGTCGTGTTGTGCGCGACACACCTCGCTCTCGGTCAACGGGTGGCGATCAAGGTGCTCACCGTATCCGACGAGGACGAACGCCGGGACGAGGCTCGCGAGCGCTTCTTGCGCGAGGGTCGCGCCACTGCTGCACTCGTCTCCGACCACGTCGTACGCGTATACGACGTGGGCACCTTGGCCAGCGGAGCGCCGTTCATGGTCATGGAGCTGCTGCGCGGTCAGGACCTCGCCCGGACCTTGCTCGAGCAAGGTCCGATGCGCATCGAGCGCGCGTGTGACTGCGTGCGACAGGCCGCCGAAGCGATCGCTTGCGCGCACGCCCAGGGCATCGTGCATCGCGACTTGAAGCCGTCGAACTTGTTTTTGACCGAACGCAGCGATGGCACGCCGCTGGTCAAAGTGCTCGACTTCGGCATCTCGAAAACCACGGGCCTGGAGCAGGAGCGTGCGTCCTCCGACCTCACCGCCGAGCGCAGCGTGCTCGGCACGCCATTCTACATGTCACCGGAGCAGGTGCGCGACGCGAAAGCGGTCGACCTCCGGACCGATATCTGGTCACTGGGACTGATCTTGCACGAGCTCTTGTCGGGCTCCCCTGCGTTCGAGGGCTCGAGCCTGCCCGGGCTGTGCGCGGCAATCGCGGCCGATCCGCCTGCCGCACTACGCCTCAAGCGTTCGGAGGTCCCGCCCGAGATCGAAGCGATCGTACTCAAATGCCTGGAAAAGGACCCGGCCCGGCGCATTCAGACCGCGCGCGAGTTGGTCGAAAGACTCCTGCCTTGGACCGGACGCGCAGAAGGCGGACGGCTGAGCGACGCGACGATTCGCTCCTCGCCACCGCCCGGCTTCGAGCTCGCGCAACTTCAAACTGGGCCCACGGTCACGCAACCCCCGCCGCCGGACACCGGCACGCTCGCCAGCGCCGTCTTCACACGCTCGGGCCCACGTCTCATCGACTTCAATGGCGCCGGCCATTCCAAGCACGATGCGACTTTGGCCGAGCCCCCGCTCGCGCCGCCGTCTGCGCCGCCCGTTTCAGTCCCGAGCTCGACCCGACGCCGCACGGCAACGCTGGGCGCCGGCTGCGCGCTGCTGCTGGCGCTGACGTTCTTGGCGACGCGGCGCTCGGAGCCGCTCACGTCGACGCCGCAGCTGGTTCCGTCCAATGTCCCGCTGCCAATTTCCGCGTCACGGCCGGCACTCCCGAGCCCGGCCTTCACTCTCCGGATCGATTCGAATCCAGCAGGCGCCGAGGTATTCGAAGGGGACAGCTCGCTCGGCAGGACGCCGATGCAGATCAGCGTCGACGCCGCACGCGTCAGCCAGGCCCCTCGCACGTTCAGCCTGCGAAAGTCCGGCTATTTGCCGTACACCATCGTGCAGGGCGCCGCAGCGCAAGATACTCACGTGTTGGCTCAGCTCAGCAGCGAGCCGGTGGCTGCAAAAGCTCGACCCGCCGCGAAGAAACCGGCCGTGACGAAGGCACCGAGCAGCGAAGCCAAGTCCGAGAACGACATTTTCATGCAGCGTTGAGCAGACGCTAAAATTCCGTTTAAAGTGGGCGAGTGTCGCGCTCACTGCCCAAAATCGCACTGCTCTTGGCCGTGCTGCTGCTGGCACCCAAGCCTGTGCGGGCCGACGATTTGGCAGACCAAGCCGAGCTCGAGTTCTCGCTCGGCGCAGACGCCTATCAGCGGCGCGAGTACAAGCTCGCGCTCGAGCATTTCTTGATCTCTAACCGGCTGGTCGCCAACAAGAATGTGCTCTTCAACATCGCCCGTAGCTACGAGCAGTTGAAGACCTACCCGGCCGCTTTCCGCTACTACTCGCTCTCGCTCGAAAGTGAGAGCGACGGCGAGGCCAAGGCCAGGATCAACACTGCCCTCGACCAAATCAGGCAATACGTGATGGTGCTGCGCGTCACGACCCGCCCGGCAGGCGCGACACTGTACATCGACCGCAAAGATCTCGGCGCGCGCGGCGCGAGTCCACAACTGCTCGGCCTCACGCCCCACGCCTACAAGTTGATCGCAGAGTACCCAGGCTACGAGTCGGTCGTGGTCGACATCCCTGCCAGCCCGCCCGGCCGAGAACTGGCTTTGGATTTGCAGTTGAAGCCGATCCTGGGCGAGGTGTCATTCAACGGTCAGGCGGGCACGAGCGCGGTCATCGATGGCGACCCGCTGGGCGCAGCGTGCCGGGTGCCCTGCACCCTTTCTGTGGCTGCGGGCAGCCACGTTGCGCGTTTCAGTCAGGCAGGCTTCCACGCGGCGCAGCAAACGTTCAGCGTGCGCGCGCATGAACGCGAGCAAGTGCTGGTGCGGCTCGAGCCGCTCTTGGGCAGTGCGCTGATCAGCACCGACGAACCGGGCGCGCTGGTGGAGATCGACGGGCACGCGAGCGGCTTCACCCCGGCGATCATCAGTCTGCCCGTAGGGATGCATCACGTCCATCTCGAGCTCAAGGGATTCCGCGCCGAGGATCGTCAGATCGGAGTGGCCTTGAACGGCGAAACACGCCTGAACGTCGTGCTCGCGGAATCAGAAGAGGTCATCGCGGCATCGCGCGCCAGCGAGCAAGTCGAAGATGCACCGAGCTCGGTGACACTCGTGGGTGAGCGCGAGCTGGCCGCGTTCGCGCCAGCGACGATCGCCGAAGCGGTGCGCGGTGTACCAGGCGTCTATCTGTCGGACGATCGCAGCTATGTCACGTTGGGCATGCGCGGCTTGGGTCGGCTCGGAAGCTACGGGAACCGGATCCTCGTCACTTACGACGGCCAATCGATGAACGACGATTGGATCGGCTCCTCTTACGTCGGTTACGATGGGCTCACCGATCTGGGAGATGTTCAGCGTATCGAGGTCGTGCGCGGCCCGGGCTCCGTACTGTACGGTACGAACGCGCTGTCCGGCGTAATCAACGTGGTCAGTGACGTGAGCGCAAAGCCGGGGGTTTCGGCGGGCATTTCCACGAATCAAAGCGGCGTCGGGCGCGCACGTGTGCGAGGCGATGCACGCTTCGGGAAGGAGGCAGGCGCTTGGGCGTCCGTTGCGGTCGGGCGCGGCAACGGCAGGGAATTCTACTTCCCCGAGTACATCGGCAGCCCGGGCGCCGAGGATGGGGTGGCCCGCGACGTCGACGGCTTCGAGGCCGGCACGTTCCGCGGTCGCGCGTTCTGGAAATTTTTGTCGTTGCAGTGGTCGGCGCATTCCTACGAAAAGCACCTACCGACCGCTCAGTGCGAAACGCTGTTCGCGGATGCACGCACCAAGCAAACCGATCGCAGAAGCTACGTCGAGCTGCGCGCCGAGCCGCACCTTTCGAACAACGTGACCGTGCTCTCCCGGTTGCACTGGAATCACTACACGTTTCGCGGTGAGTACGCGCACGCGCCAGAGGACGGCGGGCTGGAGGTCGACACCTATCGAGGCTCGTGGTTCGGGATCGAACAACGCTTGGAGTTCAATCCACTCGCCCAGCTGCGACTGACCGTGGGTGGTGAAGGGCAATTGCACTACCAAGTCGAGCAACACGGCAGCGACGACAACGGCGCTTTCTTGGATGACACGGGCAGTCGTGGCCGGCCATTTCAGGTCGGCGCGCTGTACGCATTGGCGGACATCAGCTTGAGCTCGCGGGCCAAGCTCTCGCTCGGCGCGCGCTTCGACGCTTACTCCACCTTCGGCTCGTCGTTGAATCCGCGCGTGGCGCTGATCGTGAAACCGTACAGTGCCGGCAATACCAAGCTGATCCTGGGCAAAGCCTTTCGCGCGCCCAGCACCTACGAGCTCTACTACAACGACGACGGTTACACTCAGGTTCAGAGCCCACACTTGCGCCCGGAATCCATGTATTCGCTGGAGGTCGAGCACGTCCACCGCTTCTCGACCAACATGGTCGCCACTGCGGCCGGCTACGCGAACTACGCTGCGCGACTGATTTCAGCCCTAGGCATGGGCACACACGCCGACCCCACGCATTACGAGAACGAGAGCTCACCGTTGGTCGTGTTCGGCGGCGAGCTCGGGCTGCGCCGCGAATTTCGTCAGGGCGCGATGTTCGCGCTGAGCTACGGCTTTTCGCTACCGCGCTTCTTGGAGGGCGACAGCCAGGGCAACTTGCAATCGTTCTCGAAGGCGACGAACAAGCGCTCGGTCGCCAATGCGCCCATTCACCTGGCCACGCTGAAAGGCGCGATTCCAATCCTCAGCCGAGCGCTGAGCTTCGGCTCACGACTGACGGTGGAAGGCCCCCGCTTCGATCGCTATGAAAACGTGACCGACCCCGCGCAGGGCAAGACCGGTTCGGCCGTAATTCTCGATCTCGTGTTCAGCGGTGAAGAGCCACGCTACGGCCTGCGCTACGCGTTCGGCGTCTACAACGCGCTCGATTGGCGCTACAGCGTGCCCGTCAGTAGCGAATTCAAACAGACCAGCATCGTTCAAGATGGTCGCAGCTTCATGGCCAGCCTAGACCTGAAGTTCTAGAACGTTCGACGACGGGCCATCCTTCGCTCACAAATGTAGATCGTCCACCAGCGCCCGCAGCACCTCGGCGACGCTCGTCGCCTGAGCCGGACAGCCGCGCGAACGATACGGGCTCTCGCCATCGGTGAGCTGCGCCACTTGCCCGAGCAGCAGATTGCTCTCGGCGGCGCCCTCGATCAGTGTCCGCAACTCCCCGGGTAAGTCGCTATCTTCGGGCGAGAAGCGCAGCGAGGCGCGCACGTAGAAGCCGAGCAGATACGCCCAGGTGCTGCCCTGGTGGTAAGAGAATTCACGCTCCTCGGTCGTGCCCGAGAAAAAGCCGATGTAGCGGTCGTCACTCGCTGACAAACTTCGGATCCCGCGCGGGGTCAGCAAATCACTGTGCACGCGGTCGAGAATGGCGCGGGTTTGTGTGACGTCGAACAGCTCCGGATCCACGGCTAGGGCAATCAGCGCATTGGGACGGATGCTGGGATCGGCCCAGGCCTCGGCAGTGTCGGGCGCTTCACTCACCACGTCGTACGGATAATCGGTCTCGTGGCACCAGAAGCGGGCGCGAAATGCGGCGCGCGCGCGGTGCATGGTGGATTCGGCCAAATCAGCCAGGCGTTCGTGTCCGTACTCGCGCGCCAATGCGGCGAGCGTTTCCGCGCCCTTGCTCCAGAGCGCCTGCAGCTCGATGGCCACGCCGCGGCGGGGCGTGACGAATTCGGGCCCCACGTGGGCGTCCATCCAAGTCAACGCGACGCTCGGCGCGCCGTTCGCCAGGAGCCCCTCGCTCGTCAACCAGACGAAGCGCTTGTGGCGCGAGCGCACGCGCAGAAACGCGCGCACCAACGCCGGGTAGAGTTGGTCTTTCAACAACGGGTCGCTCGCGGGCAGACGCAAGCGCAGCTCGCGAGCCACTTCGAACAGCCAGAGCGTGGCATCGGGCACCGGCTTTGCCCGCTTTTTTCCGGTCGCCAGCAGCGTTTCAGGTAACAGGCCGAAGTGCAGAGCGGACAGCACGGTGGCCAGCGCACGACGTGCCAGATCCATGCGTCCGCGCACCAAATGCAAGCCGACCACGGATAACAACAGATCCCGCGTGTAAACGGCATGCCACGGGTAACCCGCGAGGATCACCGGATGCTTCACCGCGTCCGCGCAGAACTGTTCGGCCGCGATGAACATCTGTCGCACCCGCGGCGGACGCGAGGGGCCCGGATCTTGAGCCAGCAATGCTTCGCGAACCTCGGCCTGCAAGTCCGCCGGAGACTCCGCCGGCAAAGCGCCGACCGCGGTCACGAGATACGCGGTGCGGTTGGGCTCGAGCACCAGCTCGAATACACCCGGCGTCCACATGTCCTCCTGAAAGGCGTTGCCCAGACGACGATCTTCCAGATACTCGAAGCGCCGCCACCAATCGGGTGAGCCCATGAACACACCGTCGTGCTTGAACGCGATCGGCGGCAGCTCGGAGATCGGTTGCACTTCCACCGAACCGCCGCGCAGTAGCACCACCTGGTTCATGGCCCCGTGCTCGACCATCAAGCCCTCGACCGGCCGCAGCGGCATCAGCGGGCGCATGCTGACCCGGGCCGGGACACGTCCGTGCCAGGTGTAGCCGATGATCAGCGCATTTTTTCCGCGTGCCAGGCACATGGTGCGCTCGAGCGTGTGAGCGCCCAGCCGAAACACCCAGCGCGGCAAGGGATCTTGAAAGAAGCTTTGCAGCAGTCGGTAACCCGGCGTGGGGGCCACGTTCGGGAATTGGTGGGTCGCCAAGCGGTACACACGCCGGCGATCGTCGTCGATCGTGACGTTGGTCTCGGCGTGGCTCAAGATCACGTGCCGACCCAAGGGCGGCGCCAGCGCTGCGATGAACGCACCGTGATGCCGACGCGTATGCATCATCGCGATCGTGCTCATCGAGTACGCACCGGCCCCGTTGGTGTGCAACCACTCGCGCTCGGCGGGCAGCAGATCCGAATGAGTCTCGACGACTGGCCAAGGTCCTTCGGCGATGCCTCGCTTCCCCTCGCGCGACTTCACCGATGCCCTCGCGCAGCAAGCTCGGAAGCCGCTGCGGCCAACAGCACGGCGCGCGGCGGCGATGCAGACAGCCACAGCTCGATGGCCAAGGCCGCTTGTGCGACCAGCATACCGAGACCGTTCTCCGCGCTCAGGCCCGAGCTCCGTGCGCGCTGAAGGAAGGGTGTGGCCACCGGGTTGTAGATCAGGTCGTAGGCCAATGCGCTCTGTGGGATGTGCTCCCAGGGCACGATTTCCGCCAGTTTCTCGCCATCGTCCGCGCCCGCCATGCCGGCGCTCGTGCAATTGACAATCAAATCGATGCGCGCGATCACCTCACGCAGGCGAGACTTGGCGCGCGCGTCGCTCTCGGGCCAAGCCAAGGGCGTGACGCCCAGGGCTGCGAATTCAGCGGCGTGCGGCCACTCCGCTTCGGGCACGCCGGACACGAATTTTCGCGCAGTGAGCGCGATGCGATCTGCACCTGCGTCTTGCGCCGCCGTGACCACGGCCGGGGCAGATCCACCATTGCCGATCACCAGCACCCGGCGGACCGAGCCCGACAGGCGTCGGAATTCTTCGGCTAGCGCGGGCACGTCGGTATTGTGCGCCACGATCGCGCCGTCGGCGCCGCGCGCCAGCACGTTGGCCACACCCACGCGCTGCGCCGATGGGGCCACCAGATCGGCCATGGTCAGGGCCAGCCGCTTCCAAGGGATGGTCACGTTTGCGCCAGCAATCTCGCCACTGCGTAGCGAAGCTACGACGTCTGCAACCGCCGCCTCGTCTGGACAATCCACGAGCTCGTAGCGGTGCGAAAGTCCCAGCTCCTGATACGCCGCGCGATGAATGACCGGCGACAACGAATGAGCCACGGGGTGGCCAATCAGTACGAAACGTCGGCTTGCGCTGGCAGCTTTCAAGATTCCCGTCCTTCTACGCGAGTTCGCAGGCGCCCGCGTCCCAGGCGCAACGTCAGTTCGTCGCCGACCGCGACCTCGTCCGCAGCCCGAATGGCTCGGCCGTCCGCGCGCGTGGCGATAGCATAGCCGCGGCCCAAGATGGTGAGCGGCGAGAGCCCGTTCAAGCGCGTCGCCGCATCCGAAAGGCGCGCCTCGCAACGGGAAAGGCGGCGGCGGGCCGCATGCTCGAGGCGCACATCGAGCGGGCCGAGCTCGGCGCGGGCGCCGGCTAGAACCGCTCGCGGATGGCGGCTGTACAGGCGGCGGGTCAACAGCTCGAGGGTCGCGCGGTTCTCGGCCACTGTCTCGGTCGCTCGCCGACCGAGCGCGGTCGTCAGCTCATCTAGCTCTTGCTGACGCTCGGCGATCGTGAAACGCGGGTCGGACAAGCGCGCGCGAGCGCGTTCTATCTGGCCACGCCAACGCAGAATGCGAGCCAGCGTCGCGCGCTGCAGCGCCGCGTGCGCGCGCTGCCAGGCTGCCGCGCGCGCGCGCCACTCTGGCACGACCAGCTCGGCGGCTTGCGAGGGCGTCGCGGCTCGTACGTCGGCAGCCAGGTCGGTGAGCGAAAAATCGATCTCGTGTCCCACCGCGCTGACCACGGGCACGCGAAAGCGAGCCACGCGGCGCACGACGCGCTCGTCGTTGAACGCCATCAGATCTTCCCCTGAGCCACCGCCCCGCCCAATCACCAGCACATCGAGCCCAGGATAAGCCTCGATCAAGTCCAGGGCGCGCACCAGGCTCTCCGGCGCGCTTTCGCCCTGCACCAGCGCCGGCGCCAGCACGATCTTCAGCGCAGCACGGCGAAAGGCGACGCTCACGATGTCGTGAAAGGCGGCGCCGGAGGCGCTGGTCACGACCCCCACGACGCGCGGTTCGCTCGGTAGAGAACGCTTGCGCTCACTGGCAAACAGCCCTTCGGCTGCCAACCGCTGCTTCAGCTGCTCGAGCGCCTCGAGCAGCGCTCCTCGGCCTGCCGGGCGAAGCTCATTGACCACGAATTGCAAGCGGCCGCGCGGCGCCCATACCGTCGCTTGACCGCTCAGCTGCAGACGCGCACCCTCGTTCAAGTGGCGACGCGCACGCAGGGCGTTGAAGCGATACATCACACACTCGATGAGCGCGTCTTCGGCTTCGTCTTTGAGAGAAAAGTAGACGTGACCGCTGGGCGCCCGCTTGAGCGAGCTGACTTCGCCCTCGACCCAAACCCGACTCGATGCGTCCTCGACCGAACGGCGTAGCCGCCGGTCCAGCTCGGACACACTGATGACCTCTTCCGGCCCGCGCATCGGGCGGCGTATACCAGCGCCCGGGCGAGCGGGCTCGGCAATTGTTCCCGGCCAGTCGGCTAGCACGGAATCTTCGCTATTCCCTACTGGCACACGGTGGCTGTAACGCGGACATTGTCGATGAAGAAGTCCGTGGTGTTCGAGGAGTCGACGCTCGACCAGAATGAAACGTACGAGTCTTCCCCGGGGTGCGCAGCGGCGTAAGCCGAGACGTCGACGGCGGGGCCAAGGGCAACATCCTTGGTCCAAGCCCGTGCGCTTCCGGTTTGCGCGTTGGCATTCGACGCCGCATACAGTGCCGAGCCAACCTGACCTTTGTCGGACTTCAGCAGGCGTACTTCGATGTAGTCCTTGTTGCTGGTAGACGTGCTCTTGGTCTGAAAGTTGATATCCGCCACGACTTGCAGCTTCACGCTCCCTGGCGGCAGCACGATCAAGTGATCGATGCCGGTGACGGTCGCCCCTTTGGTCCCGCCCAGCCACGCGAGGTAGTCGCCGCCCGTTGAGTGTGTGTACGTCGTGCCGTTGGAGCTGGGGCAGCCCGGGCCCGGGGGCGTGCCCGAGGACGCGCAATTGTAGATCATGATGTAACCGCCGACGTCTGCCCAGCCGGCGGCACTGCTGCCACTCTGCGCTTCGAAGCCGCCGTTGCCCTGCGAAGAGCCGAGGCCGATGACTGGTTTCGACAGGCTGATGTCGACTTGCTTGCAATCCAGAGTGACGTTGCACTTGTTCGGCTTGCACACGTCGTTGCTCGACGAGCATAGGCTATCGGTCGCGACGTGCGAGCAGAGGTGGTTGCTGCACGTCTCCACCGTGCAGCTCACGTTGTCGGTCGCACAATCAGTGTTCGTGAGGCACTGGTAGCAAGTGGGCGTGCCGCTCGCATCGCACACCGGATTGGCGGAAGTGCAGCCCGCGTCTTGCGCCGAGCCGCTGGCAGTGTTCGCACAAGCCACGCATTTTTCCGCGAAGCTCATGCCATTGCACACGCCGCCGGAGCAGGCGCTGCCCGCGGCGACCGGCGCAAAAACGCACTTGCCAGCGGTACAAGCCTCTGAGGTGCACTCGTTGCCATCATTGCAATCCGTGGCGGTAGTGCAGCCGGCGCATGCCGCGTCCAGGCCGGTGCCGAGGCAGATTGGCGCAGTCGACGAGCAACCGAAGTCCTGAGCCGTTCCCGCGGCGGTGTCGCGACAGCGCACGCAGACGGCTTGGTCGTCACAGCTGCGCGCAACCCCGCACGCGGCCCCGACTGCCAAAGGCTCGTTCACGCACGCGCCCGACACGCAGCGGTCGATCGTGCAGTCATTGCTGTCGTCGCAGCCGGCCGGGCAGGAAGCAGGGGCTCCACCAACGCCAGCCGAAGCGCCGTTCCCCGCCGAGCCACTCGCGCCGGCGCTGCCACCGTCGCCTGCCGCGCCGGCGGTTTCTGCCGCACCGCTGGCGCCTGCCGCCGCGTTGTCATCGGACGCGCCACTCGTGCCGCCTTCACCCAGGTCCTGACCAGCGCTGCCGCCGTTTGCCCCACTGCGGCCGATGTTACCACCCGCACCTGCCCCGCTGTTGCCAGCTGTGGCATCCGCGACGCTGTAATCACCAAGGCCGATCAGGTTGCCGCAGCCCGCGACGATGCATGCACAACCGAACGACAATCCAATAAAAATACGAGAGGAGCCCAAGATAGAAGCGACGATAACATGCTCCTCATTTCCTATCGATGGGCTTGAAAATGGGGCGATCCTCGCACACTCACCGTGCGTCTCCGCCATCGACTCACGAGCTCGACGAGCTCGACGAGAACGTCCGCATCACCTCGGCCAACCAAATTCGATCTCCGGAAACATGTGACCCTAGCGCCCACAATGTCTCACCCGTGGCACTCTGCCTCTGGTCAACTCGACGGTCGTCACGCGCGACTAGCAGTAGCACGGCACAATTTCGATACGTGCACTTTGGCTGAGTATTTGCACTACACCAGGGCAGGTGCCGCAGGGCGCTTTCCCCAAAAGTGAGCAAACCCATGAATGAGCTCAGCCTGTCCTGGCCACATCTGAAACGGGTCGCTTTCGAAGAGGTCGAAGCGCTCCTTTCCCGGCGTATTTTGGCGCAACTCGCCACTGGCTTTCCGGGCCAAAGCTTCAGCCGCCTGCGGACCGCCATGTTGCGGCGTGCGGGGATGAGGATCGGGCGCTCCTCCCTGATACAGGGGCCGATGAAAGTTACCGGTGATGGTAACCCGTGCGAGAAGATCTCGATTGGCATGTC
>Ga0164307_10000575_pt1 | contig 16138 bp, 14 predicted proteins | sample Whisoiple_243_MG_FD_110214 | JGI IMG/M metagenome (GOLD analysis project Ga0164307, IMG submission 110214) | Soil microbial communities amended with fresh organic matter from upstate New York, USA - Whitman soil sample_243_MG | ecosystem: Environmental > Terrestrial > Soil > Unclassified >...
CCCGGTGAGCAGCAGCGTCTGCGGCTCGACCTCGCGGATGTACCAGAGGCAGGTCAGCAGCAGCGCCCGCCCGGACGTCGCGGCGACCATCTCCTCCAGGGACCGCTCGCCGCCGCCGTCCAGCAGCAGGTTGTCGATGCCCGGGGCCACCGGAAGCCCGGTCAGGCCCGCCGTGTGCCGGGTCGTCGTCAGCCGCTCCAGCTTCCCTTCCCGGACCCAGTCCGTCGGGGCCAGCGGCAGCCCGTTGTCGAAGACGGAACCGCCGTCGCCGGAGGAGTGGGCGATCACGAACGGCGCCGACTCCAGACCCGGCGCGTGCGGATCGCTGCGCAGGGTGAGCGGAAGCGGGGAGAGCGTCTCGCCCAGCCGCGTACCGCCGCCCGGCGTGGAGAACACCGTCCGGCCCTCCGCGGCGTCCCGCGCGGTCGACGACCAGAGCTGGTAGATCAGCAGGTCCGCGACGGCGGCCGGCGGCAGCAGCGTCTCGTACCGGCCGGCGGGCAGCTCGACGCGCCGCTCCGCCCAGCGCAGCCGCTGCGCCAGCGCCGCGTCCATCGCCGCCGGGTCGACGTCCTTGAAGTCCCGGGTCGCCCGGCCCGCCCACGTGGAGCGCGTACGGTCCGGCGACTTCGCGTTCAGCTCCAGGGTCCCGTTCGGCTGGTCGTGGCGCAGCCGCACCCCCGTGGACGACCCCAGGTAGGTGGAGGTCATCTCGTGGTTCGCGAAGCCGTACAGCTCGCGGCCGCCCGAGCGGGCCCGCGCGAAGGCGTCGCCGAGCGCCGGGGCGAAGTCGGCGAAGACGTCGGATCCGGTCTCCGCCGGCGGTTCCGTGAAGTCGGCGGACGCCGGGACCCCGGACACCAGGGGCTGCGCGTCCTCGGCCGGCCCGGCACCGCGCGCGGCGGCCTCCGCGGCCCGTACGAGCGGTTCCAGGTCGTCGGCCGTGACGGCCGAACGCGTCACCACACCGGACGCCGTCCCCTGCGCGCCGTCGACGGTCGCGATCACGGTCAGCGTGCGGCCACGGGTCACCCCGTTCGTGGTCAGCGCGTTGCCGGCCCAGCGGAGGTTGGCGGAGGAGTTCTCGTCCGCGATCACCACACAGCCGTCGGCGGTGGACAGCGAGAGCGCCCGCTCGACGATCTCGTACGGCTTGCTGGCGCGGCTCATCGCCCGGCCTCCTGCGTCGTGTTGAGGATGTTCACGCCTCGGAAGAGGGCGGAGGGGCAGCCGTGGGAGACGGCCGCGACCTGGCCCGGCTGGGCCTTGCCGCAGTTGAAGGCACCGCCCAGGACGTAGGTCTGCGGGCCCCCGACCTTCTCCATCGAGCCCCAGAAGTCCGTGGTCGTCGCCTGGTACGCGACGTCCCGCAGCTGGCCCGCCAGCCTGCCGTTCTCGATCCGGAAGAACCGCTGGCCGGTGAACTGGAAGTTGTGGCGCTGCATGTCGATCGACCAGGACCGGTCGCCGACCACGTAGATCCCGCGCTCCACCCCGCCGATCAGGTCCTCCGTCGACAGCCCGCCCGGATCCGGCTGCAGCGACACGTTCGCCATGCGCTGCACGGGGACGTGGCCCGGCGAGTCCGCGTACGCGCACCCGTTGGACCGGCCCAGTCCCGTCAGCTTCGCGATCCTGCGGTCCGTCTGGTAGCCCACCAGCGTGCCGTCCCTGACCAGGTCCCAGGACTGTGCCGCGACGCCCTCGTCGTCGTAACCGATGGTCGCGAGCCCGTGCTCGGCGGTGCGGTCACCGGTCACGTTCATCACGGGGGAGCCGTAGGCCAGCTTCCCCAGCTGGTCGAAGGTCGCGAACGAGGTTCCCGCGTAGGCCGCCTCGTAGCCCAGAGCCCGGTCCAGCTCGGTGGCGTGGCCGATCGACTCGTGAATCGTCAGCCACAGGTTGGAGGGGTCGACGACCAGGTCGTAGGACCCCGCCTCGACGCTCGGAGCCCGCATCTTCTCGGCCAGCAGGTCCGGGATGCGCTCCAGCTCGGCGTCCCAGTCCCAGCCGGTGCCCGTGAGGTACTCCCAGCCCCGGCCCACCGGCGGGGCGATCGTCCGCATCGAGTCGAACTCGCCGGTCCCGCCGTCCACGGCCACCGCGGTCAGCTGCGGATGGACCCGCACCCGCTGCTGCGTGGTGACGGTGCCGGCGGTGTCCGCGTAGAACTTGTTCTCGTGGACCGTCGTCAGGGAGGCGTCCACGTGCGCCACCCCGTCGGCCGCCAGCAGCCGCGCACTCCACCCGGCGAGCAGCGCGGCCTTCTCGTCGTCCGGCACGGAGAACGGGTCGACGTCGTACGCCGACACCCAGGTCCGCTCGCCGTGCACCGGCTCGTCCGCCAGCTCGACCCTCTCGTCGGAACCAGCCGCCGCGATCACCTTCGCCGACAGCTTGGCCATGGCGACGGCCTGCGAGGCCACCTTCGCCGCGGCGTCCATCGTCATGTCCACGCCGGAGGCGAAACCCCACGCCCCGCCGTGCACCACGCGGACCGCGTATCCGGTGTCGGTGGTGTCCGACGTCCCGGAGGGCCGGGCGTCACGCAGCCGCCAGGAGGCGTCGCGCACCCGCTCGAACCGGAAGTCCGCGTGCACGGCGCCGAGCGCGCGGGCGCGGGCGAGCGCCGCGTCGGCGAGGGCGCGGAGCGGCAGGGCCAGGAACGACTGATCTACCTCGTGGGCCACGAAGGGCTCCCCTTCTCTTTCTCTCTTGTTACCTCGGAGTGAACCATGCACCCGGACGCCGCCGGGCGGCTACACGTTTCCCGGGCAGGCTGTCGCCGCAGGGCCCTCATGGGCCGAACTCGCTCGCAATTGCCGTATCCACGTGCGATTTCGGTGGTTGCCGGACTCCGTGGCGGTCTCCCGGTCAGGCTTCGGGCATGCCGGTCGCGGCGCGGCCGTTCACGGGGTCACGGCCCGTCCCGGAGCGGGGCTCCGGGGGACGACGCGACCGTCGGGGATCCGCCGCCGGCCACGGTGGACGGCGCCGTGGAGCCCACCACGCACGTCGCCCTCGACCGGCCACCCCCGGGTCCGGACTGTGGAAACCCGACAGTCGCGGCCCGGCGGCGCTGTCAGAGGCCGATTCCTTGGTTGAGCGGTGGTACCGATAGGTTTTCGATGAACCACACCGCCAAGGAAAGGGTGATCCGTTGAGCCGCTCGGTTCTCGTCACCGGAGGAAACCGGGGCATCGGCCTCGCCATCGCCCGAGCCTTCGCCGACAGCGGCGACAAGGTCGCCGTCACCTACCGCTCGGGAGAGCCTCCGCAGGAGCTCACCGAGGCGGGTGTCCTCGCGGTCCGCTGCGACATCACCGACACCGAGCAGGTGGAGCAGGCCTACAAGGAGATCGAGGAGAAGCACGGTCCCGTGGAGGTGCTGGTCGCCAACGCCGGTATCACCAAGGACCAGTTGCTGATGCGGATGACCGAGGACGACTTCACGTCCGTGCTCGACACCAACCTCACCGGCACCTTCCGCGTCGTCAAGCGCGCGAACCGCGCGATGCTGCGCGCCAAGAAGGGCCGTGTCGTCCTCATCTCCTCCGTCGTCGGCCTCCTCGGATCGGCGGGCCAGGCCAACTACGCTGCGTCCAAGGCGGGCCTGGTCGGCTTCGCCCGTTCGCTGGCCCGTGAGCTCGGCTCGCGGAACATCACGTTCAACGTCGTCGCACCCGGGTTCGTCGACACCGACATGACCCAGGCGCTCACCGACGAGCAGCGCAAGGGGATCGTGTCCCAGGTGCCGCTCGGCCGTTACGCGCAGCCCGCCGAGATCGCGGCCGCGGTGCGCTTCCTCGCGTCGGACGACGCGTCGTACATCACTGGAGCCGTCATCCCCGTTGACGGCGGATTGGGCATGGGTCACTGATCACCATGAGCGGAATTCTCGACGGCAAGCGCATCCTCGTCACGGGCGTGCTGATGGAGTCGTCCATCGCCTTCCACACCGCGAAGGTGGCCCAGGAGCAGGGCGCCGAGGTCATCCTGACGGCCTTTCCCCGGCCGACGCTGACCGAGCGCATCGCCAAGAAGCTCCCCAAGCCCGTCAAGGTCCTCGAGCTCGACGTCACCAACGACGAGCACCTGGCCCGCCTCGCCGGCCTGGTCAAGGACGAGCTCGGTTCGCTGGACGGCGTCGTGCACTCCATCGGCTTCGCGCCGCAGGACGCCCTCGGCGGCAACTTCCTGAACACGCCCTTCGAGTCGGTGGCCACCGCGATGCACGTCTCGGCGTTCTCGCTGAAGTCGCTCGCCATGGCCTGCAAGCCCCTGATGAACGACGGCGGCTCCATCGTCGGCCTCACCTTCGACGCGCAGTTCGCCTGGCCCCAGTACGACTGGATGGGCCCGGCCAAGGCCGCGCTGGAGGCGACCTCCCGTTACCTCGCCCGCGACCTGGGCAAGGACGGCATCCGCTGCAACCTGGTCTCGGCGGGCCCGCTGGGCTCGATGGCGGCCAAGTCCATCCCGGGCTTCGGCGAGCTCGCGGACGTCTGGAACCACCGCTCCCCGCTGGAGTGGGACATGGCCGACCCGGAGCCGGCCGGCCGCGGGGTCGTCGCCCTCCTTTCGGACTTCTTCCCGAAGACGACGGGCGAGATCGTCCACGTCGACGGCGGCGTGCACATGATGGGCGCCTGACCGCCTCCCACCGCTCACCGACGGCCGCGTACCCCTCACCGGGTACGCGGTCGTCGCGCGTGTCCGGGGGCTCTCCCGTGCTCGACTCGAAAAGCTGGCCGTTCCACCGCAGAATGTGGAGGAACCAGACTTTTGGTCAGGCTGCGGGGAGGAGACCGTTGTGCGCTCCACACGTCGCAGAACCTGGGCCCTGCTCGCCACCGCCGCCGTCGTCGCGGGACTGCTGACCCCGGTGGCCGTGAGCGCGGCGAACCGGGCGGGCGGTTCGGCGGTCCCCGTCGCACCGGAACCCGAGCCCGCGGGCGCGGAGTGCCGTACGTCGGTCGAGGGGTCCCGGGTGGTCGCCTACTGCCACAACCCCTACCCCAGCACGGATCTCGTCCAGCTCCACACCGAGTGCGCGCGCTGGTGGGACGTCGACGCCGACGGCGGCCCGGTCGCGGTGCAGCCCGGCCGGACGGTCAAGCTCGAGGACCGCTGCTGGAAAGAGGTCGGCTCGGCCTGGGTCAGCCATTCGGTGTCTTGAAACGCCTGCTCAGACCCGTTCCTGGAGACAGTTCAGCGCATGGGCGGCGGCCTCCGCGGCCGCCGCCTCCGCGTCACCCGCCCTGATGGCCTCGACGAGCCGCGCATGGTCCATGTGCGCCTCCGGCCGCAGCTCCGGACCCACGTCGTCGCGCAGATAATCGCGCAACAGGTCGTTCAGATCGGCGTAGAGCTCGGTCAGCACGTCGTTGTGCGAGGCGGCGACGACCGCCAGGTGCAGGGTGGCATCCGCCGCCACGAAGGCCTCGGCGTCCCCGGACACCCACGCCGCCTCACGCCTCGCCATCAGTGTGTCCAGCTGCCGCAGGTCACGGTCCGTACGCCGCAGGGCGGCCAGCCGTGCGGCCGAGGACTCCAGCGTGGAACGCAGCTCGGCGACGTGCCGGGGGTCGGCGTCCGCGAAGCGCCGGTGCATCACCCCGGCCAGCTCGCTGGTCGCCACCACGTACGTCCCGGAGCCCTGGCGGATGTCCAGGAGTCCGTTGTGCGCCAGGGCGCGCACCGCCTCGCGCACCGTGTTCCGGGCGACCCCGAGCTGCTCGACCAGCTCGGGCTCGGTGGGGATCCGCGAGCCCACGGGCCACTCACCCGTGGTGATCTGGTTCCTCAGCTGGGCGATCACCTGGTCGGCGAGAGCCGAACGCCGCGTGGACGTCAGAGCCATGCTGCTCCTTGCTCGTGTTCCGGAAAGGCGGTCCGGGAGGTGCGGGCCCGTCGGACGTCACTCCGATTGTCCCAGGCGGAGAGCGGAAGTGGACAGTCAATCATCCCATGATTCTATGATGGGTCTCATGCGTCATGACGAGACCCCGATCCTGAGCCCTCCCGCCGCCCCCGCCACGGGACGCGAGAGGCCCGCGCCCGGACCTTCTCCCTGGCTGCTGCGGATCGCGACCGTCGGTCTCGTCCTTGCCGCGCTCAACCTCCGGCCCGCCATCACCAGCCTCGGCCCCCTCCTCGAGGAGGTCCGGGACGGACTGCACATGAGCGGCAGCATCGCCGGGGTCCTCACCTCGGTGCCGCCGCTGTGCTTCGCGCTGTTCGGCTTCATGGCGCCCCGCCTGGCCCGCCGGTTCGGCCCCAGCGCCGTCGTCTGCGCCGGCATGGCGGCCATCGCCGCCGGCCTGCTGCTGCGCCCCTTCGTGGGCGGCACCGCCGGGTTCCTCGCCGCCAGCGCCCTCGCGCTCATGGGCATCGCGGTCAGCAACGTCCTGATGCCCGTCATCGTGAAGCGCTGGTTCCCCGACCGCGTCGGCACCATGACCGGCCTCTACTCGATGGCGCTGGCCCTCGGCACCGCACTCGCCGCCGCCCTCACCGTGCCCCTCACGAACGCCCTGGGCGGCGGCTGGAGGACGGGGCTGGTGATCTGGGCCGCCCTGGCCGTGGTCGCCGTCGTGCCCTGGGTCCCGCTCCTGAAGGACCGAGGAGACGCGTCCGGGCAGGCCGCGGGAGCCCCCGCGCCACCCGCGCTGAAGATCACCCGCAGCCGGACGTCCTGGGCGCTCGCCTGCTTCTTCGGGCTCCAGGCCACGGCCGCGTACATCACCATGGGCTGGATGCCGCAGATCTTCCGGGACGCGGGGCTCTCGGCGGGCACCGCCGGTGTCCTGCTCGCCGTGATCATGGCCATGGGCGTCCCCCTGGCCTTCGTCATCCCCCGGGTCGCCACCCGGTTGCGGACCCAGGGCCCGATCGTCCTCGTCCTCAGCGGATGCGGCCTCCTCGGCTACGCGGGTCTCTACCTGGCCCCGGCCGGCGGTGCCTGGCTCTGGGCCCTGCTGCTGGGCGTCGCCAACTGCGCCTTCCCGCTCGCCCTCACCATGATCGGGATGCGCTCGCGCACCGGTGCCGGCGTGGTCAGGCTCTCGGCCTTCGCGCAGTCCACCGGGTACCTGATCTCGATCCCCGGCCCGCTGCTGGTCGGGGTGCTCTACCAGCACAGCGGCGGCTGGGGCCTTCCCCTCACCCTCATGGCGGCCCTCCTCGTCCCCCAGACGGTGGCGGGAGTCCTCGCGGGCCGGGACCGGACGATCGAGGACGAATGCTGAGATGCGACACTGTGCGCATGCCAGTGCTCGATCCGAATCCCCAGAACGGCCAGAAGAAGCTCCTCCTCGTCTTCGGGACGATGCTTCTCATCTCCGTGGTCATCGGCGTGATCGCCACGATCGCCTCCCCCTGACCCCCTGAATCCGCCCGGGGGTGGGGCCTGCACCCCTGTCCCCTAGGGGGCCAGGGTCAGGGTCCAGTGGGTGGGTCACCGGATGGGCCCGCCACCGCGCCGCCCGTAGGTTCGAGGTGACACAGCCGAGGACCCCACGGAGGCGGACATGCCGGCCCGTACACACACCCGGACCCACCGCCCGTCCACGGACGCCGTCGAGGTCCGGCTGCCGTGGTGGGCCGTCACGCTTCCCGCCCTCGCCTTCGCCGTGCTCCTGCTGCTGATCGTGGAACCCGGACAGGCCCATGCGGACACCGGCGCCCCCGTGATCGGACGCCTGGTGGAGCGCATCCTGGCGCTGCTCGCCGTCTGATCCGCACGAAAAGGCCTCGTGGGCGAGCATGTCAACACCCTGCGCCCGGACGCGTAATCCGTGCGAAGCTGAGGTGTATGAGCGCCGATACACCTCGCAGGATCGTCCTTCTCAGGCACGCAAAGGCGGAATGGTCGCAGGACTCCGACCACGAGCGGCCACTGGCGGAACGGGGCAGGAAGGACGCCCCCGTCGCCGGCCGCAGGCTTGCCGACTCAGGAACCGTCTTCGACCTCGCTCTGTGCTCGACCGCCACCAGGACCCGCGAGACCTGGAAGCTGGCGGTCCACGAGTTCGCGCAGCGCCCCAGGACCGTGTACGAGGAGAGGCTCTACGAGGCCTCCCTCGGTGAACTGATCGCCCTGTTCGGCGAGACCCCCGACGACGTGCGCAATCTGCTGGTCGTCGCCCACAACCCCGGCATGCACGGTGCCGCCGACGCGCTCTCCGGCACGGCCGAGGGCGACGCGCTCGCCCGCATGACCAGGGACGGCTTCCCGACCGCCGCGTACGCCGTCGTGGAGTTCTCCGGGCCCTGGAAGAGCCTGGAGCACGGGGTGGGCAAGCTCGTCGAGTACTGGACGCCGAACGACTGACACCGGGCGCCCGACGACGGAGCACCACGTACGAGGGGCGCCGGCACACATCGTGTGCCGGCGCCCCTCATGTCGTCCCCGCGCGGTCAGTCCACCAGTCCGTCGGCGGCCTCGACCTCTTCGCGGGTGATCCCGAGCAGGTAGAGCACCGTGTCGAGGAACGGGACGTTCACCGCGGTGTGCGCGGCCTCCCGGACGACCGGCTTGGCGTTGAAGGCGACTCCCAGACCGGCCGTGTTCAGCATGTCCAGATCGTTCGCGCCGTCACCGATCGCCACCGTCTGCGCCAGTGGGACCCCCGCCTGCTCCGCGAAGCTCCGCAGCAGCCGCGCCTTGCCCGCCCGGTCCACGATGTCACCCACGACCCGGCCGGTGAGCCTGCCGTCGACGACCTCCAGCGTGTTGGCCGAGGCGAAGTCGAGCCCGAGACGCTCCTTCAGATCGTCCGTGACCTGGGTGAAGCCCCCCGAGACCACGCCCACCTGGTAGCCGAGCCGCTTGAGCGTCCGGATGAGGGTGCGCGCACCGGGAGTCAGCCTGACCTCGGCCCGCACCTTCTCCACCACCGACACGTCCAGCCCCGCCAGCAGCGCCACCCGCGCGTGCAGGGACTGCTCGAAGTCGAGCTCGCCGCGCATCGCCTGCTCGGTCACCGAAGCGACCTCGGCCTCGCAGCCGGCATGGGCCGCGAAGAGTTCGATGACCTCGTCCTGGATGAGCGTGGAGTCGACGTCCATGACGACCAGCCGCTGGGCCCGGCGGCTCAGTCCGGCCGACACGACGGCGATGTCGACGCCGAGCCCGGCGGCCTCCGGCGCCAGGGCGGTCCGCAGGTCCTCGGTCCCGGTGCCGGACACGGCGAACTCGACGGCGGTGACGGGGTACTTCGCCAGACGGAAGATGCGGTCGATGTTCCCGCCGGTGGAGGTGATCCTGGCCGCTATGGCCGCCGTGGACTCGGCCGTGAGCGGGTGCCCCAGGACCGTCACGTGCGAACGCCCGTCACCGCGCGGACGGTTGTCGCCGGTACCCGAGATGATCTCGGCCTGCAGCTTCAGGGACTCCGCCCAGCTGTGCACGGTCGCCCGGAGGTCGCCCTCCGTCGTGCCGGGCTCCGGCGAGGTCACCAGGGCGCACAGCACGATGCGGCCACGGGTGACGACCTGCTCGATGTCCACGACGTCGACGGCGTAGGCGGCCAGGGTGTCGAAGAGCCCGGCGGTGATACCCGGCCGGTCCTTCCCGAAGATCTTGACGAGAAGTGTGGGGGCGTCCGTGCCTCGCGGGGGCTCGGGGGACTCAGGAGACCGAGGTGGCTGAGATGCGCTCATGGTGGTCCCACCGTATAGGGCTGCGGGGGCGGGTCCAGAGGCCGTCCCGAGTGGCGGACAGCCCGTGGCCGGATTCCGACGGCGCCCCGAGCCCGCGCGAGCGCGCCTGGGATGGGGTGCTCCGGGCTGATTCCTCCCGACTCGGCAGCGGTGCCGAGGAGCCTCCGCGCGGTCTTCACGCCGCCCGGCTTTCCGTTACGGGACCGCTCCTGGAATAGTTCCCCACGATGTTCAGCATCCCTAGGCTCCCTGCGACGGGGGCGACTCGGGGGACAACTAGTGGGGCGCGGAGTGCCGGAACTCGTACTGGAATTGAACGGAAGGACCTGGACGCTCGATCCGTCCAGGTCGTACACCCTCGGACGTGATCCGCAGGGCGACATGACGATCGACGACGCCAGGGTCTCGTGGCGGCACGCCACGATCAGCTGGAACGGCCGAGGCTGGTCCATCGAGGACCACGGCAGCACCAACGGCACCTACGTGCAGGGCCGGCGCGTCCAGCAGACGGAGATCGCCGCGGGAACGTCCGTCCGCCTGGGCAACGCCACCGACGGACCTCGGCTGGACCTCACCGCGGCGGCGGTCGCCGGAGCGCCCGCACCGCAGGCGCGGCAGGCTCCCGCGCAGCAGCCGCAGGGCGCCGCGGCCTGGCCCGCCGCCCCCGCGCAGCAGCAGGCTCCCGCACACCAGGCCCCGCAGCAGCCCGCCTGGCAGCAGGCACCGCAGCAGCAGCCTCCGGTCCCGCACCAGCAGAACCGCGGCGGTGCGCCCGGCGGCGGGGCGGGTACTCCGCCCGTCTACGGGGACCGCAGCCCGACCACGTTCCACCAGCTGGACCTCGGCCGCGTCATGCGCATCGGCCGTGCGCTGGAGAACGAGCTGGTCGTCTCCGACCTCCAGGTCTCACGTCTGCACGCCGAATTCCGGGCGACGCCGGACGGCCGGTTCGAGATCCGCGACCTCGGGTCCCACAACGGGACCTACGTCAACGGCCAGCCGCTCAGCAAGTCCGGCTCCGCGCTCATCGGCCCGAACGACATCGTCGGCGTCGGTCACTCGACCTTCCGGCTGGTCGGGGACCGGCTGGAAGAGTTCGTCGACACCGGTGAGGTCTCCTTCTCCGCCCGCCACCTCACGGTGACCGTCGACGGCGGCAAGGACATCCTCAAGGACGTCTCCTTCGGTGTCCCGGAGAAGTCCCTGATCGCCGTGATCGGTCCCTCGGGCTCCGGCAAGTCCACCCTGCTCAAGGCGCTCACCGGCTACCGGCCCGCCAACCAGGGTGACGTCCTCTACGACAACCGGAACCTGTACAAGCAGTTCGCCGAGCTCCGGCAGCGCATCGGCCTGGTCCCGCAGGACGACATCCTGCACAAGGAGCTCACGGTCACCCGGGCTCTGCGGTACGCGGCCAAGCTGCGCTTCCCCGCGGACACCACCGAGGCCGAGCGCACCGCCCGGATCCACGAGGTCCTCGCCGAGCTCAAGCTCGACATCCACCGCGACAAGAAGATCACCTCGCTCTCCGGCGGTCAGCGCAAGCGCGTCTCGGTCGCCCTGGAGCTGCTGACCAAGCCGTCGCTGATCTTCCTGGACGAGCCGACCTCGGGCCTCGACCCCGGCATGGACCGCGACGTCATGCAGCTGCTGCGCGGCCTCGCCGACGACGGCCGCACGGTCCTGGTGGTCACGCACTCCGTGGCCGAGCTGGCCATCTGCGACAAGCTCCTGGTGATGGCGCCCGGCGGGTCCGTCGCCTACTTCGGGCCCCCCGAGGAGGCCCTGAACTTCTTCGGCTACACCAGCTGGGCCGACGTCTTCTCCGCGTTCGAGAACTACCGCGACTACGACTGGGCGGGCCGCTGGCGCGGTTCGCAGCACTACCAGATGTACGCCGCGGACATCGATGCCGTCGCCGTGCAGCCCGTGCACATGCCGCCGCCGCAGCAGATCCGCCCCCCGAAGCCGTCGGGCTGGGCGGCCCAGCTCTGGACACTGATGCGCCGCTACATCTCGGTGATCGCGTCCGACAAGGGGTTCCTGCTCCTGATGGTGCTGCTGCCCGCCGTGCTCGGCGTCGTCAGCGTGGTCATCCCCGCCGAGTTCGGCCTGGCGGAGCCCGATCCGCCCTCGCGGTTCAACGGCAAGGCCGGAACGATCATGCTGATCCTCGCGGTCGGCATGTGCTTCGCCGCCGCCGCCAACTCCGTACGAGAGCTGATCAAGGAACGGGTGATCTACGAGAGGGAACGGGCCACCGGCCTCTCCCGCTCCGCCTATCTGCTGTCCAAGGTGATCGTCCTCGGCGTGATCACGGCCTTGCAGGGCGTGATCATCTGCGGGATCGGCTTCTCCACCCGCCAGCTGCCGGAGGAGGGCCTGTTCATGCCTCCCGCCGCCGAGATCTGCGTGTCGATCATCGTGCTCGGGTTCGTCTCGATGATGTTCGGCCTGATGATCTCCGCGCTGGTGAAGACCGCCGAGAAGACGATGCCGCTGCTCGTCATGTTCGCCATCGTCCAGGTCGTGTTCACCGGTGTGCTCTTCCAGGTCTACGGTTCGCCGGGCCTGGAGCAGTTCGCCTGGCTGATGCCCTCGCGCTGGGCGGTCGCCGCGGCCGGCACGACGCTCGACCTCGCCCACCTCATGCCGCCGTGGGACCCGAAGAACCCGACGGACCTGGATCCGCTGTGGGAGCACACGGCCGGCCAGTGGGGCATCAACATCACGGTCATGCTCGTCATGAGCGCCGTCCTCTTCGTCGCGGTCTCCCGGATGCTGCGGCGCCACGAGCCCGAGGTGATGCGCAAGTAACGGGCCCGCACCGGACCCGGAAACGCCCGAGGGCGGCAACCCCGTGGGGTGCCGCCCTTCGGCATGTGCCGGCCGGTCACGCGACGCTGCGGACCGGCGGGCCCGCTATGCCAGGCCTTGCTCGGTGCGTGGCTCAGTACGCGCTGTCGACGTTGTCGATCGAGCCGTACTTGTCCGCGGCGTAGTTGGCGGCCGCGGTGATGTTGGCGACCGGGTCGTACTGGTCGTGCTTGGTGCCCTTGACGTGGTAGAAGTCGAAGGTCGGCTTGATGACCTGCAGCAGACCCTTCGAGGGGATGCCGTTGATCGCGTTGATGTCCCAGTTGTTGATGGCGCGCGGGTTACCGCTGGACTCACGGATGATGTTGCGGTGCAGGCCCTCGTACGTACCGGGGATCTTCTTCTCGTGCATGATCGACAGGGCCTCGCGGATCCAGCCGTCCAGGTTGTTCGCGTAGACCGGCTTGCGGTCGGCGGCGCGGCTGGCCTTCTTGGCGGAACGCTTCTTCGCGTCGGCCTTGGCCTTCGCGGCGGCCTTGCTCTTGGCCTCGGCGACGGCCTTGGCCTTCGCCTCCGTCTTGGCGGCGGCCTTCTTCTTCGCGGCCTCTTCCTTGGCCTTGGCCGCGTCTGCGGTCTTGGCCAGACGCTCGGCCGTCGTGTTCTGGCTCAGGCCGGTGGCCTTGAGGCTCTGCGTCTGCGAGCCGGTGTAGGCGACGGGCGCGGCGGCAGCGGCGGCCTGCGGCTCCGTGGTGGCCGAAGCGTCGTTCGGGACGAGCGAGAAGGCGACAGCGGCGGCGGCCAGGGTGGAGACCCCCGCGACGGAGAGCTTCTGCGTCTTGTTCAGACGACGGCTACGGCTGGAGATGCGGGACACGGACATACAGTCGTACCTCTTCGAATAGCAGGGGTCCTCGGCGAGGACGCAGACGGAAGAGCCGGGGGCATCTCCGTCGGGGACAGATGCAATTCTTAGCGCCAGCAAAATGGCCTGGCAAAGGTGTGACGTACGAAGCTGGATAGTGGAAGGGGGTCTTGTTAATCCCTCCTTGTCCGGTTTGAACCCTGGCGACTTGCCCGGTTTGGGAGAACTATCCTTCTTCGTAAGTGACGTGGGCCCTATGCCTGGGCTCACATCGGACCCCCTCGGCGCTCACAAGTAGTTGCTACAGCGATGCGGAACGTAAGGGGCTTTTCGGGCAGAGGGAGGGGTGGGGCGGGCATCCCGCCCCACCCCTGCGCCGAAGCCGGGCACCGCACTTCGGCCTAGGTCCGAGGCCCCGTACGGGGGAGGTCCGCAGCCCGATACGGCCCCTGCGCCCCCGCCGGTACGGTGAGCGCATGAGTCATCGCCCGCCGTCGGGCCTCGCCGCGGTCAGCGCGGCGCTGCTCGCCATGAACCGGCACCTGGAGATGAGGGACGTCCTCAAGACGATCGTCGCCTCGGCCCGGGAACTGCTCGACGCCGAGTACGCCGCCCTCGGTGTGCCGGACGACCACGGAGGCTTCGCCCAGTTCGTCGTCGACGGCGTCAGCGACGAACAGTGGAAGGCCATCGGACCGCTGCCCCGCCAGCACGGCATCCTGGCGGCGATGCTCCACGAGGCGAAGCCCCAGCGCCTCGCCGACGTCCGCAAGGACCCCCGGTTCGAGGGGTGGCCCGACGCCCACCCCGACATGTCCGACTTCCTCGGCCTGCCGATCCAGGACGGCGACGAGACCATCGGCGCGCTCTTCCTGGCCAACAAGCGATGCCCCAGGCCCACGGGCGGCTGCGGTTTCACGGAGGAGGACGAGGAACTCCTGGAGATCCTCGCCCAGCACGCGGCCATCGCCCTCACCAACGCCCGGCTCTACGAACGCAGCCGCGAGCTCACCATCGCCGAGGAGCGCTCCCGGCTCGCCCACGAGCTGCACGACGCCGTCAGCCAGAAGCTCTTCTCGCTCCGGCTGACCGCACAGGCCGCGGCGGCGCTCGTCGACCGCGACCCGGTGCGGGCCAAGGGCGAGCTCCAGCAGGTCGCCACCCTCGCCGGGGAAGCCGTGGACGAGCTGCGCGCGGCCGTCGTCGAGCTGCGCCCCGCGGCCCTGGACGAGGACGGTCTGGTCGCCACGCTCCGCACCCAGGTCCAGGTGCTGGACCGGGCCCACAGCGCGCGCGTCACCTTCACGAGCGCGGGTGTGCGGGCTCTGCCGGCCGCTCAGGAGGAGGCGATGCTCAGGGTCGCCCAGGAAGCCCTGCACAACGCCTTGCGCCACTCCGGCGCCGGGCAGGTCGACGTCAGCCTCGCCCGCCGCACCACCACCGCGGTGCTGCGGATCACCGACGACGGCTGCGGCTTCGACCCGGACGTCGTCCGGCGCGCGGGCCGGCACCTGGGCCTCGTCTCCATGCGGCACCGGGCCGGTGGCGTCGGCGGCCGACTCGTCGTCGACTCGGAGCCCGGCACGGGCACCACGATCCAGATGGAGGTCCCCTGTGGCTGACAAGATCATCAAGGTGCTGCTGGTCGACGACCACCAGGTCGTCCGCAGGGGACTGCGCACCTTCCTGGAGATCCAGGACGACATAGAGGTGGTCGGCGAGGCGTCGGACGGAGCGGAGGGCGTCGCCAGGACCGAGGAGCTGCGGCCCGACGTGGTCCTCATGGACATCAAGATGCCCGGTACGGACGGCATCGAGGCGCTGCGCAGACTCAGGGAGCTGGAGAACCCCGCCAGGGTCCTGATCGTCACCAGCTTCACCGAACAGCGCACGGTCGTGCCCGCGCTCCGGGCGGGGGCGTCGGGCTACGTGTACAAGGACGTGGACCCGGACGCCCTGGCCGGCGCCATCCGCTCGGTCCACGCGGGGCACGTCCTGCTCCAGCCGGAGGTCGCGGGCGCGCTGCTGGCCCAGGAGGACACGGGCAACGGCACGGGGCGGGGGAGCACCCTGACCGAGCGGGAACGCGAGGTGCTCGGACTGATCGCCGACGGCCGCTCCAACCGTGAGATCGCCCGGGCGCTGGTCCTGTCGGAGAAGACGGTGAAGACCCACGTCTCCAACATCCTGATGAAGCTCGACCTGTCGGACAGGACCCAGGCCGCGCTCTGGGCGGTCCGGCACGGGGCGGCGGGCTGAGGGGAGCCGTACCGACGGCTCCCCTCAGCCCGCCGCCCCGGGCAACCCCGGCCAGGTCCCGGTGGACGTGGCCGGCAACACGGCCCGCGGCCGATCAGCGCCCCCGCTCCTCCACGTACGCGTTGTACGCCGCGACCTGCGCCCGCCTGGCCACCCGCTCCACCGGCCGCAGCGCCTCCCCCCGGGCCGCCATCTCGGACGCGCTCACCGCGCCGCCGTGCCCGTTCTCGTGCGCCACCGACACCAGGAGCCCCACCCGCTGGGCCAGCTCCAGCACCCGGACCGCCCGCGGCGGGTAACCCGGTGCCAGCACGTCCCGTCCTCGCTCCGCCCGCGCCCGGTAGGCGTCCACCGCGGCCTCCGCGACGGGGCCGGACCCGGCCACGTCCAGCCGCGACAGCACCGCCGTGGCGTCCCGCAACGCCTCGGCGAGCTCCCGTTCCGCCTCACCCAGCGACGGCACGTCGGCGGGCGGTGCCTCCCGGACCGGCAGGCAGCGCCAGACCACCTCCACGTGCAGATCCCCGGCGGGCC
>Ga0164307_10000577_pt1 | contig 16105 bp, 15 predicted proteins | sample Whisoiple_243_MG_FD_110214 | JGI IMG/M metagenome (GOLD analysis project Ga0164307, IMG submission 110214) | Soil microbial communities amended with fresh organic matter from upstate New York, USA - Whitman soil sample_243_MG | ecosystem: Environmental > Terrestrial > Soil > Unclassified >...
AGGCCGAGGGTGTGCGTGGTCGTGCCGCCGAGGAGATGAAGATGACCGCCCGTGCGGCTCGCCGCCTCGGCGTCGACACGGTCGTCGGCTTCACCGGCTCGGCGATCTGGAAGTACGTCGCGATGTTCCCGCCGGCCTCGGAGGAGATGGTGGCCGCCGGCTACCGCGACTTCGCCGACCGCTGGAACCCGATCCTCGACGTCTTCGACGAGTGCGGGGTGCGGTTCGCCCACGAGGTGCACCCGTCCGAGATCGCCTACGACTACTGGACGACCGTCGCCACGATGGAGGCGATCGGGCACCGCGAGGCGTTCGGGCTCAACTGGGACCCGTCGCACTTCGTCTGGCAGGACCTCGACCCGGCCGGCTTCCTCTGGGACTTCAAGGACCGGATCTATCACGTCGACTGCAAGGACGCGAAGCGCCAGACGGGCAACGGCCGCAACGGCCGGATGGGCTCACACCTGCCGTGGGCCGACCCACGCCGGGGCTGGGACTTCGTGTCCACCGGCCACGGCGACGTCCCGTGGGAGCAGTGCTTCCGGATGCTCAACACGATCGGGTACGACGGGCCGATCTCGGTCGAGTGGGAGGACGCCGGCATGGACCGCCTGGTCGGTGCTCCGGAGGCGCTGGAGTTCGTCCGACGACTGGCCTTCGACGCACCGGAGGCCGCCTTCGACGCGGCGTTCTCGACGAAGGAGTAGGACCCGCTACTGGAAGTCGATGACGCCGGTGGTGGTGCCGCTGACGTGGACGAGGAACGCTGCGGAGACGGTGACGGCGGAGTTGTTCGGGATCAGCATTGCGCACAGGCCGGTCGCGTTCTGCGTGGTGAGGCCCGCGCCGTTGATGCTCAGCTCCTGGTAGTCGGTGCCGGCGACTGTGGTCACGGTCTCGTCGAACTTGGCCGCGACGCTCCCGCGGAGATCGAGGCGGCACCCGGCACCGGTGAAGGAGACCCTGACGCAGTCGGTTCCGGCGCCGTTGGTCATCTTCGCGACACCTTGGATGTTGGTGTCGGTGGTGCCGACGTTGACGGCATTGGTGTTGGACATGACGACGTCGATCGGGCACGTGATGGCGATCGCGAGGATGGTCGGGATGATGGCCGAGCCACAGTTGATGTTGATCGTGTTCATGCTGAAGGCGGGGTTGGGGTCGAGCCCGCCGTTGCCGCGCTTCACCTTGCCGGTGATGGTGCCACCGGCGCCGCAGCCGGAGGGGGATCCGCCGTAGGTGGCGCTCGCGGAGGTGAGGACGCCGTCGATGTTGACGTCGGCGTTGGGGGCGGCCGCACCGTTCACCACGATGGTGGCGATGGCGGCATGTGCCGCGGTCGGTGTGAGAGCCAAGATGACGGCAGCCGTGATGACTCCCGCGGTAGTGAGCAGCTTGCGCACGCGCATGGTCGTCTCCTGGGTGGAGGGTATGCCCGGCATCGGGGGCGGCCGGACAGCCCATGGTCGGACCAGGTCTCTGTCGGAGGGCAAGGAAAATCTCCGTTGAAGGACGCGACTTCGCAAATTTTCACAACGCCTGCGACAAGGACTAGCGGTTGGATCGCCCCGGGGCCGCCTGGCCTCCGACGGCCCCGGAGCGAGCTCATTGTCGAGCCCGGGCCCGACTCCCTGGCAAGCGGAAGTAGTGGATAGGGCCGCAACTTGTCGGAATTTCACAAGTTGTGCGCTTCGTCCCTGGGGATAGCGGTCCGGGTGGACCCCCAGTCGCGGCTAGGGTTCTCGGGTGCCAACCAAGCCCACCGTCACCGAGCTGCTGTCGACGGCCGTGACCGCACTCGGCGGGCAGGAGCGGGCGGGTCAGGTGCAGATGGCAGAGGCCGTCACGCACGCGATGGAGCACGACCAGCACCTGCTCGTCCAGGCCGGGACCGGCACCGGCAAGTCGCTGGCCTACCTGGTGCCGAGCCTGCTCCACCGCGACCGGGTCGTGGTGGCGACCGCGACACTCGCGTTGCAGCACCAGCTCGTCGAGCGGGACCTGCCGCGGCTCGTCGAGGCAGTCAAGGACAGTGGCGTCGACACGTCGTACGCCGTGCTCAAGGGTCGCTCCAACTACGCCTGCCTGCACCGGATCCGTGAGGGCGTGCCCGACGAGCAGGGCGCGCTCGACGTGGTGCTCCCGGAGGGCTCGCTCGGCAAGAAGGTGCTCGAGCTGCGCGGCTGGGCCGAGCAGGAGGTCGAGGGCAAGGGCAGCGGCGAGCGCGACCGCGCGCCGCGGCACACCGACCGCGAGTGGCGCCAGGTCAGCGTCAACCACCGCGAGTGCCTGGGCGCGACCAAGTGCCCGTTCGGCCAGGAGTGCTTCGCCGAGCTCGCCAAGGAGAAGGCGCACCGCTCCCACCTCATCGTCACCAACCACTCACTCCTGGCGATCGACGCCATCGAGAGCGTCCCGATGATCCCGGACTACGACGTCGTGGTGATCGACGAGGCGCACGAGCTGACCACCCGGGTGACCCAGGCCGCCACCGACGAGCTGTGGGCCGCCGAGGTCGAGCGTGCCGCCCGCCGCAGCCAGCGTCACGTCGAGGGCGACCAGGCCAACGATCTGGCCGACGCCGCCGACGCCCTGCGCGACGCGATCGCGGAGGCCAGCCCGGGTCGGTTCGAGCGGATCCCCGAGCAGCTCTCCGACGCGCTCGTCCTGGTGCGCGACGCGGCCCGCGCCTGCGTCTCGGCGTACCCCAAGGCCGGCGGCGACGACGCAGACGCCGGGCTCACCCAGGCGAAAGGGGCCGTCCAGGAGGTCTTCGCGACCGCGGACCGGATGGCCGCCGACCTCGACTCCGACGTGCTCTGGATGTCGGAGGGCACCGAGCGGATGCCTCCGCGGCTGTGCGTGGCGCCGCTCCAGGTCTGGGGTCCGATGCGCGACAAGCTCCTGACCGACAAGACCGTCGTCTTCACCTCGGCGACGCTGATGCTCGGCGGCGACTTCGCCTCGGTCGCGACCAGCGTGGGGCTCAAGCCGACCGAGCGCGTTGTCGAGGGCCAGCCGGCGCCGGATCGCTCCGAAGGCGTGATGCCGTGGCGCGGCCTCGACGTCGGCAGTCCGTTCGACTACGGCCGCCAGGGCATCCTGTACGTCGCCAAGCACCTGCCGCCACCCGGACGCGACGGGATGAGCCAGGCGACGCTCGACGAGATCGTCGAGCTGGTGGACGCCGCCGGCGGCCGCACCCTCGGGCTGTTCTCCTCACGCCGCGCGGCCGAGGCCGCCGCCGAGGTGGTGCGTGAGCGGCTCCCGCACCTGACGACGCTGGCCCAGGGCGACGCGCAGCTGCCGGAGCTGGCGGCGCAGTTCGTCGGCGACCCGCACACCTGTCTCTTCGGCACCCTGAGCCTCTGGCAGGGGCTCGACGTCCCGGGGGACACCTGCCAGCTGGTGCTGATCGACCGAATCCCGTTCCCGCGCCCCGACGACCCGCTGCTCAGCGCGCGCCAGAAGGCGGCCGACCAGGCCGGGGGCAACGGCTTCATGCAGGTGGCGGCCACCCACGCGGCGCTGCTGCTCGCCCAGGGTGCGGGCCGGCTGATCCGGACCCACACCGACCGGGGCATCGTCGCGGTGCTCGATGCCCGCCTGGCGACGGCGCGCTACGGCAGCTTCCTCAAGGCGAGCCTGCCGCCGATGTGGACGACGACCGACCCCGCTGTCGTACGGCAGGCCTTGAAGCGGCTCAGCGCACCGCAGTGACGCGGTAGCTCAGCGCGCGCCTGTCGTCCTCGGGGGTGCCGCTGCAGGAGTAGCGGTGCTCCAGGTCGCGGAAGCACCTGCGGTAGTGGATGCCGGCGTTGGAGAGCGTGACGTCGACCCGCTTGACCTTGCGGGCGTTGAAGACCACCTGGACGCTGCCGTTGCCGCGCTTCGACACCGGCACGAACCGGCCCGTCGGGCGGCCCTTCTTGTCGTACGTCGTCACGATCGCGGCCACGCCGCGCCTCTTGTTCGGCAGGTCCACGACGACGCGCAGCCGCCAGTGCTTCATGGACTTGTTGGGCTTCACCTGCACGGTCTTCGTGGCGAGGTGGTCGACCTTCGCGACCTGCCAGCGGGTGTCGTGCCGCTTCGGGCTGAAGGTCCACGACCGCTCGGCCCTGGCCGTCGGGTAGTGCGAGCCTTCTTCGTAGGTGTGACCCGGTCGCCGGTTGGCGGCACCGAACTGGGCGTACACGCGACGCAGGTCGGTGCCCCGGGAGGCGAGCTCCTTGCTCACCGCCTGGATCGAGTAGTCGTCGTAGCGGGGGCCGCGTGAGCTGTCGGCGCGCTCCCACATCTTGCGCACGATCACGGGCAGCTCGCCCTGTGCCTCGGGGAAGCGCTCGGACAGGTAGCGGAAGAAGATCCACTCGCCGTACTGGCGTCCACTCGAATCGAACTGGTCCAGCGCCTGCGAGGGCTGGCGAAGGGGGCTGGCGGCGAGGTACTGCCGGTTGTCGTTGATCTCGTCGTAGACCTCGTCCTCCGCCCACGTCGCCGTCGCCTCCATGAACCAGGCGTCCTCGGTGTAGTCGTAGGCGAACTGGGTGGCGTGGAAGAGCTCGTGCGCCGCCGTCACCTTGAGGTTCTCGAGCTGCGGTCGCTGCGGGAAGCTCGCGAAGTCGTGGTCGAACGCGCAGTACGCCGGGGTGTTGAACGGGCCGGTCTCCGCAGGAAGCTCGGAGGCGTCGCAGTAGCCGTAGAGCTCGGGGTGACCGGCCGCGGCGAAGTCGACCAGATAGATGTCGAGCCTGGCATCGCCACCCTCCGTGCCGTCGGGCATCGGGGGGCGGTAGCCGGCGGCGGCGTACGTCGCCAGCACGTGGTCGGCGACGGCGCCCGCCTCGTCGACGAAGGCCGGCGTGGTCTGGCCGAGGTCCCAGTGGACGACGACCGAGCCGAAGGCCTTGGTCTGCTCGCTGGCCCACTTGTAGGCCGCGGGCGGACGCGTCAGCAGCGTCCGGGCCTGTGCTCGCTGAGCCCGCGGGAGGTCGGCCTGGCGCAGCCGCAGGTCGCGCAGGGCTACCGTCAGGTCCCGGCTGTCGCCGGTCGGCTCGGCGGTGCTCGGCGCCGTGGTCGGGTCGAGGATCGCCTGCACCTGGTCGAGTGCGGCGGTCGCGGCCTGGGCCGCGTCCGTCTCGGTCGTCGCCACCGGCTCGGGGTTGTCCACCTCGGCGTACGCCGGCGCACTCATGACCCCCCAGGCGAGGGCGCCGACGAGCAGGCCCGTCGCGGGCAGGGTCAGACGGCCGAGAGTAGGAAGACGCACCCCCCTACTGTCCACGATCGAGCCAAGAAACGCCCAACCCCGGCGCGCCGGAGCCGGCCGGTGGTCGAGCTTGTCGAGACCCCGGCAGCGTAGGCAGGGTGGTGGGTCCGGTGGTCGAGCTTGTCGAGACCCCCGCAGCGTAGGCAGGGCGGTGGGTCCCGGTGGTCGAGCTTGTCGAGACCCCCGCAGCATAGGCAGGCCGTCAGTCAACGGGAGGCGGCCGCTGCCGACCGCGCGCGAGTGCAGGAAGGTCGTTGAACCGTCCTTCGATCAGGGCGAGCCGCTTCGCGCGCCCCCACCCCTGGACCTGCTTCTCGAACGCGAACGCTTCATCGACCCGGTCGAAGGCCGCCGCCCAGGCCAGCCGGACGGGTCGCCGTCGGCTGATCCGGGTGTAGATAGGGCCGAGACCGGCGTTGTGCTCCCAGACTCGACGGTCGAGGTCGACCGTGCTGCCGACGTAGTAGGTGCCATCGGCGCACTCGAGGATGTAGGTCCATGCCATGACCTCGGATGCCCGCTGATCCTGTGGTCGGAACTCGCGGACCCGGCGCCTGTGGACAAGCCGGCGTGGGTGCTCGAGTCCGGGGGTCTCGACGACGCTCGCTGGCGCTCGCTGCTCGACCGACGACGGAGTCCGGTGGTCTCGACGACGCTCGCTGCTCGACCAACGGTCAGTCGGTGACCGCGACGCCCTCTGGTGCCGGCGGTGCGTCCAGGGTTCGTCTGGCTGGATCTCGCCGCGGCCACACCAGTGGCAGCGGGATGCGTCCGATGGCACGCGCGGCCGCCCAGCCGATCAGGATCACCAGCCAGCCGACCAGGGCGTCGATGACCCAGTGGTTGCCGGTGCCGACGATCACGATCGCGGTGCCGACGGCGTACGCCCAGCCGAGCACGCGCACCCACTTGCGGGTCGCGTAGACCTGCAGCGCGAGCGCGACCCACAGGGACCAGCCGGCGTGCAGGGACGGGAACGCGGCGAGCTCGTTGGTGAGGCCGCCGAGCCCCCGCGGCGCCGAGGCATCCGCGCCCCACCAGCCGTCGGCCGCGTGCAGGCTGAGCACGTCGACGTACCCGCCGATGAAGCGCGGCGGAGCGGTCGGCATCAGGAGGTACGCCGCGAGGCCGAGCAGCGTCCCGATGACGAGGGCCCGACGGGCGGGTCCGTAGCGGTCGGCGCCCAGGCGCCACAGCCAGACCAGCACGGCCGCGGTGACGACGTAGTGCAGCGTGGCGTACCAGTAGCTGCCGGCGAGGCCGAGCACGCGATGGTCGGTGAAGAGCTGGTTGAGCGGGACCTCCCAGTGGATGCCCAGCAGGGTCTCCACGTGCAGCAGGTCGTTGGCCCGGTCGAGCGCGGGCTGCAGGCTGGTGTCGGCGAGCAGCCGGGCCAGGCTGTAGAACACCCAGAGCCCGAGGATGAGCAGCAGCTCGAGGGCAGCGCGGGCCCAGCGGGACTTCGTCCGATGGCGAGCAAGAGCAGGTGCCGTGGTCACAGCACCAGCGTCTTTCATCGGCCCTCCCGTGCCATCGGGGATGTCCCCCTAAATGAACCCAGGGTCCGATCAGGTCATTCCCGGGTGATCAGACCCGTCGCAGCACCGCAGTCACCTTGCCGAGGATCGTTGCGTTGGTGCCGTCAATGGGATCGTAGTTGGGGTTGTGCGGCAGGAGCCACACCTTTCCGTCCTTGCGCTGCAGCGTCTTGACCGTCGCCTCGCCGTCGATGAGCGCCGCGACGATGTCGCCGTTCTCCGCTGTCTGCTCCTTGCGGATGACCACGTAGTCGCCGTCGCAGATGGCCGCCTCGACCATCGAGTCGCCGGAGACCTCGAGCAGGAAGAGCTCGCCCTCGCCGACCAGCTGCTTCGGGAGCGGGAAGACGTCGTCGTACCGCTCCTCCGCCAGGATCGGCCCACCAGCGGCGATCCGGCCGATCAGCGGGACGTACGCCGCGGACGGCACCTGGTCGCCCACGCCGGTCTCGTCGTACGACGAGTCGTCGCCGGTGCCGAGCGAACGCCGGGCCGCCATCACCTCGGGCAGGAAGACTTCGAGCGCCCGGGGGCGGTTGGGGTCACGCTTGAGGAAGCCCTTCTCCTCCAGCGTCTTCAGCTGGTGGGCCACGCTCGAGGAGCTGGTCAGCCCGACGGCCTCACCGATCTCGCGCATGCTCGGCGGGTAGCCGCGCATCTCGATCGAGTCCTTGATCGTCGCGAGGACACGCTGCTGTCGCGGGGTGAGCCCGGTGGCGTCGGGCGGCCCGTCGGGCAGCTCGCGCACCGTCATCTTCTTGGCCATGGGTCACACGCTAGCCATCTCGGCCGCTCGGTTCAAACATTTGTTCGAACGGGCGTGTCGGTGTCACCGCGCCAAAACTGGATCGAACAATTGTTCGGCCGGACCCTTGCATCGTTCGAACACGTGCTCTAACGTCGTACACACGTTCGATCGAACACCTGATCGAGACGGTGGTCCAGACGGCGTGAGAGCGACTGTCGGCGGCCACCACTAGAACTGGTGTTACCGAGAAGACCACTTCCCCAGGAGTCACCGATGAGCACCATGACGATCGACCAGATGTTCCACCCGAGCACCCGCCAGCGCAGCACGGTCCGCCTCACCCGGCGGGGCCGCGTGGTCGTCGTGGTGCTGGCGTTGATGGCGGTCCTCGCCGTCGGCCTCGTGGTGGCCGCCGGCTCGGTTGCCACCGACAAGGCGGGCACCCCTGAGCCGACCGCCGTGGTGATGGTCGGGCCCGGTGACACCCTGTGGGACATCGCGTCCGCGGCTGCCGACGACGGCGACATCGACTCGATGATGGACCGGATCTCGAAGCTCAACGCGCTCGACTCCGGGATGCTCATCTCCGGTCAGCGCCTGCTCATCCCCGTCGACTGACTGCCGTCGACCGAGCAACACAGATTTCGTCGGGCGCTTCGACCCCGCTCGACGGACCGGGGAAGACGAGGGGCGGAGCCAGGTGGCTCCGCCCCTCGCGGTCTCTCGGTGGTCGAGTAGCGAGCGCCAGCGAGCGTATCGAGACCTAGCCTGCTCACATGGCCGGCTACTCAGGCACTCCGCTGCTGCGCAAGCTCGGGGTCAAGGGCGAGCACCTGGTGCTGCTGGACCGGGCACCCGAGGGCTTCGAGCTGGGCGAGACCGAAGCCCGCGCCGTACGCCGGCTGCCGGGGTCGAGCCTCGACGTCACGCTGACCTTCCAGACCCGGCTCGCCGACCTGGAGCCGCGGCTGCCGGCGATCTTCGACCGGACCTCGACCGCCGGGATGGTGTGGGTGTGCTGGCCCAAGAAGGCGGCACAGAAGGCGCTCGGCATCGCCAGCGACCTCGACGATGGAGTGGTGCGCGACCTCGGGCTGCGCCTGGGCTGGGTCGACGTGAAGGTCGCCGCCATCGACGAGACCTGGTCGGGGCTGAAGTTCGTCCGCCGGCTCAGGGATCGCTAGCGAGCGGCTCGCCGGCCACCGATCGGGCGGGGCGGCTCGGGCTCGTCGCCGGCTCCGGTGGACGGGGAGGGGCGTTCGGGTGCCTGGGTGATGCCGAGGCGCCGGAGCAGCCGGGCGACCAGCATCAGCCCGAAGAAGAGGCATGCGACCGCGCCGATCGACGCGAGGCCGAGGAACCACCAGGCCGTGGAGTCGCCACCGCGGGCGGTCGAGCCGAAGTCGATGGCGGCGTACACGAGGTAGCCCCAGGCGACGACCGACAGCGTGACGCCGGCGGCCAGGACGAGCAGGACCGGCCGGAACGACCTCTTCGGGCGCGGGCCGCGGCGGGACCCCGCCCGCTTGCCACCCGTCGCACCCGTCACCGCGCCATTGTGGCCGATCGGCCCTGACATCGCGTCGACGCACCGCGCGTCCGGCGGCGGTGAACTACCCTGTCGAGCGTGGGGGACTACCGGGCAGGTTCCGTTCCCGTCGGGCTCGCGACCGCGACCGACGTCGACGCGGTCGCGCGGGTGGTCCTCGCCGAGCTGCTCGCCCTGCCGCAGGTACGGCGCGCCGGCGTCGCTCTGGTCGAGGGCGGAGGTCGACGCCTCCGGTTCCTGCCGGCCACGGCCGAGGAGACAGCGTCCGAGTGGTGCCACATCGACGCGTACGACGACGTGCCGTTGACCGGAGTCGTCCGCACGGGTGTGGTGGTCTGCGGTGGCATCGACTCCTTCGGCAGCCGGTACGCCGAGCTCGTCGCCACCCAGCGCGAAGCCGGAACGCGAGCGCTGGCGGTGCTCCCGCTGCACGGTGCCACCACTCCGATCGGTGGCTTGATCGTCTACTACGACAGTGAGCAGGACTTCGGCGGCGATCAGCGCGAGGTGCTCACCCTCCTTGCCCAGCACGCCGCGGACGCCGTACGACGGGTGCGTGCTCGTGGTGCCGTCGCCCCCGCCGGGCCGACGCCAGACGTCGACGGGTCGGCACAGACCGCGTCGCTCACCCTCGACGACGACCCGCGGTCGGCGGGCATCGCGCGGAGGTTCCTGCGGGGCACCCTTGCCGACTGGGGCGTCGAGGACGACCCGGTCGAGACCGCGCAGCTCTGCCTGTCGGAGCTGGTGACCAACGCCGTCATCCATGCCGGCGCCTCCAGCGACCTGACCCTCACCCTCGACGACGGCCTGCTGACCGTCGCCCTGCGAGACCATGGTGGCGAGGGTGGGTCGGTGGCCCAGGTGGTCGAGGACGAGGATCCGATGCGGGTCTTCGGCCGCGGCCTGGTGCTGGTCGAAGCCCTCAGCGACAGCTGGGGTTCGGTGCGGGACGCCGTCGGGACGACCTCGTGGTTCGTGCTCGACCTGCCCGACGACGCCCGCTCCTTCGCTTCCTAAGGTGCGGTGGGCGCGAACTTCTGCACGCAGTCGAGCGCCGTCTGGGCCACCTCTTCCCAGCCGTGGTCGATGGTCAGCGAGTGCCCGCGGTCGGCGATCTCGATGATCTCGGTGATGGCGTCGTTGCGCTTCTGCCGCTTGTAGCTGGAGTTGGTGATCGCCCACGGGACCGTGTGGTCCTTCTCGCCGGAGATGAGCAGCAGCGGGCCGCGGTCCTCGGCCTTCTTGGTCTTGACCTTCACCTGGCTGAACGGGTTGAGGTTCGCCGATGCCGCCTCGAAGAGCGGCGCGCCCGGCGCGGCCACGTGGAACTGCTCGTAGAGCGCGGCGGCCTCCTCCTCCGACAGCGCGTTGGCCCAGCCGTAGGTGAACTCCTCCAGCGTCAGCGTCACCGCGCGCCCGGAGTTGGCGGGGTTGCCCAGCACCGGGAACGCCGACTTCAGCGACGACACCGGCAAGGGGAGTACGCCGCGGAACGGCGCCGGGTCGATCGCGACCGTGACAGCGGAGACGCTCTCACCCGCGAGCTTCTGGGCGATCAGTCCGCCGAACGAGTGGCCGACCACCGCCGGCTTCGTGGTGAGCGCGGCGATCGCCTCGAGGTAGTGGTCGGTCACGCCCTGGACCATCTTGTGCGCGAACACCTCCGGGTGCTCCCGCGCGTCGGCGATCGACTCCGGGTCGTCCGGCCAGCCGGGGGCGATCGTCGAGTAGCCGGCCTTCTCGAAGTGGTCGCGCCAGCGGTCCCAGCTGCTCGAGAGCAGCCAGAGTCCGTGGACGAAGACGATCGGCTGCCGGCCGGAGGCGTTGGCGGCGTCGATCTCGGACTTCTCGGTGTGTGTGAGGGTCATGACGGCGACGCTAGGGATCCATCCACGCCAGCACATCTGTCAGATGACCTAGGTACGACGCCCCTACGATGAGCCGCATGCGAGACGCCGGCGGGTCGGGTCTGTGGGCCGGTGAGCTCGACGGCCTGGTCGGGCGCGACGACGTCCTGGCCCAGCTGCGCGAGCTGATCGGGACGGGCGGCCAGTGCGCCGCGCTGGTGGGCATCCCCGGAGCCGGCAAGAGCGCCGTGCTCGGCCGTACGTCGCGCGCCGCCGCGGCCGACGGCTGGACCGTGCTCGCGGTGACCGGTCACGCCGCCGACCAGGGCCTGCCGTTCGCCGCGCTGGTCGACCTCTTGGTCGCCGCCGGCGCCACCGAGGCGCTCGACGAGGTGAGCGGGCCCGACCCGCTGCGGCTGCGCCTCGACGTGCTGGACCGGCTCGAGCACCTGGCCGAGACCGCGCCGGTGCTGGTGGCGCTGGACGACGTGCAGTGGTTCGACGAGAGCTCGCTGGCGGTGCTGGGCTTCGTCGCCAATCGGCTGGGTGGCTCGCAGGTGTCCGTGGTCGCGGCCGCCCGTGGTGACCGACCGCCGCCGGCGTTCCTCGGCCATCCCGAGATCGAGCTGTCCCCGCTCTCGGAGCCCGAGGCCGGCCTGGTGCTGCGGCGGGCGGGCCTCGACATCGACGCGCTCTCCTTCGCCTCCATCGTCGACCGGGCGGCCGGCAACCCGCTCGCGCTGCTCGAGCTCGGCCGGGCGGCGAGCTCCGGCACCGACGAGCTGGTGCTGTCGACGGTGGAGGCGGCGTTCGCCGCCGAGCTGGCCGAGCTCCCGGCCGCGACCCGACAGGTCCTGCTGCTCGCCGCCGCTGGCGGTGGTGCCCTCGGCGTCCTGGGCCGGGTCGGCCGGCCCGGACGGCTGATCGCCGACCTCGCCCCGGCCGAGGAGACGGGGCTGGTGCGGGTCGTCGACCGGCAGGTCCGGTTCCGGCACCCGCTGGCCCGGGCGGCGGCGTACTCCGTCGCCACCACCGAGGATCGGCTGCGCGCGCACGGCGACCTCGCGACGGCGTACGACGACGACCCGGACCGCCGGGCCTGGCACCGGGCTGAGGCGACCGTCGTCCCCGACGAGGACGTCGCGCTGCAGCTGGTGGCTGCTGCGGAGCGGGCGAAGCGTCGCGGCGCGGGCTTCGAGGCGACCCGACTGATGATCCGGGCCGCCGAGCTCAGCCCGGCCCGCTCCGACCACGACGAGCGGATGCTCGCGGCGCTCGCGATGAGCTTCCCGATCGGTCACTTCGAGTGGCTGGTCCAGGTCGCCGGGCAGCTGCGCGACGAGAGCGACGACCCGACCGTCCGCGCCCGCGCCAGCCACTTCGTGGCCTACGCCCTTGCCCAGACCATGCGTCAGTCCGACGCGCGGATCGCCCTCGTCGACGCGTTGGAGCAGCTCGTCCATCTCGACCAAGGCTTCGGCTGGGCCTCGCTCACGACGCTCGCCACCTTGACCTACGCGACCGGGGGAGACCCGCAGCTGGTCGCGGACTGGCTCGAGCGCTACGACCGCGAGGCTCCGCCGTCGACGGGACCGGCGCTGGTGATGGAACAGGCCGCCCGTGCCTGGGTGCGCGCGCTCATCGACCCGCTCGCTCGTCCGGCCGACGTCCTCGCGTTGGTGCGCGATGCGCCCGTCTTCGATGCGTCGTACCCGCCGGAGCTCGTCGCCTCGCAGGAGATGCTGCTGGGCGCCGCCGCGTGGATCCTCGACGAGCCGTCCGTCGCACGGACCCGGCAGCGACGTGCGGTCGACATCATGCGGCGTTCGGAGGGGGCCGGTCAGCTGAGCCAGACCCTGGCGTGCCTGGCGCTCCTGCACTTCGACGTCGGTCTCTACGACGAGGTCGAGGACGCGGCGCGGATGCTGTCCGACGTCGCGGAGGTCGAGCAGCTCTCGTACGCCGCCGGCAACGCCCGCGAGCTGCGGGCCCGGGTCGCCGGCATCCGGGGCGATGTCGCGCTCGCCCGCCGGCTGTGCGCCGAGGTGCTGCTCGACATCGAGATCGGTGAGTGCCTGGCGCTCGAGCTCAGCGTCCGAGTCGCGATGTCCTACGTGCACTTCGACGAGCACGACCCGGTCGGCGTCTTCGACCAGCTGAGGGGTCTCTTCCGCCCCGACGGGGAGCCCGTGCACCTCTACCTCGGCTACCGCCACCTCGCCGACTACGTCGCCGCGGCCGTCCGCGCCGGGGCCGCCGGCGAGGTCGCCCCGGTGATGGCGGTGGCCTCCCGGCGGCTGGCCGCGCCGGGGACCCGGCACCGGCTCCAGCTCGCCCGGGCGCGTGCGCTGCTCGCCGACGACCCGGAGCCGTTCCACCTCGAGGCGACCACCGACCCGGAGGCAGCGCAGTGGCCGTTCGAGCTGGCCAACGCCCGCCTGGAGTTCGGTGTGTGGCTGCGGCGCCGGCACCGGCCGACGGCCGCGCGGACCCAGCTGCAGGCGGCGTACGAGGTCTTCGAGCGGCTCGGCGCCCGGGCCTGGGCCGACCAGGCCCGCACCGAGCTGCGGGCCGCCGGCGTCACCACCCTGGAGCCGGCGTCGTCCGCCTGGACCGATCTCACGGCGCAGGAGCGGCAGGTCGTCCGCCTCGCGGCGTCGGGCCTCACCAACCGCGAGATCGGCGCCTCGCTCTACCTGTCGCCGCGCACGGTCTCGGCCCACCTCTACAACGCGTTCCCCAAGCTGGGGGTCACCGCGCGCTCGCAGCTGCGTGACATCGTCGAGGCCCGCGAACGGGCCTGACGTCAGGCCGCGGCGGTGAGCTCCATCTGCTCGCGCATCCGGGCGATCAGGCGGGTGAGCAGCCGGGAGACCTGCATCTGGGTCACCCCGATCTCGCGACCGATCTCCGACTGCGTGCAGCCTCGGAAGAACCGCAGCTCGACGATCTTCTGCTCGCGCGGGGTGAGGCGGGCCAGCAGGGGAGCGAGGACGGCGCGGGCCTCGGCGACGTCGAAGCCGTGGTCGTCGAAGCCGAGGCGCTGCGTGAGCGCCTCGTCATCGGCGCCGGCGGGGGCGTCCAGCGAGACCGGCGCGAAGCAGCCGTTGGCGCCGAGCGCCTCGACCACGGCGTCGAACTCGAGGCCGAGGTACGCCGCGAAGTCGCTGGGCCGCGGCGGGTGGCCGAGCCGCTGCAGGAGCTCGGCCTCGCAGGCGATCATCTTGCTCTGCGTCTCCTGGATCGAGCGCGGGGGCCGCACCGCCCAGCCCAGGTCGCGGAAGTGGCGCCGTACCTCCCCGCGGATGGTCGGGATCGCGAAGCTGAGGAAGTCGTGGCCGCGGGCGGGGTCGAAGCCCTTCACGGCCTTGACCAGGCCGAGGTAGGCGACCTGCTGGAGGTCGTCGGTCGCGATCCCCTTGTTGCGGAAGCGGCGGGTGGCGTCGATGGCCACGCGCATGTTGAGGCGGATGAGCTCGTCGTCGAACGCGGCTCGGTCTGCGGGCCGAGCATCGCTGCGCTCGGCGAAGAGGCGGGCGGTGGTCTCGGAGCGGGATTCCACCGATCTGGCGGTGGCTGAGTTCTCCATGACAGTCATCTGCCGCCGATAGTGCAGCCATAAACCACCCCGACGGGTGAATCGGCGACACGCCCTGTCTACCCGCCGTACAGGGCACTGACCTGCGGCTTTACCGAGCCGTGACCCGGCGGTCTAGGAAGTTCTCGGCGCTACTTGCGCCGCCCTCCCAGCGGGCGTACGGTTACCACTACATCTAGTACTTACACCGGTGTAGTTATCCACATCTAGTTCACAGAACGACGTGGAAGACTCACAGGCGCAGGGCTGTTGTACACAGTGAGACCCCCGATATCCACAGGCTACGCACCCCTCCATCGGGGTGTTTCGTGGCGCGCTCAGACCCCGAGAGGAGCACCCGTGCACTGTCCGTACTGCCGCAACACCGACACCCGAGTGCTCGACTCGCGGGTCGCCGACGACGGCGGCTCGATCCGCCGCCGGCGTACGTGCTCGGCGTGCGAACGTCGCTTCACGACCGTGGAGCTGATGCAGCTGACCGTGCTCAAGCGCTCCGGCGCGAGCGAGCCGTTCACCCGCGACAAGGCGATCTCCGGCGTCCGGAAGGCCTGCAAGGGTCGCCCGGTGACCGAGGACCAGCTGGCCTGCCTCGGCCAGGACGTCGAGGACGCGCTCCGGCTCGCCGGTGCCGCAGAGATCCCCGCCCACGAGGTGGGACTCGCGATCCTCGGCCCGCTGCGCCAGCTCGACGAGGTCGCCTACCTGCGGTTCGCGAGCGTCTACCGGGCCTTCGAGTCCGCGGACGACTTCGAGGACGAGATCGCGATGCTGCGCGCTGAGCGCACCCCTCAGCCCGTTCCGACGGGCTGACCCCAGACGGCCCGGCGTGCGCAGTGGGGAAGCTACGCGCGCCGGGCCCACCATCGTCGGCACCACAGCCCAGCTACAGACACAGCGCTGTCGGTGCCAGCAGCAATGATCGAAACACCAACCTCGACAGACGGGACACAAGAGGGATGACCGAGACGGTGAGCGGCGGCGCGAAGGCTGCGCAGTCGGGCAAGGCGGGCAAGGGCCTGAAGATCGAGCGGGTCTTCAGCACCGAGGGCGTGCACCCCTACGACGAGCTGACGTGGGAGCGTCGTGACGTCGTGCAGACCAACTGGAAGACCGGTGTCACGGTCTTCGAGCAGCGCGGGGTGGAGTACCCCGACTTCTGGTCGGTCAACGCCTCGACCATCGTCACGACGAAGTACTTCCGTGGCGCCGTCGGCACCGACGTGCGTGAGTGGAGCCTCAAGCAGCTCATCGACCGCATCGTGAAGACCTACACGAAGGCCGGCACCGACCACGGCTACTTCGAGTCCACGGCCGACGCCGAGGTCTTCGAGCACGAGCTCACCTGGCTGCTCGTGCACCAGTACTTCTCCTTCAACAGCCCCGTCTGGTTCAACGTCGGCACCCCGTCGCCGCAGCAGGTCTCGGCCTGCTTCATCCTCTCCGTCGACGACTCGATGGACTCGATCCTGAACTGGTACAAGGAAGAGGGCTTCATCTTCAAGGGCGGCTCCGGCGCCGGCCTCAACCTCTCCCGCATCCGCTCCTCCAAG
>Ga0164307_10000578_pt1 | contig 16100 bp, 17 predicted proteins | sample Whisoiple_243_MG_FD_110214 | JGI IMG/M metagenome (GOLD analysis project Ga0164307, IMG submission 110214) | Soil microbial communities amended with fresh organic matter from upstate New York, USA - Whitman soil sample_243_MG | ecosystem: Environmental > Terrestrial > Soil > Unclassified >...
CGCTGGCATCGCCACGGCAATTGAGCTAAGGGTCCAAACCATTCGACAATATCGTCTCGGCTCGATCTTCAACCGGAACCCTTTCTGCGTGGCCCGACACAACAGTCTCAGCGACTACGCTTCAAAGCGCTTTCGATTGGCCGGGAAAGCCGTCCTCGATTTCGGCAATCCGTTTTTCGCGCCGATCGACCGCCTTGGTCAGGAAGCAGAACGTCGCGGCGATCATTTCGTCAGCTTCGCGAACTACGATTATCTCGGTCTGGCGAACCATCCCAAAGTGAAGGCCGACGCCGCCGCAGCACTCGAGAGCCTCGGTGTCGGCGCCCTCGCTTCACGACTTGTCGGAGGTGAACGCTCGACCCATCAGCTTTTCGAGGAGGAGATTGCATCATTCCTCGGCACTGAGACGGCACTGTCGCTCGTCTCGGGATATCTGACGAATCTGACCACGATCACGCATTTGATGGCTGGGCGGGATGCGCTTTTCATCGACGAGCTCTCGCACAACAGCATTGTCAGCGCGGCCAAGAGTTCGGGCGCGGAAGTCGTCGTCTTCCGCCATAACGATCTGGATCATCTCGACGAACTCCTCGCAAATAACCGCGAGAACTACCGCAACGTGCTGATTGTCGTAGAAGCCCTCTACAGTATGGACGGCGATATCGCGGATCTGCCGCGCATCGTGGAGATCAAGGACCGCCATCAGGCCTGGCTGCTTGTTGACGAAGCACATTCCCTTGGCGTTCTCGGCGCCACCGGCCGCGGCATCTGCGAACATGCCGGCGTCGACCCGAACCGCGTGGATCTGATCATCGGTACGCTGTCAAAGACGCTTGCATCATGTGGCGGGTTCATTGCCGCCAAACGCAGCATCTCCGAATGGTTGCGCTACACGCTGCCTGGCTTCGTCTACAGCGTCGGGTTGTCACCTGTGATCACCGCCGCCGCGCGCGCTGCGCTGCAACTCATGCAGGAAGAGACCTGGCGGATTGACCGACTGGCCCAGAATGCCGAGCGGTTCCGGCAATGTGCGCACGAAGCCGGGCTCGACACCGGCCCGGCGATCGGCCGCGGCGTTGTGCCCATCCTATTCGGATCGAGCCGTGAGACGATGCTCGCCTCCCAACATCTGCTCGAGCATGGCTTCTATTGTCCGCCTATCGTGCAGATCGGGGTTCCAAAGGACCAGCCGCGGCTCCGGTTCTTCATTTCGGCGAGTCACACGGAAGAGGAAATCCGGAAGGTGATCGCCACGTTGGGGAGCCGGCCGGTCGTTGTTGCCGACGCGCCAGTACAGGTGGCCAGCGTCGCCCTTTGAGCCGCGACATCGTTTGGAGCGGTTCGACTCCCGCCTTTTTCGGGTCATGGATCGCTGCTAGGGCGCGCCGATGTCCGCAATCGATGTTATGCCGGTCTCGGGTCTCGCCTCGTTCCTGGCGTTCTGCCGGCTGCCTCGCATACTCTATGAAGGTCAGCCGGGTTTCGCCCCGCCTCTGGATGCGGAGCGGTGGACCCTTTACGCGCACTGGCTCAATCCGCACTTCAAGGAGGTCACCTCCACGGCTTGGCTGGCGCGCAAGAAAGGTAAGCTCGTCGGGCGGATTGCCGCGCAGATTTATCGGCCGGAGATCACGCCGGTGGGTGCGTCGCGGGCGCAATTCGGCTCGCTCGATACGATCGAGGATCGCGAAGTCGTCGCCGCCCTTACCGGCGCGGCGGAAACATGGCTGCGCGAGCGGGGTGCGGCGATGATCCATGGTCCGTTCTCGCCTTCCGTGAACAGCGAGACGGGCCTTCTGGTCCAGGGCTTCGACGCGGTGCCAATGATGTTCATGCCCTGGCACCCGCCCTACCTGTCGCGCCTCATTCAGGAATGCGGGTATGTGAAGGCGAGAGACCTCATCTCGTATCGCTACCGCCCCGCCCCCTCCGACGCCAAAGACTCTGGAGTCTCAAGCCGCCCGGAGTGGCGCGAGCGCCTGAAAATCCGGCCGCTCAGGCTAAAGGACATTCGGGGCGAAGCCGCCGTTCTCACCGAGATTTTTAACGATGCGTGGACCGGCAACTGGGGATTCGTGCCACTCACCGTCGACGAGCTCGTCTCGACTGCCGACGCGCTCAAATATGTCATGCCCGAGGATTTCGGTTTCGTCTTCGAACTAGACGGCGAGCCCGCGGCCTTCGGCATCGGCATACCGAACCTCCACGAGATGACGCGCGACCTGAAGGGCCGGCTCTTCCCATATGGCCTTCGTTTGATTGGGCGCATTCGGAAAGCGGAGTTCAGGACAGCCCGCATGGCGCTGTTCGGCATTCGCAAGAAATTCCAGCGCAGCGGGACGGGCGGTGCGATCATTCTCGCCCTCGTCGACAGGATGCGACACTTGTACCGCGTCTACCGCCTGGAACAGATAGAATTCGGCTGGGTTTTGGAGGATAATACGGCCATGCGCCGGCCGATCGAGCTCGGCGGGGCGCAGGTGGACAAGATCCACCGCGTGTACGAAAAGCAGCTCGTCGCACCGGCCGGGACTACCAAAGAGCTGGCGGCGAGCAGTGCGGGCGGGAACAGCGAAACACTGACGCGAGGACTGGCTTGATGAATCGTCCGATGGATATATCGGAAGCAACCTCCGCTGATCGCTCGCATATCGAGCGGCGGCGCGAAATCCTTGCGGCGCATCCCGAGGTGCGCACGCTGATCGGTCGCGACCGTACGACAGCGTGGATCACGATCTGCGTGGTCGCCGGACAGATTTGTCTCGCCGCGCTCTTCGGCGAATTGGGTATCCGCTATTGGTGGCTGGCGCTGATCGGTGCGTATGCGATCGGCGCCTTCGCCAATCATGCGATGTTCGTCGTTATTCACGACGCGATCCACAATCTTGTGTTCAAAAATTCCGTCTTGAACAAGCTGACCGCGATCCTCGCGGACCTGCCGAACGGCTTCCCGACGGCCATGGGCTTTCGCGCCTATCATATCAAGCACCATTCGCATTTGAGCACCTATGATTACGATGCTGACGTGCCGAGCGACTGGGAGGCGCGTCTCGTCGGCAATCGCTGGTACATGAAGGCCGGCTGGCTGTTCTTTTTCGCGGCTTTTCAATTGGCGCGCATCAGCCGCCTGAAGGGCAGCGTGCCTAGCATTTTCAGCCGCTGGTCGATGATCAACATCGGCGCAATTGTCGTTTGTGATCTCATCGTCCTGTTCCTTTTCGGACCGAACGCGCTGCTCTATCTGCTCGCCTCGTTCTGGTTCTCGGTTGGGCTGCATCCGCTGGGCGCGCGTTGGATCCAGGAGCATTATGCGCTCGCGCCGGGACAGGGCACGTTCGACTATTACGGCCCCTTGAACCGCTTTGCGCTCAACATCGGCTATCACAACGAGCACCACGATTTTCCCGACGTACCGTGGAGCCGGTTACCGGAATTGAAGGCGATGGCGCCCGAATATTATGATGGGCTGCACGCCCATTATTCTTGGACGAAGCTGTTCTTCGCCTTTCTCTTCGATCCGCGTTATTCGCTACATACGCGCACGGAAAACATGCCGTCACGGGAGCAGGCGGCGGTGTCGAAGCCGCCTGCCGTACGTGGTGAACCGGCCCTCGCGGCCCAAAGGTGATTCGCATGAACACGCGATCGGACTCCACCGGCGCTGCTCCGGCGGATTACCTTACCGCCTCGCCGCGTTTGTTCGAGAATGCACTTCTCGACAAGCTATCGCGCGTGCACTGGACGGTTCCGCTCTATGTCTATGCACCCATCATTGCGGTTCTCGTGTATTTGAGCTTCGGAAAAGCAAGCGTCGGGGCGGCGCTCGGCTGTATGCTGTTCGGCTACATCGCCTGGACGCTGACCGAATATTTGGGTCACCGCTATCTCTTCCACTGGCAGTTCCCCGGCGAGGTTGGCAAGCGCATCCATTTTCTGATCCATGGCGTGCACCACGACCATCCGAGCGATCCGCTGCGGCTCGTCATGCCCGTCCTGCTCAGCGGGCCGATTCTGCTCGCCGCCTTCGGCGTGATTGCGGCTGTCTTTGGTTTTCCGCTCACCTGGCCGGTGCTCGCCGGCTTCACGGCAGGTTATCTCGCCTATGACATGGTGCATTACCACGTGCACCATCGCGAGCCGACAACCCGCTTCGGCCGGATGCTCCGGCGTGTCCACATGCTGCATCACTTCCGCGATCACGATCGTGGCTTCGGCGTCAGCGCGCCGTGGTGGGACTATGTCTTCGGCACATCGTACGCCAGCGACAGCGTGCGGACAGACCGCGGATAACGAAACCGCGCTTCACGAAAGTATATTGTTGCGTGCCGGGTACAACCACGCTAATTCCTTGTTTCCGTGCAACGGGTTGCGAATAGCCCTCGCTAAACCCTTGATCGCAAGAGCCCTGCGCTATCTTTAGGTTGCGAGTTTCTGATTCGGGCGGTGGTCCCGCCCGCCATTTTGGCGCGGTGTTCATATGGCGAATCGTTGGGGCGTCCTGGGACTGCTGTTTCTTGTCCGCACCACAATGGCATTTCAGTTCGAATCCGTTGCCGCGATCAGCCCCGTTTTGCAGCGGGATTTCGGCGTGGGCCTTGGCGAAATCGGTACCCTGATCGGGCTCTATCTGTTGCCAGGCGTGGTGATCGCGTTGCCAGGCGGCGCCATAGGCAGAGTGCTTGGCGACAAGCGAACCGTGCTCGTCGCGTGCTCGGTCATGTTTGCTGGCAATGTCGTAATGGCATTGTCGGATGCTTGGACCGCGCAGATGGCCGGACGGTTGCTCAGCGGAACGGGCGGCGTGATCTTGAACATTATCACAACGAAAATGGTGGCCGATTGGTTTGCTCAAAACGAGATTTCCACGGCCATGGCGCTCTTCCTCAATTCGTGGCCATTCGGCATCGCGATCGCGCTGTTGGCGTTGCCGCCGCTCGGCGTTGCTGAGGGCTACCGAACGGTTTTTTTCCTTGCGGCCGATTTGGTCGGCGCGGCGGGGCTGCTGTTCGGTCTGGCTTACAAGGATCGAGCCTTCGAAAGCTTCACGCGCGAATCCTCGCGCATGGCAGGCCCGACAATTCTTCTCGTCGCCATTGCCGGCTTGATCTGGGGTTTATTCAATGCCTCCGTCGCGATGATCTTTTCATTCGGAATAAACGTAATGGTCGAGCAAGGCTGGACGATCACGGCCAGCGGATCAATCGTGAGCCTCGTTCTCTGGTTGACGATCTTCATGGTGCCGCTTGGCGGATTCACAGCGGATCGCGTCGGCAGCAAAGGCTTGGTGATTACGATCAGCACGTTGATTGCCGCAGTCTTGCTCCTGGCCGCTTCCCGGACATCGTACCCTGTCGCGGTTCTGATCGCTTTCGGACTGGTCGGCGCGTTTCCCGCGGGCGCGATGATGTCGTTGCCCGCCTCCGTGCTCAAACCGCAAACGCGCATCGGCGGAATGGCGATTTTCTACACGTTATTTTACATTACGATGGCAATAGGACCGGTGATCGCCGGATGGCTTGCGGGTTATACCGGGCGCGCGGCAACCGCGTTCGATTTCGGCGCCGCGCTTCTTCTCGCCTGCCCCATCCTTCTTTTGCTTTTCACGTGGGTGCGCCAGTCGGCGGCGATCGCGGAGATCGCGATCTAAAATGGCTGGCGGTTGCTCTACATCGCGTCGTAATCGAGCGCTATGCTTTCGCTCGCCGGCCGGAACTGGCAAGTGAGGACGAAGCCCGCCTGCTCCTCCCAGGGTTCCAGCGAAAAGTTCTGATCCATCGCGCCGGCGCCGTCGATCAGCTTGGCACGGCAGGTGCAGCACATGCCGCCTCGGCACGAATAGGGTAGATCGAGCTCGTGCCGTTCGGCGGCTTCGAGCACGGTCTCGTCCTTCCGCATCGCAAGTTTATGCAGCACGCCGTCGAGTTTTACTGAAAGGCTGACGTCTTCGCGCGCTTCTGAGGGGGCGCTCGGCCTGAGCGGCCGCGGCGGGGTTTCGGTTGTGAACACCTCCTGATGCAGCCGCGCACTGGACAGACCGAGCGACATCAGAGTCGCGCTTACCTCTTCGATCATCGGTAGCGGGCCGCAGAGAAAGACGTCATCGACGGCGGCGATGCCGCCAGCGGTGCGGATCAGCGCCGGGACTTTGTCGCCGGTGAGCCGCCCATGCAGGACGTCGATGTCCTGCATTTCGCGTGACAGGATGTGATGAACGGAGAGACGATCGACGAAGCGGTCTTTCAGGTCGTCGAGCTCGTCCTTGAACATGATCGTTGCCGACGACTTGTTGCCGTAGAACAGAACGAAATGACTGCGCGGTTCGCGTGTCAGCACGGTTTTGATGATCGAGAAGATCGGCGTGATGCCGGAACCGGCGGCGAAACCGACATAAGTGCGCTCAGCCGCGGTCTGCGGAGCGAGGCCGAAACGGCCCGCCGGCGGCATTACGTCGATCGTGTCGCCGGCTTTGAGTTGCGCGTTGGCGAAAGACGAGAAGAGCCCGCCGTCGAGCCGCTTAATCGCGACGCGGAGCTCGCCCTCGTCCATGCCGGAGCAGATGGAATAGGAGCGCCGCACTTCCGTGCCGTCGAGCTCGGTGCGCAAAGTCAGATATTGCCCGCTTGTGAAGGCGAAGTCCTCGCGCATGTCTTCCGGCACAGCGAAGCGGATCGAGATCGCCTCCGGCGTTTCGCGGCGTACGTCGGCAATCGTGAGGGGATGAAAACTTTGCGACATCTCGCGATCAGATGCATTTAAAATAGTCGAAGGGCTCGCGACAGATTTTGCAGCGCCACAGCGCCTTGCAGGCTGTCGAACCGAATTCCGAGACCTTTTCCGTTTCGTGCGAGCCGCAATGCGAACAGGCGATACTTTCCTCGCCGAACAAAGCGCGGCGCGATGCACGTCCCGCTGGCGGCGCGATGCCATAAGCGCGAAGTTTGGCTTTGCCCGCTTCGCTCATCCAGTCGGTCGTCCAGGCCGGCGAGAGGACCTGGCGAACGCGCGCATTATCGATGCCGGTCTTGGCGAGCGCCGTTTTGATGTCGAAGCCGATCACATCCATCGCAGGGCAACCGGAATAAGTTGGGGTGATCGCGACCTCGATTTCGCCGTCCGCCGTGACTTCGACCGAACGCAGCACACCGAGATCGGCGATGGTCAGCACCGGGATTTCCGGATCGCACACCTCTTCGATGGCGGCGCGCGCCCGCGCGACGAGATCATCTTCCGTGTCCAGTTCGGCGAGCGTGGACATCACCACACTGCCTCGGGATGCGCGCGCTGCAGGTACTGCAAATCGGCGAGGATGTAGCCGAGATGCTCGCTATGGCGGCCGCTGCGTCCGCCCGTGTGCATAAAGGGAGCGCTTGGAATCTTCAGCGTCGCTTCGCGCAGGATCGGCTCGATGCGCTTCTGCCAGCTCTCTTGCCGTGAACCAACATCAGGCGTCACCCCGGACTCGATCACCGCGCGCTCCGTCTCGTCCGTTTCGAACAACTCGCCGGTATAAGCCCATAGCTCATCCAGCGCTTCCTGAGCCCGCGCATGACTTTCATCGGTGCCGTCGCCAAGCCGGATCAGCCATTCGCCGGAATGCCGCAGATGGTAGGCGGTTTCCTTCTCGGCCTTGGCGGCGATGGCGGCAAGCGTCTCGTCGCGCGACTTCATCGTCTCGCGCCAATACAAATCCATGAAGGCGGAGAACAGAACCTGCCGCACGACCGTCGCAGCGAAGTCGCCATTCGGCTGCTCGACAAGCAGACAATTGCGATATTGGTGCTCATCACGCCGATAGGCGAAATGGTCTTCCGTGAAGCCCGAGTCATCGATACGCGCGGCGTAATCGTAAAGCGAACGGGCCTGCCCGATCAGGTCGAGCGCGATATTGGCGAGCGCGATATCCTCCTCGACCATCGGCGCATGACCGCACCATTTCGAGAGCCGGTGCCCGAGAATAAGCGCGTCGTCGGCGCGCCGGAGCACGAGATTTAGCAGCGGCGTTTCGGTAAACGAGATCGAAGTCGTCGCCATCACATATGCCCGACTTCGTCCGGCACTTCGTAGAAGGTCGGATGCCGGTAGATTTTCGACATTGCCGGCTCGAACAATTCGTCCTTGTCCGAGGGATCGGATGCGACGATCGCGCTCGACTGCACGACCCAGATTGAATTGCCTTCGCCGCGCCGCGTATAGACGTCGCGCGCCGCCTGCAGCGCCATTTCCGCATCCGCGGCATGAACCGAGCCGCAATGTTTGTGCGCAAGGCCGGAGCGGGAGCGGATGAACACTTCCCAAAGCGGCAGATGTTTCTTGCTCATCTCTTCACTCCGCCGCAATCTTCATGGCATCGCGCCGGGCGCGGCGTTTCTCGGCGTAAGCGAGCGCCGCCTCGCGCACCCAGGCGCCGTCCGCGTGCGCCTTGCGACGCGCGCGCATGCGCTCGCGATTGCAAGGACCGCCGCCAGAGAGCACGCGCTTGAATTCGGCCCAGTCGATCGGCCCGATCTTCCAGTGGCCGCTCGCCTCGTCATAGGCGAGTTCTTTGTCGAGGATCGTCAGGCCGAGATAATGCGCTTGCGGCACCGTCGCATCGATGAATTTTTGACGCAGATCATCGTTCGAAAAGCGCTTGATCTTCCACTTCGTCGATTGATCGGAATGCTGGCTCTCAGTGTCAGGCGGGCCGAACATCATCAGGCACGGCCACCACCAGCGATTCAAGGCGTCTTGCGCCATCGCCTTCTGCTCCGGCGTGCCGCGCGAAAGCGTCAGCATGATCTCGTAGCCCTGGCGCTGATGGAAACTCTCTTCCTTGCAGATGCGGATCATCGCGCGCGCATAGGGGCCATACGAGCAGCGGCAGAGCGGGATCTGGTTCATGATGGCCGCGCCGTCGACCAGCCAACCAATTGCGCCGATATCGGCCCAGGTCAGCGTCGGATAATTGAAGATCGAGGAATACTTGGCCTTGCCGGAAAGCAGCTGCTCGATCATCTCCTCGCGCGAGATGCCGAGCGTCTCGGCGGCGGCGTAGAGATAAAGTCCGTGGCCGCCCTCGTCCTGAACCTTCGCGAGCAGCGCCACTTTGCGTTTCAGCGACGGCGCGCGGGTGATCCAGTTGCCTTCCGGCAGCATGCCGACGATTTCGGAATGGGCATGCTGGGAAATCTGCCGGACGAGGGTGCGCCGGTAGGCCTCCGGCATCCAGTCGTTCGGCTCGATTTTCTGCTCGGCATCGACGTGGGATTGGAAGCGGACCGCCTCGGCGGATTGGTCCGCGGGGCCGTCGGAAATCTTGTTCAGCGCCTGCGTGTACATGGCCGCTCCGAATGTGATGCTAAATATGTCACGAAAATTTCGATAGTCAATAGTTTTTTGTGACAGATCAGATAAGCCGGCCGGCGAAACGCCCGCCGAGTGGCTGAGCTGGCGGCGGCAGCGGGCCCCCCTCGTCCACAGCGTGACCGCTGAGCCAGCGGTCGGCGGCGTCAGCAATCGCGGCATAGATCCCGGCGGCGACATCGTGGGCTTTGCGGCCGGGCCAATCGTCCGGCAGCAGGGGCGCCGGCAGGACCGGATCGCGCAAGACGATGCGGCGATACTCGTGGATGAGCAATATTCGGATGGCCAGGCAGTCGAGATCGCCAGGGAGCCCCTGACTTTGCAGCGCCTCTTCAGTCGGGGCGAACATCTCATTGAAGTGCCGATAGCGGGCGGCGAGATCGTTCAGCGGCCAGGCGCGCCCGGCGAGCGTTCGCGCCGTCGCAAGTTCGGTTGCGGTGGCGCTCAGATGCAGCGCATTTTCCGGCCGCTCTCCGGCAATTCCGATCATCAGGTCCGGCGTGAGCACTCCATAACCTTGCGCTTGCCAGTGGTCGCGAGCCTCGGCCCGCTCGCTCGCGCTGCCCTCCAGCACGACCATGTCAAAGCGATTGTCCCATTGCCCGGGCGGAGCTCCGTAGATTTTGCGGGCGGCGTCCGCGAATGCCTGCTCGCCCGAAGGCGAGAGTGCATAGAAAGTGTTGCGGCCGATCTTCTTGCGCTCGAATAAACCTTCGGCGACGAGGCGCGACATGGCGGTGCGGACCAGCGTTTCGCTCACCCGAAACGCCCGCATGATCTCGAGCAGCGAGGCGAGCGCCAGATGCCCGCCGCGCGGCACGATCGCGTCGCCGAACAGCGTGATGATCAGCGAGCCGGCGCGGATCGGAATGCGCGCATGGAACCGGTCGAGAAGATCGGCGACGAAATCGCTCATCGGACCCGCGCTGGCAATTCTTACATCCTCCCCGCTAGACTGCCGGCCAGGGCACGGCCGGACCCATGAGCACAATCCTCACCGACATCGCCAAGCGCGTCTACGATCACACCTGGAAGCTCGATCCGATCGCGCGCAGCCTGCTCGACACGGATTTCTACAAGCTTCTCATGCTGCAGATGATCTGGGGACTTTATCCGGACGTCGAGGCGACCTTCTCGCTCGTCAATCGCACCCGCAGCGTGCGGATCGCCGAGGAAATCGACGAACAGGAATTGCGCGATCAGCTCGATCACGCCCGCACGATCCGCTTCACCAAAAACGAGATGATCTGGCTTGCCGGCAACACGTTCTATGGCCGGGCGCAGATTTTCGATCCGAAGTTTTTGGCATGGCTGGCGAAGTTCCAGCTGCCGGAATATGAGCTTCGGCGCGAACACGGCCAATTCGTCCTGCACTTTCATGGGCCGTGGACGCACACATCGATGTGGGAAATCCCGGCGCTGGCAATCATCAACGAGCTACGCTCCCGTTCTGCGCTGAAAAACCTCGGCCGCTTTACCCTCGATGTCCTCTACGCGCGCGCCAAAGCTAAACTCTGGTCGAAGGTCGAGCGCCTGCGCGAATTACCCGGCCTGCGTATCTCCGACTTCGGCACGCGCCGCCGCCATTCTTTCCTTTGGCATCGCTGGTGCGTCGCCGCTTTGAAGGAAGGTCTCGGCGACAAGTTCATCGGCACGAGCAACGTTCTGTTGGCGATGGACCAGGACCTCGAAGCGATCGGTACCAATGCGCACGAATTGCCGATGGTGCTGGCGGCGCTCGCGGCCGATGACACCGCGCTGCGCGGCGCGCCTTATCGCGTGCTGAAAGATTGGGAACGCTATTACGGCGGCAATCTGCTCATCGTTCTGCCCGACACGTTCGGCACGACGGCGTTCCTGCGCGATGCGCCGGATTGGGTCGCCGACTGGACCGGCTTTCGCCCGGATTCGGCGCCGCCGATCGAAGGCGGCGAGCGCATCATTGCGTGGTGGAGGTCGAAGGGCAAAGATCCGCGCGACAAGCTCCTCGTCTTCTCCGACGCGCTCGATGTCGACACGATCGAGGAAACCTATCGCCATTTCCACGGCCGCGTGCGCATGAGCTTCGGCTGGGGCACGAACCTGACCAACGATTTCGACTATTGCGCGCCGATGCCGAACGAGAAGCTCGCGGCGATCTCGCTCGTCTGCAAGGTGAGTGAGGCCAACGGCCGCCCGGCGGTGAAACTTGCGGACAATCCCAATAAGAGCGTCGGCCATCCGCGTGAGATCGAGCGCTATCTCAAGGTGTTCGGCAATGCCGACCGCGTCGAGCACGCGGTGGCATATTGATTACTTCTTCGGCGGCCCGATGCGCAGCATGTCCGAGCCGGTCTTCTGCAGGTAGGGCTGAATCTTGTTAGCGAGCGCCGCAAGCAGAAACGGCAATTGCACTTCGATGCGTACCTGCGTTTGTTCGATGTCCAGCTGCGCCGTCACCTTTTGCCCGAGCGCGCCGACATTGATATCGGCATGATTGCCGGTCCATTGCACGTCCGACGTCAGCTTGCCTGCAAAACTTTGCTGCAACGGGCCTAATCCTTCGGCAATGCGCCGCCGTGCTTCGGTCGCGCCGAGATCGTGCGGTATTGAGATTACGATCGACTTTGCCATTCAAATCCTCGCGAAATCCGCAAATGTGTCTTGGGTAACACACGCTTATTTTGTACCGGACTCGCGCGCAACGCCAGCCTGCGGTCGCCTGTGTGAAACGACACCTGGAGCTGAAAAAATTTGCGTCAAGCTCCGCCGCGTCTTCGCAGCGTCACGCAGCATCTCATAGATTGCAGCCGTTTCTACGAAGGGAGATTGCCATATGACATATGCAAGTCATCTCGCACCTGGGACGCGCAGCTTCCGCGACCATGCCGTCACAAGCCCGCCGGTTCGGCGCGAGCGCAACCTGAATGTCGGTTACGTGCTGTTCGCCTTCGGCGCGCTCTGGGTGGCGGCGATCGCCGCGGCGATGGCAGCCTCCCCGAGGTCTTTGTCGGAATGCCAAGTGACCGTGCTGGGTGATAGCGGGATGTGTGCGCCGCGTGCCGTCTCCAGAGGCGCCGGTACGGCGCGTCCCAGCCTCAATATTTCCGGCATGACAATCCCGCCGGGACTTACCGGTTCGGCCTACGACGCCTTCTGAGTCGACGTAGCGTTCATAACAGAATGCGGCCAGCGGCCGTCGAAGCAGCTGGCCGGGTTTTTGCAAAAAGGAGAAACACCATGCCGCGCGTTGTTTCTTTTCGCCTGCTTCACCCCGCCGACGAATCCGCCGATGCGATTGTCGCCGCGACCGGGCGGAAATTTCCCGCGCGGATCGCAGCCGAGTTCCATTGCGACCGCTGGAAGGCGAATGCGGAGCAGAGCGGCAAGCCCTCGCAAACGGAAGCATAAAGCGCCTTTCAACGACAGGAGCAGACAATGTCCCAAACGTTTGATGTAACCAGCGTTGTTGCCCGCAAACCGGCTAATGTCGAAGATCATGCCGATCAGGCGCGAGTGCTCATCTTCTGCGCGGTCGGTCTCGCGATCTCGCTCATCGCTCTATTGATCGCCCCCGATTGGCTGTTCCAGCCACAGGATCTGTTGCAGCTACCTTGAGCGAGGCGTTCCGGCCGACAAAAAGGGATGAGCTGATACGGGGAACCGCAGCTTTGGCGTGGCGTTAGCTTCGCTGAACTCTCCGGACCAGCGGTGATGGTTGACCAACCTGCGGGCGCGCCTGATCCGAACACGGGACGCAAACGCGATTGGTTGCTGGTCACGCGCCGCAGGCGGGCATCCGAGCTGCCCGATCCTTCTGCGGTGGTCACGCGTATTTTCGGCGGCCGCTGGGCAAGCCTTGCGGAGAGGTTGCGAACCGGACTTGCACAGGTTCGCGCCTTATTTGAATCTTCTGTGGCGCCAATCGCACGCAGCTTTCGTTCGCCTGAAGTGACGCGGCGCGTGGCGGCTATTCGCGAAAGGGTTTCGCCCGCTCTTGCGCCGGCTCTCGGCCGCATAAGCGACCGCTTGAAAAGCGCAGCCGCCTGGGCGCGCGCGAGATTTGCATGGCGCCGCGCCGGCATTGTCGCGGCGGCAGCCCTTGCCGCCGCAGCAACGCTTTGCTTCGTCTATTTCGCCTATTGCCTGATCACGATTCCATATAATGGCGGGCTCGTCATCGACCCCACCGCGTCGGCGCTTCTCGTGCAAGCCGATGACGGACGCGTCTTCGGAACAAGAGGCGTATTCAAAGGCGAAAAGCTGTCCTCCGCCGATCTGCCGGTGAATCTCGCGCGGGCGATAGTCGCGATCGAGGATCGGCGCTTCTACGATCATCCCGGCATCGATTTGCGTGGGCTCGCGCGAGCGGCGCTGCGTGACGCAAATGCGGGCGGTGCTCGCGAAGGCGGCAGCACGATCACGCAACAATTAGTGCGCATGCTCTACCTCTCACAGGAGCGCTCGCTCAGGCGCAAAGTGCAGGAAGGGATGCTCGCATTATGGCTCGAAGCACATCTCAGCAAGGATGAAATACTTACGACCTATCTGAACACCGCTTATTTCGGCGCCGGCGTCTATGGCGCCGACGCGGCGGCGAAGCGCTATTTCGGCAAGTCGGCGAAGGAGCTCACCGTCAACGAGGCGGCGATGCTGGCGGGACTCGTGCGCGCGCCGTCGCAGCTCGCTCCGCACCGCAATCTCAACGGCGCGCAGGGCCGCGCCGCGCAAGTTCTCGACGCCATGGTCGCGACGAAGGCGATCTCGCGCGAAGATGCGGAAACAACCAAGCGCAATCCGGCGCAGCTGCGCATCCCCGCCGAGACTCCAGAGGGCACGAATTACTTCATCGACATCGCCGCCGCCGAGACGCGCAAGTTGATCGGCTCCGGTCCGACGGACATCGCGACCAGGACAACGCTCGACCTCAATATGCAGAACATCGCGGAAAGCGTGATAGCCAGGCATTTGGATGGCGAAGGCGCAAAGAAGCGCGTCTCGCAAGCCGCGCTCGTCGCGCTTGCGCCGGACGGCGCCATCCTCGCCATGGTCGGCGGTCGCGATTACACGGAAAGCCAGTTCAACCGCGTGACGCAGGCAAAGCGCCAGGCGGGCTCGCTGTTCAAGCTGTTTGTCTATCTCACCGCATTGCGCGACGGCGCGCGGCCGGACTCGATGGTCATCGACCGGCCGGTGCGGATCGGTGAATGGGAGCCGGAAAATTACGGCGGGCGCTACCGCGGGCCTGTCAGTTTGCGCACCGCCTTTGCAAATTCCATCAACACGATCGCCGTGCAATTGGCGGAGGCGGTCGGCATTCCCGCGGTGATCGCAACGGCAAAGGGTCTCGGCATCCAGTCGGATCTGCCGGCGGTCCCGAGTCTCGCGCTCGGTTCGGCCGGCGTGACGTTGCTTGAAATGACGCAAGCTTATGCGGCGATCGCGTTCAATGCGGAAAAGCTCGAAGCGTTCAGCGTTCGTGCAATCGCGAGCGGCGACAAGAATCTGTACACGCGGCCGACGTCGTCCTTTGCGCCGCAGCCAAATCCAGCGGCGCGCGCCGCCATGATCGACTTATTGAGCGCCGTCGTTCGCGAGGGCACCGGCAAGGCGGCGCGTGTCTCGGGTCCGGCCGGCGGCAAGACCGGTACGACGCAGGATTATCGCGATGCCTGGTTCATCGGGTTCACGCCCGAGATCATCGTCGGCGTGTGGGTTGGCAACGACGACAATTCGCCGATGGACAATATCACCGGCGGCACGATCCCGGCTTCGATCTGGCATGATTTCGTCACCCAGGCGGGCCGCTCGCTGAGTGCGCGATCGCGGCCCCGTGACAATGCCGGCGCCGTCGCACTCGCGTCGAACCGCTCGGCCGTCAACGCGCCGCCCACCGGCGAGACGCTGCGCGGCGAAGCCTCGGCGCTCGACACGGCGACCCTGAACGTCGAGGGCAAGCTCGTGCGGCTCTACGGTGTTGACGGCTGGCGCGACAGACGCGCGCTACGCGACTTCGGCCGTTATCTCGATCGCGGCGAGGTCGAATGCACGCCATTCGGCGATCAGGGCTCGTATCGCTGCACGCTGCAGGGGCAGGACGTATCGAAAATCGTGCTGTTCAACGGCGGCGGCCGCGCCAGTTCGGAAGCAACGCCCGAACTTCTCGCGACCGAAGAGGAAGCGCGCTCGGCCCGCGTCGGAATTTGGCGGCGTTGAAGTCGCCGCTGCCTCGATGCATGGCGGCGATTGCGGTCATGGTGGCGCGAGGTGCTGCGAACTGCCGCGCGCGCCCCTGTTACACAAGCTGCGCTGCCTCTGGAGCAGCAGCCACTGGAGGCTCATCATGCGTCTCGCATCGATCACGACCGCGCTGCTCATCGCCGGCATAGCGCCGCTCCTCGCCGAAGACGGTCATCCCGATGTGCTCAAGGGTCCGAACGATGCCAAATGGGGCGCGGCGCCGCTAGCTCGGTAATGACATCCTGTATGGCGGCCATTCCGGCCTGACCTGCGCTTTGGGCTTTCTTAAGCGTGGCCAGACAATGCGAAACCGCGGGAATGGTGAATTACATTGGTTTCGTCTGGCTGATCATCCTCACCCGCGGCTGATCGCCATTCGCGAATGCGAACACTGGCTACTTGCCCTATCCCAGCGTGCCTCGCGCCCCAGGGAAAATCGGTATCACGTTGACGCTCCTGCCGCCGCCACTGATTGCAGCCGCTGACGTAGCGCGAGCCAAGGCGCTTCGAGACGATGCCTTCAAGGTCCATCCAGCACG
>Ga0164307_10000579_pt1 | contig 16087 bp, 16 predicted proteins | sample Whisoiple_243_MG_FD_110214 | JGI IMG/M metagenome (GOLD analysis project Ga0164307, IMG submission 110214) | Soil microbial communities amended with fresh organic matter from upstate New York, USA - Whitman soil sample_243_MG | ecosystem: Environmental > Terrestrial > Soil > Unclassified >...
CCGTAACGCAGGAGAAAATGACCGATGTTGGTCGCTCCGTACATCGGAAGAACGGCAGTGCCTTCGGACCGCAGATCACGATCGCACCGCGCCGCCAATGCCATCACTGCACGTTGATCGCTGACTCCTTCGACGAGAACCACCGTCGCGGCATCGACCGCCTGCTCTGCCGGCATGGTCGGGACTGTAGCCGCTGGGATGCTCCCGTCACGAGCGAATTGGCGCGGCGTAGTGCCTAGCTCTCAACCCGGCCGGGTACCGTGAACGCGCGGCGGAAACGGTCGAGAGCCTGCAGCGAATCTCCCGATGCGAAGGCCTCGAGGCCGACGACGCCGGTGTAGCCCCACCGTTCGAGCGCGGCGGCGATGGCCGGGTAGTTGATCTCACCGGTGCCCGGTTCGCAGCGACCCGGAACGTCGGCGACCTGGATCTCCCCCACCACCGGCAGGCATCGTTCGAGGAGCTCGATCAGATTGCCCTCGCCGATCTGCGCGTGATACAGGTCGAGATTCATTCTGAGATGCGGGTTGTCGACGGCTTCCACCAACGCAAGGGTGTCGGCGGCTTTCGCAAACGGGGTGCGGGGATGGTCGACGGCGGTGTTCAGGTTTTCCAGGGTGAACACCCGGCCCGCTCGTTCGCCGAGCTCGGCCAGCCGGGTCAGCGTACGGGCCGCGGTCAGCCACATGGCCGGCGAGACGACATCGGTGGGGATCACCGGCAGACCCTTGTCGTCCAGCCCGGTGCCGTGCACATTGAGCCGCGGGCAGTCCAGCTGCTCGGCGATCTCGAGAGAGAGTCGAGCGGTGCGGAGCAGCTCATCGGCACCGTCGGCATCGGCCAGCGAGCCGGTCACGTATCCGGTCATCGAGGAAAATGTCGCTCCGGTGGCGACGAGGGCATCGATGTCCTTCTTGGTCCAATCCCAGATCTCCACCTCGAATCCCAGCTCGTCGAGACGGCGGATCCGCTCGACGATCGGCAGATCCAGCAGCACCATCTCGGCGGACACCGCCAATCGATAGCTCACTTCGCCAACTCCTCGATCAGCACCGGACGTCCCGACTCGACCGATGCTGCTGCGGCCAGCGCGATCTGCAAAGCGGCGCGGGCGTCCTCGCCGTCAACGTCGGCGGAACGACCCGCGCGGATGGCACCGACAAAGGCCGCCAGCTCCGCGGTGTAGGCATCGGACAGCAGTTCCTGGTCGCTCCGCACTGTCTCGGCCAGCTCTCCGGCGGACGCGGAGAACACCATGCCTGTTCGCCGTCCGCCGCCCATGGTGGCCATGCCGCCGGAGCCGAACACCTCACCGCGGACGTCGTATCCGTAGGCGGCCTCGAAACAGGCCTCGGCGGTCCCGACGGCGCCGTTGTCGAACCGCACGGTCACCACCGCTGTGTCCAGTAACCCGCGGTCCTTCCAGTCGGGCTCCACCAACGCGGTCGCGGTGGCGTAGACCTCGACCGGCTCCGCACCCGGATTCAGGAATCGCAGTGCGTCGAAATCGTGGATCAGGGTCTCCAGGAAGATCGTGTTGGGCGCAACCCGAGCAGGGTCGAAGCCACCCGGATCCCGGGTCACCGAACGCAACAGCCGTGGCGTGCCCAGCCGGCCGTCGTCGAGCAGGCCGCGGGCGGCTGCCCAATCCGCGGCATAACGACGGTTGAAGCCGACCTGCAACACCACGCCGGCGGACCGTGCGGCACCGATCGCCCGATCGGCGTCGGCCAACGACAGTGCCATCGGCTTCTCGCAGAACACCGACTTGCCCGCCGCCGCGGCCCCCACCACCAGATCGGCGTGGAACCGGGCCGGCGCCGCAATGACGACGGCATCGATCTCCGGGTCGGCGAAGACGTCAGCCGGATCGGTGAAGTGTTTCGGCGCACCGAGTGTCGAGGCGAGCTTCGCTGCGGCGCCGGGTGCGGGGTCCGCGACTGCGGCCAGCACCACACCAGGCAGCCGGCGCGCCAATGTCTCACCGTGGAACGAACCCATCCGCCCTGAACCGATCAATGCCACCCGAACCGGGCCTGTCACCTTTACCTCGGACATGCGCAATCTCCTTCGACGTGTCGGGCTCGACCAGCTAGAACGTTATATCTCAGAAAAGGTATGCGGCCGCCGGCCTGTTTGTCAAGACAATCGACGGTGCTACCTTTACAACGTTCTAGTCCCCAAGTTTCCGGGCGTCCACGAGGAGCGAAGTGGTTCAGGAGCAGCCGGTCCGCCGCGCCAGACGGCCCACTCTCGCCGACGTCGCGGCCGCAGCAGGGGTGTCCGTGCCGTTGGTGTCGATCATCATGCGGGACGCACCGGGGGCCGGCGCCGCAACCAGGGAGCGGGTGCGAAAGGTAGCCGACGACCTGGGGTATCGCCCCGACCAGCGCGCCCGCCTGTTGCGTCAGCAACGCAGTCGTCTGCTCGGTGTCACGTTCGAGGTCGAACAGGCCTTCCACGGGGACCTGGTCGAGGGGATCTACGCGGCCGCCGAACCGGCCGGATACGACGTGGTGCTCAGCGCGATCGCACCGACCCGACCTGAGGCACGAGCGATCGACGCCGTCCTCGACGACCGCTGTGAGGCCGTCATCCTGCTCGGCCCGCGGTCGGCCACCAGGGCGTTGACCGCGCTTGCGGCCAAACTGCCGGTGGTGACCATCGCCCGCAACGTCAGGTCGCGCACGGTCGACTGCGTTCGCACGGACGACCTCTCGGGCATGAGCTCCGCCGTCGGTCACCTGGCGCAGCTCGGCCACCGGCGGATTGTGTATCTCGACGGCGGACGCACGCCCGGCGCTCCCGAACGTCTGCACGCACTGCATGCCGCAGCTGCCGAGCACGATGTCGACAAGGACCTGCTGATCCTGCCCGCAGGCCCCGAGGAGGAGGACGGTGTCGCTGCCATCGGACATCTGCTGACCTTCAGGCCCCTGCCGACCGCGCTGATCGCCTTCAACGACCGCTGCGCCATCGGCGCCATCGGCGCCCTGCACCGCGCCGGACTGGCCGTGCCACGGGAGATGTCGGTGGTCGGCTACGACGACAGCAGAATTGCCCGGATCTCCTACATCAACCTGACCACCGTCGGGCAGAACCCCTACCAGCTGGCTCATCTCGCCGTGCACCGGGCCGTCGACCGCCTCGAGCAACGGCCGGTCGAACGCCGCGACCAGATCGTCCGTCCCGAGTTGGTCGTCAGAACCACCACTGCACCGCCCGGCACCGGGGCCGCCCGATGAGGTCCGAGTCCGGGCGACGTCAGCGCGATGATGTCGTGGCCGGCAGCACGACCGCGCGGCATTCACCGAAGCCGACCGGCGCTGCGCCGGGCCGTTCGGCCCGCGCGCGGAGGAAGATCTCGTCACCATCCTCGAGAAAGGTCCGGGACTCCCCCGACGGCAACTCCAGCGGCCGAGAACCGTTGCCGGTCATCTCCAGCAGGCTCCCGTAGCCGGTGCCGGTAGGAGCCGAGATGGTTCCACTTCCCAGCAGGTCTCCGGGGCGCAAGTCGCAGCCGCCACTGGTGTGATGCGCGATCAGCTGCGCCACCGTCCAGTACAGGTACCTGGTCGAGCTCGACGACAACAGGTGCGCGGGTATGTCTCGAGCTCGCATCCGAGCTGTGCAGATCAGCACCTCGAGGGACACGTCAAGACCACCGTTCAACTGATCGTCAACACCGTCGAGGTAGGGCAGCGGTGCCGGATCGCCCGGCGGCCTGGACGGGGCCGGCGACCGATACGGAGCCAGCGCCTCCGGGGTGATCACCCACGCGGAAACGGTGGTGGCGAAGTTCTTGGACAGGAACGGCCCCAGCGGCTGGTACTCCCAGGACTGGATGTCCCTGGCCGACCAGTCGTTGAGCAGGCTGTAACCGGCGATGTGCTGAGCGGCATCCGCGATCGGCACCGGCGCGCCCGGCTCGTTGCCACGGCCGAGCCAGATACCGAGTTCCAACTCGAAGTCCAGCCGCCGGGTGGGCGCCAAGGACGGAACGGTCTCTGTCGGCGTCTTCACCTGGCCCCTCGGGCGGCGAAAGGCCTGACCGGACAACCGGACCGACGAGGCGCGGCCGTGATAGCCGATCGGCACCCATTTGTAGTTGGGCAGCAACGGATTGTCGGGCCGGAACAGTTTTCCGACGGTGACCGCATGATTGATTCCGGCATAGAAATCCGTGTAGTCCCCCACGGTCGCCGGCAGGTGCATCACCACCTCATCGACAGGCCGCAGCAGGCCCGCGACAACGGCTCGCTCGGAGGCGTTGTCGCGCAACAGCGAGTGCACCCGCCGCCGCAGCGCGCGTCTCGGCCCGGCGCCCATCCCGAAGAATCCGTTGAGGGTCGGCCCGGCGGCAGCTTGGGCTCCCTCCAACGGCGCGCCCCTCAGCAGTCCGGTGCCGGCCAGCGCGCGCAGATCCAGGACAGCGTCGCCGATCCGGATTCCACCCCGTGGGCCGGCACCCGACGAAGCGTCATCGTGCGGCGGCTCGAAGATGCCGAAAGGCAGGTTCTGCAGCGGGAAATCGGTGTGGCCGTCGGCGCTCTCGACCCAGCTGCGGATCGACGGGTCGTGGGTGTCGTCGATCTCCGAGGACGGGTCTACCGGCAGGCTCACACTCGCTCCGTGCTGACCGCCGGCTCGAGCCCATGGCGTGCGACGAATCGAAAGCGGTCACCACGGAACACCGAACGTGTCCATTCGACCGGTCGGCCGTCGGAGTCACGACCGGTGCGGTGTACCAGCAGGATCGGAAGCCCGGTGTCGACGCCGAGCAGCGAGGCTTCGATCGGATCGGCCAAAGCGGTTTCGACGACGTCCTCGACTCCCGCGAGCTCGATTCCGTACACCTCGTGCAGGGTCTGATAGAGCGAACCGCGGGTCGCCAGTTGAGCAGCCAGATCCGGCAGCGGTCCTGCGAGATGGGCGATTTCGTGAGCGATCGGCTCGTTCGCCGCGGTGCGCAGGCGCTCCACGCGGTAGATCGGTGTTCCGGCGGCGACTTCGAGGTGAGCGCTGACCTCGTCGTCCGCGGGCTGTTCGTTGATCCGCAACATCACGCTGCCAGGTCGCCGGCCCTGGGCCTGCAGATCGCCGGAGAACGACGTGAGCTGCCTGACCTGCATGAGCTTGGGCTGTGCGACAAAAGTCCCGCGACCCTGAACCCGTTCCAGCCGACCGTCCACCACCAGTTCGGCAATCGCCTGGCGAACCGTCGTCCGTGAGGTCTCGAACCGCTCGGCCAGTTCGCGTTCCGTCGGCACTGCCGCACCAGGAGCGAGATCCGCCATCAGCGCGAGGATCTCGTTCTTGACCTGGTAGTACTTCGGAACCTTCACCATGACTGGTCCTTCCGGACGGTGGGGACCAAATGGTCTACTCCAATGACTGTATCTGCATTGGCGTAGACCAATCAAGGGATTCCCCCCGTCGAACACGTCGCGTGACGTGTGATCTACACCATGTTCACAACGGACTTGACGTAGCGATTGGTCTATGCCAATCTTCTTCCTGTTGGTCTATACCAATCACCGAACAGATTGCATGAACACCGCTTCCGATCACGAGGAGAAGTTCATGCAGATTGTCGTCCCGGGCGACGCGCGGCGGACCTGCCGCCTCGTTGTCCAGCATCTGGACCCCGCCGTCTGCACCGGCGTCAGGGGTCTCAACCCAGGAGTTCCGACGTCGCGACTGCGCACGTCCAATGTCAGTGAAAGTGGAGGTTGTTGGTGATGAGCAAGGCCAAAGTGACGGACAGCAAGAAGTCCGGCTTACGAATTCCCGGCTTCGCGCAGTTGCAGCGATTGGGCAAGAGCCTCATGCTGCCGATCGCGCTGCTGCCGGCCGCGGGCATTCTGCTGCGGCTGGGCCAGCCCGACCTGCTGGGCGGCATCAACGTGCCGGTGATCGGTCCGTTCTTCGAGGCGATGAGCGCGGCCGGCGGCGCCGTCTTCGCCAATCTCCCGCTGCTGTTCGCCATCGGTGTTGCCATCGGCTTCGCCAAGAAGGCCGACGGCTCGACCGCCCTGGCCGCCGCTGCCGGTTACCTGGTGATCGAGGCCGTCTTCAAGAAGATGTCACCGGTCGTTCTCGAGGGCGTCGTCGATGCGGCCGGCAAGCAGGTCGAGATCAACTACAGCGTGTTCGCCGGCATCCTGGTCGGCCTGGTCACCGCTGTGCTCTTCGACCGGTACCACACCATCCAACTGCCGTCCTATCTCGGCTTCTTCGGTGGGCGCCGTTTCGTGCCCATCGTGGTGTCGGTGGCCTCCCTGCTCATGGGATTCGCCCTGTCCTACTTCTACCCGATCTTCGATGCCGGTCTCACCTCGGTCGGTGAGTTCATCGGCGGCGCAGGCGCTTTCGGTGCGTTCACCTACGGCTTCGCCAACCGGATGCTGATCCCTCTCGGTTTGCACCACATCCTGAACACCTACATCTGGTTCCTCTACGGCGATTACCAGGTGCCTGGCGGCGACGTCGTCACCGGCGAGCTCACCCGATTCGCTGCCGGCGACACGACCGCCGGCCTGTTGACCTCAGGCTTCTACCCCGTCCTGATGTTCGGGCTGCCTGCCGCGGCACTGGCCATGATCCACATGGCGAACCCCAAGCAGAAGAAGATCGCTTTCGGCATTCTCGGTGCGGCGGCGATCACCGCGTTCCTCACCGGCGTCACCGAACCGCTCGAGTTCGCGTTCATGTTCGTGGCGTTCCCGCTGTACGTGGTGCATGCGGTGCTCACCGGCCTCTCGCTGGCGATTGCGTACATGCTGGACATCCACCTCGGCTTCTCCTTCTCCGCCGGTTTGATCGACTTCCTGCTCTACGGCACTGCCCCGGCTGCGAACAACGTCTGGATGCTGCTCGTGATGGGTGCGGTCTTCTTCGTCGTCTACTACGTGCTGTTCCGACTGGTGATCCGTTGGTGGAACCTGCGGACCCCCGGCCGGGAGCCGGATGACGAGTTCGAGGCCGAGCAGGCTGCCAATCTCGACGACGACACCGTGCCGGCGATCTCGGGCGGCGGTACCGCGCTGGCCACCAGGACTGCTGCCAACGTCAAGGCCGAAAGGTTGATTGCCGCGTTCGGCGGCCGCGAGAACCTGGTCAACGTCGACGCCTGCATCACCCGACTGCGGATGGAGGTCGCCGACAAGAACCAGGTCGACAAGAAACGACTGAAGGCCCTGGGCGCGGCCGGTGTGATCGAGGTCGGCAACAATGTGCAGGCGATCTTCGGCACGCAGGCAGAGCTGCTCAAGAACGACATCAAGGATGCGCTCGCCGGCCCCGCACCGGTGGTTGATGCCGGGCCGGATCCCGAACCCGAGACGGTTGCGCCGGCAGTCGCAACCTCGCCGGTGGCCGGCTCGGCGACCGGGCGAAGCACCAGCAGCACAGTGATTCTCGCCCCGCTGCAGGGAAGGGCAGTTCCGATGCAGCAGGTCCCGGATGCAACCTTCGCCCAGGGCATCGTCGGTTTCGGCGCGGCCATTGATCCGCCGCGGGAGATCGTCGACGCCGTGGCACCGATCAGCGGCAAGGTGCTGCAGATGTTCCCGCACGCCTACATCATCATCAGCGACGACAACGTCGGCGTGTTGGTCCACCTCGGACTGGACACGGTCCAGCTCAAGGGCGAGGGCTTCACCACGCATGTCGCAGTGGGCGACCGCGTCGAGGCCGGCCAGCCAGTCATCACCTATGACGTGCCCGCCGTGGTGGCCACCGGTCGCAATCCGATCGTTCCGGTGGTCGTCATGGAAAAGAAGCCGGAGGACATCGTTCTCGCCGACGTGATCGCGGCTGGCGGCCAGCTGGCATCCTCGCAGGAGCTGTTCACCGTCAACATCTGACCGACCTCGGGTGGTGCCGCCGGACACAGCCGTCCGGCGGCACCACCCGAATGACGCCCGACCACACCATCTGTCGACACACGATGAAGGAAAGCCTCATGGAAATCGTCATTCTCCCGGACAACCAGGCGATCGGCAGTCTCGGCGCCGACGCGATCGGAGCGCTGCTCACTCGAAAGCCCGACGCGGTGCTGGGTCTGGCCACCGGCTCGTCGCCACTCGCGATCTACGACGAGCTGGCCGGCCGCTGCGCCGCCGGAAAGGTCTCGTTCGCCAAGGCCCGCGGTTTCACTCTCGACGAGTACGTGGGATTGCCCGCGGACCATCCGGAGAGCTACCGCAACGTCATCGACAAGGATTTCGTCTCCCGGGTCGATTTCCCACCAGGCGTAGTCCATGGACCGGACGGGCTGGCCAAAGACATTCCCGCTGCCTGCGCGGCCTATGAGGCGGCGATGGCCGAGGCAGGTGGGGTCGATCTGCAGATTCTGGGAATCGGCACCGACGGTCACATCGGCTTCAACGAGCCCGGTTCCTCGCTGGCATCACGAACGCGGATCAAGACGTTGACCCGGCAGACCCGGATCGACAACGCCAGATTCTTCGACGGGAACCTGAACGCCGTGCCGACACACTGCCTCACCCAGGGCCTGGCCACGATCATGTCCGCCCGCCACATCGTGCTGGTCGCAACGGGTTCGGGCAAGGCCGAGGCCGTCCATCACCTGGTCGAAGGACCGGTGAGCGCCCTGTGGCCGGCGACCATCCTGCAACATCATCCGCACGTGACGGTGCTGTTGGACGGCGCGGCCGCGAGCCGGTTGCAGCTGGCCGACTACTACCGCGAGACCTTCAGTGCCAAGCCTGCCTGGCAGGGCATCTGAGGCTGATTCATTCCTGACCCTTCATCCCTGACCGCCCATCGAGCCCGAGGAATCCAGCGTGTTGATCACCGCCGATAGCGTCGTCACCGGCCACGAACTGCTGCGGCCAGGATGGGTTGATGTCGATCGAGGCCGGGTCCGAGCGATCGGCGCGGGCGCCCCGCCGCGGCCGGCCGATCTCGAGCTCGGCGCGGTCACCGTGGTACCCGGGTTCGTGGACATGCACGTGCACGGTGGTGGAGGCGCTGCGTTCCCGACGGCTGACCCGTCGCAGACCGCCGACGCGACGGCCGCGGCCGTCGAACTCCACCGCCGGCACGGCACCACGACGATGGTCGCGTCGCTGGTGACGGCACACCCGGCCGAACTGCTGACGCAGGTGCGGGCGATGGCCGAACAGGTGCAGTCCGGTCTCGTCGCCGGCATCCATCTCGAGGGACCATGGCTGGCTGCCGAACGTTGTGGCGCCCACGAGCTTTCGGCGTTGCGGGACCCGGATCCGGTGGAGCTCGCCCGGGTGTTGACAGCCGGCGGCGGGACCGTCCGGATGGTGACGCTGGCCCCGGAGCGCGCGGGCGGTCTGGCCGCGATCCGGCAGATCGTGGATGCCGGCGTGGTGGCCGCTGTCGGTCACACCGACGCCACCTACGCCCACGCACGGGAGGCCATCGACGCCGGGGCGACCGTGGCCACCCACCTGTTCAACGCGATGCGGCCGGTGCATCACCGCGAGCCGGGTCCCGTCCTGGCCCTGATGGAGGATCCGCGGGTGACGGTGGAACTGATCACCGACGGGGTGCACCTGCACCCTGCTCTCTACCGCGACGTGAGCCGCAGCGTCGGCCCCGATCGGGTCGCGCTGGTGACTGATGCGATGGCGGCGGCCGGAATGGCCGACGGCGCCTACGCTCTCGGGCCGCTGGCGGTGACGGTGGCCGCCGGCGTCGCGAGGGTGGCGGGGACCGACACCATCGCCGGCAGCACCGCGACGATGGACCAGGTGTTCCGGTATGCAGTCGACAACAGCGGACTCCCCCTCGGCGAGGCGTTGTTGCTGGCAGTCCGGCAGTCGTCGGTCAATCCGGCTCGCGCGTTGGGCCTGCCGGAATCGGGACTGGCCGTCGGCGGCGCAGCGGATCTGGTGGTGCTCGATGCCGGCCTCGCCGTCACCGGAGTGCTGCACCGCGGCTCCTGGGTCACCCGGCCACCGGCTGCGGATCGGCCCACCCCGGTCCCGGCGGCCGCTGATTGAACTGGTGGCCCCCGCGCGGGTCGGTCGAACCCGGCCGTACCGAGTCGGGTCGGGTCGGCGATGATCCAATCAGATTGACCGATCAGTGTTGCTGGGCAGCAGCTACGGGACAGGGAAGTTGATCACCGGGGCTGGGTTCGCGGCACTCCGCTGTCAGGTCAGGGTCAGCCGGTGCCTTTGACGCCTGCGTTCCAGGTTGATCCGATCTTCTCCTCCATCCACATCCGCGCCCCCCACCCGTTGTCACTGCAAGCCCGACCCACTGTGTCGGCGCCATCTGACGCCGAGCCCCGCCGCGTCCGGCGATCAGCCCTTAGTGCCGGTGGTGCCGGGATCGACAGCCAAACGCGGGGGCAGATCCTCATCGAGCTGCTGGATGGATTCGTCCGTCGCCGTATCGCGTACCAGTTCGGTGCGACGCTCGGCCGAGCTCGCCGCGGTGCCGTCGCTCGAGGTGTCGGGCATGTCGATCTCCAGTCGTGTCGCCGTGGGGTTCGTCGCCGGAACGTCTGAAATATAGCCAACCCGGTATCGGGCCTGTCTATCTCCTCCTCCGACGCATCAAGCGGTCACCTCTGGCGGTTCGGTCAATCGGGCGTGAATGGCGGCAGTGGCGGAATCCGGCAGCAAAGCAGCGGCGGCCACCTGAACCTTGTTCTTCAGCGCACCGGCGACGACATGGTCCTTTCCGGCCATCAGAGCCGCAAAACCGTCGGCGGCGACCTCCGCCGGGTCATCCTTCTTTCCCTCGCCGGCCGGGGTGGCCTCCATGTCGGCCCGATCGAAGAAGTTGGTGTCCGTCGGCCCGGGCATCAAGGCGGTCACCGTGACGCCGCTGTCCTTGACCTCGTACCGCAACGCCTCGGCAAAGGACAGCACGAACGACTTGGAGGCCGCGTAGGTGGCATAGAACGGGCCGGGCATGGTGCTGGCCACCGATGCAGTGAACAACAACCGGCCGGCACCTCGGCCCACCATCGCCGGCAGCAGTCGCTTCGCCAGATGCACGGTCGAGACCACATTGAGCTGCAGCAGCCGCATTTCGTCGGCCAGCTCTATGTCGACGAACCGCCCACCATTTCCGAAACCCGCGTTCAACACAACAGCATCCACCGGCCGATTGGCTCGCGCGATCGCTGCGATCAACTGTTCTACCCCCTGATAGGTGGTCAGATCCGCGCGAATCACGGTGATCGACGTCCCCGACGACCGTAGTTCCGCGGCCGCCGCGGGGAGGGCCTCGTCCTCGGCGCAGATCAACACGTCGAATCCGTGCTCGGCGAACTGTCGGGCCAGCTCCAGGCCGATCCCACTTGATGCTCCGGTGACCACGGCGTACGACGCTGCTGATCCAGTCGGCATGACGACTCCTCGGTGCGATTGGCGATCACCACACACTGTGCCCGCTCAGCGACCGCACCAACCGGAGACCACCTCTGACAACCCGGGGTCGGCGCCCTCAGGACAGGGTTCTGCTGGTGATCGGACCGCTTTGCAGGAGCTCTCGGAACTGCCTGCCGACTGTTCGCGGCCGCAACACGGGGCTGCTGGTGCTGCCTGCGGCCTTCATCCCGTCAATGGCCTCGGCCAACGCTGCTCTGGCGTCCACCCGTGGCTCCCAACCGAGTTCGCTTCGGGCCCTCGTCGTGTCGAGAAGCGGGGCGGCGAAGGCCAGGTCGATCCAACCGGCGTCGATTCGCTGCACCCTGGCGGCGAAGGTGGCAGCGACCAGCCCGCGGACCAACGACTGCGGAACGTGAATCGGATGCGCATGCAGCGCCGCGGCGATGTCGTCGCGGCTGATGGCAGGTTCGGCGGCAAGGTTGAACGCACCGCCGGCCTCCCGCTCGATCGCCGACAACACGGCGGTTGCCACATCGTCGGCATGAACCAGCGGAATGGTCAGCCGGCGGTCAAGGGGTAACACCGGGAGCAACCGGATCAGCGGGGCCGGAACGTATCCCGGAAGTCCGTAGCGCAGCAGTGCGCTTCCCGCGTCACGCTGGACGATGATGCCGGGCCGGAAACGCGTGACGATCGGGCCATTCGCAGTGCCCTCCATCCCGTCGAGCAACCGCTCCGCCGCCGCCTTGTGCCTGCTGTATGCAGACGTGGGAACCCCGTCGGTCGGCCAGTTCTCGCTCACCCGCTGCCCGGGGGCACGACGATACGTGCCGACCGATGACATGTGCAGCAACTGCCGCGCACCGACTCGGCCGGCAGCGTCGACCACCGCCTGCAGACCGCCGACACCGACGCGTTCCAGCCGTCGGACGTTCCGGGTCGGCTGGAATCCCCACACCAGATTGATCACGACATCGTCCGGACGCAGCACCGCGGCGAGCCGCTGCGCGGCGTCCGCGTCCGCGACGTCGATGGCATGCCACGTGGCGATGTCATACGGGGGTCGGGCCGGTGGCGGTCGCCGGCAGACACCCACCACGATTCCCGGGTCCCCTCGGTTCGACAAATTCCTGAGCAGGGCGGTTCCGACGTTGCCGCTTGCCCCGATGATCACAGTGCGCATGCGCATCACGTACCCAGTCCGGGATCGTCCCAGCACATTTCAGCCCGGCCCGACGGAACACCGGTGTTTTGTGATGCTGCGACGGGGTATGAACAGCTTCAGGTCAAGCCGGCCGACGCCGGCACCGATCAGCGCAACGAAGCGACGGGAGTGACGGCGATGGACACCGCAGCAGACAACGAGCAGAACGCGGACTCAACCGATCGGATCGAAGAGGTCACCGACACCTGGGAAGCCTCTCCGCTCACCACACCGGAACGAGCCGCCGATCCCGCGGCAAAGGGTCCGGCTGAGCACGGCGACACCGACAACGGCTGAGCGGTCGAACGCCGATGTTCGAGGGGTTCGAGACGACGACCGTCGACACCGGCGATGCCTCGATCTTCGTCCGGCACGGTGGCGCAGGTCCGCCGATCCTGCTGCTGCACGGGCATCCACGGACATCGGCGACCTGGCATCGGGTCGCACCGTTGCTCGTCGATCGGGGCTTCACCGTGGTCTGTGCCGATCTGCGCGGCTACGGGCGCTCCCGCGGCCCGGTCCCCACCGTCGACCATTCCGCACACTGCAAACGCGCTGTCGCGGCCGACATGCTGCTGGTGATCCGCAGTCTGGGTCACGAACGCTTCGCGATCGTCGGGCATGATCGAGGCAGCAATGTCGCGTTGCGGTTGGCTCTCGATCATCCGCAGCAGGTGGCCGCGCTCGCCGTGCTGGACAGCATCCCGATCGTCGAGCACCTCGATCGGCTGGACACGGCCTTCGCCACCGCGTATTGGCACTGGTTCTTCTTCGCCCAACCCGAAATCCCCGAGCGGGTGATCACCGCCGATCCCGACCGTTGGTACCAGGGTGATCCCGACGCGATGGGCAGCGAGAACTACGACGAGTGGCGGGCCGCTGTCCGCAAACCGGAAGTCGTGCGGGCGATGCTCGAGGACTACCGCGCCGGCCTGACCATCGATCGACTCCACGAGGAGGCCGACCGGCAGGCGGGCCGCAGAATCCGTTGTCCGACATTGCATCTGTGGTCAGAACACGATGATTTGGAGGAGCTCCACGGCAACCCGCTGCTGATCTGGGAGAAGTGGACCACCGAGTTGACGGGACACTCCATCGATTCGGGACACCACATGGCAGAAGATGCTCCTGCTCCGCTGGCGTCGGCGCTTGCTGATTTTCTGGATCGAGCACCGCCCTGGTCCTGACCCGGATCCCGCCCAGAACAAGGTGGCTGCCCATTCGTGTTGCGGTCACCGCACCACGACGGACACCACTCTCGCGGCGTGGGTCACCGACGAATTGCGACCACTGCTCGACCAGTCCTGAGCCGTCGAGTCACCGGCAAGGGTGGATGAGCGCGGCCGGCAGCGGCACCTGCTGTGCAGCCAGGGCACCGGAAGTGGTTCCTTGCCAGCTGTTGTCGATCAGCTGGCGGGCGACATCCAACGCGTCCACGATGACGCTGCCGGCCGGCAGGCCGTCGAGGTCTGCCGGATCGATGAGCACGCGGGCCGGCGGCCGCCACCCGCCCGCGATGACGGCGTCGGCATATCCGTCATAGGTCAGGACCGGCAGTCCTGCGTCGATCGCCGCATCGGCAGCGTCCCGCAGAACGGACGCCAGCGCGTCCCGGGCATTCATGGCACACCCACCTCCATCACCGAGCCGCAATCCCCCCGACGACGGTCACCGACCTTGGCCGTGACCAGGTCAATATCCCGCGAGTCCGGGGTCTAAACACCGATTGCCGAAGAACCAGACAAAGGTGGTTGATCCGGACATCGATCGGGTACCTGTTCACCTGCACAGGAGGCGGATATGGATCTCGATCGGTCATGTGGCCGGCCCGCGCCCGTGGGCGTCGGCCCGGCGCGTTGCGGTCGGCACCCCGTCGCGACCATGCTGATTGCGCTGCCGTTGATGCTGGCGACGTCGTGTTCGACGCTGGGTCCGAATATTGCGGCAGCCGACGAGGTCGCCGTGGACTTCCACCGGTCGATCCAGGACAGCGATGGAGGTGCTGCCTGCGCGCTGCTTGCCCCCGCCACTGTGGAAGAAGTGGAATCGACCGGCGGAACGTCCTGTCCGGACGCGATCCTGGACAGGGACGTGCCCGACGCCGACCAGGTGCAGGAGAGCCAGGCCTTCGGCCGGGGCGCTCAGGTCGTGCTGAATGGCGACGTTCTGTTCCTGTCGATCTTCGGTGATCACTGGCTGATCACCGCCGCCGGGTGCACCGCACGCGACGAACGCCCCTACGACTGCACCGTGAAGGGGGGATGAACGATGCGAATCGCCTTCTGGAGCTACCTGTCGGTCATCGCGGTCGGGTTGGCCTACTTCATCGCCATCGGGCTGTTGCACAGATGAACGCCCGACCCGCGATGAGATCCGTCTGGCGCGAACAGGGATTGGCCATCTTCTTCGGTCTGATCTTCCTGGCGGCGTTGATCGGCCAAGCGCTCACCGGAGTCGCGCAATACAACAACGAGCAGGTCACCGCCGGCCTCGAACAAATCAGTCTCGGACAGTACGTGACGTCCTCCAGTTTCGCCGTCGACGTCGCCGAGAACTGGCAGTCCGAGTACTTGCAGTTCCTGCTGTACATCTACGCGACCGTCTGGCTGTTGCAGAAGGGATCGCCGGAGTCCAAGCCGCTCGGCAAGCAGGGACGCGAGTCCGACAAGGAGCAAAAGGTCGCCGAGCACGCCGATGAGGATTCACCGCACTGGGCGCGCACCAGGGGCTTCCGCCTGGCCCTGTACTCCCGGTCGCTCGGGATTGTGATGGGGCTGATCTTCGCATGCAGCTGGTTGGCCCAGTCCATCGCCGGACGGAGCGGGTTCAACGAGCAACAGCTCAGCCAGCTGCAGGACCCGGTCAGTTGGCTGGGATACGTGGTGTCCTCGGATTTCTGGAACCGCACCCTGCAGAACTGGCAGTCCGAGTTCCTCGCCGTCGGCAGCATGGTGGTGTTCTCGATCTATTTGCGGCAGCGTGGTTCACCGGAATCCAAACCGGTCGGAACTCCCCACAGTGCAACCGGTATCGAAGGCTGAGCATTCGGCATCGGGCGGGAATCCGTGCCGTCGAACCGACGGCAGTAGCTCATACCAGTTCGACACTGTCCCCGCCGAGTACCCGGAACCATCTCGTGCCGTACCGCTCGAGCGCGATCCTCAGCTCGCCCTTCTTGCCGATGGGAACAACCGTCGACCGATCGAACAGGTCGACGCAACGTTTGCCTGCTTGTTCGGGAATCGACAGATCGACGGTGACCTCGTCGGTGCCGAGATTGTGACAGAGCAGCAGAGTTCCGCCATCCCAATCGGTCTGGTGGACCAGAACGGCTGTCTTGTCGTGATCGAGGATGGCCAGGGTGCCCCAGCCGAGTTCCGGACACTCGCGGTAGCAGCGGATGTGCTCGCGCAGGAACGAGAACAGCGAATCCGGATCGTGGCGTTGGCTCACCACATTCACCTGATCCGGGCCGTAGGGCGCCGCGGGGAATGGCCGGCACAACTGCTCCGGGTCGGCGGCGCTGAACCCGCCG